>JAABUJ010006874.1_pt1 | contig 10811 bp, 10 predicted proteins | sample 5559131 | NCBI WGS metagenome assembly JAABUJ01 (sample SAMN10711875, study PRJNA513366) | rock metagenome | isolation source: Antarctica rocks | place: Antarctica: Victoria Land, Mt New Zealand nord | collected 2016-01-07 | reverse complement strand
AATGTCGGTCATGGGCGTAATAATGGGTGCAGACTTCGGTCGTGATGGTGAAGCCGGGAGGCACCGGAAGGCCGAGATGGGCCATCTCGGCGAGGTTCGCGCCTTTGCCGCCGAGGAGATCGCGCTGTCCGCCCGAACCTTCGGCCTCGCCGCCGCCGAAAGCGTAAACCCACTTCGTCATGCGTCCCCCCAAAGGATGCGCGCCCTGCGCCAGCGGCCTCGCAGGCCGCGCGCTACGGCCTTAAAGCACGCTCGTCGCCGCCGTGCGAGCCGTTCAGGCGTGAGACCGCAGGCGTAGACCGAAAAAGACCCAGTTCACGCCGCTGAAAACCAGCTCGATGCCGAGGAGAAGACCGATCACGAAGAAGCTGTTGCCGGGCCAGCCGGTCACGATGATGAGGCCGAGCAGGGCCGTGACGATGCCCGACAATATGAGGGGTCCGCGTAGGCGAGATCCATGCAGGCGGAAGCCCGACACCGCGCGGACGACGCCCGTGGCGAGGAGGCCCGCACCGAGCAGCAGGGTGATGACCAGAGAAGCCTCGGCCGGCTCCGCCCAGGCGAATATGCCGGCCACGACATACAGCAGGCCGCTCAGTTCCCAGTACATGGCGCGGCCCCAACTGCGGGCTCGGAAACCGAGCACGATCTCGGTCACGCCGACCAGGACCACGAGGATCCCGATGGTCAGCACCGACGCTATGGTTGCGAATTCGGTGATGGCCAAGGCAGCGAAGCATGCAACGACCGCCGCGATGCCCAGGCCCAGGAACCATCCCCACCTCGCCCGTAACTGCTCCGGCGGCGGGAGGTGCCCCGGCCCGAGCGAAAACCCAGATTGCGGCTGCATCGTCATGAATCGTGTCTCCACCCAAGGGGCTCAGATGATCAGTGAACAAAGTGCAGCTTGCGCGCTGCTTTGTTCTTACAATCTGTGACCTGGAAGTCGACGTCACAGACTTTAGCCCCGGCCGACGCATGCGGGGTTTGCGTCGGATGGATCTTGCGCCTAAACAGCGCGAAAGCTGCAATACCAGGATCTTCCATCCATGAGGTTGTCGTGACCGTTTCCACGCCCCTTCTCGACCAGATCGATGAGCCCGAGGCACTCCGGTGTTTGACGGACGCCGACCTCCGCCAGGTGGCCGATGAACTGCGTGCCGAAACGATCGGTGCCGTATCGGTCACGGGCGGCCACCTCGGCTCGGCGTTGGGCGTGATCGAGCTGACCGTGGCGCTTCATTCCGTGTTCGACACGCCCGACGATCGCCTGATCTGGGACGTCGGCCACCAAGCATATCCTCACAAGATCCTGACCGGCCGACGCGCGCGCATCCGCACGTTGCGGCAGGGAGGCGGGTTGTCCGGATTCACGAAACGTTCGGAAAGCCGATACGATCCGTTCGGTGCAGCCCATTCCTCCACATCGATCTCGGCCGGTCTCGGCATGGCAGTGGCCCGCGATCTTGCTGGGGGCGACAACAAGGTCATCGCGGTGATCGGCGACGGCTCGATGTCGGCCGGCATGGCCTATGAAGCGATGAACAACGCCGGGGCGCTGAAGTCGCGCCTCATCGTCATACTCAACGACAACGACATGTCGATCGCGCCCCCGGTCGGCGCCATGTCGGGGTACTTGGCGCGTCTCGTCTCGGGCGGCACCTACAAGTCGTTCCGCGATTTCGGCAAGCATCTCGCGGCCCACCTCCCCAAATTCTTCTACGAGAAGGCCAAGCGGACCGAGGAATATGCGCGCGGCTTCTTCACCGGCGGGACGCTGTTCGAGGAACTCGGCTTCTACTACGTCGGCCCGATCGACGGCCACAACCTCGACCAATTGCTGCCCGTGCTGCGCAACGTGCGCGACGAGGCGACCGGCCCGGTGCTGATCCATGTCGTGACCCAGAAAGGCAAGGGTTACGGCCCCGCCGAGTCGTCGGGGGACAAATACCATGCCGTATCGACGTTCGACGTCATTACGGGAACCCAAGTCAAACCTAAGGCCAATGCCCCGGCCTATCAGCGCGTGTTCGGAGAAGCGTTGATCAAAGAGGCCGCCAAGGACGACAAGGTCGTGGCCATCACGGCCGCCATGCCGTCGGGCACCGGCATCGACCTTTTCGGGCAGGCCCACCCCACCCGGACCTTCGATGTCGGCATAGCCGAACAGCACGCCGTGACCTTCGCGGCCGGCCTGGCGACGGAGGGGTTCAAGCCCTTCGTGGCCATCTACTCGACGTTCCTGCAGCGTGGCTACGACCAGGTGGTCCACGATGTCGCGATCCAGAACCTGCCCGTGCGCTTCGCCATGGACCGGGCCGGTCTCGTCGGTGCCGACGGCCCGACCCACGCCGGCTCCTTCGACCTCGCCTATCTGGGTTGCCTGCCCAACATGATGATCATGGCGGCGGCCGATGAGTCCGAACTCGTCCACATGGTGGCCACCCAGGTGGCCTATGACGATGGACCCTCGGCGCTGCGCTACCCGCGCGGCGAAGGGGTCGGCATGGACATGCCGGCCGTCGGCGTGCCGCTCGAGATCGGCAAGGGCCGAGTCATGCGCGAGGGCAAACAGATCGCCATCCTGTCGCTGGGGACGCGACTGGCCGACGCCCTCAAGGCGGCCGATACGCTGGCCGGCATGGGCCTCTCGGCCACGGTGGCGGATGCGCGTTTCGCCAAGCCGCTCGATCGCGACCTCATTCGCCGATTGGCGCAACGGCACGAGGTGCTGATCACCATCGAGGAGGGGTCGATCGGCGGCTTCGGCTCGTTCGTCATGCAGTTCCTGGCCGAGGAAGGCCTGCTCGACGGTGGGCTCAAGATGCGGGCCATGGTGCTGCCCGACACGTTCATCGATCACGACAGGCCCGAGAAGATGTATGCCCAGGCCGGGCTCGACGCCAAGGGCATCGTCAGCAAGGTCCAGGAAGTGCTGGGCATGGCGGCGGCCGAGCCGGCCCGTCCCACTGCGGCCCGGGCGCGCCGGATCCCCAAGGCGGCCGGCTGACCGGCTCACGGCAGGCTGGCGTCGGGGCGTCGGGGGACGATCCCGGGACGGAACACGCGGCCAGCCGCCGCTGCCGACGTGCTGCTGTTCCGCGGCGCCGCCCATGTGCTGGCGGTCGATGTGGGCCAAGACCATTGGCACCCCTTTCTGCGCGGCCATCCGCGCGCTACCTGCGCGAGGCGACCGATATCCGCGCGCTCGGGCCGGCGGCTGTCGCGGGCGACCTCGTGGTCTGCGACCCCAGCTTCGTGTTGCTGCGGATCGTGCTGCAGCCGGCCTTCGCCCTGGCGCGCTCAGTTGCGACGCTGGTGGTCCTGATCAAGCCGCAGTTCGAGGTCGGCCGCGCGGCTTTGAAGAAAAGCCTCGTGCGGGATCCCGACGTCCATGCCGCGGGTACCGTGCCGTCGCCGATCGCGGATGGCGACGGCAATCGGGAATTCCTGTTGGGAGCGCGCCGCCGTGCCGCATGAGGAGGTCCGGCTCGTGATCGAGCGGCTCGGACGGCGCGGTGAAGGCGTGGCGCGGCACGGAGCCTCGCCGGTCTACGTGCCCTATGCCCTGCCAGGCGAGACGGTGCTGGCCGCGCGCGACGGCGAGCGGGCCCATGTCGTCGAACTGTTGACGCCACGCCCAGACCGGTTGGAGCCGATCTGCCCCTATTACGGCGTCTGCGGCGGTTGCGCGGTTCAGACCCTCCCGGAGTCCGACTACGCGGCCTGGAAGCGCGACCTCGTCGTGGCGGCGCTGGCCCGGGCCGGGCTCGACGCTCCGGTGGCGCCGCTCGTGGACGCGCACGGCCTCGGCCGGCGTCGGGCCACCTTCCATGCGCGGCTCAAGGAGCCGCGCGCCCCGCCTTGCGTCGGCTTCATGCAGGCTCGCGCCCACAGCATCGTCGATCTCGCATTCTGCCCGATCCTGGCCCCCGCCATGGCGGGCGCGCTGCCCGCGGCGCGGCGCATCGGGGCGATCCTGAGCCAAGCCGGCAAGCCGCTCGACATCGTGGTGACGGCGACCGATACAGGGCTCGACCTCGACCTGCGCGGCCTTGGCCGGGCCGACGAGGCGCAGCGTCGGGCCTTGGTGGCGGCTGCGGCCGCGCTCGACCTCGCGCGCCTGTCGAACCATGGCGAGGTTCTGGTCGAGGCCCGGGCGCCGCTGCTCCGCATGGGCCGTGCCGGGCTGGCCATACCGCCCGGCGCCTTCCTCCAGGCTACGGCCGAGGGCGAGGCAGCGCTGGCCGCATACGTGTCGTCCGGCGTCGGCGAGGCCCGGACGATCGTCGACCTGTTCTGTGGGGTCGGCACCTTCGCGCTCCGGCTCGCCGAACGCGCCGCCGTCACGGCGATCGACAGCGAGCCCCACGCGGTGGGAGCGCTGGTCCGCGCGGCGGCCGGCACGGCAGGCTTGCGGCAGCCCCGGACCGAGGTGCGCGATCTCGTCAAGAGGCCCCTGTCGATGGCCGAACTCGCGCGCTTCGAGGCGCTGGTGTTCGACCCGCCCCGCGCCGGCGCGGCCGCTCAGGCGGCCGAGATCGCACGCTCGGGCGTGCCGCGCGTCGTGGCAGTCAGTTGCGACCCCGGCACCTTCGCGCGCGATGCCGCGACGCTGGTTGCCGGCGGCTACCGCATGGAGAGCATCGTGCCGATCGATCAGTTCCGGTATTCGGCCCATGTCGAACTCGTGGCGGTGTTCACGCGCCCGCCGGCACCGGCAAGACGGCGCAGGCTGCTGTCGTGATACGAGGGTGGCGGAAGTACCGGCGGGCCGTTGGATCCGTCACGCCGCGAACTGCCCGAACGCCTCCAGCACCTTGAGGTAGCTCGCGCGCTTATGCGGCATGACGCGGTCGGGCAGGGATGCCAGTGGAACCCAGGCCCATCTGGTGAACTCGATCACGCAGCCCGGCGGCGGCCGAGTGATGTCGATCGCGCGCTCGTCGCCCTCGAAGCGCAGTGCCGCCCAACGCTGCGTCTGCCCGCGGAAGGCAGAGAGCTTGTGGGGCGGTCCGCCGTAGGGCGGAAAGTCGTAGGGCCACCATTGGTCCGTGATGGCCAGCACCGAAACGTCGACGATGCCGGTCTCCTCCCAGAGTTCCCGCCGGGCCGCGGCTGCGATGTCCTCCTCGGGATCGATGCCACCCTGCGGCATCTGCCACGGATGATCGGCCTCCACCATCTCCGGGCCGCCGTTCACTGCGTGGCCCGCGAACACCAGGCCCGCCGCATTGAACAGAGCGACGCCGACATTGGGCCGGTAGGGCAGGGATGATTCGGTCATGTCGGCATCGATCCTGTCGGGCAGGGGCGGAGACGGGCAACATCGGCTTACCGCCACGGCCGGCAAGGGCGCGAGACTCCGGCACGGTCGGACCAACGTCGAGGTCACTGTCCGGCAATCGGGATCACGCCCTGTTCAAAGCGACGGCCGGCCGGTGTAAGCTTGGGGCGAAGGAATGGTTCCCCATGCCTGCACCAAAAACATCCGCCCGTGACGAGGAGCTTGCCGATTTCGTTCAATCCCTCGACGAAGGGTATCGAGAGCTGTCGGCCAAGGGCTGCGTGCCCGCCGAGGATGTCGAACGACAGTCGAACGAAGCGATCGCTCGCGGCTTGAAGATGCGTGAAGGCTCTCCGGCACCGATGGTCTTTGAAGGTGAATGCTGGCGGCCTTCAACTCGATTGGGCAGCCCCGCGGCGGACGGGTGAGGTCGATTGAGCCCTCGTGGCGCTCGGAGCCGGAGGCGACGGCACTTTCACGTCCGCCTTCCGGTCGGGAAGTGCCATGCCGCAGCACAGGTGCTGCCAGTCTGCAATCGCCTTGTGCTCCGGATCCGAGAGGCTCAGGCCGATATTCCCGGTGCTGCCATCGCGGAGCGTGATCGGAAGCACGAGCCAAGTTCGGTCATGCAGGGCCGTCAGGAAGCTGTCCTCCGCTGCGGTGATCCAGAACACGGCATCGTCGGCCGCCAATCTGCCGAACCTGGCAGGGATGGCGGGTCCGGTACAGGTCTCGCCGTCACAGAACTTCGGCTGCCCGACGGTGGCCAACTCGGCCCCTCCCGCGTCGGGCGGCGCAACGACGCTGATCGTAAGGATAAAGTTCGCGCCCTTCGCGGGATCCGTGTTTCTGGCGAGCGACAACGTCCCATGTAGGTTCCGGCCCGGGATGTCGATCGCGCCGAGGAGCATCGGTGCGTTTTTGGCCGCGGTGGGGGCATGGTCGATCCGCCAAGCGACCGTTCCGTTCCACCATCGACCGTTGCCGAGGGTCAGGGTGGCGGCCTGGGGAGCAACCGTCGCCTCCTTCGGGACCGCCGGCCCGGGCTCGGCCGAGCGGGCCACCAGGATCGCGGCTTGCGTGGTATCCGTGGCGATCCGCGTCATCGCGAGTTCGGCCGGGGCCATCCAATGGATCCCCGTCGGCGCGGCGGAGCGCATCAGCGGCATGATGGACTCGCCGATCCCCATGCCGAGCAGATAGCGGTCGACCTCCGAATAGAGTTGCTCGGGCGCGGTGCTTTGCACGGTGCGGGAGGAGACCGGACGCGTCGAGATCAGCGTGCGGCTCACCTCGACGACATGCCCGCCGACCACGCGGCGCACGACCCGGAACAGGTTGAACACGCGGTTGAATGTCCTGCGCGTCACCATCTGGTGGACGCCGACGTAGCTGTTCGGGCCGACCGAGCGCTCCGTCCCGGCCGCCAGGACCAGCGGGCAGGCTGAGGCACAGGCGGCGACGCCGCCCGCCACATAGCCGGGCCGCTCACCGGTTGAGCGCCGGGCCAGGCAGGGGCGGTCCGCCTTGCCGCAATCGGTCAGGGCCGTCCCGGCAACGATCACGTCGAGCTTTCGGGCCCGGATCATCTTGCCCATGGCCATGGCGGCCTCGACGCTCCCGCCGGGCGAATCGACCAGCACCGGCACCGAGCGGTGTCCGAGGTGGTCGAGCGCGGCCCGCAGGAGGGCCGGCGTACCGGGTACGATCAGGCCGGTCAACGCCAGCCATTCGGCGCAGTGCGTTCCGCAATCCGCGGCGTCGCTGCGCACCAGCGTCACGGTCATCGGAGTCTTGCCTTCCGCGGGCGTGAAGGCCGCGGCGGGCTCGGAAGCGCGGACCAGCATCAGCATCGCAAGCAGCGTGGTCAGGGCGTGCGGCACGAAGCGGCTGGACATGGGAGATCGTCGGCGGTTGAGTCGCGGAGGCGCCAGCCATAGCCGGGCTGTCGACCCTCGTGCAACCTGGGATGTCGGAACCCCGGCTACTCGTCCAAGGCCAGCACCGCGAAACTGGCGAGCCAATGTTCCCCCATATAGTGGCCGGCCACATGCGGCAGGCTCGCCCCGAGGTGCGCCTCGGCTGCGGCCTCCATCGCGGCGCGGCGCGGGTCGCCGGCCAGCAGCGCTTGCGCGAGGCTGCGCCAACACCAGGCCCGGCTGAGATTCAAGCCGTCGAGATGGGCGATCTTGCCATCCGTGCGGTCGCTCACGAGGGCGGGGCGGAACAGCGTTGCGGGTCTGCCCTCCCCGAGCCCCGGCAGGAACCGGTCGAACCAGGCCAGCCATTGCGCGGCGGGCAGGAGGCGGCGCATGCACTCGGCTTCCATCAGCGCCGGCGACAGAAACTCGTCGCCATCGGGTTCCCAGGCCTGGCAGTCCCGGTCGTGCCCGTACCAGTCGACGGCCTTCTCCCACAGCAGCCCGAGCAGGGCGTCGTCCTGGCTCGCTGTGGCATAGTCGCGGGCGAGCGCTAGCGCAAAGGCGGAACTGTAATGCGTGCCTGTGCGGATCGGGTAGGTGGCGCTCGGCAGGAAGCCGGCGAAGCGATCTGCGAAGGCCTCGGCCAGGGGCGTGATCGCGACTGCCCAGGGGTCCTCGAAGCGCTTCAGTTCGGCCGCGAGCTTGAGCAGCCAGGCCCAGCCGTAAGGCCGCTCGAAGCCGCGCGACGAGGGGCGGCCGAGATAGGAGAGCTCCGTGCCGAGCTTGTCGGCAGTCAACTGCCGGTCGAAGAGCGTCCGGATCTCGCCGGCCGGGCCCATGGCGGGGAAGCGGCCGAGCAGCCGGGCCAGCATCCAGTAGCCGTGCACGCAGCTATGCCAGTCGAAGCTGCCATAGAAGACGGGGTGCAGGGCGCGGGGTCCGAGGGCGTCCTCGGGGCCGTCGAGCACGTGGTCGAGCTTGTTCGGATATTCGCGCTCGACATGGCCGAGGGCGGTCCGGGCAAAGTGAGCCGCCTGGTCTTCCGGGATCATCTCGCGCATGGGTTCACAATGGCCTGAACACGAGCCAGTACATCAGCAGCGTGTTGCAGCCGAGCAGCATCAGGGCGGTCGGGATCTGCACCTTGATGACGCCGTTGCGGTCCGGCAGTTCGAGCAGGGCGGCCGGCACGATGTTGAAGTTGGCCGCCATCGGGGTCATCAGGGTCCCGCAAAAGCCCGACAGCATACCGATCGCCGACATCACGATCGGGTCGCCGTGCATGGTCTTGACGATCAGCGGCAGTCCGATCCCGGCCGTCATCACCGGGAAGGCCGCGAAGGCGTTGCCCATGATGATGGTGAACAACGCCATGCCGACCGTGTAGGTCGCGACCAGCACGAAGGGGTTGTCGAGCGGGATCGTGCGAGTCACGACATCGGCCACCGCCTTGCCGACCCCCGCTACGAGGAACAGGGCGCCGAGCGCCGCCAGCATCTGGGGCAGCACGCCGGCCCAGCCGACGGCATCCATCAGCCGGCGCCCTTCGGTGAAAGGCGCCTGAAGGGGCGGGCGCAGCTGGGCATATCCGGCCGCGAGTGCCACCAGCACGCCGAGCGCCAGCGACACCAGCGTCGCCTGTTTGGGGTCGATGACGGGTTGGCCGCCGATGGCCACGTCCTTGAGCACCAGCGTGCCGAACAACGCCACGGCCGGGATGATCAGGGCCGGAACGAACAGCTTGTTGCCGAAGGCCTTGGCGCTGTCCATCCGCTCCGCCAGGGTCCCCGGTGCAGCCTTGCTGCCGCCGACGCGGCCGAATCCCGCCAGCAGCACCATGACGATCACGAGCGCCCCGCTGGCCGCGTCCGGCAGCACCGAGCCCAGCAGGAACGTCAGCGCGTAGGCGCCCCAGAAGCAGGTGTTGGGCCAGCGGTTCGGCGCATCCCGATCGAAGGCGTGCTGGAGCGCGAAGGCGCCAAACATGAGTCCGGCGAGAACATAGACGATGTCGAGCCCGATCATGCGGCAGCGCGGTCCTCGGTCGTGGGTTGGCGACGGCGCTTCAGGCGACGGTCGAGCAGAAACAGGCGCGTGCCGTGAATCAAGAAGGCCAGCACTGCGGTGGGGATGGCCCAGACCGCGAGATCGAGGGGCGCCACCACGATGCCGTTCTGCTGCAGGAAGCCCTTGATCAGCAGGATGGAGCCGATCGCGATGAACACGTCCTCGCCGAAGAACACGCCGATGTTGTCGACCGCGGCCGCGTTGGCGCGGATGAGCATGCGGGTGCCTTCGGAGATGGATCCGTGCCGCTCCTCGGCGGCCTCCGCCATGGGGGCGATCAGCGGGCGCACCATCTGGGCATGGCCGCCGAGCGATGTCAGGCCGAGCGCGGCCGAAACCTGCCGCACCACGAGGTAGATCAGCAGCACGCGCCCGGTTGTGGCGGCGTGAATCCGCGCGATCAGCACTTGGGCGCGCTCGCGCAGCCCGCATCGTTCGAGCAGGCCGATGACCGGAACCACGAGCCAGACGATGCCGATGTAGCGGTTCTGGACGAAGGCCTTGCCAAAGGCCGCCAGGATGGCGAGCGGGTCGAGCCCGGCCAGCAGCCCCGTGGCGAAACCCGCGATCGCCACCACCAGCAGCGGATTGAGGCCGACCACGAAGCCGACGACCAGGATCGGGATGCCGAGCAGGACCAGCAAGGGCGAGACTCCGTTTCGACGCTGTCGGGGGCCGGCATCTGCCGCATCATCGCAAGTCGCGTGCCGCATGAACAGACGAAAGACGATCGGCCGTCGGCCCAGGAGATCGGGATGAAGCGCCGACATGGCGTTCTATCGCGAGTCTTCGGCCGTGCCCGGCGCCATGCTGGAGGCCGCGGCTCAGCCGCCGTCGCGCGTCGACGCCCCGCCGTCCCGCCGGCCGAAATCGGCCGCCGCCGTCTCCTGGCCGACCGCCACGATGGATCGGCGGATGTCCCGGGTCTTGGTGAAGAGGTCGAACAGCGCGTCCCCCTCGCCGTAACGCACCATGCGCTGCAGGTTCGACAGATCCTCGAGGAAGCGCCCCAGCATCTCCAGCACGGCATCGCGGTTGTTGAGGAACACGTCGCGCCACATGGTGGGGTCGGAGGCGGCGATCCGGGTGAAGTCGCGGAAGCCGCCGGCCGAGAACTTGATGACCTCGCTGTCGGTGACGGCTTCGAGATGCGCCGCGGTGCCCACGATGTTGTAGGCGATGAGATGCGGCACGTGGCTCGTGATGGCGAGCACGAGGTCGTGGTGGGCCGGCGTCATGGAGTCGACCTTGGCGCCGAACGACAGCCACAACTGCCGCACGCGCTCCACCGCGTCCTCGGGCGAGGCCGCGCATGGTGTGAGGATGCACCAGCGGTTCTCGAACAGGGCCGCGAAGCCGGCGTCGGGGCCGGAGAACTCGGTCCCGGCCACGGGATGGGCCGGCACGAAATGCACGCCCTGCGGAAGATGCGGCAGCACCGCCTCGACCACGGACCTCTTCACCGAGCCGACGTCGCTCAGCACCGTGCCGGGCTTCAAGTGGGGCGCGATCTCGGCCGCCACCGCGCCGATGGC
>JAABUJ010006873.1_pt1 | contig 10814 bp, 6 predicted proteins | sample 5559131 | NCBI WGS metagenome assembly JAABUJ01 (sample SAMN10711875, study PRJNA513366) | rock metagenome | isolation source: Antarctica rocks | place: Antarctica: Victoria Land, Mt New Zealand nord | collected 2016-01-07 | reverse complement strand
GCCCACCTCTCGCCCGGATCTCAAAGCTTTGGCACGTCTGGGCCTGCAGTGATTCGAAGAATCATCTGGTCCTTGATCGACTAGCCCAACAGTACGGCGACTTCGTTCGGACCGGTAAAATGCCTGATTTTCAAGCAGCTAGACTAGTATGGCGTTCAAGTTGATTTTTCTCAAGGACCAAACGAGCTCACGATCACCCATCCAGATGTCTATCAAGACATTGATGGGCCAGGGAGCGCGTGCAGTAAAGCTGATTGGTACGACTTCAACCTTCCGTTAAAGTCGCTGCTCACAGCCCGTGATCGAAAGAGTCATGACAATCGCAGGCGAATATGGGATCAGGGCTTCTCAACTAAAGGTCAGAAGAGGTTCCTCATGCCGAGCGCGTAAGCTGAAGAGGTATATTAGCCCTGGTCCGATACAAGGACAGGGCGTTGGAGTACGTCAAACTGCTTAAAGAGCACATCGCTACCGACGTTGCCGCCGGCCAGCCGACAGGCGTGAAGACGTTGTTTAGTTGGTTCGGTTTCGCGGTGATGGGAGATTTCGCTTTTGGTAATTCTTTCAGTGTGCTGCACAATGAGGAATGGGACACTACCATCTTGAGGCTGCAGGAAGGTTTGGAGTTATTGGGCCCCTTGTCTCCGGTTCCATGGCTCATGCAGCTTGGATTCAACGTGGCTGGGTTCCTGCCGATGAACCAGAACTGGTTCGCCATGCTTGGATGGTGTCGAAGACAGATAGAAATCCGAGCGAAGGTACGACTGTGTGGGAGCAGCTTCGTTCAGTGACAGGCCTACACTAAACTGCAGGCAGCTCATCGAAGATGACAAGAATCACTCGGATTTCGATGTGACGTACTGGCTCATCGATGATGCTCGAAAGAACGGCTTCACAGAAGCGGACTGGAATTGGCTCAGTGGAGACGCAGTATTGGCGATATTGGCTGGGAGGTAATCAAAACCGCAGACCCTCGGATCGAGAATGTAGGCTTAGTGGAAGAGTGATACAGTTACCTCGACGTTGATCAACCTGTTCTACCGCCTGGCGGAAGACCCTGGCAGACTTGAGAAATTGCACGCCGAGGTGGCCGCGGTCGATTGCTCAGATGACAAGATACTGCAGAAGCTGCCGTATCTCAACGGTGTGATCAACGAAACCCTTCGATTACATCCCGCAGTGCCCACGGCAGGTTACAGGAAGACACCGAAAGAAGGTGCAGCAATATGCGGCAGATTCGTTCCTGGAGAAACCACTATTGTTGCTCCAAGGTATACCATATTCAAACGTTAGGTGGACCTGGCTCTACATGCTTTTCCGCACGCTTACACTTCAAAAGGTGACGACTGCTTCGAGAAGGCAACGTCTTTCATTCCTGAAAGATGGTGCGATAGTCCAGAGTTGGTTAAGATCAAGGCTGGATTCGCGCCTTTTGGTACAGGTAAAGGCCTTGGGCAGAAGAATTGACCATCGAAGGGCCCACTTCAGCTGACAAAAGGATAGGTCGGTTCGGTTGCGTCGGAAAGAATCTTGCACTAGCCGAGCTGCGTCTTGTCACCGCATTTCTGGTCAAGAAATACAATGTCAGCTTCGCGGACGAGAAGCAGACTTCTTCATTCCTAGACGACGTCCACGACTACTTCGTAACCACGACCGGGCCCCTCGATCTCCAGTTTCGAGCCAGGCCCATGGCCGAAGCAGCGTAGGATAGCTGCTTCATGAGAGAAATGAAATGACAGTACTGGGAAGAAGAGACTGAACATGCATTGTATATTGGACATGCTAGTGCCAATGTTGTCGCTGTCTAAAAGGCTCCCGCGAGGCGCACGCTTCTTTCTGGGAGTCTTATGGAATTTGGTGGGCAAGGCAATTTTGGGTATTGTGACCTTCTGAGAATAATGATCAGTCATCTCGACTTGTAACTGCTCTATTTATGCAGGTGGTACTTGTCGAAGTACGAGGCGTTGAGGATTAGCAGTGCAACGAGGACTTCAATGTCCTTGAGTATCGCTAGGGTGGTAAATTGTAGTGAAGTTCAAGAGTTCGAGTTCGAGGAAAGTAGGCTGAATCTATGTCTTAGCAGGTCTTGATGCTTCTTGTCGTGAACAGTATCAACAGCTTTGCTGTAAACTTTTCGAGGAGGTTGGAATCTTGTTTGCGGGTCACAGCCTCGGTGGCATTGCCCCAAAACAAATATTAATCATGGCGAATTCGATTCGAAAGAACCATTCAGATCGAGACACAGCGTATTCCTATGACTTCGCTTGTGTTTTTCTCTCGGGAACCCTATATCGCGGCTATGACGATTTTGCGGTCAGAATTGATCATGTGGTAATAAAGGCGGTCAATTTCACCTCTGGGCAATCTGAGAACAAGTCTTTGTGGAGACAACCAGAAGGACTCGGATCTTCCTGAAAATCTACGACAGGCTCTCGCCATGATAAGCGAGCATACAACGTTGATCTCATTATTCGAAGAGGAGCAGATAGGGGACCTTGGTGTCGTCGTATGCAAATAATTCGCATCGATAGATAGGGCTCTAGCCAATAAATTCAGTATATCTGGAAAACACTGAGACAGGTGCACGTTACCCAGGGAAAGAGCTCGTTGGATATAAGCAGGCCTTGGGCCGTTTGTGTTATATCACAACCCGGCCTAGGTCCTCCGAAATCTAGCGCGGCCCTGGCATCGGATTACGCTCTTGTTCATGCAGAGCACCATCACTCGCCAGCATGCATTGGTCGTGGGACGGCACTGTTGTTTTCGGGGTTACGGCGAGCCCGCTGCCGTCAACGTCTGTATAGGTCACCTGCTTATCAAAACCTTCGCTGCCGGCATATCGTTTCGCGTTAAGCCACTACTTGAAGCAGGCTGGTCTAGTGCGTGGTTCCCAATCATACTACTCCACCGACGGTGGACCTCGCTGGTTGCGTAGAGAGACTGTCAAACCTCTTCAACAACCATGCTGATCGCGTGGACGATCGAATGCCATGGTTCAGGGCTGTGATGTCTCTGAGAGAGCCGTGAGTGCGATAGACATTGACTACGGATGCGGCGAACTTCAGCTGCAGCATGATGTCGTGCGAAGGGTATGTCGTATTTGTCCGCCATCGCCTACATTGTGACATAGATTTGCGAGTCGGCATTTCATTGTTTCGAGCCAAGGGTAGGGGTAAATCAGATGGTGTGATGTAATCAGTACACAGTAGTTCCTTGATAGGCGTTTCTCTACTGACGCATACTAGAATCATCTCGAAATCGAGACCTTATGTTCCGTGTTGACAAGGTGTCATTGTATTTCCGGTTCGGAGTTCAACATGTGTACCAGTATCTGAGATGTTGCCTCGATAGAAGTGATAGACAATCTTCAGCTACATAGTCTTGCGTTATCGGACCACGTAGATATGAGACCGTATAGAGAACTACCTAGCTGTACATTGGATTGGATTGGCAGTGTGTCGTCCGAGTTTAGAGATAGAGAGAAAAGTGAGAGCGAGCGTGTCGAGTGAGCGATGCCACGAGAAATCGTAGATGAAATGTAACCTAGAAGCTTTTTGGCGCGATCTTTTCTACCAAACCGAAGACAGGAGCAATCCCCAGTTTTCTCAAGAGCTGGGAAGATTTACGTCGCCACGACGCGCTAGGCGAATGGTAAAGGGTCAGTGATTAGCAGCGGCGATTTGGATCACGCCGCGATGGCTTGTAACGGATGTCGCCCTTGGCTGTAATGTTGGAGGGTGAGGAGGACTTCAAGATTTGAGTATAGACGCCAATGGTGCAACTTACTACCTAATGCCTTGTATTGAGTTTCGGATGATCTTCCTGCAGCAAGAATCATTTGAACATCAAATTCTGCGTTTCAAACTGAGTCGAGAGTATTGGATGGCGCTTTGTCTATGACTAAGGCATTCGTTGGTCGTAGTGTCCCACGATTTATTGTGTAAAGGTTGAATGTCTTTAGAATTACCATTCTTGTTGGCAATACCTAATGCTCAGCTTGCTCCACGATCACCGTTTGGGAAGACATGCAATTCCGAAAGAACCGGAGGAGCCTTTAAGAAGCAATTATGAACGTAACATTAATGTCACTCATCTTCCAGCCAATTAGATTGCGCACGGGTAGAATGGTGTTCTCTACGATTCAGTACCGACCATGCAGTCCCGATTATGCAAGATACCGACTGCTGATGGCCGTACGGCGTGGTGCAGCTGACATCATGCGACAATGACCATAGTCAGATAAGCAGAGTGGTCTGCATGGTTCCTGTTCACTCGAGAACCTTTTTTTCAATCATGCTAGGAAATGCCAGCATATGGTTTCAAATCCTTCATTCAACGTCTAAGATCTCTGTCATAAGTGGAAAGTACTGGAAAATGATAGTACGCAAGGAGACATGTACTTCTCCCAGCCGTTACGTGCCATAGGCATCAAGTCCTGCTATGTTTAGGCCTTCAACCGGTATTGATTCAGGGAGACCATGATCATGACCGCTTTCTTGTATCACAGTGAGCGCAGTCTCTGTATTGGAAAGGTTCCGAGTAATTGATAGGGATTAACCTTGGGTTTGCCAAATTCCTCGAAATAGGTGCAAGCCTACCGAAGAATGGCGAGTGGCGTTCACTGACAAGCTCATGTGTATATCCCAGCTTTCAAAAGTATCCCATGCCACGGCAAGAAGTGGTTTACTCGTTCTTTGTCACTCCTGGAAGAGCGAAATGACAGAATCGCAATGGACTGTAAGAACACTTGCAGACCCATAGCCGAAGCGGAAGAGGCAAACCAATATTTAGGGCGTTTGCCTGACTCAGCCAAATCCCCGTTATGAGGGCTCGAAGAATTCATTGGAGATGTATGTGACATTGGTACTAGGCCATGGGACAGCAATCATTTCGATATGCGCCTTTTTTGGTTCGACTCCTTGACCCACAATTTCCTTGCCTCACCGATGGCCATTACTGGCTTCAGAAATGACAAGGATAGATCCACCCAGCAGGTCAGAGACAGTCTTTTGGGAGCTTGGAAGCGTTCATGTTCGTAGAATGAGACTTTGACTGCAGATCAATACAGTACTCCTTTCGTTCATGTGTCATCGCCAGATCATCCTGCGCTCCTTTCAATCATTTATTGTATAGCCCCATGGAAAATTGTGGGATGCCGTCTGAGACTTTTCTAGGCCACCTGCTGGTCCTGTGCCATCCTTGGGCCTCTGAAGCGCTATTCGAAGCTCGTTGTGGATGATTGAAGCTTCGAAGTGAGACAGTGTCTGGCAGTGTGTGAGCTAAGCTATCAAACAGCTGTAGAGAGAAGCATCTAACGGACATTGTATGGCAATGAAGAAGTTTGGCAGTCGGATGTCCTCAAGCCGAGCGCGCAGCATGTACATGCAATCCCGCTACTGAAAAGCTGTCAAGCACAATACCTCCATCGATGTAAGGACAGTCTAAGCTTTGTAGTGTAGACGTCGGTGCTAAGCTGGCAGCACGCCAGGCATTGCATTGCTATTGTATGGCCATTCGTAGGTGATTGAGTTGACTCAGTGAATCCGCTAGCGCCAATTCAGGACCGGAGCTGGCGAGGCCGGTTTACCACCCCTCCCCTCCCCATCAACCAGCAATCTTCTTGAACAACATTCACACGTCGCCTTTGGACCTTTGCATTAAGAGTGAAGTCTTTCAATCGTTTGCTATACACTCAATGCGACGACGGAATTCCAAAGCCGGTTGGCGCTGAACAGAACCGCTCTACCCCCACGCCGTAACTCGAATCACAGCAGACGATATGGCTACCAGATCTTTCAAGCAAGACGCAGGTCGTCGGCCTGTCAGATATCGTACACCTTCTCCGCCAAGCTCCGCCATCGAAGCACTATCCCCTCTCTTCACCGACGGTCCAACCAAGGCGTATGGCGGCATGCGATGGTCCGGTCAGGAAAATCACTGCAAGAGCGCCTCGGGCACATCGGTCACCTTTCAAAACATAATGAACGGCAATGAGCGCGAAAGAATAGTGGGCTCTGGAGGCGCAATGGACCCCTTCGCATCGATTGCTTTGGCCACCAACCCAAATACCGCGCCCCGCCGATTCAGTCACCATGAGCAAGCAGGCAGTCGCAGCGGCATAGATAGCGACGACAATATGGAGCGGCCGGCAAAGCGAGCAAAGTCTGAAAAGCTTCCATCGCCATTATCGCGCCGTTCAGCAGTCAACACAGGGATGGGGCTGGCTACAAGCTACTCGCAGTCGTCCAACAGCAGAATGCTGGAGGCGGAGCTACTGCTCAACTTCGCGCAGGAGGCCAGATTCTCAGTTCCACCAAAGATCCATCCTCAAGCAGACGAGCAGCCGATTGCGTCCGAGCTCATCGCGTCGCCAACCGTTTCGAACGGCCTGACGCCACCACAGCCCGACCAGGAGAAGCAGCAACACGAGAAATTGGCAAGCCCTCAGAAGCTCTACGAACATACAAGATATGATGGGCTCAGCGGGTCGCGCTCACTAGGTGAAGCTTATGGTGAAATCGAGCAGAAGACTTGCGGTCAAGTTTTGCGCGGAGCTTCTCAACCAATATCACCACGTCTTCAGGGAACTTCAGCGCAACAAGGGTCACTGATATCTGAGCAAGAAATGAGCGATACGCTGAGAGAGCAAGCTACCGTTATGTCTGCTGTTGGTTCAGTGCTCGAAGACAAATTTCCTTACAAGCACACCATAATAGGAGATCAAAAGGAGGATGGTGAACATGTTCTAGGCGAGAGTAATGAAACTCGGGCACAGGAAGATGCCGTGAACCAGGTTCTACCCCCTTCCGGGACATCGCCACGTTGTTTGGAGCAGAGCGAAGCCAAAAGCCCCCTACAACCTAGGCCGAACGACATCAGCATTAACGTTGCGCCAAATAAAACTTCGGGGGAGGAAGATAGCTTGTCATCTAGTGCAGATGATCCCTCAATCGCACCAATGTACGACTTGGCGGAACCGAAGGCGATTGACACAGACCATGCTACAAAGACTGGCGACACTGCTGCTCCGGCTGTTTGCGCTTGTTGCGGCTTCACAAGGAACATCGTTAACGGCGAGGTCGATACTAGTTCCACCTCTTGGATTAGTTGCGATGCCTGCAAATCGTGGTACCATTTTGCTTGTGCGGGTTTCAAGAGTGAGCGAGAAGTCAGAAGCGTCGACAAATACCGCTGCCGGAAATGCAAGCCAACTCACGGAGCGATAACTTACGTTAGGAAGTCATCTCGTGCACACAGTTCGATTGACTATGCCGGTCTGCACCAGGGTGTTATCAAGACCTCCGACGACACTCCTGAACACCATTACATACAGCCTATCAAAGATGGCACAATATCATTCTTGCCGGAGACGTTTGCTAGGATGCGTCCTGAACTTGTGACCGCTGAGTACTTCGAGCAATGCAATGGCTGGAGGGAGCCCGTAGTGATTCCTGCCGCCTGGAACCCTCAGCCTCGAATTGGCTCTACCGCCTCCAGGCATCCAGATTCACACTCTGATCAGAATTCTCATAGATATGGCATGGTCGAAGATTTGCCGCCAGAAGAATGGACGTTTGATGGCTCGGAAGCACATTGTGCCCCGGACCATGGACAAGATGCCCTCGATATGGTGATGCCACGGGGTCTGACCGTGAGAACAGTGGCTGAACTATATGGGCCTGACGAGAAGGTAGAAGTGATCGACGTGAAATCACAGAATGGGGAAGGCAAGAAATGGAACATGCGGCGCTGGACTGATTACTATGAAAGCAAGGGTAACAAGATCGTACGCAATGTCATCAGCCTCGAAGTATCGCAGAGCAAACTGGGGCGCTTGATACGAAGGCCGCAAGTTGTTCGAGATCTTGACCTTCAGGACTCGGTCTGGCCTGCCGACCTGCAAGCCAAAGGAGAGATTCCCAGAGTCCAGTTCTACTGCCTGATGTCCGTCGCCGATTGCTTCACAGACTTTCACATCGACTTTGGTGGCTCATCAGTGTTCTATCACATTCTGAAGGGGAAGAAAACATTCTTTTTCATACCGCCGAAAGAGAAACATCTGAAAAAGTACGAAGAGTGGTGTCTGTCTCCTGCACAAAATTGGACGTTCCTGGGTGACCAAACGAAAGAATGCTACCGAGTCGACCTCTCGGAAGGAGATACGATGCTGATTCCAGCTGGATGGATTCATGCTGTCTGGACTCCCGAGGATAGCTTGGTCATCGGTGGCAATTTTCTTACGAGACTCAATTACGCGATGCAGCTTCGAATCTCAAATATCGAAAGGGCTACCGGGGTTGCGAGAAAATTCAGATACCCTCATTTCCAGAAAATCCATTGGTATGCTGCTTTCCGCTATCTCGAAGAAGACCCTCTACCTAGCAATGTGAAGGATCTACTTGAGAGTGGTGGCGTCTTCCGTCGTGAAAGCCCTGCCCATCACTGTTTCAATGATTGGGGTGAGAATTCTCGATCTGGTTCAGAGAATTATCATGCTAGGTACTACTCGCAAGGAGAGTTGGAAGGTCTACCTGAGCTCGTACGCTATCTCTTGAGGACTGCAATGATCGACATGGGTAGCATCACAGATGGCATCACCGCAGAGACGCGTAGTGCTGTGAAGCGCTCAATACCTCGAGGTCATGGTGAGCCTCTGGACGTCGTGAAGGCTTTGGCGGCATGGTGCGCCTGGAAGCGTGGCAATGAAACAATACCGTCCTGGGCATATCCAGATGCTGTGCCAGAACCAGATAATGCAGGCAAATTGAGCGTCGCAGCTCAGAAAAAGCTCGATCGAGAGGCTGCTCTTCAAGCCCCTAGACGGCAGTCGGCACGGATGCAATCCCTTCAGCAACCTGCTACGTCAACAGATGTAGAGGTGAAAGGAGACCATGAATTCGCGAATACTGCCATAGATACTGTTGATGGGAATCGTCCAGAAACCCCCAACAAGCGCCAAATGTCCGACCTCAACAACGGTGAGTCCATTGAGATGCAAACGCTCAGCAGATCTAAGAGGCGCCGAACAATGTCCGGCACCGGCTCGAGTTCGCATCGAAAAGTTGCTTGCGAGTCATGTAGGAAGAGGCGTCGCGCCTGCAAGCATAAAGATTTCAAGAATGGCCTCCCGAATTTCCATACCCCGAGCACAGAGAAAACAATTGTCCCCCCTACTCTACCTTTGCTTGACAACGTATCTGCCAGTGGACTTGTGAATGCTGTTGGAGGTGCCGAAGCAACCCGCGGACATGGTGACAGTGGACAATCGGAGGTCTTGGCTCGAGTCGATCCTAATATTACCATGCAACAGCTGACCAACACTTCTCCTGACATGAAAGCATTGACCGACACCGATCGGGAGCAATTAAATCAAGATATGGATTATCTACTAAAGCATCCCGACGAGATGGCTAGCACCCCGAAAATGCTGGACCACCTGTCAGGGGCTGGGCTATTGCGCTTGGAGCACAGAATTGCCGGCGGCCCAGTCAATGGACTCTCTGTGCTCTCTTTGAACGCACCGCAGGGACGGGGGAGAACGAAGGCTTGCAACGACTGCCGTAAGAGCAAGGTATGCATTCCCAGAATCAATCTACTCTATAAGTATATTGCTGATCTCTGGAACAGCGACGGTGCATACATGACGAGCATGGTAACGAAGATCCTGTCAAAGCACGTGAAGCTGCAATGCCCAGGCCTGCCGCTGCACACAAACGGAGGAAGCTCGATAGCAACGGCAATGAGATCCCTCCAGCTAAGAAGCTACGAAGATCGACCGGGTCACTGGCCCAGGATCTTGTTGAAGATATCTCCTGCAGGACGGTCTCTGACGCTCAGATCATTCAGCGGGCACCTGTCGCAAACATGATCCCATCAGCACCGGTTCACGAGGCGCAAGATCAAAAGCAGCATGACATAGTTTCAGCGTTCGATCAGATTGAGGCAGCAGCAGCAGCAGCAGACGACATGGGCACATTAGATACCTCTCTCGACTACCATGAGGAAGATCAGGCCGCGGAGAACCCGCCAGCACCAGCAGCGCGCTCTGGCACCACTATCTCAGACCCAGCTCCTGATATACCGTCCGAGGTAGCATTAAGTCATCCAGTCGCCTCAATTCCACTAGATAGTAAGGAAGACATCCCGCTTGATCCAGCTCTTGCCACATCATCTCAGCCCGCCGCTTCCCTCGTCTCCCCTCCCGCCTCCGAGCACCAGAATGCAAGCAACATTCCTCCATCACCACCCACCACCTTGTCGCGGCACTCATCCCACGAGCCCAAAGAACAACGATACACACCCGAATCCTCGTCGCGAAGGGCAAGTACGAGCTCCACCAACGACGCAGCGGAAGCCAGCGAGAGCGGGAGAGCGAGCAGTGGGCCGACGACCGCGGGCAAAGAAGTGAGTCCCATAACGACGATCTCGACGACAGGCGAAGATGAGAAGAAAGAGGTAGGCTTGGAACTATCGGTGAAGAAGAGGAAGTCGAGGGGCAGCATGGAGGGGACAGCGGATGAGGAGAGCTTGAGATTGATCAAGGAGTTGCAGGCTGAGGAGTATGGGCTTAGGAGGAGGGGGAGGGCGTAAGATATCCATGGGTGGCGTTGGGAGGGCACACTATTGCGACGGGAGCGTCATTTAATGAGTAATGGAGGGTGGCCGGGCTGGAACTGGGAATGGGGCTCGAGGAAGCAGGCGTTGGGATTGGGCTGGAACTGGGTTTTAATGGGCTTGCGAGCATCTCTGAGGACATTGGGAGATTGCCTAGGCGCATTTATGGATACGGGCGTTATGTACAAACGAAGCATTGA
>JAABUJ010006872.1_pt1 | contig 10814 bp, 5 predicted proteins | sample 5559131 | NCBI WGS metagenome assembly JAABUJ01 (sample SAMN10711875, study PRJNA513366) | rock metagenome | isolation source: Antarctica rocks | place: Antarctica: Victoria Land, Mt New Zealand nord | collected 2016-01-07 | reverse complement strand
TGCACACCGAGATCGTCTACGCCGTGACCTCGCTGTCGGCCACCGACGCCCACCCGCAACAGGTCGCGGGCTGGCTGCGCGGGCACTGGGGCATCGAGAACCGAATCCACTGGGTCCGCGACGTCACCTTCGACGAAGACCGATCCGAAGTCCGCACCCACGCCGGACCCCAGGTCATGGCCACCCTGAGAAACACCGCCATCAGTCTCCTGCGCCTCAGCGGACAGACCAGCATCGCCGCCGCCCTACGACATCACAGCCGCGACCCACACCGTCCGATCACACTACTGCTGACCTGCTGAAATACGACTTTGCCGAGGCCCTGACCACCCGAGAGATCCGCCGCATACTCAAGCGCTACATCACTCGCGAGCTCTACCGCGCCCTCGCGCACCCACCAGAGCTTGACAACACATAGAAGCGTCGAGGCTAGAGTGGGTCCTGGAGGTCAGAACGCAGCGAGAGAAAGAGAGTGACACGTGAGGATGTACGAGAACAAGCAGGTCGTGGCCGCGCCTCTGGTCGGGTCTGACTTCACCGCGCCCGTCAACCGGGGTGGGTCGGGCGTGCTTTCTTGGGGCGATTCACTTTACGATCGCCTCCTTTCTCAACGGATCATCGTACTTGGACAACAAGTAGACGACGAAATTGGCAACAAGATCTGCGCGCAGATGCTATTGCTGGCGGCGGAGGATCCAGACGCCGACATTGCGATGTACATTAATTCGCCTGGTGGATCCATTTCTGCCGGAATGGCCGTCTTCGATACCATGAACTTCATCTCATGCGATGTAGGAACGTACGCAATGGGAATGGCTGCGTCAATGGGACAGTTTTTGTTGTCGGCTGGACAGCCTGGCAAGCGTTATGCATTGCCAAACGCTGAGATTCTGATGCACCAGCCCTCGGGAGGGATAGGCGGCAGCGAGTCCGACATTGTGATTCAAGCCGACCGGCTGCGTGTGATGAAACTTCGATTGGCCGAGCTCGTTGCCGGCCATACTGGGCAGACGGTCGATCGAATTACGACGGATTCAGAACGTGATCGCTGGTTCACCGCTGCGGAAGCCCTTGACTACGGCTTCATCGATCATGTGATCAGCCGATCAACGCAGACTCCTGAACGTGATCCGAGCCACCCGTAGGCTAGCGATCTTAACTATCCCGTAGACTAAACGCTTTGGTGGTCAGCATTCGACGATTCTCCGGTCGGTGCAGCTTCGGGCGATGGTAAATAGTTCCCGCGACGCCCACACGCCGGTCGAGCAAGCCGAACGCGTTTCACCACTACATGGCGTAACTGCCGTGCGCGACAGGGTTGAAGCCACACCGGCGTTCGGTGTTCGGCGTGAAGATTGCCTCCCGATCGCGTCGTTTGGCACCAAGAAGAGTACCAATGGCTACGTCTGGCACGGCACGACAAACCTGCTCGCGGTTCTGAACGTCGGCGCGACTTTTCGATCACGGGGATCGCGAGACAGTTGTTGGTTTTGATATCGGAAGGGAGTGTCGACGAAATTCCTACACGTGGTTGGGCATTTAATAGTTTGATCAGCGAGATGTTCGATGATAGGACAATCGTTGTCAGCGGCGAGTTGGGAGGGAATGCATCGACTGACGTAGTTGCGCAGCTGCTACTACTGAGTGCTACAGATCCGGATGAGGGCATTAAACTTTATATTGACAGTGCTTCGGGGTCCTTATCGGCTGGGTTTGCGATTTGCGATACGATCAACTATGTGCGTCCGGAAGTTTCGACCTGGGCGATCGGCGCGGTCGGGTCGGTGGCGACTCTTATCTTGTGTTCTGGAACGATTGGTAAAAGGTACGCACTTCCAGGCTCGGATATAGTTCTGCGGCTACCCGGTCGTGATGAAGGCCTTGATGGGAAGCGCCTAAGGCCAACGACGGTGGCCTATCGCGCTTGGGTCGATGAGATGGTGCTTGTTCTTTCCAAGCGAACTGGTAAAGGTTTAAACGCCATCAATCGTGATCTTCGTAATCATCATCGTCTCTCGGCCGCCAACTCCGTGGCTTACGGTATCGTCGACCAGGTCATGGCAAGCGGAAAATATGCGCCGCAGGGAAACTGACGTGAGGTGCCGCGTACTCCTGTCCACGGTCGATGTCGGTCGGCGTGTGTCGGCCACCACGATTGGTGCACCACATCCACCCGCGGGCACACTATCCGCGTCGTGGTCCACGAGCGGTATCTCGCCGCGACATGGGTCCGGCAACGCCACCCGGACTGGGTCGCCGACTATCGGGCGACGCGACCGAAAATGGAAGATTGGCCACCTGATGCGGCGGTGCCGCGCCGGGGTGCGGGGTGAAACCAAGATCGCCGCCGACTTCGCCTTGCTCGCGGCGGCCGTCAACCTCGCCCGCCTGGGGTGCTCGCCGTGACCAGCACACCCAACGAATGGGCCACAGCGACCGAACCAACCGGGCGGGCGCCTCCAGGGTGCCCGTTGACACCGGCGGAGCGGCCGATCGGGCCGCACGACAGAATAATGGTCAGTGGCCAGTCACGATGCCACTCATCTGACGGCGATCCACCAGGATTGCTACAACCACAAAAGCCGAGGATCCACCCTCAAACCGCCGTTCGACACCAGCCACCTAGTCAGATCCTCCCGCACCGCTGATCCTCGGCGTCGCCACGCTGCACAGCAACATTGGACAGGAGTCTGGGTATGACTGATCTCGCTGCTCACCCCCCGGAAGCCGCGATCGATTCGCTGTTCGAGGTGCTGCGGGAAAATGCCGAGCGAGCGCCGGGTGCCACCGCGCTCCGGTTTCTGCCTCCCGGCCATACGCCAGGCGAGCGTGGCGAAGCCCTCAGCCGGAGGGAGCTCGACCTACGGGCGCGATCAATCGCGGCGGCGCTGCAGCAGGAGGGCCTCGCGGGTGCGCGGGTATTGCTGCTGTTACCGTCTGGGCCGGATTTCCTCGCTGGAGTCGCCGGCTGCCTGTACGCCGGCGCAACGGCCGTGCCGTGCTTACCGGATATCGACGAGACCACGCAAGATGCGCCCGACCGGTTCGTTGCCGTGGCAGCGGACGCTGAAGTGGCCGCAGTGCTCACCACCAAGGATCTCGCGCCGACGTTGCGTGACAGGTGGGGCCCGGACCTCGCGCCACCCGGGAGGTGGTTCAACGTCGATGCACTGGACGAGGACCAGGCGCGGCTCTGGGTTCCCCCCCGGGTCGTCGCGGAGGATATAGCGCTACTGCAGTACACCTCGGGATCGACCGGTCGGCCAAAGGGTGTAGCGGTGTCGGCAGGAAACCTCGCGGCCCAGATCGCCAATTTCCGGGCACTCACCGAACTCCCGGCGGGTGGCAACGTCGTGTGCTGGATGTCGTCCCTTCACGCGCTCGGGCTCGGGCAGTTGCTGCTTGCGCAGCTGGTGGGCGGCGAGGCCGTGCTGATAACACCGGAGGACTTTGTCGCTGATCCCTTCCGGTGGCTGGCGGCGATCTCCGCGACCGAGGGACCGGTGTTCAGTGGGGGTCCAAACTTTGCCTATGAGCGGTGCTCCAGTTTGATCAGCGAGGAACAGCGGTCAAGACTAGACCTATCCGGCTGGGAGGTCGCACTCATCGGCGGCGAACGAATTCAGGAAACCAGCCTGGAACGGTTTGTTCGCACCTTCGGACCGGCCGGTTTCCGGCGTTCTGCGTTGTTTCCGGCGTACGGCCTCACCGAGACCATGCAGATCGTCGTGGGCAAGCGCAAGCCCGGCTCGCTGGGTGTCGTGGTCGATGCCGCTGAGCTGGAGCGGGGGCGCGCCGAACTGGTGTCGTCGAAGGACTCCGCGCGTACGCAAGAACTCGTGGGGTGCGGGGGTGCCGGACCGTTCGGGCGCGTGCTCGTCGTGGACACCGAGTCCTGGACCGAGTGCGCCGCAGACCAGGTGGGTGAGGTCTGGGTGAGCGGCCCTGTCGTCTGCCAGGGATATTGGAACCGGCCGTCAGAGACGGCCGAGACCTTCACCGGCGTCCTGGCGAACGGCGACGGTCCATTCGTCCGGACCGGCGACCTCGCGTTCTTCCACGGCGGCGACCTCGTGCTCTGTGGCCGGCTGAAGGAACTGATCATCATTCACGGCCGCAACCTGTACCCGCAGGGCATCGAGGAGGCCGTCCAACAGGTCGAGCCCTCGCTGGCAAGTCTCCCGGTCGCGGTGTTTTCAGTGGATTCGGAGGACGGAGAGCGGCTCGTCGTGGTGCAGGCGGTGGACTCAAGTGGCACCACCGCTGAGTTAGCCGATCTTGCCGAGCGAATCCGCCTGGGAGTGACGGGCACGCATCAGGTTGAAGTGTACGAGGTCGTCCTAGTCGAACCGGCGGCGGTCCCGCGCACGCAGAGCGGCAAGGTCCGCAGGCGCACCTGTAGGGAGGCTTACCTCAACGGCAGCCTCGCATCGTTGGCGACCAGCACTTGGGTGGCGCCTGCCGTCGAAGCTGTCGGCACCCGATTAGCCATGGGCGGCCTGCTGCTCGCGCTGCCACCCGAGGACCGGACTTCCGCTGTCACCACGGAGCTGCGCCAACGAATCGCAGGCCTGCTCGGCGTAAGCTGGCAGACATTACGCGGCGACGAGCCGCTGATCAGTTTGGGCATGGAGTCGGTGCGAATAATCAAGTTGCGCCACGACATTGAACGAGATTACGGGGTCACTCTTCCCATGTCCGAATTCCTGCGCGGAACCGTCGACAACCTGTGCCTGGCGGTCCTGCGTGAAGTCGGCGACCAGGAAGGCGACCAACCTGACGACCTGCCGAGCTGACCCGAACTGGGTGGCGGCGCCATCGCTACTGGGCGACGCGCTCGACCTGGCTTTCTTCCCGGAGGGTACGTAATGCGCACGGAGATCAGACTGTAGAACGTGGACACTACAGATCCATGGCTGCTGTGGCGGGCCCCGCCCCAGCTCGGGCTGCCCGTCATCACGGTGCTGCCCGAGGGGACCTATCTAACCGTGTTGATCACCCCGACCATCCGCGGGCCGCGCCGCGAGAGCCTGCTCGCCGCCGCCCGCGCCCCGCGGCGGTCGCCATCGCGGTTCCTTTCAGTCGACTCTCCGAACGCAGCACGGCGGACCGTGAACAACTTTGGCCCCCAGGCCGCGATGTCTCACATCATTTCCCGGGCCGTAGACGAGCTGGGTGACCAGACGGGCACCTCCGAAGGACACGCTACCGAGGCGGTGTCGCCGCCCCCGGAATCTGGCATCATCGGTGGGTGCGGCCGCCAGCAAAGTACTATTTCTCCCAGAAGGGCACCCATGCCTTCCACGAATCCAGTGAAAGGTCCGGCTGAGCTGACCACTCAGCTCGGCAGCGGATGTTCCGACAAGCTCGACCGAGACGTGCCCACCGGGGTCGCCTGCCAGAGGACGGTCCCGGAGGTGCCGACGGCTGCGCGGTCGCACGGCCGCAGGATCTACTCACGGGCCCCTCGTGGGATGGGAAAGTCGGCATGACTCTTCATGAAATCGTTCAGCGGTATGACGCGGGTACACTATCGACAACGGATGTGCTCGCGGAGTTGGACAAACACACAAAACTTCCCTTGTCGGAAGGACAGCGTGGCTTGTGGGCGCTGTACAAGATGGAGCCGGACACGTACTCCTACAACGTTCCGGTATGCCTGTCGTGCGAAAACGTTGACCAAGTCGCTTTGGGGGACGCGTTTCGCGATACGGTCTCGCGGCATCCGATTCTTTCGGCCACGGTCCGAGAAGGGGACGACGGACCTTACTTGTCCCTTGGTGGTGCCGGCGGCTTTCAGGTGGAGTACGTGGACATCTCGGATGTTTCGTCCGATGATGTGCTCGAGTATCTGAAAAAGAGGGCGCGGCGGCCGTTCCACCTGGCCAACGGGCCCTTGATTCGGCTATCCGTACTGTCTCGTGCCGAGTCCGAGATCTACGTCCTCATGGTCGTTCACCACGTCATCCTCGACGGGCCGTCACTGTGTCTCGTGCTCGATACCCTGTTTCGCGCCTATCAAGCCCGGGTCAGCGGCCGTGAACCCTCGTCTCAGCCGAGTTCCGCGGCGTTCGGTGAGTTCGTCGCGTGGGAGAAGGAGTTTCTCGGTGGCGCGCGCGCCGAGCGCGACCGGGATTTCTGGAAGCGGGAACTCGCCGGGAGGATTCCACTCACTGGTTTGCCCACCGAGGCGACGCTGGCTCCGGACGCGCCGCACGAAGGCGAGGTATGCAGTCGCCGGTTGTCGAAGGAGCAAGTCGATGCCGTCGCATCCTTCGCCGCGGCGAACGAGATCATTCCGGGGGTTTTCCTGCTGGCTGTCTTCAAGACCTTGCTCCATCGGTACACCGGGCAGGAGGACATCGTCATCGGGATGCCGATGTCCGGACGCCCGTCGGGGCGCTTCGACTCGTCGGTCGGCTATTTCATCAACAATCTGCCCATTCGAAGCAAGCCGGTGGAATCCGACGAGTTCACGCTGTTCGCCCAACGCCTGCAGGCAACGGTGTTCGAGGCGATCGACCACGGGGCTTACCCGTTTCCTCGTATCGTGCGTGATCTCGGTGATCGCGACGACCTTCGATCACCGGTGTACCAGGTCGTCTACAACTATCAGAACTTCTCACTCTCCGGTCGGTTGAACAAGTTGGCGGACGAACTCCGCGACACATGGCCGTTCCGGGCGGTGGACGATTTGCACCAACTGGGCGAATACGACCTGACGCTGGATGTGGTTCCCGGTGACGGATTCGAGCTCCACTGGAAATACCACCCCGCCGCGTTTTCCGCCGCCACCATAACGCGAATGGCCGACCACTTCGCCAACCTGATCGATGACATCGCGGCTTCAGATGGCCATACGGCACTCGGTCGATTGAATCTGCTGGACTCCGCCGAGCGGCGACTCGTCCTGGACGAGTGGAATCGCACGGACGTCGAGTACCCCGAGAACCGGACGGTTTGGGACCTTTTCGCGGAGCAGGCGGAGGCGAATCCGGACAAACCCGCGGTGACCTGCGGCGAGCAGACCCTGACCTACCGCGAACTCGCGGAGCGCAGCTTGGCGCTGGCCGATGCGCTGCTGCGCCGAGGTATCGGGGCCGGGAACAGCGTGGGTGTCTGTGTCGAGCGGTCGCTCGATCTGATCGTGGGCCTTCTCGCGATCATGAAGCGCGGCGCGGCGTATTTGCCGTTGGATCCCGACCTTCCGGCCGAGCGCCTCTCGTACATGATTCAGGACAGTGGGGCCAAGTTTGTCGTCTGCCACGAGGCGGTATTGGACACCTTGTCCACCGTGGAGACGCACGGGGCAGAGCTTTACGTGACAGGTCGTCCGGACGACCGCGGTGACGAGGTGCGGGAGCCGCGTCCCGGGTCCGCGGATCCGCAGTCGACGACACCTGGCGCCGCGTACGTCATCTACACCTCGGGCAGCACCGGGCAGCCCAAGGGGGTGGTGGTTCCGCATCGGGCGCTGACGAATCTCCTGCTGTTCATGGCGCGGACTCTGGAGGTGACCTCGGGTGACCGGATGTTGGCCCTCGCCACGTACAGCTTCGACATTGCCGCGCTGGAGCTCTATCTGCCGCTGATCACCGGCGGGCATTGCCGAATTTGCGATTCGACGACGGTCAAAGACGCCAGCTTGCTCGCAGCGGAAGTGGACGAGTGGCGGCCCACCGTCATGCAAGCCACCCCCGTTACCTGGGCCATGCTGCTGCGTGTGGGGTGGCAGAACACCTGCGGGACCACGATTCTCTGTACTGGGGAGGCGTTGTCGGAGAATCTAAAGGACCAGCTCTTGGCCCAGGGCGAGGCTTGGAATCTGTACGGGCCGTCGGAAACTACACTTTATTCATCGCTGAAGCGTTTGCGCCGCGATGAGCCGGTGACTATCGGAACGCCGGTCGCGAACACGCAGTTGTATGTTCTGGACAAAAACATGCAGCCGGTGCCCGTCGGGGTACCGGGTGAATTGTGTATTTCGGGACACGGCGTGGCTCTGGGATACCACGGGAAGCAGGACCTGACGGCTGAGCGATTTGTCGAGAATCCGTTCGCTCGCGGCCAACGTATGTACCAGACCGGTGACGTCGCGCGCCGCTTGCCAAATGGCGAGATCGCATTGCTCGGACGAAAGGACAATCAGGTCAAGCTTCGCGGTTATCGTATCGAGCTTGGTGAGATCGAGGCTGCGCTCAACGGTCATCCGGAAGTCGCACATAGTGTAGTGGTGGTCGAGCACAAAGGCAGGTCGAAACGGCTCACGGCGTATTTCACGATGCACGGTGACCATGGGCATGCCGTCGACACCAAGATGTTGCACGCGCATCTGGAGAAAACCCTCCCGGCCTACATGGTGCCGAGTGCGTTCGTGGCGTTGGAATCCTTCCCGCTCACGGCCAGTGGCAAGATCGACCGACTGAGTTTGAGTGACTCCGGTAAGCAGGATCCGGTCGCCCGGGAACGGTCCGCCTCGGATGCCGCCGCCAGGGCGCGCTGCGTCGAGCGGAGTGTATGTAGGATCTTCAGCGAGGTGCTTGGCCGCGAGGACGTCGATCGCGACGAGGGGTTCTTCGAGGCGGGCGGCGACTCGCTCTCGGCCATCGACGTGGTGGAGAGCATCAACCGGACCTTGGGGTGCCGTCTGCGGCCGGTCGCACTGTTCTCGCACTCGTCGATCGCGGCCATGGCTCGGCATGTGGAAGGGCTGCTGCCATCGGAAGCAGCATCCCCGGCGTACATAGAAGCGCCGAGCGCCCCCCGGCAGCTCGATTCGTCTCCCGTCGGGAGGGCGGCCAAGCCCGCCGTCGATGGCGGATACCTCGATGACTCGGTCGCAGTGGTCGGTATGTCGTGCCGTTTTCCCGGATCCAAGGACCACCGGGAATTTTGGCGTAATCTTCGGGAAGGAAATGGCGGCAGCACGCTCTGGTCGCCAGAGGAGCTGCGCGCGCTCGGGGTGCCGGACGAGCTCATCGGTCGGTCCGGGTACGTGCCACGGCGAGCGGTCGTCGATGGCAAAGCGGAATTCGATCCGGAGTTCTTCGGAATTTCGCCGCGCGACGCCGAGCTCATGGACCCGCAGGGGCGTCTCTTGTTGCTGCACACGTGGGAGGCTTTGGAGGACGCTGGCTACCGTCCGGAGGATGTCCCCAACACCAGCGTCTTCACGTCGACGAGTAACAACTTCTATCAGGCCCTGTTGCCGAGCCTGATGGAGAACGCGTCGGGTGCGCGAATTCTGGCCAGCACCGAGGGGTATGCGGCGTGGCTGCTGGCGCAGGGCGGCAGTGTGCCTACGATGATCTCGAGCAAGCTGCGACTGAGCGGCCCCAGCATGGCGGTGAGCACCAACTGCTCGTCGGCCTTGAGCGGTGTCTATCTCGCGTGTCAGGGATTGCTCTCCAGCGAGGTCGATCAGGCAGTGGTCGGCGCGGCCAGCCTCTTCTCCGCTATGGAGCTGGGCTACGTGCACCAGCCGGGCCTGAACTTTTCGAGCGACGGACGTTGCAGAGCGTTCGATGACGCCGCCGACGGCATGACTGGTGGTGAAGGGGTGGGCGTGGTCGTTCTCAAGCGCGCCCGCGACGCGGTCGCCGACGGCGATCACGTCTACTGCCTGATTCGCGGGGTGGCAGTCAACAACGACGGCGGTGACAAGGCCGGGTTTTATGCCCCGAGTGTACGAGGTCAGGTCGAGGTCATCCGCCGGGCGCTGGACAGGTCGGGGGTGGACCCCGAGTCGATCAGCTACGTTGAAGCGCACGGCACTGGCACCAAGTTGGGCGATCCCATCGAGGTCGCGGCCTTGACCGAGGCGTACCGGCACTACACGAGCCGGAGCCGGTACTGCGGAATCGGCTCGGTCAAGAGCAACATCGGCCATCTCGATGCCGCCGCCGGGATCGCCGGTTTGATCAAGGTGGCTTTGAGCCTACACCACGGTGAAATCCCGAGAACCCTGTACTGTGACGTGCCGAATACGGAGATCGACTGGGAGAATTCCCCCTTCTTCGTGGCCAATCGCAATGTTCCGTTGGACGCGAGCGGTGCCGAGCCAGCGAGGGCGGGATTGAGCTCGTTCGGAATCGGTGGCACCAATGTGCACGCGGTGCTCGAGCAGGTTGACCCGCGCTCGCGCGCGGTGCCTACGTCCGGCGGGCGGGCAGCGGCGCATCTGGTGGTCCTTTCGGCGCGGGACGAAGAACGGCTCGAGGCCCGCGCATGGGAACTCTTGGCTTTCCTGCCCGAGTACAGGAGTGAAAGCGGGGATCTCGCGTCGCTGGTATACACGCTCCAGGTCGGGCGGCGATCGATGGCCAGTCGTCTAGCCTTCGTCGCCAACGACTTCGACAGTTTGACCGCGCAGCTCAGCGCCTACGTCGAAGAGCGGCGTGTGCCCGACGAGGCGTTTGCCGGCACCGCCAGGCGAGATGACGACGAACTGCTTTCGCTCTTCACTCGAACCGAGCAGCTCAAGGAGCTCAGTACGGAATGGCTCGAGCGCGGTGAGTGGGAAAAGATCGCGCCCCTGTGGGTGAGCGGCGTTGACGTTGATTGGAAGCCGTACTACGGCGCGAAGGTGCCAGAACGCGTGAGCTTGCCGACGTACCCGTTCGACACGAAAACCTTCTGGCCGACCGCGGCAACGGAGCGGGTCAAGCCGTCGGAACCGGTGAAACCGAGGCAGACGGGGTACGGGGTCATCGTGGCGAACTCGGCGGCTTCGCCGGCCTCGATGATGATGTCTCTATCGCCGAGCAGGAGTTGCACGCGTCCTGTGGTGACGAAGAACCAGTCGTGACCGGGGT
>JAABUJ010006868.1_pt1 | contig 10817 bp, 11 predicted proteins | sample 5559131 | NCBI WGS metagenome assembly JAABUJ01 (sample SAMN10711875, study PRJNA513366) | rock metagenome | isolation source: Antarctica rocks | place: Antarctica: Victoria Land, Mt New Zealand nord | collected 2016-01-07 | reverse complement strand
GAGGACGATGGACAGATGGCGGTCGCTATTGGCGCATCACGCGACCGATGGGCGCGTGGCTAGCGCATGTTGACGTGGCCGACTTTTAGCGTATCGAATGGCCGAGTTTTACCTTGACAAACACAGCGATAAGGTACACCAGTGAACCGGTGTCTACCAGCGCTGCTATGGCGCTGTTTGACGCCCAGAAACGCCTGCTACTTGAAAAAATAAAGGCGCTGGAGGTGGTGTAGCTTAACCCGGCAACGTTGCGCACTTTGACTCCGGCACTCACACGCGTGGTTGTTCGACGACATCTAGCGATACCCGCCGACCATCGGCCGTGGGTTGGGGTTTGGGGTTGGGGCGTTGCGGCCCCGCCCCCTACCAACGCGGTGCCTTTGTCCCCCCGTCCCTGTTTGGCGTACAGTTCTTAGGCATGGTTCAATCGGACTTGACAGTGTTAAATCGGCAGAGAGTGCAAAATGGCCCTACGTAGGCGTGAAACAGCCGCTGCCGCTTTAATTTCGACTGTTCAGACTGTCAAGTTAGAACGCGCCTACGCTGAACCATGTCTTAGTATGGATGGACGCCGCGCATAGCCGTGATTATAGCCTTTGGGCCGTACCGAAGGCGTGACAGAGAAACGAGATTATGGCCGAATCAGATATTAGCCATCCCGATGCCCCTGCGATCCCCGGACTTGTGTTACCGCTCCTTCCGTGGCGCGGCCGATTATCTTGGTCTCCTCGCCGTGCGCGAAGGCACACGCGCCGCTGACCAACTCGCCCCCGCCTCACCCCAAGATGCCATCCCGACGATCGATGAGTTGGCGCGGAGATTCACCGATCAGGACATCGACGGGCCGGCCGTCCTTATTGTCGAAATCAACGGAATGATGATCGGCTACAATCAGATCACCCACGCGCCAGACGAGGGTGGCAGCGATGTGTATTTTCACCGGGGCTGGCTGTTGCCGGCCTGGCGTGACCAGGGCATCGGGCGCCGCATGCTGCGGTCAGCGGAAGAGCGGCTGTGCGCGATGGCCTGGTCACATCCATCGTCTCGCCCATCGGTGTTCGCCACTACTGTCTCGAGCACGGAGAGAGCAGCCATCGTTTTGGTCCAGAACGAAGGCTATCTCCCCGTCTGGCACATCCGCGACATGATTGCTGACACCGCCATCCCGCGATTAGAACATCCCCTCCCCCCTGGACTCTCCGTACGGGTCCTCCGGCCAGAGCATTATCACGCCCTCTTCGTGGCCGCGCGTGATGCCTGGAGTGGGCTCCCCTTCGCGGCCGAGGATGAACACAGCTATCTCAGCGATACGATGCGGCTACCTGGTTTCGATCCGACCCTCTGCCAGGTCGCCTGGGCCGGTGAGGAGATCGTTGGACTGGTGTTGACACAGCGAAACAAGGGGGAGGGCTTTATTCTGGACGTGGCTGTGCGCAAAGCGTGGCAACGGCACGGCATCGCGCGCACCCTTCTCATGCGATGCCTGAACGGTCTGGCGGCTCAGGGGGTGACGATCGCGCGCCTCTATGTTGACGCTGAAAGTGTCGGTGCGCAACGGCTGTATGACGGCATCGGTTTCCACGCGACAAAGGAGCACCGCCGGTATCAGAAGCCTCTTGTGCTCCCGGCACAGGCTGCGGCTACCCTATAGCGCCGTAAGCGCCGTATAGCGCAGGCTCGGAGTTGTTTCTCAGCCCCCGAACTGTCCTGATCTCTCAGCCGTCCGCGCCGCCGAGTACGCACCGTGCCGCAAGTGCGCCATTATCGACGCCCTAACGAGCGGTCCAGCAGCGCTAACTGCCACTCTCAGCGCTAACTGCCACTCTTTGATGCCCACCAGTAGCGTATTTGATAGTAGTACGACTTTAGGCATAATTTTGCCCAGGCGCATTTTAGGCATATCGGTGCCTATCGGGCAAAGATATGCCTAAAGTAACATATTTTGCCCCACCCCCAATGTATCCGTATCTTTTGTGGTGGTACATGCTGGGGGCGGACGAGCGTTTCCATCAAGAACATCACCGTCAACTGGAAGAAATTCTTGGTGTTTGTTGGCATCGCAGGCGGAGAGACGATACAAGACCCAAGCAGCATCCTACATTCTATCCATCAATCCGTGCTGCAACAGCACTGGAGAAGAAGAAAAAGTGTATCAAAATGGTAGGTAGGGGGAAGGTACCATTGACAGGAAGCAGTGAAAAGGTGGGAAATCCTGGGCACCGGCGCGTATAGGACGGCCCGGCCTTGCAGCAACTCCGTGCAGGTGAGGTGATCACGCCGCAGGTCGGCGAGAAGGTCGCTCCTGGCCTCGGCACAGCGATGCAGACACGCCAGCGCACGCTCGTCTGTACGCCGACTCGTGCGCAGGCGCGAAGACTGTCTGACCCAGCGGGGTGGGCAGCGCGTCGATGGCGGGCATCCAGTGCCCGGCGCACAGCCTGCCGAGCAGCGCGTCCGCGTCGTCGGGCACGGGCAGGTACGTGACGAGTAGCCAGCAGGCCACGTCGTGCCAGCGATAAGCGATGATGTCGCTCACACAGGTCTACGGGTGCCGCAGCGGTACTTCCCGAGGCCACGTCGTGCCAGCGATAAGCGATGGTGTCGCAGACGCCTCCACCCGGTAGAGCCAAACCTTGGACAAGGATGCCCCGCTCGTCGTGGAGATAGTGCGTCTGCCCGACCAGCCTTTCGATCTCCTCCATGCCCGTTCACGCGTCCTCCATCGCACGCAGCGACTGTCCCGTCACCCCGGCCAGCCACTTGCTTGATCGTCTCTGCTTGGGCCAGGAAAGCGTGACAGCTCGCACTGCCTTCCTTTCCTGCATCGGCGGCGTGCTCTCAGTATCGAGGACGAAGAACACGAAGTGCGGGCAGCTCACCTCCTCAGCCCTCGGAGCAATCCGCGTGGCGCACGCCCACGACTCGTGTCCGTTCGGCGGCGACCCGCTGCGGCAGGTTGTGGTTAGTCGGGCGCATGTGCGACATCCTGCGGCGTCATCGAGCCGCCAGAGTGCCAGCGTGTATTTCCTTGTCAGAAGGCTAAGTAAATACACGCTTCGTGGGACGGTCAATAGGCCAGTGACAAAAGGTCTGGGATCTCGGGTTAGGATGCATGCTGGGCTGTAGTAGGCCAGTGCCACGTAAACGATGCTAGAGGTTAGGACGGTGACAGCAAATGTGGGACAGAGAGCCAGAATTTGTGGAACGGGTACGCGTGGCATGACGAAGGTCAGAGCCAAAAAACCCGGGATCCTCCACCTGCTCGTCGGTCTCGGTCTAGGCAGTACGTTGGGTGGCCGCGTTGGCGTCGTGGCCATGCTCGATGTCGCGGGCATCCTCTTCATCAGTGCGAGCGTGATCTCGTTTTTCCTCTTGCCGGCAGTTCTTAGCGCGGACATCCCATCATCGCCACAGGCGATCAGCATGCCCCACGAGACATCGACCGTGATGTCCGAGTCCGACGCACGGTAAGCCGGCAGGGTGTCACGTAACGCCCTTTTTCTGTGCATCTGAGGTGGGACTATGCGCCGAGAGCGTGGGCATGATGGAGGGGCAGATCATCATCGGCCGTCCGTGGCGATCCGCGCCTCGTCCGTGGACGCGCTGTACGGATCGGGTGCGACCTCCACCTGTGCGGTACGGATCGCGCGGATCGGCGAGGCGGTGATCCACGCGGCTGCGACCAGAATGCCGAGTGCGCCAACGGTGAGGGTGGTCGATAAACCCACACGTTGCCCGAGGACACCGCCGAGGAGCGCGCCGAACGGACGTACACCGGAGGTGAGGAAGGCGTAACTGGCGTTGACGCGTCCGCGCAGGCGCTCCGGCGTGACCGCCTGGCGCAGGCTCGTCTGGTTGCTCCCTGAGACCACCAGCCCGACGCCACTCAGGATTTGCCCCAGGACGACCAGCGGGACCGCGATCGGGCGGACGACGCCAGCCAGCGGGAGGCATAATCCCCCGAGCGCCAGCATGACCAACGCTGCCGCAATGGATCGTCCAAGACCAAGGCGTCGTGCGACCCAGCCTGTGAGCGCCGCGCCCGCGATGCCGCTCACGCTCCCGGCCATGAAGACCGCGCCGAGGAGAGCGGGCGCAAGCCCGAGGTCGCGCGTGAGGTACAACAGCAGCACTGCGAGCAGGAGGCCGACGGAGAATTCGTAGACGCTCCACGCCCCGACAAGCACGCGCAACACGGGCTGTCTTGCTACGACGCGCAGGCCCTCACCAATCTCTACCCGGATGTCGCGCCGTCCAGCGGACGGCCGCGGCTCCGGTTCGGGCGCATGAATGAACGTCAGGAACGTGGCGGACGCGACGTACGACAGCGCATCGACGGCGATGGCTATGGGGGCGGTGAGGACTTGCACCAGGCTGCCACCCACGCCGGGGCCAGCGACCTGTCCCACGGAGGCGCTCAACGCGAGTTTGCCGTTGCCCTCGACGAGGTGATCGCGCGCCACGACGGAGGGGAGGAAGGATTGATAGGCCACATTGAAGACGACGCTGAGGGCGCCGACCACAAAGGCCACGACGTAGAGCTGTACCAGGCCGAGCCGACCGAGCAGGGCGGCGGCGGGGATTGACGCGAGGAGCCCCGCGCGACCGAGGTCGGCCGCGATGAGCACGGGGCGGCGCCGCAGCCGATCGACCCAGACACCAGCGAGCAGGCTGACCAGCAGGTATGGCAGGACGTCAAGGGCGCCCAGGAGCCCCATCTGCGTTGGGGTCGCCTTGAGGGTCAGCGCGGCAGTAAGGGGCAAAGCCAGGTCCGTTACCGCCGTGCCGCCCACCGAAATCGTCTGCCCGGCCCACAGCTTCATGAAATCTGGCTGGCGCCAGAGGCCCGTGAGTCGTCCGCGTGTCGGCATGGTCCCTCCTCTCATCGTCACGGTGGGACCGCTCTGTCCCCGTAGCCTCATCGTAGCGGTGGACAGGGACGACCGGCCAGTATAAACTTAGGCGCAGTACGATGTGTGACGGACGGGCAAAAGCTTCCCTTGATGGTTGAAGGTCGAGCGACACAATGAATGACTATTGGCGGCCAATCGATCTAGCGCGCGCTGTCGGCGTCAGCGCACACACGGTGCGCACCTACGAACAGGTCGGGTTCTTGCCACCGGCCGCGCGCAGTGCGACCGGCTACCGCCGCTACGAGGCGCGCCACCTGCGTGCGCTACAGGCCGCGCGCCTCATGATCGCGGGCTATGGGTGGAGGCCAGCGCTGCGGATCATGCGGTACGCGCACACGGGAGAGGTCGCCGCGGCCATCGCCGCGGTCGATGCGTGTCACGCCAGCCTGCATCAATCACGTCATCAGACCAGGGCGACGCTCGCCGCCCTGCGCGGCGCGACAACGTCATCGCTGGACGAGCACAGCGGACAGGACCATCCAGAGCCCCCGCTCGGCATCAGCGCGGTGGCCCGCCGTGTCGGCGTGCGTGTCTCAACCGTACGTTTCTGGGAAAAGCATGGCCTCGTCCGACCGCGACGGGATGCCGCGAGTGGCTATCGTCTCTATGATGCAGCGGAGGTGCGGCGCATTCAGGTCATTGCGCTGCTGCGGCACGGTGGCTACGGTATCGCTGCGATCCGGCCTGTCGTGACAGCATTGGCAACGGGCTGTCCTGAGCAAGCGGGCTATGCCGCCGAGCGCCGTTTAGTGGAATTGACCGAAGAGAGCCGACGCTGTAGCGCGGCCACGTCAGCCTTCTGGACATACATCGATGACCTGTGATACCGAACGTGCGACGCCGCTCCGATACGTGCCTTGGGGATGAGTCTTGTATGAGGCGGACAAGGTGCGGCACGAGCACACGACAAAACATACGGCTTGGGAGCCGCTCGCCGAGGCCATTGTGCGCGAACGGCCCCGGCGAGAGCCAAGGACTGGAACGACGCCCTTATGTTGGGGTAGCTAGGCGGGAGGAGGCGCCTCCTCCCGCCTAGCTACCCCGAGCAATGCCAATGCCTCGACCAGTGCGAGTTCGTGGTAATAGTGCTCGCCGTGACGGTCACGAACCACGACGCCGCGCTGGAGGTGGTAGGCGGCGCCCAAAACGGCATGGATGGTCTCGACCGTGGACATGGACACATGACGATCAGCGTCGACAGCGGCGCGCCACAGGGCTAGGTAGACGCTGGAGATGGCGATGAGGTCCGAGGGGTCAGGTGGGCTGGACGTGGCGCTCAGGTCGGCGGCCAAGGTCTGAAGGGGCGTGGTGGTCGTCGTACGCATGATTGGGTGTCCTCTCTTTACCGCTCGTTAGGGGGCGCGTGGGGTGCGAGAGGCGCGTGGGGTGCGAGAGGCGCGTGGGGTGCGAGAGGCGCGTGGGGTGCGAGAGGCGCGTGGGGTGCGAGAGGCGCGTGGGGTGCGAGAGGCGCGTGGGGTGCGAGAGGCGCGTGGGATGCTGACGATAGTGTAGCGTATGCGACGCAACATTAAAGGGCAGACCGCCGAGTGCCGATATGAAGAGTACGTCGACTGACGGCGTTGTGGGCTGCGCGCCGACAACGGATACCGTGTCCAGTCCGGCGCAACACGTACACAATCGCTCCATCTGCCCCTTCTCACATAGCGCCATACGGCTCAACGGAACAGGCAGCCAGACGCGCGCTCAGTTGAAATCTCACCTTGCTCATTGCACACACGCTTGTGCTCCACGCGTCCAAGGTCACCCTACCTGACGGGCTGGTAGCACCACACGGAACCCGACCACTCCTCACTCCACAATAGCGCGCGCCGCCCTTTTCATGGCCACTGGTCGCGCCGCAGCGCGAGGAACCCTACCTGGTCGTTCGGTCGTACCGTTCTCCGATGCTATTGACGCGAACGAAAGGCTCTTCCACATGAAGGTGCGTCAGGATATTGTATCGCTGCGGCTGCCGGAACGCGTTACCCCACGTTTCGCGGGCACGGTAAGCCCGGAGTGTATCGAGGTCAAACGGGGCGAGGTATACCCCCTCGCTCGCGCCGGCCTCGACGACAAGCGTGTCGCGCGAGTGGCCGTCGGCGGTGAAGGCGATAGGATCGTACGCCACCGAATGCCCTTCCCCACCAGGGCCGGCGTAGTTGGCCATCGCCACGCCGACCATATTCTCGTACGCCCGGGCACGGAACTGGCCGAGACGATTCGCCTCCAACGCGCAGGCGTTCGGCGTCAGGATGATCTCAGCCCCTTTAAGCATCAGGATGCGGGCACTCTCGGGGAACTCGCGGTCGTAGCAGATCATCGCCCCCGCTTTGACGGGGCCATGGGCCGTATCGAGCGTGCAGACATGGAAATCATCGCCGGGTGTGAGGGCACACTCGACGCTGAAGACGCATGTGTGGACCTTGGCGTACGTCATCACGATCTCACCGTGCCGGTCGATGAGAGACACCGTGTTGCGCGGCGCCCCAGCCCATCGCTCGAGGTAGGTGATGGCGATAGCCATGTGTAGCTCTTTGGCGAGTTGGCGGAAGTGGAGGATGAAGGGGTCATCTCGTCCGATGGCTTGGGCCTGCCAGCGCGCGACGACCTCCTGGGGGAAAGGACGAGCGGCGTCCTCCGACGTCCACAACTCCGGCGCTCGCCACACCTCGTCGGCCGGTGTTAGCTGGTCCCACGGCACGTAGAATCGATAGCCGATGCTCCACATCTCGGGGAAGAGGGCGATGTCCGCCCCCATGTCACGGGCGCGGCGGCAAAAGGCCTCGCCCTTGATGCGGGCCGCCTCTACATCGTCCGCGGCGATCATCTGCAGCAGCGCGATCATCAACTGATTCATAGTCCCATCTCCTTCACATACCAATGTCCATCATATGTCCGGTCGACTACGTCGCGTGGCCGCCAGGAAGCCGTCGATCATCTCGTGGAGCGGGAACATCGCCTTGTTGTCCAAGATAATCTAGCCTGGATTATTCATGAGCATTTCTGTCTAATCAGTTCGGCCACGTCTAGCTGCACATTCATCCTTTTGGGCCGCTGAATCGACTCCAGAACCGATTTTGGCGCCCAGAGTGGGCTTCTGGGTCCTGCGGAAGCCGCCATCAGCAGCCAATCCATTTCGATAAATGTTTTCATGAATAATTCAGGCTAGGAGAGAGTCGGGCGAGGGCCGAGGCCAGTTTACCCGTCAATATGCCGGCAATCCACCGTTTTATCGGGGATAACATGTATTATATCGAGGATGCGTCACGCCGCCACGACGTGGTTGCCAGAGGTTCCCAGAGGTTCAATGACCGGCGCCAGATTCGACGATCTCTATGCGCTCATCACCCACCCCATCAATCAACGCATCCTGCTGCTCGACGGGGAGCATGGCTGGATGCTTCCCGCGGTGACCGTGCCACTCACGCCGACAGACCATCGCTGGCGGGACACGGCGCGCGTCAACCGTGCTATTGACGATCTGCTGGGTATTACGGTGACGACCCGTGAGTGTGTGTACGTGAGCGCTTTCCCAGCTCCTGGGATGCACGGCAATGCCGTCTTCGTGGTGGAGGCACGGGACCAAAATGGGGATGTGCCGGTACCAGCGCGGGGGCGATGGGTCAGCGCTGCGGAGTTGGATGTCGCGGCGTTAGCCGTCCCAGCACATCGGCCCGCGCTCCGGCGCTGGTTGACCGACACGGCCAGCGCGTCGGTGGCGCGATTGCCCTGGACGGAGGCTGGCTGGTTCGCCGAGGCGGTCGCGTGGATCGAAGCCCAACTCCGCGCCCATGGTCTCGACGCCAGCGGCCCCGTGGAGCAGGTGCGCTCTTGGTTCCTCTCCGCCATCCTGCGCGTCCCGACGACGGTGGGCGACCTCTATTTCAAGGCGGCGCCGCCCCTGTATGCGCACGAGCCGACCGTCACGCAGGCCGTGGCCGCCCGCGCGCCCGCGCTCGCGCCGCGGGTTCTCGCCGTTGAGACAGAGCGGCGGTGGCTGCTGATGGAGGGCATCGCTGGCGTGAAGTTGAATGACCCATCCGTACGCGGGGGATACCTGACACGCTGGGAGGGCATCCTCCGCGCGTTCGCGCGCTTCCAGCGGGATGACGGCACGCGCTCCGCGCCACTGCTCGCCCTGGGATGCCCGGATTGGCGACTCGATGTCTTGGCTACGCTGATCGCGCCTTTGCTCGATGAGGCGCCTATGCTCCTCCGGGGGGTGCCCGATCCGTTGACCGACGCCGAATTGGCCGGCCTTCGCTCACACGTGCCGCGGCTCCGCTCACTGTGCGCCGAACTCGCGGCCACGCCGATCCCGGCCAGCCTGCATCACGGCGACTTCCACAGTGGCAACATCCTCGTCACTGACACCGCATGCACGCTCATTGACTGGGCCGGCTTCGTGGGGGTGACGCATCCCTTCTTGAGCCTGTGGGTGCCCCTAGATGAGCAGGCAGATGACGGCGTGCGCGATCGGCTGCACGAGGCCTACCTGCGCGAGTGGAATGCCTATGCGCCCCTCGACCAACTGCGCGCTGCGGCGACACAGGCATTGCCCCTTGCCGCCCTGTGCGGCGCCTTGGGCCATCGCAACCAACTCGTCCATGCTGTGACACGGTTGCCCTGGGATATTCAGGGTGAGCAGGAAAACATGCTGTTTTGTCTGAGAAGGATGCTGGGGTTCATGGCCACCGCCTAATAGTCGCGATGCGGCTCCCCCGGTTCTTGACGGTCTCCATTATCCCCCCAACCGGCTCTCGCCATTACCTGACCATGTTGTGCCATGACATGCTGGCTCTGCACCTTTCGGTAGGCCGGAGTGACGTAGTGCGCTATGCTCTCGCAGGTAACCTGTCCCCCTCCTCGTGCAACTACTCTGAGAAGGGGATGAAACGAGATGCAAACAGACACCACTGACACAACCCTCGCCCGCGCCGCCCAGGCAGGTGACGCGCAGGCTTTCGCCCTCCTGCTCGCCCGCCATCGGCCACTCCTCCTCGCCGTGTGTCGGCGGACGATGGGCGATCCCACGTTGGCCGAGGATGCGGCCCAGGAGGCGGCTCTACGCGCCTTCCTCACCCTCGCATGCCTCCGCCACGTCGAGCAGTTCGGCCCCTGGTTAGCTGGGATCGGCGTCAACGTGTGCCGTATGTGGTTGCGCTCGCGTGCGCGCAAACGGTGGTCGTGGGACACGCTCAGTGGCATTGTCGAGCACCGCGATGGGGCCGACGGGAGCGCTGATCGCGAGGATGTCGCCGCGCGCATCGTCTGGGGCGCGAGCGAGGCTCAGATCGAGGACAGCCCCGAAACGCAGGCCGAGTTGGCCGACATGGGTTTGTTGGTCCGGCGCGCGGTCGCGCTCTTGCCGCAGGGCCAGCGCGCCGCCGTCCTCCTCTACTACCTGTCAGGACTGTCTTACGAGGAGACGGCTGCGGTGCTGGGCATCGCGGTTGGCGCCGTCAAGACGCGGTTGCACAAAGCCCGCCGGGCGCTACGGACCCATGTAGCCGTGGCGTATCGGGAGGGGACGCCGATGGAAGACAGCCACACAACCCGTCGCTGCCTCTTTTGCGGCGCGGTCAATGCCGACGTGCATCGCATGATCGCTGGGGCGAACGGGACCGCGATCTGCGACGCGTGCGTGGATCGCTGCACCACCATCATCGCCGAGCTGGACGGCGCCCCGATCCGGTACATCTGCGCCTTCTGCGGCAAGACGAACGATCAGGTCCGCCGCATGGTGACGGGAGCGGGTGGGAATACCATCTGCACTGAGGGACGCGGAAATAGCTACGCATCCCGCAGATCTCCAGGGACATAGGGGATAGCGACGAACCACTTATCCAGCGCGGGCAGGCGCGTGACCTGCGCTTCCACGGCGACCATGGCCTCTTTAGTGAG
>JAABUJ010006865.1_pt1 | contig 10820 bp, 13 predicted proteins | sample 5559131 | NCBI WGS metagenome assembly JAABUJ01 (sample SAMN10711875, study PRJNA513366) | rock metagenome | isolation source: Antarctica rocks | place: Antarctica: Victoria Land, Mt New Zealand nord | collected 2016-01-07 | reverse complement strand
AGAGTCCAGCAGAGGAACAGCCTCTAGCTCGAGGAAGAAGTTCGCCGTAAGAAGTGCGATAGAGCGTCGGGTAGCGTACAACAAGCGACGTTGAAAGATAATCAGAGCCAGTCTCCACCCCTCTCGTGAATCTCGAATCGATTGTCAACTTCAAGAAGCGCAAAGCCTCGCAGTATCCGGCTGGAAACGTCGGTTGCTGCCTCGGTTCTACTGCGTTGGCTGTATTTTCTTTACCTCGATCACAGGCTCCTGCCTCCCTTCCGCCGGCAATATTTTCACAATCTGAAGCGCAACGGATTTGCAGAGCGATTGCCAGTGCCGTTCGGTGCGCTCAACACCGGACGTATGCAGTCTCATGAGGATGTCCATCTCAGCTTCCCTGAGATCCACGTTGGTATTGGGCAAACGAAGTCATCAATGAGTATTGAATAGTCCGCATCCATGGCTTCGACTGCAAAATGCGAACGTTACAACATCCAACTTGATTATTCAACTTCAACATTTTCAACGAGCGAGTCATCGATTGCCGACACACAGTATCTAGAGCTACATACGTGTTTTGTGCCACTGCGCCTTACCTTACCCAGATTAAAAATCCTACGGTTGCATAGGTTTGCTGCCATGGGTATAGGACGGCAATCTTGCCTTCTCCCTGCCTCTTCAGAACGAGGACGAGTTCCATGGGGATCAAGCAAGATCATCCCTCTTAAATTGAATCTCACGGGTCACCGCGATCTTGCCCCCGCGCGACCTCTCCGGCAGAATCTCCTCTTCGCTCTCCGCCCTGCGCGGATTGTAAACCCTCTTGGTCGAGGGGTTGAAAGTAAGGTACTTCTAGACCAGGCTTTCCCGCCGCTAAGCGGGACCCAGGTATCGTTATCGCTGCGGCTAGGGCCCGCCCCGGGCGAGCCCCGGGCCACTTGGGGGGCCGGTTCCCCGAATTGCCGATCGAGTAGTAGAGAAGACGACAAAAACAATAATACAGAGGCGAGAGAACACGCAGATAATCAGAAAATACAAAAGGTCTTAACCTGATGATCACCTACGATATGTACTTCTATCTAATTCGAATTTGCGAAAACCCAGCATCCGTGGGGTGGATGCATGCATGCGTTGGCCGATTCTCGGCAATTTAGCGAACTCCGCCAAGAAACCCTCAAGGGACGATAAAGGGTCCTTAATGGTACTACCAGTACCATCGTTCGGATTCAATTCCTAGTTGGAATTGATGGGTCAAATAACGGCGTCTATCGCGTGTGTGTGCCTATGTTTGGTATATTCGTACGGTGGGACAAAAGGAACCCCTGAGGTACAGATAATGATTACCGGTACTATTTTACCGTCTGTCCTGGTAACACTACCGGGAACACTACTCGAATTCGAAAAGGCCCAAAGGATTCAGACTCGCCTGCAGCCCCACTTAACACCTGAGAGAAGGATTCCTTCTTGCTTCCTCCCTTCCGTCTTCCTTTCTTTTCTCTTGGGTTCCAGCCATGTTGAAATCCCCCCAATCTAATGAAATTCCCCTTGACCTTCGGACGATCAACATCAACGAGGAAAAAGAGGCGCTCGAAGGCTATGTGACCGATCCAAGTCGCTATCAAGATGGGGCGGGATTGAAGATCAGCGCCGACGGCTTCGTTCTGATTCCCCAACCGCTCGACACCGACAATGATCCCCTCAATTGGAGCCCCCGGAGGAAATGGCTTATCATAACAATTATCGCATACATTGCCGCGCTGGCCGACTACACCGGCGGGACAGCTATAATCACGGTCATTCCACAGTCGATGTATGTTGACTCTACGTTCATGCACCGCTCCGAGCGATTAACAGCCGTGTCATCATAGCGAGTGGTATTTGACACAGGCGGCCGTGCAACGCGCCGTTGTCGGCAATATCTTCGCCATTGGAGCGTGTGGTCTCTTCGTCGTCGCCCTTGCCGGTTTCTTCGGGCGCTTGCCTGTCAAGTTCTTCTTCCAGAGCGTTATGGTCGGCACCTGCGTCTGGTCTGCAGCCAGCACCAGTTTTGACTCCTACTTCGCTGCTCGCATTATTGATGGCTTCTTCTGCAGCGTGGGGCAAGGAGGGGCGCTTATGTGGGTCAAGGATCTCTTCTTCTTCCACGAACATCCGAGAGTTATCAACTACATTGAGTTCTCTATTATCCTGAGCCCATATGTGGGGCCGCTCGTCACCTCGTTCATTGTATCCGGAACTACCTGGCGCTGGGCTTTCTGGGTCTGCACTATTCTCGCCTGCATTAGCTGGTTCCTCGTCTTCTTTCTGGACGAGACCTACTTTGACCGAACCAGCCCTGTCGTTCCTCGGGGATCTTACATCAGCCGTCTGACGGGCGTTCAGCAAGCAAAGAGCTGGAGGCAGAGAAGCTTACTCCAAGCTTTCGGTCGTCCTTTGATCGCTATCACAAAAATACCCGTGTTGACCATCCTTGTCTACTATTTTCTCAATTTTGCCTGGGTCATCGGTGTCAATACGACCGTTGCCATCTGGCTGACGAACCTTTACGACTTCTCCCCTCGAGACCTAGGTAAGCTGACCTGGCGTTTGCTTATTCGTTCTGGATTTTCCTTTTCCAGCGACACAAGCTGAAAATTCACTAGGTTTCTTCTACTTCTTCGGCGTTGTCGGAGTCCTGTTGGGATGGTTAGCAGGGCACTTCCTCCACGACGCGGTGGGCCGTTTCTACGTGCGACGCCACGGCGGGCGTCTTGACCCGGAAGCCCGCCTGATTATCACCTACCCAGCTACCCTCATCCTTTGTCTCAGTCTAATCATTCTGGGCTTCTCACTTCAGCATCAATGGCACTACGTGGTGATTGCTGTGTTCGCAGGCATCCAGTGCTTCGGTGTCATGATCGTCACCACCGCCATCAACGCCTATCTGCTCGACTGCTACCCAGAAGGCTCAGGCGAGGTCAGCGCGTGGACCACGGCCAGCCGCAGTTGGGGTGGGTTCATGGCAACATATATCCAGATCGAGTGGGTCACGCAGAGTGGCCCGGCGAAAGTATTCGGCATTCAAGCCGCCATCACGTTTGCCTCCCTCTTCCTAATAGCCTCTCTGCAGTTGTACGGAAAACGGATGAGGCAGTGGCAAGGCCGTATATAGTTTGGGGCGAGGATGTGGACCTTATCGAGTGGCTATTGAACGGCCTAAAGCCTCCAATTCGGGAGTATATAGAGCTATCTCGACGTGTTTATTTTACGTAGTGAGAGCCAGTACTATGGGACAATTGGCGGAAATTCCTCGCTATAGAGCGATTATATACATGTATAGAGCAAACATAAAAAATATACCAGTTTTGCTTTATATACATAATACTGGTATTGAGGTGTTACCCGTGCTTGTCGGCCCGAAGGGGTAAACCCACTGATAGGGCGACTAGTGCGCACTAAGCGAGGCTTGGCGTACATCTTGGTCTATGAGCCCGGAAGTGTCGAGTATGGTTATGGTTCTGGAGAACTCGCTGTCGAAAACTTTTGTTTGAGAATACATATGGCTCGATCATTCTCCTTTGGTTTCGGTGGTGATGACATCGAGCAAGAAGTCAACGAAGAGGATATCGCGACAGAACATGCCCAGATCCCGGAACAGCATGATCCAGCATCACAGCCTCAAGTGCATGCTATGAAAGACCTGGTATGATATCTCTTTCAATTCCTTCTTATTCATTTCGAGTCCAGTGTTATTAGAATGTGGTTCTAAATTCTGTGTAGTTCGCACAATGCGGCCGGTCGTTGGAATATTCTAGCTCTTTCATACCTAGATGAGGCCTCTCTGGAGTGAGATCCTAGCATGTGCAGAGCATACCTTGTCACTATGTTTCCTTGACAATTTTGGATAACTCCCACAATTGCAATCTGAGCGGTGTCCTACGAAGCCGCTGTTTGCAATAAGTGTGCTCAACTGATAGTCAGAATCAACAGTAGCTCGCATCCCTCCCATCACGACTCTCATTCAGCCTTGTCACCACTCACACCAACGATGGGCGTACCATTAGCATACCTCGCCGCGAGCTCTTCGATATTCGAGCTCAGCTTATGGCTGAGGACTCATCGTCAGGCCGAGATCCTATTGCTGGCCTATCAGATGACGATATCAAGCCGTACGTCTACGAAGGTGGCTTCAAGACTTGGGAGTGTTCCGTTGATCTAGCCAATTATCTGGCCGAGATGCTCGCGGCAGAGGAGAAAAAAATGCTGACTTCTGGGATGGATATCGTTGAAGCAAGTGCTTTGATTCGGACGATTTTTTTTTGGTAAAGTCACTGACTTATGTTATAGCTTGGAGCTGGATCGGCTCTGCCCAGCCTCCTCCTATTCGATCATATTTTATCGCGACATCCTGAGAGATCTCAAGGGACTCCACCAGTCAACCTCACTCTCTGCGACTACAATCTTTCCGTACTCAAGCTGGCCACAATACCCAATCTGATCCTCACGTGGTGTGCCCGCCAGTGTTTCTCTCCCCTGGCGCTTGATGGTGATCTCGAAATCACTTCGGATCTTTGCGATCGCTTTTTACTAGACCTTGAAAGTCGGAACATCCGGATTACTTGCATTTCTGGAGCATGGAGCCCCAGATTCCTTGACTTGGTTCCGAAGCCGCCCTCCGGATCAGCGTATCATGTGAGGACAATGGTCTTGGCAAGCGAGACGATCTACTCCCTGGCCACGCTTTCATCATTTGTCGAAACGCTTCTGAGCATACTTCAGACTTCAATAGCTGGTGGAACGTCTGCTGTAGGCCTCGTCGCTGCGAAGAAGGTCTATTTCGGAGTAGGAGGCGGAGTTGACGAATTCATAAGAGTCTTAGCTGAGAATGATGGAAAAGCAAACGTGGTTTGGGAGAGCAAGGGGCCTGGTGTCGGGAGAGTGATTTTTGAGGTCAAAAACAGATAGGCCATTCAGGTAGCTCGAAATACGCATGCGGGTGTGCTCAGCGGCTGTTCTGGAATCCCTGGCATTATCACCACCATTGCACAGATCCTAAGCCTGGGTCCATCATCGACCCCTACGTCCCGTCAGCTCTTGAGCCTCCTTCCACCCCTTCGCCCACACTTTTGACTGCTTATTGGGAAGCTTGGCCAATATCTAACGTGGAGTAACTCACTGTTATTTGGTAAGGACTCTTTCGTTCCCCGTTAGCCACAGCCTCCCTATCCGCCGGCGCCACGGGACTCAAATCGTGCCATGTCTCTTCCTCCACCCTCAACCTGACCCAGTCCTGCTTGTCGTAGTAATACTCATCTTGCCAGACCCAGACCTGCTCGTCTACATTGCTGTAGCAACAGCCTTAGTATTAGCTGGAGTGATGAACGAATGAGATAGTGAACGCAGCTGACAGAGGAACCAGAGGCGGTTGCACCATACGTACAATCTGCTACCATCATGCAGTAGATGACTAGGAACCCAAATGTCGTCGAAGAAGCCTAGAGAGACTACATCTGCTTGAGCCAACACTTTCAATGCAATCGTCATGCTAACGTACTTTTGACACCGGAGTCCGCAGAGTTTTTAATTTGGCCGGTGATTACCTCGCCCTTGAAGGGACGGAAAACGATCAGTCTGAATTCAACTATACAGCATTAATAATTTTTTTCCTAATGACATTTATTATCTCCGGCATCACTGACCGTTGACATTGGCGATCCCGGTGCCGTGGCCGATGAGGCCATCGGACGCTTTGAGGATGTCATACAGACAGATACAGAGGCCTATCTTCTGGATCACCTTCGACAGAATTCAGCGCTGACACATATCAGATCCTCATGAATCAGCAGCTGATATACTTTATTGGCATATTTCGCATTAATGTTGTCCTCGATGGCCTCTGCGCTAGGCTTCTGGAAATCCTCTGGAGCAATCTGGACCAGATCCGAGATAGTGGTCTAGTTTCTCATCAGAGACTTCTAGACACCGAGGCTGGAGAGCCTTGACATACGAGTATGAACATTGCTGGCTACTCCTTCAGTCTCCATATCCCATGATTACTTTTGGAGCCTTAGGGGAACCGTGGCCGCGTCGTTGGCCTCGTGGAGTTATAAATAGCTCCCCAGGCTCGCTTCCGCCCGCTGCCAAGCCTTCCTTTGCAGCGTGGTTTGAAGAGGCGAAGGCTGGCTGACGACCGAATCCGAAACGTTTTACGCAGCCACACTAAGCGTGGGTGTCCGACTAAGAATCGTCAAGCTAACTTAGAATCGTCAAGTTAAGGAGTGCTTACTGTGCTTGCCAATTCTTAGTGGGGCACCCACGGTTACATATGATCGACTCCGGTTCCTTTGAAATTGTCCTCGTCATCGTGGCGGCCTATTGGATGTGTGTGGTCCACATGCGTCCAAGCTAAGACGAGGCAGTATGGTCAAGCATGAGCAACATGCATCGCCGGGCTTCTACTCCCCACAATGGGCCGAGTGCGGCCACGGAACAGTGAACGTTGAACACTGACTGCTTCCAGGCTCACGCCTCACGATCTTCTCCTCCCATAGGCACCAACTACCATGTCCTGGTGTGGTGTTGCACTAGGAACTCGTTGCCGGATCCATCGTCTCTGATCAACCCCTTGTTGCGCGGCCCTGGTTGTTCCCGCTTGGTGCGTTTCCAACAATTATTAATGCGCTGCGGCACAATAATATGGAGGAGGCATTGCTTCCTCCATGGGCTCCAGAGTACACGTTTTCTCAATCCTTGGGTTCATGGCCTTTGCAACTCATCATCTTCAACTACTTTCTTTGATGGCCAATGTATTAAACGCCCATGAATTTACTTCGACCATCCTTTTGTTTGTATCGCCAGAATGATAGCTCTGACGTGGATGAGCCATCGCTATGTGCTGGCGGCTTTCAGCGCTTTCTTTCTATACATCCTATCAGCCAGTCTCCGAGGTGTTTCCAATCTTCAGTCGAGCTTACATCTACACCTGGGCGGCGTCACCGCCCACAATGAGTACGCCTACATTGCCAATGCCACGACACAAGAATTGCAAGCTTCCTACGATGAAGCCTTCAACATTAGCGATTTTGGGACGATGGGTGAACGTGTTTCTGAGTTCTCATCACTCGCTCATTCGACAGTGGCCGACCCTACGATCGATAGAGCGCCTTTGCTAGCGCTTTTGAGAAAGTATTTCCCTTGGTGGCAACCACGGCCAGCGACCTATACACCGTGGCAACACTCCGCGAGTGATCCATTAGGCACAACGGGAATAGTAATCTGCGTGGGTTCCTCGAACCTCATCTACGCAATGCACACTGTCCTCTCGCTTCGAAACGTCCTCCACTCAAAATTACCAATCCAGATAGCGTATGGCGGAGATAGCGACCTATCATTCTCCGACCGTGTTGCCATCACTGATTTAGGCTCGGATATCGAGACCCTCAATGTCCGCGACTACTTTGACGAAGAGATCGCAGGCTTGCACGATGGCGGCTGGGCCATGAAGCCCTTCGCGATGCTTGCCAGTCGCTTCCAGAAGACCATCGTATTAGACGCTGATGCTGTCTTTGTGCGCTCCCCCGACCAGCTTTTCCAGACTGAGCCTGGCCTAGTCGAGACAGGGACTTTGTTCTGGCACGATCGAGCATTTGATGCTAAACCCGAAGGGAGACATGCTTGGATTAGAGACGTTATGGGCCACAGACAGCCCAGCGCGATGCTCAACCAAAGTCTGTTTTGGCAAAAGAGTATTTTCCACGAGATGGACTCGGCCGCTTTATGCATGGACAAAGGGCGACCGAATGTATTTATGAGTCTACTCTTCTCGTGCTGGATGAACACGAGGCGAGTTCGCGACGAAATCACATACCAACACGTTCACGGTGAGCTTCTACTGAAACGATTAGGTCCACATCTCGTCTAACGCGCAATAGGCGATAAGGAAACCTTCTGGCTCGCTTCGGAGCTCTCGTATTCTCCGTATCATTTCCACCCTTTCTACGCAGGTATCATCGGAGTCCCTAAGGTTCTACCTCCACCTGAAGACACTCCCACCCTTGAAACCTCACCAGACGGGGAAGAATCCTCTGAACTCCGCTCCACGCCGTCGGGCGACGCCCCGCTCGGCTCCGAAATTTACCTCACACCTGACCTCCAGCCCACGAATCCGTACGAAGTCTGCAGCGCCCAAGCACTGCACCTTGACCATCTCGGTCGCCCCCTCTGGTTCAATGGCTCTCTACGCAAGAATAAGTCACTCGTGGGCCAATCTCTACCAAAGCTTCGTGAACTCCTATCCGGCTCGGCAGACGTTTTCAGTGGCGAATTGAACGAAAAAATAAAGACCGACATCCAGGAGATTGCGGAGCAAGCCCGACTGGGCATTTTTACACATTGGATGCCTGGGACTGCTGACTGGGAGGCTATGCCAGGATGGAGTATGAGCAATGTGGAGTGTTGTATGATTTCTTCGACTACGAAAACGGGGCCAGCAAGGGAATTGGATGCGGTGACGAAGGAGATATTGGAAAATACTCTGGAATACGCGAGAGAGGCGGACAATAAGTTTTATGGCTTCGATAGGGCCAACATGACGGTTCCGGTTGGGATAGCACCGTGAAGGGGAAACATTGGAATTGCAATTAGGAGTTGGATGTCATCCTTAGCGAAGGTGCATTGGGAGGCGTTATATGGATAGAGATTATATGTGTATATATCTACTGATACCCGGTGGGCTGACAGCTCAGCGTCTATGGTAGCCAACAAGCCGGCACCAGTTGTGCTGAGTCGGTTGCGAACTCTTCAAGAATCCTGCCTCGGTGCTTCTTCTGGATTATGCAGTGTCACTGAAACTCTTCAACATTTTGCCGCTTTGACAAGGGACTGTATATGACCAGCCTATCGCTGTTGCGTCAATACGTTTTAGAGGAATACACCATCGAGGATCGAATGATGAGCGATCACCTCACTTCCACCCCCAAACACCTCTGAGAGGCCGAGCCTCGCTTGAGCTCTCGCCGCCCCGCTGCTCAAGCCTCCCCACCATCTTCCCACAACGATCTCGTCATGGCCCCCACCCACCCTCCTCTTCCCGCAAATCTCCAATTGCGCCCCACCGCAAACGCAGGCCTCGGACTCTTCACCACAGAAGCCTTACCCGCAGGTCATTTGATCTCGCAGATTGAGCGACCACTGATCACGGTCTTGGACTCGGCGCGGCTGACCGACACCTGTGAATGGTGTTTGAGGGTATTCCAAGGCGACGATGGGAATTGTGCGAGTTTGAAAGCGTGCACGGGATGTAAGGTCGTGAGGTATTGCTCCAAGGTTGGTGATGGAGGGCTTCGTTGTCATAGGGTTCCCACTGGACATGGGAATTGCCTGTTTTTGTTTCTTCTTGTTCTTTTGGTACTGGTGTTTCATCGTGACCATTGCTGCGTGTACTTTTGACCTTCTTCTGATTCTTCATTTTTCAATTTGATCTGTTCGATGTGCACGTCGATACTTGACCGAAGTCTTTCATCTTCTTCAAAACCATCCCCAAGCAATCAGCAATCACCACCACCTCTTGCGCCAGGATCCTCTAAAACCTTCCTTCCGCTTGTTTTCGGCTCATTCTCGACCGATAGGCCTGCCAATCTACCTCTTGGAAGCACACCCACCGCACACTTTGCCCCCTCTTCAGCAGTCTCTATCCAAAGATCCTACCGAACACCGTCCGCGCTCTCATACCTCTTCTCCTCCGCCCAACTTCCCAGAAACTCTCTGAAGCAGAATGGGCCTCTTTCCTCTCGCTTCAATCGCACATCAGTCACTTCAAAGCCCAGCATGCGAGCGGGCAGCGAAATGAGGATGGGCTGTCAACATGGCAGACTATCGAGCTGATGGCTCAAGCGGCGAAGCACTACTCCGGCTCTTCTGAATCACTGGAGTCCATTCAGGAGGTGGTAGCACGGGTACGCCTCCTTCACGTCCCTCCGGCCTCGGTATCTTGCGTTCCCACCTTTGATCTCCCGGCTAATGCACTCGCTTTTGCTAAGATCCTAACAAACACCCATACCCTCACTACCCCCACCCTCGACCCTCTCGGCCTCTCCCTCTCTCCCCTCTCTGCGCGTCTAAATCACTCCTGCACCCCTAACGCCTACATCGTCTTCTCCGGTCCTGCTCTCCACATCCGCTCTCTGCTCCCTATCCCCGCCAACGCCGAGCTCACGATCTCGTACATCGACTCTACTCTACCCCGCGCCTTGCGCGTTGCCGAGCTCTCCACGCGCTACTTCTTCGCCTGTCACTGCCCGCTATGCATTGCCGAAGATGCACAGTCAGCGCCTATGGTAACAGAGGTGTCGAAGGCAAAGAAAGCGAACGCCCTCCTTTCGCGTGCGAAAAGCGAGGTCGATCCACACCGAGCACTGGATTTGCTGCAACAGGCGAGGAATTTACTAAGGCCAGAGCCGCTGCATATCTATCCTTGCCCGGCAATCCTCCACCAGCAACTACTCTCCGCGCTCTCACTGCAAGATTGGTTCCTAGCATTGAAGAACGCGCTAAGCACGTATTTCGCTATTGACCCGCTGCTCTTCCCACAGACACATCATCCCGTAAGAGTAGTGCATCATTGGGTCTTACTCCGGCTTCTGGTACAGGTTGCGGAGGTGGTCTCATCTAGTCAGGCGGGAGCGAGAACGGAGGGGTTGAGGGAAGTGAGGTGGGAAGTAGTCATCTATGGCCTGTGGAAAGAGCTCAAAGAGACCGTGGAGCAGAGTCACGGGAAGGGAAGTGCATTTAAGAGGGAGGTGATGGCGTTTGGGGAGCAGCTTGCGGAGGGAGGGAGGGTGATGGAGGGGGAAGGGAGGCTG
>JAABUJ010006864.1_pt1 | contig 10822 bp, 9 predicted proteins | sample 5559131 | NCBI WGS metagenome assembly JAABUJ01 (sample SAMN10711875, study PRJNA513366) | rock metagenome | isolation source: Antarctica rocks | place: Antarctica: Victoria Land, Mt New Zealand nord | collected 2016-01-07 | reverse complement strand
TGACCAGGGCGGCGTTCGGCTACACGTTGGGTGTCGGTCCTGAGGCGGCGTGCTGGTCACGATCAGTCGGATGGGATCTGCCTGCTCACCCTGCCAACCGCTCCGGTGCGGTGGCCAGGGACGAAAGTCTCCTTCGGGCGATCCCGGCTTCTCGATGTCCCGGATCATGCCGACCGCCATCGGCTGCGCGTCGCCGACAGCTCGGATCGTCGTGGGGCCGTCGAACAGGCCGGTCAGCGTGTGCCGCCACAGCACCAGCCACTGCTTGCAGCGTTCTCAAAGAGTGCGCTGTACGCCGAGCAGGACTGCCAGCAGCGCGAACGCGGCGGTCGCGGCGCCGAAGCCGCCACGGGCTGCTGGTGTGGTCGCGCGGGCGTGCAGCCAGGCGGTGAGCCCGGACAGTGCGACCGCGACCAGTTTGCTGGCGAACAGCACGGCGTACGAGTCGTGCAGCTCGTCCCGAACCGCCCAGGCGTTCCAGGCGCCGGTGGCGATCAGGACCACGAACGCCGGCCACGCGATCCGGGCGAAGGCGCGGGCGGCGATCGCCGGCGCCTGCGGCGAGGCCCCCCGCAGGGAGGGGACCAGAGCTGCCAGCACCAGCTGGCCGCCGACCCAGATCGTGGCAGCCGTGATGTGCAGGAACAGCCGGAGCAGCTCCCAGCCCGAGGTCGTCACTGGTCATCCTCACCATGACGGTGACGTGGCCGAGCAACGGGTCCCGCTTGCGGGGAGGATGGCGCGAAGCACGGCCGCGACGACCAAGGAGCAGACATGGGGACACCGGAGCAGGAGCCGACGTCCTCGGCGGGGTTCCCAGCGCCCACCGGAACGGAGTCCAGGCCCGCCGCCGAGATCGGCGGCGACGCGGCCTGCTGGCTGGACCGCGTCTGCCCCAGCTGCGGTGGGCTGGCGGAGGGCGAGCCGTCGGTCCGCTGCATCCGGTGCGGCCACGACTTCCCGGGGCAGGATGTGCCGGTCGGCCCGTGAAGGCAGTCCTGGACGCAGAGCAGACCACGCTCGGCCGGCTGATCACCGTGGGACACGGCACGCTCGAGCTGGCCGCGCTGTGTCAGCTCCTGACCGGAGCAGGCGTCGAGCTCCTGGTCGACGTGCGCCGCTTCCCGGCGAGTCGACGGCTTCCGCAGCTGAGCAGCGCGGCACTGCAGCCGGCGCTGGAGCAGGCGGGGCTCGCTTACCGCTGGGAGGAGCGGCTCGGTGGTCGCCGTCGGCTGCCGAAGCCGGACCCCGAGGAGGACTCGTGGTGGACCGTCGAGGCCTTCCGGGCCTATGCCGCCCACACCCGCACTCCGGCGTTCCAAGCGGCGCTTGCGGAGCTGATGCGGGACCTGGACGTGCTACGCGTTGCCGTGATGTGCAGCGAGAGCGTCTGGTGGCGTTGTCATCGCCGGCTTATCGCCGACGTGGTCGTGGCCGAGCACGGCCGCCCGGTGTCGCACCTGATGCCGAACGGCGCCGTGGTCCCGCATCCGCTCGCCACAGGCGCCCGGCTGCGCCCCGACGGGCTGCTGTGCTGGGACGGCCAGTAGGCCACGACCTTTGCAGGTCGCGTTACAGCGACGTCAACGCTTGGAACTCGCTGCATTGACGGTCTCGTTGCACCAGACCGACTGCCGCATGGGCTCAGCAGTGGCAGTCGGTGACGACCTGCAGGAGGTCGTCACCGACGCACCGCCGCGAGTCGCGCTGCGCGTTCGTCTGCCCGGTCGCCGGGCTTGTGTCGCATCGCTCTGCAACGCGAAAGCGGCGCCTGCCGTCACCCCGTGGGGAGTTGGGGCAGGTGGCAGCTACGGATCGTTCGCACACAGCCAAAGCACCCGACCGGCCGCGCGAGACAACTCAGGACGTGCGTGCGGCTATGGCGGCGTACTTGCGGTCCGGACGTTCGAGAACTGCTGCCGCAGGCGCTGCACCTCGGTGAAACCTGCCTTCGCCAGGTGCTCGGCAAAGACGTCGACCGGCCAGCGGTAAGCCGTGATGACCTTAGGATCGAATCCGGCCACGTTATCGTCGCTGTCGAAGAACCCGGCAACCAGCATGCCGGACGAGGCGAGGAGCCGGCGGGTCTCGGCGAACATGCGGTCGAGTTCCTCCGGCGGCAAGTGGATCGTCGAGTACCAGGCCAGCATGCCCGCCACGGAGTGCTCCGGGGCATCCAACTCGGTCATCGAGCCGAGCCGGGCCGGGATGGCTCGCCCGAGCGTGGGCGATGAACTCCGGGACCATGTCGATGCCGGTCCCGTCGACGCCCAAGGAATGCAGGTAGGCGGTCCCGTGACCAGGCCCGCAGCCGAGGTCGAGCACGGGGCCGGAGACGCCGGTTAGGTGCCGCCGGATGAGGGCCGCGTCGTCTTCGTGCGCCTGTCAGTCGCCGGCGAACAGACTGATGTACTGCTCACATGGACGAGTACGCGTCACGCACCGGCTGGAAATCCACCGCGGCACCATAGAACTCTGTCGTGCCGATGCGGCGACCGGCCAACGGCGAGATGAGGTGTAAAGAGCCGTCGACGTTGGCGCCCATGAGCCGCCGGACCGCCGGGTGATCAACCCGCCCGCGACGTCCGCTCATGCCGCTGAGCTCGCTTCGGGAAAGCCAGCCGGCGGCTACAAGCGCTCGTTGTGCATTCTGAGCGGCAAAGACGGTAGGGCGCTGCACAACCTCTCGGTCTCGAGCGGCGACGCGCTCGTGTTAACTCGTGCAGTGCGACCCACACATTCAGTTCGTGCTGCCCGTGAGCGCACCAGCCGGACGAATCGGCCAGACGTGAAGGTTGGCATCCTGCGGCGCGCCTTAAAGTCCCGGGCCGGGCAAGGAGCAATAGGGCATTTAATGCCGCTTCACCTCCGTACAGCCAAAGGGGCCGTCGAATGTGCTCTTGCGGGTAATCGTTCAGGTCCCTTTCTGATCTGTTGTCTGGGGAAGACTCACACAGGTAGTGGCAATGACCGCAGGAAATGGTAGTTCCCGGGCCCCACAGAAGCCTCCAGGGTCTGCATGATCTTGTCCGCGTCGTCGTAGGGGCCCTCGACGTAGAACGGCATGCCGTCGCGACCGAACTCGATGTCGCAGCGGGTTAGGGGACCGTCAAGATGCGCTGCGGTGTTGGCGTAGTCAGGGTGCGGCTCGAACCCGAGGGCGCGGGCGTAGTCCACGCCGCCGAGGACCAGATGCTGGGCCAGATCGAGCGGCGCCACGAGATGATCCTCGTAGGCGTCGAAGAAGTACCGGCGGAAGGCAATCAGATCGACCTCGTCGATGAACTCTGGACCCATGCTGTTCTTGACGCCGAGGCAGTGCACGTCGACGAGGTACCCGCAGACCGCGACCTTGTCGTAGCGGTGCCGGCGAGCCACCAGCACGCAGACCAGCCCGCCGGGGGACTCGACATCGTCGTCGAGCCCAGGCCACTCGTGATGGCCGTTCACCAGGACTTCGTTGGCCCAGCCTCTACTCACCCAGCACCGGACCAGAGCCTGCTCGTCAACCGATGAGCGCGAGGAGACGGCCTGGTTGAGCACAGCGACAACCTCAGAGGGTCGCAACCCCAGGGCCCGGGCGATCTGCTTGGGGGGCAGCCCCTGCGCGCGCAACGCACGCACCTCAGCGGCCTGCTGACCTTCGTCGATGCCTATCACTTCGCCCCCTCCAGTCCGAACGTGTCCACCAAGTCTTGCAGCGGGTGGTCGTGTTGTCGGTGTGCCACGCCAGAGACGGACGGCGCTCGAGAAGGCGGCTGGTCCATGTCATGCCGACCTCCTTTTCGCCCTTTGTCAGCTCGGTGATCCCCGGCTCGTAACCGGTCCCGTGATCGTCGCGACCTGCCAGATGCTGGCTCCAGAGGCCGGCGCACACGTCGAAGGGTGCGTCACTGACGTCATCGTCGCGCTTGGGGCGCAGGCCAACCCTCGCGCTGCCCACCCTCCCACCAAGGCGCTTACAGACGCCGCGCAGAAGCGATGTTTGAGACGACAGCCCTTGCCTGTCGCGATGCGTGAGCGCCAACCCGGGGCGCCGGACCCAGCGATCCCTCCCGGGGCAAAGGAGGATGCAAAACCCGGGAGCTTCTTGCGCCATGGCACTTGACCTCTGGCTCTGCCGATTCACGCAATGACGCGAGACGGCGCCGGCCGAGCGTGTCGCGAACTGGCCGCGGACTGGACGCGTGACGGCTCGGGCTACAAGGAAACTGGGCGTCGGGCGTTGATGTTGGCCGCGAGGTCGCGCCAGGCGTCGGGGCTGAGTCGGACACCGCAAGGTTTGAGGGCTTGGTGCAGCATGTTCTGGACTTCAGGGATGGGCCGGCCCGCATGAGTCCGGGCGAGGGAGGCCAGGACCGCTCCGGCGTAGCGGCGGCGCTGTCGCCGAACCTGCGTCGCGGCGGCGTTTCGTGTGGCGTACGCCTGGGGCGTACGCGGCATCGCTGGGTGGGCTCGGCTGCCGGCGGTGGACTGGGTCTGCGAAGCCACGGTTCCCAGAGCCTCCCATCAAATCGATCGCGTGTTCTCCCAACCGTAAGTGAAGGACGGCGTAGCGCGGAGTCCGACACGGCCTTGTTCACGTCCGTCCCAGGTCCAGGTTCATGTTGGTGCTCAGGGTTGCCTGTTCGCCGGCTGTCGCGTGTTCGGCGGCCGCACCTTCGGCTGCTGCTTCGGTCCAGGGGCCGACTGCGGCGGCCAAGATGGAGGCGTTCGGGACTTGGAGGGGGCCGCTGGTGGTGTCCAGGGCCACGTAGGTCAGTCCCATCCCGGTGACAGTGCCGTCGAATTCGCCGCCCAGGGCGCCGGACCGGATCCGAATGTGGTCACCGATGGTGAACGGTCGGTTGAGCAGGAGAACCAGACCGGCGAAGACGTTGCCCAAGGCTTGCTGCGCGGCGATCCCAATGAGCACCCCGGTCAGGGCGCCGCCGACGAGCAGGTGCTGCACCGGGACCGCGAGCAACGCCAGCCCGATGAGCAAGGTGAGCAGGTAGCCGGTGAGCAGGATCGTCAGACGGACCGCGGCTCCTGCCGCGGCGCCAGCCCGGCCGGTAATGACCCGGGAGATCTCGCCGGCGGCCGACCGGACCGCCAGCACCGCCAGGATCACAAACGCCGCGGCGCAGACGAACGCGGTGACCTTGACGTGCACCGAACGGCCGTTGGGGTCGCCCAGCGCCGAGCCGAGGGACGCAGCGGTGACCGCACCGACCGCGCAGACCACCGTCCGGCGGAAGTCCGGCCGGCTAATCAGGTCCTGCGACCACTGCGGGGTTGTGTCACGCACCCGGCGTAGATCATCACGAACGGTTCGTTTCATGTCCTTGGAGTCTGCCCGAACCGCCCCAGGCAGCGCGCTGTCCAGGGCAGCGACGACACGCCTGCCCCGCGCGGACCGCCTGCCGGCGCCGGCCCGTTCGCCTGGGTGGCGGACGCCCTGACACCGCGGCGGCAGCGAGGGCGGTGGCGGCTGCCGGGGTTGTGCTGCGTAGGTACAGCAGCGCTAGGCCACCGCAGAACACCCATAGCCCCCAGGAAGAGCCGCGGGAGAGCAGCACGGACAGGGCGACCGAGGGCCTGAGTAGCCCTTGTTCGAGGGCCCGTTTATCCGCCGTGTGGCCGGGGATGGAACAGCCTCTTCTGCCGCTGAGGGCACTCCGGCTGATCTGGCGGCCACGACGTGACCGCGGGCCGTCAGGACCGCGTGTAGCAGGCGGTGTCCTCCTGGAACGCCGCCAGCGCCTGCTCGCTCAGGGTCGACCGGGTGTCGGCGATGGCGGCCAGGTAGTCGGCGAGGTCGGCGGGCTGCCCGCGTTGCTCGAAGACCTCCCGCTCGAAGGCCGCCTGCGCCCCCTTGCGGGCGGCGAACTCGATGTCGGCCGGCGTGAACATCTCGCTGGCGGTCACCAGCTCGTCGACCGGGAACATGCCGGCGTGCGGGCCCAGGTAGCGGTTCCAGATCGCCAGCCGGGCCGTCGAGTCCGACGGGCCGACCGGCAGGATGTAGTCGAACCGGCCGGGTCGCAGGAACGCCGCGTCCAGCGACCGCACCGAATTGGTGGCGCAGATCAGCAGCCGGTCGGGGTGATCGCGGAATGTCGGGATCAGTTTGAGCAGCTCGTTGGTCACGCCGTGGCCGGGGTCGACGGCCAACCCGGACCGGGCTCCGGCGATCTCCTCCACCTCGTCGATGAACAGCACGACCGACTCCAGCTCGGGCCAGGTCGGCGAATGCGTGCCGAAGGGAGGCAGCGAGGCCCTCCGCGGCGCTCGCGGCCAACCGGGACGGGAAGAGCTCGACGAACGGCCAGCCCAGCCGGGACGCCACCGCCTTGGCGAAGCTGGTCTTGCCGGTGCCGGGCGGCCCGAACAGGATCACCGCCTTGGGCTGCGCCACGCCGAATCGCTCGGCCACCTCGGCGTTGGCCAGCGGCAGCACGATCCGGCGCTCGATGACCTGCTTCTCCCGCTCCATGCCGGCCATCGCCTCCCAGAGGCCAGCGGGCAAGACGCGACCACCCAGCTCGCTGAGGGTCGACGCGTCCGCGGAGACCAGGTGCTCGTGCTTCTCGAAGTACGTCAGTCCCTCCCGGGCCGCGTAGCGACTGTTGTGCAGCGCCACCGTGCCGGTGGCGTCCTGGGGCAGCAGCGCGCTGATCCGCCGGACGCCGTGCGCGCGGAGCCGGCGTTCCAGTTCGGCGAGCAGGGCGCTACCGATGCCGCGGCCGCGCCAACGCGCCGCCAGCGCGACCAGCAGCACCCAGGCCCGCTCGCCCTCGACCTGCGCGACCGCCAACCCGACCACCTCGTCGGCCACGACCGCGACCACCGCCGGTTGGCCGGCGCGGGCCGACGCCATCACCTCCGAGACCGGGAAGACTGGGAGAGTGCCATCGGCCTGCCGGCTCTGGTCCCAGACCTGTGTGGCCTGGTCCAGGTCGTCGTCGTGGAAGTCGCGCAACCGCCATGCCGGCATACCCAACCCCCTCGGGTCGTCGCGCAGTTTGACCGCCAGCGGTTCGGCGTCGACCCAGAAACAGGCGTGGCACCAGAATGAGTACTCCGACGTATTCGCGGCAGGGATGACAGGCGCGCCACGCCGGCCGATCGCCAATGCAGCCGGTCGAGCAGGGCAGCAGGACATGAACAAGCCACATACCTGTTCCTGTGCCGCGGCAATGATCTGCGGGCCACGCCCACGGGCGCCCCTCCGCGACGGTCAGCCCGACGGCCTTGTCGGACGGGAACACCACACACCCGAGAACGTCCTCCCTCGGGAGCACGGGCCGATCTGTGAGGCGGAGCCGCCGCAAATATCCGCTCACTGCGCGTGGGGGCCGTGACCCCCAACGCGAGGGCGGGACCCGCCTCTTCCAAGATCGGGCGCACGACCGCGGAGACAACCCCTCGCCGGCCTTTGAAGTGATCATGGGTGACGGCAGGGGGTGCTGCGCGGCTGATCACGTCGCCCAGGGGCCGGTGGCGCAAGAGAATCAGGGCGAAGCCCGGCCAACCACCATGCCAACGAGAGGGGTCCAGCATCAACGTGGACAGACGGTGCTCATAGTCCGCCGAAACTGGTCCCCAAGCTGTGAGACAGAGCTCCGAAGTCAACAACCAAGATCCCGCAGGCTTGCTCGCCGTCGACGTGGTGCCCGGTGATTGGGGTCAGGACCATGGCAACGCCCGTCTTAAGAGCGGCGACCACCCTGGGGGCAAGCCACACTTCTCGCCTGACCCTCGGAAGGCGGACACGCGACGCAAGGTTGCCGATCTTCTCTGTGGCGAACGCGTCTTTTTCGGGCAGCCGACGTCAGCAGCCTCTATGCCTTCCGCGACGTGCTGAGCACGCCCCTGACCGGGCGGCCGACGCGCGGGCAACGGCTCGACATGAGCCGTCCTGCCGCGTCCCGGTGAGGGTTTCGGGGCGTGTTGGGCACGTCGTTCACCTCATGTCTGACGGAGCCGTGAAGATCTGGGCATGTCGTCTGCGGAGCAGCTGAGCCTCACCGCTGAGCTCGATGCGATGCGGTCCCGAATCCTTGAGCTGGAGGCAGACAACACCCACCTCAGGGGTCTGCTCAACCTATCCGCAAAGCAGGGCGCGAGGCCGGCCGCCGCACCGGCGGTGATGTTCGACGCGGCGCCGGCGCAAGTGACGGTGGACTCCACCCCAGCTCAGAAGGTCACGTTCTACGCCTCCTTGTTCCGGGCCAGGTCTGACGTCTATGCGGTCCGTTGGGACAACGACCGCACCGGCCGGGGCGGTTGGATGCCTGCGGTCGCCGGCGGCTTCCGCAAGAGCACCCCCCAGTCTGAGCGGCGATACCTCCCAATGACCGAGGAGGTCCTGACCGGACACCTGTCCGGGGAACTGCAGATCGGGCTGTACCCCTTGCTTGACGACGACCGCTGTCATTGGGTCGCGGCGGACTTCGACGGTCCCACGGCGTTGGTGGATGCCCTTTCCTACCTCAAGGCGGCCCGGGCGCAGGGGGTGACATCTGCACTGGAGGTCTCCCGGTCGGGGGCGGGGGCACACGTCTGGGTTTTCTTCACCGCCGCCGTGCCCGCCTCACGGGCACGGCAGCTCGGCACCGGTTTCCTGCGGGAAGCCATGACGATGTCAGGCCGCTTGAGCCTGGCGAGCTACGACAGGCTCATTCCCTCGCAGGACCTCCTGCCGGCAGGAGGCATCGGAAACCTGATCGCGGCACCGTTGCAGGGTCGCCGCCGTCAGCGCGGCACGACGGTCTTCCTGGACCTGGCCACGATGGAGCCTCACGAGGACCAGTGGCGGTACCTGTCCGGTGTCCCGCGACTGACCCCAGCAGAGCTCGGTCGCATCCTCACCCGGCTCGGCGCGGTGTTCACCGGCGGTCAGGTGGATCGGGTCGTCAAGCCCAGCGCGTCCAGGATCGACGTACCCGTGCCGCGTGCTGTCGAGGTCGAGCTGGGGTCAGTCGTGCGCGTGAAGGCAGCCGGGTTGTCGCCAGCCCTGCTGGCCAGCCTTCGGCATGCGGCGTCGATGCCGAACCCGGCCTTCTACGACCGGGAGCGTCGCCGCCAGTCCACGTGGGACACACCTCGGTTCCTGCGCCTGTACGACGAGACGGTCGAGGGGGACCTTCTGCTCCCCCGAGGCATGCTTGATCAGGTGGCCGTGCTGCTCCATCGGGCCGGCAGCGCCCTGACTGTCGCTGCCGATCACCGGACCCAGGGCAGCGCGCAGGTCTTCGCGTTCGCGGCGACCCTGACCCCTGAACAACAGGCGGCCCACGGTGCGCTGCTCCAGCACGATCTGGGGGTGCTCGTGGCGCCGCCAGGAGCGGGCAAGACTGTTATGGCAGCAGCCGTCATTGCCAGCCTGGGTGTTTCGACGCTGGTCCTGGTCGATCGCAAAGCCCTGGCCGAGCAGTGGCGGACGCGTCTGCACGCGCTGCTCGGCATCAAGGTGGGTCAGCGGGGCGGCGGGAGGACAAAGACCACCGGCGTTGTGGACATCGCGACTCTGCAGACCTTGGCCCGAGACGAGCACGTCGCGCAGTGGACGGGTGAGTACGGCCTCGTGGTCGTGGACGAGTGCCATCACGTCCCGGCGGCTACGTTCACCCACGCCATCGCCAAGATCCCTGCGAAGCGCTGGCTCGGCCTGACCGCGACGCACTATCGCAAGGACCAGCTCGACGAGCTCATCACCCTGCAGCTCGGGCCGGTCCGGCACACGGTGTCCCGAGCAAACCGAGACACGCTCACGGCAGTGGACGCGCCCGTCCCAGACCCCGTCCTGCACCTGCACACGACGGACTTCGTCTACGCAGGCCCGGCGAGCCCGCAGTCACCCGGAGGCATGGCAGCGATCTACCGCGACCTCGTCGCAGACGAGCCCCGCCTGGCCCAGATCGTGGCCGACGTCGTGGCCGCATGCGAGAGCGGCCGCAACTGCCTCGTCCTGACCCAGTGGACGAGCCAACTCCAACGGCTCACAGAGGCGCTGCAGGAACGCGGCCATCCGGCCGTCGTCCTGCGCGGCGGTATGGGTGTGAAGCAGCGGACGGACGCACTCGCCCAGCTGCAGACCACAGCGGACGGGTCGCTCTTGGTCGTCGCCACGGGGCCGTTCGTGGGAGAGGGCTTCGACTGCCCCGCGTTGGACACGCTCTTCCTCGCAGCCCCGATCGCCTTCAAGGGCAGGCTGGTCCAGTACGTCGGCCGCATCCTGCGGCCACACCCCGGCAAGCTCACGGCCGAGGTCCACGACTACCACGACGTGCACGAAGGAGTCCTGGCCTCATCGCTGGCCAAACGCGTTCCGGGCTACCTCAGCCTCGGCTTCCCCGACCCCCGCTGAGCACTTAAGCTCCGCTCGAGTCGAGAGCTCCAGCTTGCAAGAGGAGGACGCTGGGCCCCCCGGACCCCGCCGGGCGGCCGAGCCCTCGTTCCGGCGTCACGGCTGCCCAGCACGATCACGACTTCGAGCGCCTGCAAGAGCCTCGACGTAACGCGCTCTAGCAGGCGGCGCGCAGACGCCCGCTTACCCACTGTGGCCTGCGCTCGCGGAAAACCCCAACCCTAGCTCGGCGGGCAAGACCGAAAGCCTTCACGGCATCCACAAGGAGCCTCCACGAACATCCGCATCCGCTGAGCGCTCGCCGCGGGGTAGCCGCCGTCCCTGCCGTTCTGCCCGCCGGACTAGGTCCCATACGGTCATTAGTGGCGTGTTGCCAAGCTTTCGTGCAGCCGCCTCAGCGTGTGGGCTCTTCCTGGCGCGGTTTCATGTCGACGCGAGTGCAAGGCGGGCGGGAACCCTTTTTGGGCG
>JAABUJ010006863.1_pt1 | contig 10824 bp, 6 predicted proteins | sample 5559131 | NCBI WGS metagenome assembly JAABUJ01 (sample SAMN10711875, study PRJNA513366) | rock metagenome | isolation source: Antarctica rocks | place: Antarctica: Victoria Land, Mt New Zealand nord | collected 2016-01-07 | reverse complement strand
TTTATAAGAGAATCGCGTTTCTAGTTTCTATATATTAAGAAAATATAGATTGCTCGTCTTGTTCGTTTGTTAAACATAACAAACATAATTGTTCGCAATGTTTATTCGTCGAATATTGCGAACATTATGCTCGAGATGCTCGCTTCTTAAGCATGTCAAATATAATAACAAGTTCGCTCGTAGCGTGTAGAACTTAAATCACTAATATAACTTGAGTAAGCTCGTAACAAATTCTAACTTTAGTTCTAGATATATACAAATCTATTATAACAAAAGTCGCAATTTTGTGTTACTAATATCTTGACTTCATGCGTAGTATGATTGTTGGATCGAATCGAACACTTTTTTCTTAACTCGATTTATCCTCTTAGATCTCGTAGGGTTAAGTCAGGGTCAAGGCGCGAATCCGATCTTAGAGTCGAGTTTTGTCAAGTCAATGTCAAGAATCCAAGCTAACTTCGTCGCGTTATCATTCGCTTATCTTATCTTATCTTATCTATGCGCTAACCCGATTGAACTAGCGCAGGGCTCACGCTAACCGCATATGGTTAGCGCGTTACGTGACGTCACGTGATCGGGCGGGTTGGGTTGAACGCTCGACGCGCCCCATGCGCCCGATCCACCCGGTTGGGCTAGAACTTTTGCCCGGCCTCAGGATTAGAATTAGGCGAGTCAACCCGTTCGGATTGAAACTCAACCCGTCGGTCACGCTATTCGTGCGAGATCAAGATTTGATTTAATAAATCTTGCACTACTTGCGAGAATCTAGAGATTCAAGTCAAGTTTTGCGAAAGACGATCTTAACATTCTTCAATATTGCGCTCGTAAATACGTTTGTTCTATATAGTAATTATAATTTGTTTGCGTAAGATGCGCACACGTTCTCTTAATTTATTAGATTCGTCTCAAAAGTAAAATTTGTTCAAATCGACAAAATCTAACGTTTAAATCGAAAAACGTAATAATTTGACGCAATTGTGCAACTAGCGAGCAACTGCAAACGTTTGTGCGTATTGCGAACATCAAAACTTTATGCGTCAAGATATAGTCTAACTCGATTAAGATTTCGCAACTTTGTCGAACATAAAGAAAACAAAACGAGCTCTCTAAATAGATTCTGCTTCGATAGTACTAATTTGAGTACGTAAGATAGTTAGATTTGTAAGATTTGCAAGATCTTGCAAATATCTTGGTTCCTATTAGCTCGATCTGTCTTCTAAAACGCGAATGTTATTGTTAGTTTAGATATAAAATCGAGATAAAATAGTGCAATTAAGATAGAAAAGAAAGTATCTTTGCAAAGATAAAACAATAAGCGCGTTTGCGCTAATCGTAATAGAAAGGCGCTAAGCCAAATAGAACATTACCAAAGATTTACCCAACTAGCGCGTCATTTACACATACAAGCTGGATTTCTTCTTATTTACGATAATTACGGTCAGAGATCGTTCCTTACCGATAAATAACTATTACTACCGTCAGGGCGCATCGAGTCTAAGCCAAGAGGACCAGAGGCAAGACATCGAGCGTTCGTGCTCCGTACAAGAGTCATTTTTGCAAAATATCTGTCACGTCAACGGCTTCATTGTGATCACATTTGGCTTATGAAAGTTACGCCTCCAGATACATCAAGTTATGGAGTGACTCTCGGATTTTGAGTTGATACGGGCTGAGCTGTGTAAGAATCCGGCAGACTTGGGCTCCAGGTCTTGTTCCTTGCCAGCAAAGCAATATGCCTGACAGGCGCTTTTCCAAGCTCTTGCTCACGGCTCTCCCACGTATTCATCTGCCCAGGTGTAGGACTGCATACAATTGTAAATTCGGATACCTCTTAAAGAGCTGGTTTGCGCTGCAAGCATCACCAGAGGGAGATCTATATCTTGAATATTTGACGCGTCAAGTGTTCGCGTTTTGAGCTAACCTGATCTGACCCAAGTTTTTTTTCTACTATAGAATTCATTGAACAGCAATAGTCTCCAATACTCAAGCGATAGCTAAAATTATTCCAGATACCCAACGAGTCGATGCAATCACGCATTGACATGTAGACGATCTTGCAATCAAGACAAGCGATAATTGACAATAAACATACATGTAAGGACTCTTTATCGAAAGAAGTTATCGTATAAGAAAGACATGTTAGATTTGATAGCATTTCATAGTCGATTGATGTACATTATTGCTTATTGCGTGTTCTTGGGCAATACGTCAATACGTGATTGCGTTGGCTTGTTGGGTCTTCGAGATAATTCTAGTTGCCGCCGGGGTATAGGAGACTATTGCCGTTCATTGAATCTTGTCGTTGATAATCTACTCTATTGATATGAAAGTGTCTCGAGTTGTACCCATTGTGCTAAGAATCCTCGAAACACCTTCTATCCCTATGCAAAGGCTACATATTCACTGTTTTCGGAGACCACAGACAAGCTCTGATCTGACGGTCATACACATCTCCAATTCATCACCTACGTCGAATCTTGGTTTACAAGATTCAATCACTGGACTTTTCCACGAATCGCAAGTAAAGCACGATTGTTGAGCTGCCGATGAGACCAAAACACCTTGCCACTCCTTGCCCCGCTTCATCCTTGTCTCTTCCCCTCGAACTTCGCCAGCAGGTCTATCGGCATCTCTTGCCCACGACGTATCTCCGAAACGCATCCAGTCTTGAGTGGGGAGCCCAGAGCTTGGTGCCAGTCTGGCTCAAGGGCAACACCTCTGTTCTCAGAGTCAACCACCAGTTCTACAGCGAAGCCATAGAACTCCTCTTTGGAGATGCGACATTCGCCCTCGCCATCTACCACGATTGGGTTGATTTTTGTTTCCGAACCCTGCGCGCGGACGGAAGTGTGAAAGAAAGCCGCAGAAGATTCTGCAAGCCGTTCGGGGTCCGGAATCTTCATCGAATATGACGGCTTCACATCCGGGTCCGCGCCTCTGCCCGCGATCTCTCCAACATGAACGATCTCGTTGAGCAAGTGGAATTTGTGTGTCGTCTGCTGCGGACGATACCGAGAATCATCAACTTGCATGTGGTGTATCAGGCATGGAATCTTGGTTTCAAGTGTCCTTCACCTAGGACAGTCTTGAAGTCATTCAGTACTCTTGATAATGTCAATGATGCGAGAATTGATGGTAGCCTGGACAAAATCACGAAAATGGAGCTGGAGAGCGTCCTCCAGGGTAGTTACAACAGGTAATTGGTCATTCGTCTTCCTTCGATCGATGGGAAAGCCAAGAAAAGCGAGTGTTTCCGTGCTGTGTCCATTAATGTTGATATGACCCCTATATTTGGTTCTGCATGTTCTCTGTATTCTTCATAAGGACCGTCCATATATTGGAAGGTCTGTCATGATAGCCGCTCTGTCTATTCTCCGGTATTTGCTGCTTTGGCTTCCAATTGCCGCGGCATTCCTGCACATCACTTTTGCAATGAAGTCGTTCTTTCGAAGTTTCTTACTTTCCTTGACCTGAGTCGCACTAGCTCAGCATTGGCGGCTCCAATGCCATCAATGACACTCGTTAACCTCAAACATCCATCACAGATTATACGGCGCGACACCCACTGCTGCGCTAGAAGTGCCTGTCCACAAGCTTCCGATAAGACATATACCATGTGGTGGTATGTCGCATCTTGACATTGATCGATCTTCTTGAGCGGATGATGTACATGAAGGCGACAATTCCCTCCTTGAAGGGTCGTACAGACGCAGACTTGTCAATTCGTTGCGTCCGTCAATCACGATATATCATGAGCAAATGAGACTGAGATCTGCCGTGCGTAATTCGTGGCATATGACTACGTAAAGGCGCCCTTATCAGCCTCAGCAACCGTCCTTGTGACCCTTGACGGGCAAGGCAACGAGGTCAGAAATTACACCGATACCGAAGACAGTACGGATCATCTCTTCTTCTACTGCATTAGCCTCTCGTTGCAATACTTCCCTACGATTGGTCTCTGGGGCTTCATAATGTGATGGTGTCCTAGGTCTGGGTAAGATCATTGTCAACATGGAAGGCAAAGGAGACTTCGCGACATGTTGTGGACTTATCACGTATTCGGGAGCTGCGGATCAAGTATGAGCCTTGTAGTCGAGGACACAGATTCCATCGATTCAAATGCTGTGGTTCGCTTGCGCTTCAGTCCAGCAGGATATCTTCCATTGTAGTCCTTTATCTCTGGTCGACTCCTACCGAAGACTGCGAAGATATTTACTGTGCAACAGATCGATAATACATCTTTCGGCAATAGTCTCCCGTACCCAAGCGGCAGCTAAAATCATCTCGAATACCCAACAAGCCGACGCAATAACATAGTTACGCAATTAGCAATGTACGTCAATCGACTATAAAATGCCATCAAATCTAATACGCCTCTCCTGCACGATGACTTCTTTCGATAAAGAGTCCTCGCATGTACATTTATCGCCGATTATCGCTTGCCTTGGTTGTATGCGTGATTGCGTCGGCCCGTTGAGTATCTAGAACGATTTTAGTTACCGCTTGGGTATGGGAGACTATTGCTGCACATCTTTCTCATCAAGAAAACGCTGACGATGTTGCTCACCATAGCTTCAATAACCACACTTGCCGAATCCCACCACGCGTCATGTGGTGGCAACCTGCTCTACCATTGGTGGTATCTGCTGTCCGCTCATAATGACTTGCAATCGGCGGTCAATGCCTACGATAGATATATGTCAGTCCCTCAAGACACGGAAAGTCAATAGTATACGATAGCGGCAGATACCCTGACGAGCTGACCAGGGACAACGCATTGACCGTAGGTGCAGATAAGGGGGAACCTCAATGACTCTATACAACAGGGACCGAATCATTACTGACCAAGACCAACCACCAAACCAATCTTCCCATCTCTGATGCATTTGGCTGTTGCAATCGAAGCATCCTCCCAGATCCGTTCCCAGCTCTCCACATCCGACAGCCCAGTTGTTGTGATGGTCAAGAAACACTTTCTATCCGCTACGAGGATTCATCCATCAGCGAAGAGCATGGCCAAATTTGATAGTTGCCGCGCAGCATACCTGATACAATGGTTTTGGGTATCCTTATGACTGGAGGAGTGCCAGACTCTGCAAAAACCCGACCGATGACAGAAACATCCATCCTGTCCAACAGCTCTTGGCATGAGCTTTCGAGATTCTCGGACCCTATGTTCCCAAAGCATTGCACAGGCGGAGGACGGTACTTCGCGACGATCACTCCAATGGGTTGACCCGGGCCTTCGTCCCATCAGTCTTCACGTAGCCGTTATCCAATCCCTGGCAGCTTACTGATGTCCATCGCGAGTCCACCTTGGTTCCGCTCCTTGTTCGCGCACTGTTGAATGATGACCGACGCCCCCGCAGCGACCTCTGCCATACTTGCGCGGGCTGAAAAATAGGGCGGTTCAAGGATGGGGATGATGACACAAGATAAATCAGCTAGTAAGAAGGCTCAGCACAAGTCATACTGATGCTTCAATGACTACTTACAGCTCCAATAGCTTCTCGGGAGCCCAATATCGTAATTCCTGTCCGGACGTCGAGGTCCCCAATTCTGCGGCGCTGTTGATCGGCGTTCAAGATGTCCATATGCATCCAGACAGCTCAAGACGTCCAGGCCGTAGCCGTACTGACGGCCACTGCAGCCGAATCTGCTGTTGCCTGAGGCATTGAAGGATGAGACGGACGATTCAAAGACCGATAGGGATGTGTTGAACGATTGAGCGATGACCCGTATCGAATCCGGTGGGTTGATAGAAAATGCCAACGCTACATCCAGAAAGAGGACGATACGTAAAATCCCGCATCGGAAACCTGAGCCCATAATTGGTCCAGGATGAAGGCTCTCTCCAAGCAATCAATTGTCCTACATGCTCGATGCAAGAGTAATGTCGATTACATATATGTCGTCGGCAGTCGCTGCCTGTTCCTGTCGTCGGAAATGGCGGCTTTGCGGTTTGGCGCCTATATCTTAGTCGAGCAGCTTTCTTGGAGATCGAGCGAATCGCGGCAACTGGATGTGGATTTGTGATTGCGTGGCAAGGTCTAATGTTGTCTTCGGGAGAAGCCTGGCGTGGTGCTAAAGTATAGAATGCCCTCTAGTTAGAGACTACCCGGTTGCTGGAACCTAAATCGCAGAATGGCAGCCACTTATTTCTCGATGGCTCCTTCCAAGATTGTTCCGATATTGATCGCAAGCGATGATCAATGAGCAATTGAGCAATTGAGCTGATATTACGAAAATTGAATGATCGAACGACGAGGTAAAATGAGATGCAGCCCTTTCCACGATGCTACGTCCTAGATAAAACACCCACTAGGGAGAGCTTATGTAAAAGTATGTTATACAATCGGTTCATGGAAAATGAATGATGTTCACTGAGATGACAAGGCCATGTCTTGATTAAATCCTGGAAGATGCATCACACTAACGCGTGGGATAGAGAACGCCTATCGCTATGCTGTCAGACCCTTCCCTCGCTATGCTGAAGGTACGAAGAGTGCTCCCTTTGACGACCGAATCCAAACGTCGTCAGCGCCTACCTTCAATCATCATCACCGCTCCCGTCATTCTGCATTACGCCGTCAAGCATTTTACTCATGTATGGCTGCGAACGGTCAGCAAATCTGCGTGCCGTCCTGTCAAAGGAGCACTCACTCCATCAAGATGGTACCCAAGCTTCTGGTAGTAGCTCCTCACACCAACTCCACTGATGACAGCAATCTTCCCACTCGCATGCTCGTCCCTAGCGATCCGCTCCGCTTCCTCCATCAGCAAGGTGCCATACCCCTGATGCTGGAATTTCCGTGGATCTCGTCCGTGCACCGGAACCGCGCTGCCATAGACGTGCAACTCCCGTACAAGACTCGTTTGCTGCCCCGTAAGCTCGTCTCTGTATGTTGTCTGCTTGCTGCACTTTCGCAACCGTAGCAGTGCAATGAGTATATCTTGCCGCGGGTCCTCGTACGCCAGGAACGTCTCCCAGCCTCCGTTGGCGACGTAGTCCCTGCGTACAAGCTCTACTTGCGAGGGTCTGATTTTGTTTTTGACTTCATTGATACCGACTTCACGAGTTCGTACGTCACGGCATGTTGTCCCGAAGTCTTTCATTCTACTGAGCGCTAGCTCGCGCAGATTGCCGTTCTCGACGCCCGAGGTCACAAGCGGCATGGGGATATCGCGCTGGACTCGATAGATCCTTGTCCATGGTGGAACGAGGGCTAGTATTCGCGCAACAATGTCGATGAGTGCGTTGGGAGTGTAGTTCTTGTACCTGCCTGTACGCCATAGTTCGTAGAGACCTGTGCCGCGGATGACGAGGGTTGGATATATCTTGAGGCCATCGGTGCGAAAGGCCGGATTCGAGAAGTATTCGACGAATTGGTCTAGGTCTCGCTCCATGCCTACGTTCGGGAGATCTGGCATCATGTGAGAGACGACTTTGAAGCCAGCGTCCTTTGCGAGGCAGAAGGTGTGAGCTACGGCTGCCACTGTGTGCCCACGGTTGGTGTCCCTCGCAACATCTTCGTATAAAGATTGTACGCCGATCTCGAGACGCGTGCAGCCATAAGTTAGCATGCTCGATAGATGGGGCTGGAGGCAGTAATCTGGACGGGTTTCGATGGTTATGCCCACACATTTGGTGGTGGAGTGAGAGGCTGCGGCTACTGCTTCATTGATGTTGGTGCCTGGGTAGCCAGAGAGGGCATTATGAAGTTGCGATATGAAGTTGTCGCGGTAGGACTGTGGGAGAGACATGAAAGTGCCGCCCATGATTATGTATTCGACTTTGTCAACGCTGTGACCCAAGCTCTTGATCTGGTCCACTCTTCCCCGAGCCTGTTCGTATGGATCATAGCGCGCTCTGATGGCCCGCATTGAGGTTGGTTCATAACCGGTGTAGGATTGAGTAGAGTATTCGAAGTCACTGTCCGGGCCACCTGGGCAGTATACGCAAATATTGCCAGTGTACGCTATGTGTGGACATCGATGCGGCTTGCACATCACTGCCACTACCGCTATACCGGATGACGTTCGTATAGGTTTCGCGATGAGCTTGGGAAGAATGTATTTCTTGTAGTGTTCCGGGACGGCTGCTATGATAGCGGTCAACGGAGGTTGCGTGCTGAGCCGGTGTTTCTTCGCGATCTGGCCACGTAGGCTATTGAGATTGACATCCTTCTTCGGTGAAGAAACATCTTGTTGCTGTTGCTCTTCGTAATCCTGGATCAATGCGCTGGCGATGTCGGAGCAGGCACGCATGTATCGCTCATTCTCCGGTGGAAGCTTCAGGTCCTTAGGGGGTTTGTTCTTCGGCGGTCGAGGAATAGTCAATGTTTCGGTAGCCATATTGTCTCCGCCGTAACCTTGAAGTCTTCAGCAGTCGTTGAGGAGAATGAGATAGAGGTATGGTGGAAGGAAAACGAATGACGGAGTCGTACTTTAGGTCGTCGGCGAGGGTAACATTAATGTGTGATTATCTTGAGACCCAAAGCTTCACTCGGAGAATTGTATGCTCTGGTCAAAATGCATCGCCACCAACAACAACGAAAACGAGTTGAAGCACAACGTAATGCTAAACGTTTGTACTTACAAAAGTGGGACTTCGGAAAGTCCATCGAGCAGTGGGGGCGCCGATGCCAAGGCCTTTGGCCTTGGCCCCAGCCAGCCTGAGCTTGCGGAGACCTCGTGAGCTCCGCAGAGGACGAAGGGTCTTCATATAGAGGACAGGCAGGGTCTCCAAGCCATTGCAGCCATGCAAGTGTTCCGAAAGCGCACAGCTACTGCGCTGCAGGCTGCTGCTCGAAGCCAAAGATACTCAACGGCAACCTCGGCCTACGCTGCAACCGCAGAGAACCTTCGAATAAATAGTGACACCAAGGTCCTTTACCAAGGCTTCACAGGTCGACAGGGAACGTAAGTATGGTTCTTTTTTGAGTTATCAATAGACGCTGGACTAATCTAGGATAGATTCCATGCGCAGCAAGCTATCGACTACGGTACGAGCTCAGCTTAATTCATGCGTGCCCGGAACGTCCATTGACGCACGCCAGGAACCAACGTCGTAGGGGGCACGAATCCTAAGAAGGCCGGAGAAACACACCTAGGGAAACCAGTATTTGCCAAAGTCAGCGATGCAGTCAAAGAGACTGGCGCTACTGCATCAGCTATATTCGTCCCGTGAGAACGCTCGAGCGCTTCAGAAGCCTACCGAGGTGCTGACTCTGGGCAAGACCACCTCTAGCAGCTAAAGGCATAGAAGAAGCCATTGAGGCTGAAATACCACTCGTTGTCTGGTCAGTATTCTTAAGTAGCCTCTAGCAAGGACACCGGCTAATCGGTCCATAGTATCACAGAAGGAATCCCGCAACATGGTACGACTTTGGAAGATTTGCCATCATCTGCCGCTAACGATACCATCAGACATGGTCCGGATTACCGACATCCTCAAGACGCAAGGCAAGACAAGATTAGTTGGGCCGAATTGTCCAGGTATCATTGCTCCAGTGAGTCTTCTATGAACATTCTTTACCTCTCGTCGATGCTAAGCTTCCCAGGGTCAATGCAAGATTGGTATCATGCCAGGGTTCATCCACAAGCGCGGTCGAATAGGCATCGTCTCCCGGTCTGGCACTCTTACCTATGAGGCTGTCAATCAGACGACACAAGCCGGGCTAGGTCAATCGCTCGTTATTGGCATTGGTGGAGATCCGTTCTCTGGGACAAACTTCATTGATTGCCTGAAGGTATTCCTCGAAGACGAAGAGACAGAAGGAATCATTATGATCGGGGAGATCGGCGGGTCAGCAGAGGAAGATGCAGCCGAATTCTTGAAGTCGGAGAACACGATGAACAAGCCTGCCGTGAGCTTCATTGCTGGCATTTCTGCGCCACCGGGGCGGAGGATGGGCCATGCAGGTGCGTCCACTCCCATTGGCATTGTTCACTACATCGTATGCTAATGGTATTCAGGGGCTATCGTAAGCGGCGGCAAAGGAGGAGCAGATTCTAAGATATCCGCACTTGAAGCTGCTGGCGTCATTGTTGAGCGAAGTCCGGCCGCGTTGGGCAAGACACTACACGCCGAATTTGTGAAACGTGATCTCATCTAGTTTGCATCTTCTTTATTGGGCAAGGGTGGGATTTCAGAGCGGTTGTGCATTACTCCACCTTAGCTGAGCAATCTTTGATCTACCTAAATGGGCGAAACTCGCAAATAAGTCCGCGCGCCATCAACGTGTATTTACAAACCTGAGATATCCTCGAGTGCCTCCACTTGGGCGTCGTCCACTTCATTACTTGAATGCCCAAGCCGAGGCTTGTTCGTAGTGACTTTGAAAGATGGTTATCTCTCTCTGATTAACTTACTCAAGTAAAGTACTTGACGGTTTTTGCTTTGAACGACAGGAAGCAATCCATAGTAAGGTAGGTAGGGCAAAATCTTAGGGCTAGCACGTGGACTGATTGCCTGCCCAGAGCAGCCCGGGGGGTCGTATCATTTAGGGGAAAGTATATTTATTACTTTACTCTATCTTACTTCGATGATCCGCAGGGACCGTAAGAGGCCTCCATCATGCTATCTGGCATCCTGATATTCAATCAGAAAGGCGAGAATCTCATATTCCGTGCTTTCCGCAATGATTGTAGACCACGACTTGCAGATATCTTCCGGATCCAGGTCATCTCCAATGCCCAAGTCCGATCCCCTATTCTCACCCTCGGCTCAACGACATTCAGCCATGTCAAACACGAAAACATCTACATTGTGGCCGTTACGAAGAGCAATGCCAATGCTGCGCTCATATTCGAATTTCTGTA
>JAABUJ010006862.1_pt1 | contig 10825 bp, 9 predicted proteins | sample 5559131 | NCBI WGS metagenome assembly JAABUJ01 (sample SAMN10711875, study PRJNA513366) | rock metagenome | isolation source: Antarctica rocks | place: Antarctica: Victoria Land, Mt New Zealand nord | collected 2016-01-07 | reverse complement strand
ATCCCCCAAAGTTCGCGCCCACCTACCTACACGGATGACATTTACCCGAACTTTTCTTCAGCGACCTTCCCGCCGGGCGCTTCCGACGTCAGCCGATAGCGAGGGCTGGTACCTGAGTGGTTACGTCCAATGCTGGCTTCGGTCCAAGTAAAGATTGAGGATACCGTTGTAGGTTCCCCCTACCATTAGAAAGACGAGCAGATTCCCGACCATGAACATGTCGGCCGCCTGGCGGTTCCTGGCACTCCCGAGATGTGGCGAGGACTTATAGAGTCGCTCAGGCGAGGCGTACGAGCAGTCCCCTGCCACGATCTTGTGGTCATGTGGGGCAGGTCGGCTTTCCACGTAAGCGCAACCGAGGTCCCCTAGTTTTCCGCTCAATTCTGGAGAACTAGTCCAGACAAGGAGATTGGAAGGCTTAATATCTTGATGCGCTATCCCAATGCCATGCAGTTGGGTCATCGCTACAGCCGCATTATGGGCCAACCGAATCCTGGGAACCAAGTCCGCGGGATCTGCAGCCGCTATAATAGCTCGAGCATCGCCGTCGGCCAATTCAAAGATCAAGTAGTTGACTACCGCAGGCGACAGGCCTTCGACCCGTGTGGCGCCCGCCCCAAGAACCCGTACGATTCGGTTTAAGCTGTGCTGTCCACACCAATCAAGGAGGTTTCGTTCAGCGTTGTAGGTGGCAGTGAGCCGCTCAAGTTCCCGCGCCGGATCATGTTCATCGAGAGCGGCGGCGTAGTCGAACGCTTTCAAGAACCCGGTCACGCCAGAAGCATGGCAAGCCCGGTAGCCGACAGAAAAGGCGGATCCCGTATGATCCGCGGGGAAATCGACTCGCTCCTCCACGCGCCACCCATCGTCGAGTTGCGTGCCGGTCAAGCGGTAGGCAGCTGTGTCATGAAATTCACTGCCGGTCACCGTTGCCCCTTCCCGTAGTAGTAGCCGGTAGCAGCCCCTAGTAGGGCGACGATCGGGGCGAGGACTACGCCAGTGACATTATCGAAGGTCTGCGGGGTCAATACCCCGGCAGCTAGGAGCCCAAAGAGGGTCCCAAGTACCGCCGCCAAGAGTGCAAGGAGGCTATAAGCCAATGTCGCTCGGGTCTTCTCGACCCGTCGTCCTGGGCCCTCCTCGACCGGGGGGTTATTCAGATCGAGACGCCCCAAGTCAAGGACTTCCTCTCGATCCTCCCCTTCCCCAGCAACCATCAGATCAGCGGAATACAACTTCGCGCTGCACGCCGTTCTCCTCGATCAGGATTCGGCCACCGCTGTTGGTGCGTGTCTTCAGGTAACGTTCGGTGGCCAAGGCCTTGCGCAGGTAGCCGGACACTGTCTCGCCGTCGTCTTGAGCCAAGCGCTTCAACTCGTCAAGGTCCTCACGCAGCATGTTGATCGCAACACGCACCCGATCCTTCTCCTTGTCCTCCGCGGGACGGGGCTCTGTGTCTTCTGTCATGTGACTCTCCCTCGCGTCTAGCACAGCATAGTGACCATGGTATGCCCACAGACCGCTACTCCGAAGCGCGTTTCGCACACGTCCTAGGTTGATTAGTAGCAGCAGCGTTCGTGCCATGATGGCCGCACCTGCGTTCTCCGAGCGCAAGGATCCACGGATCATCCAGACCTGGGCTGAGGAGTTTGGCGAGAGTTGGAGGGTGGCGGGCTTGTACTATCAATTTTGATAAGCAGACGGTTCCGGTTCCCGCGCTACGTTGGCTGGCGTGCCCTGCTGTACACCCGCCCGGCGTAGAGGTCCATGAGGAACTGGCGGAACTCCTCGTCGTCGAGGAAGCGTTTGTAGATGGCCTCGTTGTCGTCCATCCGGGCGACCACGGTGCCCATGACGCGGTTGTCGAAGGCGAGGCGGAAGTTCTCCAAGGTGTTGCCCTTGGCCTGGGCGATGACTTCGGGGTCGGCCAGCCAGGTCTGCTCGAACTGGTCGAACAGCAGCTGGTCTGCCTCATCCAGGTTCAGGCCGAAGCGTTGGTTGAGCTCGTCCACGATCTCGGACAGGTGTTCCAGCGGCGGCTCCGTCTGGCGTCCGGCTCCCTCCCCGAAGATTGCCTGGACCTCGCCGCTGTTCGCTCCGAGCGCCAGTGACCCCTCGAAGGTCATCTCGGTCTTGAGGTGGGTGAGCTCTACAGCGGAGCCGAGGTCGAGGCGCTCGGTGGTGGCGGCGTCGCGCAGCCGGGAGGCCAGGGCCCGGCAGTAGGTGTAGTCCCGCTCCAGCTTGGAGTCGCCGAAGGAGACCACCTGGGACAGGAACGAGTAGGTCCGCACGAAGCGGTCCAGGGCGTCCTTGAAGCCCAGTCGGTCCTCTTCGGAGAGGGCCCAGAAGCGCTCGACGGCTGGGTCGAGGGCGGCGTAGACCCGACCGTGGCCCTTGGCGTCGCTGCCCACCAGCAGCAGGGCCACGGTGGCCTCGACCTCCTGGGGGCGCAGCACGTCGAAGTCGTCCAGTCGCCGGCGGGTGTCGAACAACAGGTTCGGGTCGGTGGGCGGGGCCACGGTGGCGCCGTAGTAGGGCTCGAAGGCGGCCACGATGTCCTCGGTCTCGTTCCGGAAGTCCAAGACGAAGGTGTCGTCCTTGTTGGCACAGATGCGGTTGAGCCGGGACAGGGTCTGCACGGCGTTGAGCCCGATGAGAACCTTGTCCACGTACATGGTGTGCAACAGGGGCTGGTCGAATCCGGTCTGGAACTTCTCGGCCACGATCAGCACCTGGTAATCATCGGAGGCGAACCGCTCGGCCGTCTGGGTCTCCGGGAAGCCGTTCATCTGTGCCTCGGTGTAGGAGAGATCGTGCTCGTCGATCACCCGGCCGGAGAAGGCCACCAGGGCAGCCAGGTCCTTGTAGTCCTGCTTGGCCATGTAGGCGTCGATGGCCTGCTTGTAGCGCACCGCGTGCAGCCGGGAGGAGGTGACCACCATGGCCTTGGCCCGGCCGGCGATCTTGGAGGCCGTGTGTCCGCGGAAGTGCTCCACGATGATCTCGGCCTTCTGCGCCAGGTTGCTGGGGTGCAGCGACACGAAGCGGGCGATGGCCCGGCGCGCCTTGGGGGCCTCGTAGCTAGGGTCGTCGGTGACGGCCTTCTCGATGTGCCAGTAGGTCTGGTAGGTGACGTAGTTGGCCAGCACGTCGAGGATGAAGCCCTCCTCGATGGCTTGGCGCATCGAGTACAGGTGGAACGGGTTGTGCTTTTTGGTCACCGGGTTCAGGCGCCCGAACATCTCCAGGGTGCGGGCCTTAGGGGTGGCGGTGAAGGCGAAGAACGACAGGTTGACCTGGCGCCCCCGGGCCCCGACGGCCCTGGCCAGGGCCTCTTCCACCGGGTCGATGGCCTGGGCGATGAAGCCGGCATCCTCGGCCTCGGCCACGGTCAACTCGGTCTCCTCGGTGGCCCCCAGGGCCAGGCGCAGGTCCTTGGCCGCCTCGCCGGTCTGGGAGGAGTGGGCCTCGTCCACGATCACCGCATAGCGGCGGTTGGGCAGGGCGGCCATCTTGTCCAGGGTGAAGGGGAACTTCTGCAGGGTGGTGATGATGACCCGGGCCGCCTCGCCGGCCAGGGCTTCGGCCAGCTGGGCGGAGTCCTGATCGATCTTGACCACCACGCCCCGGGCGTGCTCGAACTGGTAGATGGTTTCCTGGAGCTGGCGGTCCAGCACCAGCCGGTCGGTGATGACCACCACCTTGTCGAACACCTTGGCATCGGCGGCATCGTGCAGCGAGGACAGGCGATGGGCAACCCAGGCAATGGTGTTGGACTTCCCCGAGCCGGCCGAGTGCTGGACCAGGTAGCTCGACCCTGCCCCGTGGGCCTTGGCGTCGGCTTCGAGGGCCAGCACCGCGTCCCACTGGTGAAAGCGCGGGAAGATGACCGTCTCGGCGGCACGTCTGGATGCCCCGGAACCCTGGGTGGGCCGCTCGACGTGGATGAACCGGGCCAGCAGGTCCATCCAGGCGTCCCTGGCCCACACCCGCTCCCAGAGATACGAGGTGCGGTGGCCATCGGGGTTGGGCGGGTTGCCCGCTCCCCGGTCGTGGCCCAGGTTGAAGGGCAGGAAGCGCGTGGCGGGGCCGGTCAGCTTGGTGGTCATGGCCACCCGGTCGGGATCGACGGCGAAGTGGACCAGGGCGCGCCGGGCCAGGGTCACGTTGGCCGGGTCCCGGTCATTTCGGTACTGGGCGATGGCGTGCTCGATGTCCTGGTTGGTGAGCGGGTTCTTGAGCTCGGCGGTGGCAGTGGGGATGCCGTTGACCAGCAGGGCCAGGTCGAGCGTCTTGGTGGAGGTGGCCTCATAGACCAACTGGCGGGTGATGCTGACCCGGTTGGCCTCATACAGGTGCTCCAGCTCGGGAGTGAGCCCGTGGGCCGGCTGGAAGAAGGCCAGGCGAATGGTGACCCCTAGGTCGACGACCCCGTGGCGCAGCACATCGACGGTCCCACGGTGGTCGATCTCGGAGGCCAGCCGCTTGGCGAAGCCCCGCTGGGCGGCGTCGGGGTCGTGGGGGTAGCGGGCGAGGAGCGACTCCCACTGCGTGGCCTGGGTGGCCCCGATAAAGGCAAACAGCTCTGCCGTGTCCAGCCCGAGGACCCGGTCTAAGTGCGAGGGCACCGACTTGAGCCAGCCACCGGCCAGGAGCGATGCCTCGATGGCCTCCTCGAACCCCCGCTCGTCGACCTTCACGCCGCTACGTCCAGCTCACCGGTGACGGCGGCGGTAATGAGCGCCTGCCGCCGCTCGACAAGGAGACGGAGCTGCCGAGCAAGACTCGCTTGCACCTTGGCATGCTCCGAATCCTCGTAGTCAATGGCTCGGAGGACTTGACGCTGCAAATCAACGGTCGGGCGTGGGATGCGAAGACGGGGCACCACACCGAGACTCGCACGGGCGCGGGTCGATCCCTTTGCAAGTTCGGCGGTGATGGCTGCGCCCTGTGGCGACGATAGATACCACGCAGCGAACTGAGGTAGGAGACGACTCTCGTTCAAGCGGAATCGGAAGCAGTCGGCCTTGACGATCGTTGGCCCCAAGTCTGGGGCGACACACGCTCGGCCCAACGGGTGATTCTCATCTCCGAGGCCAGCGATGAGGAGGTCGCCTGCTCGCACTTCATGATGCCGCAGCTCCTGGAAGTATTCCAGCGGAATAAAGGCCTCATCGTCGTTCCGGAACCTACCCCGCCCAATGTTTCCGAGACGAACCACCCGGGCTCCCGACGCGCTGTAATGCGCGGAGGTGAGCGAGGAACCGAACGGGCCGTCACACCAGGACAGCGAGCTGCGAGAGAGGGCGACCACTGGTGCACCGGCGGGATGGACCAACTCATCAACCGCCGACCAGAACCGCTCCTGCAGCAGCGTGACCATTCGGCGCTTCTTGTCGATGAGGGCGCCGATGCGGGCGGTCTCGGCGTCGAGGTAGTCGGCGATGGCCCGCTGGCGCAGCCGCTCAGTGACCGGTACCACGAGATCGCGTACGCAGGAATCGGGCACTCGTTTCTGGCCAGCAACGCCGAACATCGAGGCTTCGCCTTCATCGAGAAATGGCTTCGAAGACAAGAGGTAGCGGATATAGCGGGCATCCGCAGAGGGTCCAACTCGCACGATGTGCAACTCGGTGGTTCCCGCTCCGATCCCGCCTTCGAGCCCGGAGACGATGACAGTCCTGTCCGCTTGAAAAGTAGGTGTGATCTTGGGCACGAGGACGTCGCCCTCACGAAACCGGGTGTATCCGACGGACGCCTCGTGGCGGGGACGGCGCCGACTGGTATCGAGATCCCCTCCTGGCCAGATGGCTTCGAGTGGAAGGAATGACACAGCTGCCTCGTCGGGTAGGCGGTCGAACTCGGGAGTCGGAGGGTTGATGGCGGCGACATGGCGAAGCCGGGTCGTCACTCCGTCACCTCTCTCAGCAGCTCCTGTATCTCCGCCTCCAGGGACTTGATTTCGGCGTCTATCTCGGCCAGGGGCCTGGGAGGTACGTACATGTAGAAGTGGCGGGTGAGGGGGATCTCGTAGCCGATCCTGGTCTTGGTGTGGTCGACCCAGGCGTCGGGGACGTAGGGCAGGACCTCGGCGGCCGTGTAGTCCTCCACGGCACTGCGGTACTCGGCGGTCTCCAGGCGCTCGGTCGGATCAGCAGCCCAGGTGACGGGCACGGCCGGTAGGGGCACGTTTTCGTTGTCCCGCAGGTCGGGGTCGGGCTCGGGGTTGCCCTGGCGGTCGGTCACCACCGGGGCGTCTGGGTCGGGGACGGCCAGGGCGGACCAGAGGTGCTTTTCGATGCCCTTGGGCACTCGCCCCAGCTTGGCGGCCATGGCCGGTCGCTCGGTGGTTGTCACTCCGGCCAGGGAGGCCAGAGTGGCCGAGAGGCTCCGTTGCTCATCAGAGCTCAATTTTGCCCATTGCTTTGAAGTAGCCAGCTGAGCCGCAGTGTCCTCGGTCACCTCCCAGCGCAGGCGCAGCGGGCGCTCGACAGTGATGCGCTGGTAGCCGAAGGCCTCGTTGGGCAGGATCTTTACCCGGTCGCCCTCGGTGAATTCGGCGTAGAGGCGGGTGACCTCGTCGATCTGGCCGGGGGCGATCTCCTTGCGCTTGTTGCCCAGCGACTTGCGCATCTTGACCCAGTAGTCCCGGGCGTCGACCAGCTGCACCTTGCCCTGTCGCTCGGGGGACTTGCGGGTGGTGAGGACCCAGAAGTAGGTGGAGATGCCGGTGTTGTAGAACAGCTGGTCGGGCAGGGCGACCACCGCTTCGAGCCAGTCGTTCTCGATGATCCAGCGCCGGATCTCCGACTCGCCCGATCCCGCTGCGCCGCTGAACAGGGGCGAGCCGTTGAAGACGATGGCCAGGCGGCTGCCCCCCTGGTCGGCCGCCTTCATCTTGGAGATCATGTGCTGGAGGAACAACAAGCTGCCGTCGTTGATGCGGGGCAGTCCGGCCCCGAAGCGCCCGGCGTAGCCTCGGGTCTGGTGCTCGGTGCGCACCGCGTCCTCGATCTTCTTCCATTCCACCCCGAAGGGGGGATTGGCCAGCAGATAGTCGAAGCGGCGCCCGGGGTGGCCGTCGTCGGAGAAGGAGTTGCCACAGGCGATGTGGGAGGCGTCCTGGCCCTTCAACATCATGTCCGAGCGGCACACCGCGTAGGTCTCGTCGTTGAGCTCCTGGCCGAACACCTCCAGGCGGGCGCTGGAGTTGAGGTCACGCAGGTGGTCCTCGGCCACCGACAGCATCCCCCCGGTGCCACAGGCCGGGTCGAATACGGTCTTGATGGTCCCGGCTCCGGTGAGCATCTCGTCGTCGGTGGCGAACAGCAGGTTCACCATGAGCCGGATCACCTCACGAGGGGTGAAGTGCTCCCCGGCGGTCTCGTTGGACAGCTCGGAGAAGCGCCGGACCAGCTCCTCGTAGAGATAGCCCATCTCCAGGTTGGACACCGCGTCGGGGTGCAGGTCGATCCCGGCGAAGCGGCCCAGCACCATGTACAACAGGTCGGCTCGGGCCAGGCGGGTGATCTGGGTGTCGAAGTCGAACTTGTCCAGGACCTCCCGGGCGCCGGGGCTGAAGGCGGCGATGTAGGCCCGCAGGTTGCCGGCCAGCTGGCTCGGGTCGTCCAGCAGGCGGGGCAGGTCCAGGGGCGAGGTGTTGTAGAAGTGCTGGCCGGCGGTGTTCTCCAGTACCGGAGCGACGTTGTCCACTCGGCGCCTTCGCATGTCCTCGGCCCGGTCCAGCACCGCCGCCTTGGTGGGCTCCAGCACGCAGTCCAGGCGGCGCAGGACGGTGAGGGGCAGGATGACCTTGCCGTACTCCGACTGCTTGTAGTCGCCCCTGAGCAGGTCGGCCACCGACCAGATGAAGGCGGCATGGTTCTTGATGGTGGCCTCGGCCATGACGCCTATGGGTCCCTTTTGCCGGCGGCGGAGAGCATGCCGGCTGGTACCAGGCTACCCAAGGGACACCGACGGCCGGCGATCCACTTGACTGCTGCGGTGTCCCGGGCAACATCCATGAAGTGGTCAACAGCAGCGCTGATCACTGAGACCGATAAAGCAAAAGCCGAACCACCGCTACAGCCCGAACTGTGGCTCGGATGGCGGCACGTGAACCCAAAATCCAGTCTCTGCAGCGTTGGCCCCGACGGTAACTCGCCATATCAGACGTCCGGGAGCGTGCTTCATCTGAACCGAGCCAGTACCGAGCTCAACAAGCAGGTGAGCCCTGCCCGGTGTCCCGTTCGGTGCCCCGGGTATACTGGGCACGGTGAGGGGCATCGCGATCCGAGCCTGTTTCAGCTGAGATTCATTGCGGAACTGGACGTGTTCGGAGTCCTGGTCCAAGAGTTCGATCACGACATCATGCGGCTTATTCAGTTCTTGCCATTCGGCCTCCACGAAGACGACCAACGCGTGGGCATGAAGTGTCCAGCCTTCTCCTGGCGGAGGTAATGGCGTGGCGGTGGTGAAGGCCCATCCAGCATTTAGCAGGCTCACGTTCATGTTCGCACCCGGTCGAGCGGTGTCGGAAAGGACCGGAAATACTTTCATGCCTGGACGAGAGCCTCCTCCTCGTCTGGAGCAAAATGGCCCAAAATTGGCCAAATAGCCTTAAACTGTCCTGACGGAAGAGCCTGACAGCCTGGCGGCGCGGTCGTCTGGCCCTTCTCACCGAGCACGAATCGCTCGAAGATGTCCTCAAGGGGCTCGTCCTCTTCGAAAAACTGATCCTCGCCCTGGTCGCTCATGCCCTTACTCTATGGCCGGGCGCTTCCCCGCGGGTAGGCACTGCCAAGCCGCCACACGCCGCCTTGGGGATCGTCGACTGGATACAGGACCACCAGGACAACCTGACACCGAATCACGACTCGCACCATCGCACGGCGGCCGCGAATGGGATGCTCATCCCAGGTGAACTGCAGACCGGGCACACAAGTTAGGGCATCTCTCACCTCATCTACCGAAAGTCCGTGACGGCCACTCAGTTTTGCGGCGGTCGCCGACGAGACGATGAGAGTTGCAATCCAGATCGCCGGCACCGCTACGACGGTAGAGCATCACCCGGCCCAAACATTGACCCCCCCGTCTTGGCCGACGCTAAGGTGCTCCGCCCAGCCCGGGGTTCGGACCGAGTTCAGCCATGATGCCGTGCTGCCAGCCCAATGCTCGAGGTTCTTTGCGTCGACCGGCTGTCACTTGGGTTCGACAGGCTACTGGTCCAGCAGGCCGGCCCCCGGTACTCACGGCGACCCAACCCCGACAGGTCATCCCATGCACCGGGCGGCTGGAGGCCGAAGGCCGTAGGCCGCCCCTTGATGTAGTAGAGAAAGTTTGAACAGCTCTCCTGCTCCCTCCTTGCTCAACTTCGTCAGGATGGCAGAATGTACAACGCCATTCGCCACCGTAGATGGCCACCACCAGTGACTCGTAGGCTGTGACTGTCTGCTGAGCGAGTGGGCAGAGAAGGAAGCCGAGGCTCATCTGGTGACGCTCGGTAACCGGTGGGCGCACAGTCGGGGGGTTGCCGACCAGGCTCGTCGGGTCGGGCTGATGCTCGACACTGGGGACCGAGACATCCTGACCGCGGCGGCCTTTCTTCATGACATCGGATACGCCCCTGAGCTGGCTCATCTCGGCTTCCATCCAATCGACGGAGCCCGGCACCTCCGCGACCAAGGCTATGACCGCCTCTCTGGGCTGGTCGCTCGTCATACGGCCGCAGAGCGGGAGGCAGCCCTGCGGCACCTAAGCGCCGAGCTTGACGAGTTCTGTGACGAGAGGTCAGAGGTCAGCCACGCGCTCACCTACTGCGATCTCACGGTCGGCCCCAAGGGACAGCGAATAACCCCGGAGGAGCGACTTCAGGACATTCGTCGGCGCTACGGCCCGGAGCATGTGGTCTCACGGACAGTGACCCAGGCCAGGACGGACCTGTTGACCCTAGCGGCCGGGATAGAAGACCGGCTGCGAGAAAGCGGCCTCGCCACCGGGTGAGAATGCCTAGACGTAGATCAGGCGATGACCGCGTCCGGTCGATCTCCCAGGTAATGGTTGATCCGGAGACGGATCGAGTCGTGAATCGGCATGACCGTGATCTGCTCGGGACTGAAGAACCCGACCTCGGCTGACTCCTCGCTGATCGCCAGACTGCCGCCGGTGAGCCGGCAGGCAAAACATACGGAGAACTGCTGGCGCACCTCACCGTCCGGGTACTCCACTACGTGGCGAGGGTTGGAGTAAATCCCTACCACCCTCTCGGCAACCACCTCCAGGCCAGTCTCCTCCTTGACCTCCCTGGTGGCAGTGTCGGCGATGGACTCGCCCGGCTCCATCCCGCCCCCCGGGATTGACCAGAGATCGTTGTCGGTCCGGTGATGGAGCAAGATGCGGCCAACATCGTCGACGACTACAGCCGAAGCCGCGGGGATCAGGTTGTTGGCTGGGGGAGCGTGGGGATCGTTGAAGTGCTCTACGCGCCGGCTCATAGCGTCGTGATAGGGACGGTGGTAGCCCAGATGCGATCGAAGTGAGCAGCGTAGTTGTCGAAGACTCCATCGTCATACTGACGGCGCAGGTAGAGAAGTGGAGACCGGTAGCCCTGGGTCCCAAAAAGATGAGGGGTCACGAACATCTCGTTGTCGGCCCGGAAGATCGAGTTGTACATCGGCGTGGCATGGAAACGTAGCTCGATCCCCTTCTGGTCAAACGTAACTGCTCAGCCTGTGTCAGCGAGGGCGACCGTCGGCAACCACGCTCCTGAGGTCCAAAGGCCGGTGAGCAGTTCGAGAGGGTTGCGCCCATGCTTGAGCCCGGTCTG
>JAABUJ010006860.1_pt1 | contig 10827 bp, 8 predicted proteins | sample 5559131 | NCBI WGS metagenome assembly JAABUJ01 (sample SAMN10711875, study PRJNA513366) | rock metagenome | isolation source: Antarctica rocks | place: Antarctica: Victoria Land, Mt New Zealand nord | collected 2016-01-07 | reverse complement strand
TCCCGGGTGGCGTGTTCTTTGTGGCCCTGGCCGCCATTGACGATCCCGCGCTCCTGGTCCCCGCGCTGGCTCAGGCGCTCGGCGTGCATGATCACGGCAGCCGACCCTTGCTGGAGAGCGTGCGCGACTTCGTGGGCCAGCGAACAATCTTGCTGCTCCTGGATAACTTTGAGCAGATCATCATAGCGGCGCCAACGGTGGCCGAGTTGCTGGCCCACTGCCCCCGGCTGGCCGTGCTGGCAACCAGCAGAGCGGCCTTGCGCCTGCGCGGTGAGCAGGAGTGGGCAGTGGCTCCGCTGACCCTGCCCGATGGAGCGGGCAGCTTGCCACCGCTGGGCCTGGCCGCTCTACCCGCCGTGGCGTTGTTCCTGCGCCAGGCGCGGGCAGTGCGCGCTGACTTCAGGCTCACCGAGGCCAACGCCGCCGCCGTGGCGGAGATTTGCCGCCAGCTGGATGGGCTGCCCCTGGCCATTGAGTTGGCCGCCGCACGGATGAAGATCCTGTCGCCCGGCGCGCTGCTGGCCCGCCTGGAGCCCCGGTTGGATGTGCTGACCGATGGACCACGAGACGCTCCGGAGCGCCATCGGACGCTGCGCGCTGCCCTGGCCTGGAGCTATGATCTGCTGCCAGACCACGAAAGAGCCGTGTTTCGCCGGCTGTGCGTGTTCGCGGGCGGGTGTACTCTGGAGGCAGCGGAGGTGGTATGCGCCGCTTTCGGAACTGCCGGGCGTGGGCACACGCTGGCCGCCCTGGCAGCGCTGGTGGACAAGAGCCTGTTGCCACCGCCGGTGGAAGCAGTGGGCGGAACGATGCGCTTCTGGCCTCTGGAGACGGTGCGCGCCTATGGCCTGGAGCGGCTGGGGGAGGTGGGAGAGGAGGCGCGGACGGCCGAGGCGCACGCCGCCTACTACGCCGCGCTGGCCGAGCAGGCTGAGGCCGAGCTAGCGGGGCCGGACCAGCAAGAGTGGCTGGGTAGGCTGGAGCGCGAGCACCCTAACCTGCGCGCCGCCTTGCGGTGGTCGCGGGACAGCGGGGCAATGCCCGACCAGGGGCTACGCATGGCCGCCGCCCTGTGGCGCTTCTGGTGGGTGCGGGGTCACCTGGGCGAGGGTCGCGACTGGCTGGAGGGGCTGCTAGCCACTGGCGCCGGCGACCCAGCGGTACGTATCAAGGCGCTCAAAGGGGCCGGCGTGCTGGCCGCGCAGCAGGGGGCTTATGAGCGCGCCACCACCCTGCACCAGGCCAGCCTGGACCTGGCGCGGGAGATCGGCGACCGCGCCGGTGTGGCGGCGGCGCTGAACAACCTGGGCATGGTCGCGTCGCGCCGGGGGCAGTATGCGCGGGCGGCAACCCTGTATGAGCAGAGCCTGGCCCTGCAGCGGGCGCTGGACAACAGCTGGGCGGTGACCATCGCCCTGAACAACCTGGGTACGGCGACGCTGCACCAGGGCAACCCGGATGGGGCCACTGCCCTGTATGAGCAGAGCCTGGCCCTGGCCCAACGGCGCGATGATCAGTGGGGCATCGCCGCCGCGTTGAACAACCTGGGCATCGCGGCCCGCCAGAAGGGCAACTATGCCGCTGCCACGGCGCTGTACGAGCGCAGCGTGGCTGTTCAGCGCGCCCTGGGTCACAGGCAGGGAGAGGCCAGCACCGTGCTGAACCTGGCTGAACTGGCCCACGACCAGGCTGATGACCAGCGGGCAGCGGCACTGGGTGCGGAGAGCCTGGCCCTCTATCGCGCTCTGGGCGACCGCTGGGGCATTGCCAGTGTTCGAGCGTTGCTGGGGCATGTCGCGCGTACCCAGGGCCAGCCCGGGGAGGCCTGTCGCCACTATGCCGAGAGCCTGAGCCTGCACGGGGACGCGACGGCTGATGTGGCCACTATAGCGGCGTGCCTGGAGGGCGTCGCCGCTATCGCCTCTGATCACGGCCAGCCGGATGGCGCGGTCCGGCTGCTGGGCGCGGCGGCCACGTTGCGCGATGTGTCGTCCGCTCCCCTGGCCCCACCCGACCGCGCTGGCCACGCCCAGACCGTGGTAGCCCTGCGTGCGCTCCTGGGTGAGCATCGTGTCACCGCGCTGTGGACGGTAGGGGCCGCGCTATCGCTGCAAGGAGCGGTGGACGCAGCCCTTCAGGCGATTACGATGCTGTGCGTATAGCCGTGTCTTCCGGCGCAACCAAACTCCGTAACAGCGGCCCGGGTTCCCGGCCCAGTTCACGCCGCAAGACCTGCTGGCAACGTTGATACAGGCGCAACGCTTCGCCGCGCCGCCCGTCGGCCAGGGCCAGCTCGATCAGGGCCTGGTAGCCATGCTCGCCGGTGGGATCCACGGCCACCAGCTGACGGTAGTACAGCGCGGCCTGGTGCGGCTGGCCCGCCGCGCGGGCCAACGCGGCCCTCTCGCGTAGAGCGCCACACATATCGTGGCGCAGGCGGGCGCGCTCGGGGACGGACCACTCGATCAGGTAGTCGTCGGCCAGCAACTCTCCCTGATACAGGTCTATCGCCCGGCTCAGGTAGTCGCGTTGCCCCCCTGGGTCACCCAGACGCTGGGACCACCGGGCCTGGAACAGCGCGCGCCGGAAGGCCACGGCGTCTACCTCCACGTCGTCGGGGGACAGTGTGTAGCAGCCGTCGGCATAGCGCAGTAGCTCGTGGCCATCGCGGCCGGTCACAAAGTTGAGCCGCTGGCGCAGGAAGTGGACGGCCTTGTGCAGGGTGTTCACGCAGGCCTCCGGCTCCAGATCAGGCCACAGCGTCTCGATCAGCCCCTCGGCCTGCATCGGCGTGCTGGCCCGGTAGGCCAGGTACTGAAACAGCGATTTGGCCCGCGTGCTGCCGGTCCACAGCGTGTCGGGTATTCGCCGCCCAGCCACGTAGAGCCGGAACCCGCCCAGCATCTCCACCTGCGCGATAGGCAGGGCGCGGCGCTCGGTCTCGTTTGCCGCCGCCTGTGTCGCCGCCGGGCTGGCCACCATATCAACCATACTCGCGTTCTCCTACTCCTGGAGGGAGCATCCGTCCCTCTCCTGAGGGGATGAACGCTGGTCGGCAGACAAATTGGGGCAGCCAGGTCGGTAGGCGCGTTATCAGGGGCAGCAGGCGGCGCGCTCCTGGTCAGGAGGCGAGGCGCCCCGCCGACCGGCACTGTGTGCTACTCGCCGTCTGCTGGCCGCGGCTTGCCCCGCCCGCCTTCTTCATCGGCCATCCGCACGATACGCGGTGTGAAGCGGCCGACCGTGTGCACAAGGTCGCTCTGCGCGGCCATTACGGCCACGATGTCCTTGTATGCTTGAGGCGCTTCATCAATGCCGCCGCCCAGCAGGGTCACGCCGCGTTCCCGAAGGTAGCGGTCGCGCTCCCCCCTGGTGATCGTCTCGATCGCCCGCCGGCGGCCCAGCCGCCGCCCCGCTCCATGGGAGGCCGAGTTGAGTGCCGCGGGCAGGCCCAGACCACGGGTCAGAAAGCCGGGGTCGGCCATCGTGCCGGGGATGAACCCAAGCACGCCCTGGTGGGCCGGCGTGGCCCCCTTACGGTGGACGATTGCTTCGATGATGGTGGCCCCATTGGCGAGGGTCACCGCCTCACGGGTGGCCACGTTGTGCGGGTTGCCCACAAAGGCCAGTGGCCGCAGGCCGGCCAGCCGGCCAATGCGCGCGTGGATGATCTCGTGGTTGGCCCGCGCAAAGCGCAACGCCAGATTCATGGCCGCCCAGTATTCCTGGCCATCGGCCTCGCTCAGGGACAGGGCGGCGACCTTCCTGGCCTCACCGACCTCCTTGTGCAGCTCCTCGGCGCGCTTGCCATACACATCGGCGATCTTGTACCCAACACCACGCGACCCGGAGTGCGAGGCCAGCACAATGTAGCGCCCGAGCGGCACGCCTTCAACTTCCTCCAGCAGGTCGAACGCGCCCAGGCTGACAAAGTGGTTGCCACTCCCGCTCTGGCCCAGTTGCGCGGCGCCCTTGGCGCGCAGGCCGCGCGTCAGAGGTGTGTCGTGCCAGGCTGGGTCGTCGAGCACGGCGTGGTCGGGCAGATGGCGCGGATCCGTCTGGGCCCCCACGCCGAAGACCGCGCCGTCGGCCAGGGCACGGCGCAAGCTGACGGTATGCCGCGCGTCGTCGAATAGGTCGGGCGTGGCCTCAAAGATAGTCAGGTACACGGAGCAGCCGATGTCCGGGCCGACCGCGCCTGGGCTGACCTCGTTGGCCAGGGCGAAGGCGCCGCCAACAGGCAACCCGTAGCCGATGTGCGCATCAGCCATCAGCGCCCCCGCAACCGCCGAGGGCAAGCGCATGGCCAGATCCATCTGGGCCACGGCCCCGTCGTCAATCCCGTCACGGCCCCACACGCGGTAGGCAATCGGCGTGTCCCGCAGGGCAAAGGAGGACCGCGCCGCCGCTATCTTGTCGCGCTCCATCGCGGCCAGCACGGCGACGGCCAGGCCGCCGAGGAGGGGATCAGCCTCATGGGACAGCGGCTGCATGCGCACCACGTCAAGCGCGTCCAGCACTGCTTCGGGCGTCCACCCCCGCGCAAGCAGCACGGCGCCCGTTTTCTTGGCGTGGCCCAGCAGGGCGCCCGGCGTCCAACCGCGCCCCTGCAACGCCGCGCCGCTGATCATGTCCGCCATGTGTCTGCCTCGTCCCTGCTCCGGTCTCTGTAGGGCCATCGTCAATGGGTAGCTGGCATGATTGTACCAGACTGCACCTCTCCAGTCGTGCGGCGGCGCTAGGGGCGAGTGGAGCGCAGAGACGCGGCGACACGTAGCGCCGTGGGCAGGTCCAGGGCGGATTCCAGGCGCAGGGTGAGGGGGCCGCGCTGCCACAGCAGCGTGTTGCCAGCCAGGCGCAGCTCCTCGAAGCGCCAATCGCCGGTGGGTCCAGCATAGGCGAAGGCGTGGGGCGCGCCGGTCAACCAGACCGCCGAGGCGCCGTCAATGGTCAGGAAGCGCACCTGCGTCTCCGGCGGAATATACTTCTTGTACATATAGGCGTCCATCAGGGTGGCCTGAAACTCGGTCAGCAGCAGGCCAACCCCGGCGCTGGCGCGGGGTAGCCAGGTGTTGGGCAGATAGACCAGGGCCACCTGCCCATGGGCCACCTGAGGATCAAGGTAGACGGTGGGCTGGCCCAGCCCGGGCAGGGTGGGCGCCAGCACCCCGAAGGTCAGCCGCCCGCGCAACCCCGCCAGGGTGGTGCGCCGGCCCAGGCGTAGCGGCTGAACCGCCGGCAGACCCTGCCCGCGCGTGGGAGGGGGACCGGCGGCGGGGGTTGGGGGCAGGCTGGGTACGGCGGTGATCAGCACACCGCGCACAGCCAGCCAGCACAGCACGGTGGCTCGGGCGTCGGGCGAGAGGGCCAAAGCGCCAGCGATCAACCCACTGGCGATCAGGAGGGCGGCCAGCGCACGGCGCAACCACGGCGAACGGGCGGCAGTGTCCGGGCCGTCCGGTTCGGCGCGCAGCCGGGCGGACACGGACACGGCCATGCCGGGCGCCTGAGGGTACTCAAGGTCCTCATGCAGGTCACTCAGCGCCCGCGCGAGCTGGGCGTCGGTGGGGCGTTGGGGGGGCCGCCGTTCAGCCATCGGCCAGACCTGCCCACATTTGTTCATCCCGGGGGCCGCCCTGGTCGGCCAGGCTGCCGCGCAGTCGCACGAGGGCGCGGGAGAGACGCGACTTGACCGTACCGCGGCGGGGCAGCCCAGGGCGGTAGCCATCTCCTCCTCGGAGAGGTCCAGGAAGTAGCGGTAGGCGATGATCAGGCGATCCTGAGGGCGCAGGGCGGCCAGGGCGCGCAGCAGCGCCTCGTGGCGTTCGCCGCGCAGGGCCAGTGCCTCGGGGGTCGGTGGGCCAGGTTGGGCGGGCGCGGCGGCGACATGCAGGGCCAGAGCGGCGCGGCGGCCCTCGGCGACACGGCGGTTGCGTGCCTCGTTGGCCACGATGCGCAGCAGCCAGGGCCGAAAGGGCGCTCCTGGCTTGAAGCGGCCAAGGGCATGGTAGGCCTTGACCAGCGCCTCCTGGGTGGCGTCCTCGGCTTCGGCGCCGCCGCCCGTGATCAGATAGGCGGTGCGCAACGCGATATCCTGGTACCGCCGCACCAGCTCCTCGTAGGCTGCCACATCACCCGCCCGCGCCTGTTCAAGCAGTGTGCTCTCCTCCAGCAGTGGCCCCTTCCGCGCGGCGGCCCCAAGGCATAGGGCGCGATACTCGCGCGTGGCCAGGCCCCAGGGGCGACCCGAGCCGACGGCGCCACATGGGCAAGGTTGGCCGCCCACACGACGGGCCGGACAGCATGGTAGCCTGTGAGGCCGGTCTCTGGTTCGTCATGACCCCTGGGGCCGCTCAGCGCTTATCCATAATAGCGGCGATAGCCCGGGCGTCGCTGGCGGCGGGCAGCGTAGCTATCACCCGGCCGGTGGCCGGGTCGAGCGCCTGCACGCGGTTATGCTCAGGCTCAAGGGCATAGAGTAGCCGGCCCGTGGAGTTGAGGGCCAGGCTGGTCACGGCGACGCCGGACAGATGCACGGCGCTCAGGGCGAGTGTCGCGGCGTCCAGGGTCCAGACCCCTCGCATGGTGGCCACGAACAGGTGGCGACCGTCGGCGGAGAGCACGGCCCCGCCGAGTGACCGCCGCGCTGAGCCCGCGCGCTGGCCCAGATCAGCCTTGCGGATCTCGCCGAAAGGCAGGTCATGCACGACGCGCAGGCGGCCCAGCACCGGGTTGACCGCGTAGAGGGTCGCGCCATTGGCGGAGACGGCCAGGGTGTAGTGGGCCAGATCGGCGCCCGCCGCGCCGTTGTCAGGCAGATCAATGCAGTGGGCGATGCGGTTGGTCACGGAGAGGGCATGCACAAAAGCGCCAGCCTTGCCGCCGGGCTGGGTGTAGGCCCTATGTTCCTGGCCCTGGCGTGTTGCGCTTGCCGGGCTTGCCGGGGCGTAGTCGTTCACGTCAGCACATGTACGTACGTCGGCGGCACATGGTCGACCAGCCACACACCATTATCCGAGCGGTAGAACGTGTAGCCATCCTGATGCATTACTCCGGCATCGACCACAAGGACCACGGGAGGCCCGTGCCGTGCTCCCACTGCGTGGGCCGTGGCACGATCAGCGGACAGGTGGACATGATGCCGGGCGCGTTTGTGGAGGCCTTCGCGCATGATGGACTCCAGTGACTGCCTGGCGGTGCCGTGGTACAGCACGTCCGGCGGCGTGACTGGCGGCAGGTGCAGATCGACGGGCACGCTATGGCCCTGGCTAGCTCGGATGAGTGTGCCCGTGGGGTCATACGCGTAGCGTCGTTTGTTGTTCCCCGCGACAACCTCGTCGAGTTCCCCACGGGTGAGCGGGAAGTTGTGGCGCTGACAGGCGGCAAGCAACACCTCAATGGGAACCCATCCATCAGGCGCCAGTGTTAACCCGATACGCTCAGGCTGGTGGCGCAGGTGTTTGGCAAGGTACCTACTGATCCTCACCAGGCGTTCGTCGTTCATCACCCCACCGTTTCTTGGAAACTACTCACCTGGAGTGCTAGCCAGCAGACGGAGATCGGTTCGCGATAGATGCCGTACCGAGCGAGAACGACGCCAGCGCGCTGCGTCAGCGACTCCGTTGTTTCGTCGCCATGTTGAGCCAGGCAAAAGGCACTGCGCTGGGCCTCGATTGTCTCTGCCCGCCAGAGGTCAGGCGGCCCATGCGCGAACAGGTGCTGGGTGGTAGACACACCCTCACTACGCTAGCGCTTGTTCAACTCGCACAATCGGGCATAGCTAACGCGACGGTGGGTGTGTGGCTGCGCGTCACGTCGGCCACAGAGGTCCTTCCCCAGACATCATCGCACACATGCCGGGAATACGCGGTGTTCTCGCGTCACAGCGTCAGCCCTGGGCCGAGAGTGGGACGTGCTGTAGCACATCCCACTGGAAGTAGCGGTGCGCGGGTGGGCGCACGGCGACCAGGCTGAGTGCGGTGACGTCGATAGGCGGCAGCGTCAACCCATGAAACCGCGCGAGGCGTTGCGCGAGCTCTGACGTCGGTGCAGCATCATTGTAATAGGCGATGGATACATGGGGAGCAAAGCCCCCTTCCAGTGCGGGGACCTCCGCACTGGGTCCGTGATCCCTCAGTAGGGGACAGGCTCCCCAGAGCTGACGACGCATCTCCCGGAACGGCTCCCAGGGCTCGACTTGAAAGAACGCTGCGTCGGCAAAGGAGCCGACGCCAGTCACCGCCGCCTGAAAGGGCGCGGTCGCTGTCGCCACGTGGCCAATGGCACGCTCAATCGCTGCTTGGTCCTCTCCCTCGATCGTATCGGCGAATCCGATTTCTTGTACCGTGAGATGCAGTCCATCCAGGCCGACCAGCCCAAAGGCGGGACTCTCCACTGCAGCGGCGATCTCCGTGGCAGCGGTGGCCAGTGTCACAGCGCTAGAGAGATCCACCATGATCGTGAGATACCGCCGATCGGGCGCCCAGTGGTCAAACGCCGCATCGGTGAAAGCGTTGCGCACCCGCGGCTCTTGGAAGAACCGATGCCAGGCCGCAGTCCAAAAATCTGCTTCTTCAGTCATGCGTGCGGCTCCCGTCTCTTGGTCCCCCTTCCGGCCACCAGTCAACGGCGCATCTCCGGCTTGGTAGCCAGAGAGATCGGCACACAATCCGTTGAACATGTGGGCAAGGAGATCCCCTACGTTAGTTATTCCTACGTCGCCATGTTGCCAGAACCGACCACTATTCACGCCGTCATGGCGACCAATGGGCGTTCCGGGACAAGGCTATCAAAGAGTGAAGTCTCTCCTAATGCTACAGGCGCCAGCACGGAACGGGAGCGCTTCAAGAGCACGGATCCGCGATCGCTTATCTGCTGCGCCTGTTGATCTTGATCATGAGGAAGAGACGTGAGCCACCTTCTTCTGCCACGCCTCTGGGGTCATCCTATACAGCTCAAGCAGTTGAAGCGCGCGGCTGCTCGCCCTGCAGGGGGCCGACGGGATGTGGAGCGGCGCGGCTTGGAACCACGTGTGGGACTCCACGATGCACGTCCTGTCGCTGCTGCGGGAGATGGGTCTCGATCCCGCGAGCGACCCGGCGCGCCGCGCGGTGGGCCTCGTCCGTGACTGCGTGACGTGGCAGGGTTGCGGACCACCGGCCTGCGACGGCAATCCCTTCTTCGCCGGCGAGGTGGAGCCGTGCATCAACGGGCAGGTGGCGGCGAGCGGCGCCTACTTCGGCCAGGACATCCGCGGCATCGTTGACCGGCTGCTCGGCGAGCAGCTGCCCGACGGCGGCTGGAACTGCGAGGCGGAGAGGGGCTCGACGCGGTCGTCGTTCAACACCACGATATGCGTGCTCGAGGCTCTGCTCGAGCACGAACGGGCGGGCACAGGCAGCCCGGAGGTGACCGAAGCCCGTCTCCGAGGGCAGGAGTACCTGCTCGACCGCCGCCTTTTCCGCCGGCGGTCGACCGGCGCGGTGGTCGATCCCGCGTGGAGGGCCAGCCGAGCCGGTGGAACACCCTCCGCGCCCTGCGCGTGCTCCGCTGGTACGAACAGGCCTGAGGACAGTGAGATCACAACAGCGGATAGCGCACGCCGCGCTGGGGGCATGCTGATCGCTATCAAGGAGGAACTAGAGGTCGGGTGTATGTGTGGCTACAGGGAGGGCAGGTCGGCTAGCCAGCCCTGCATCTGGCGTACCTCGGCGGGGCTGAACTGCCAGCCCTGGCCGCCGACGTTCTCCTCCACCTGACGAGCATCCTTGGCCCCCGCAATGGCCACGGTCACGGCGGGGTGCAGCAGGGTCCAGTTCAAAGCCACCTGGGCCACGGTCACCTCGTGTGTTCTGGCCACATCCCTGAGCTTCTCCACCAGTTGCAGGTTTTGGCGGAACCGCTGGCCCTGGAACTGCAGATCATCGTGGCGCACATCGCCCTCGGCAAACGTGCTATCGGGCCGGTACTTGCCGGTGAGCAGCCCCTTGGCCATCGGGCTGTACACGACCACGCCGATGCCCTGCTCCTGGCAGAATGGCAGGATCTCCTGCTCAATGCCCCGATTGAGCATGCTGTAGACCGGCTGCAGCGAGTCAACATGGCGCACCGTCAGGCAGGCCCGCAGCATGGGTACGTCGAAGTTGGAGACGCCCACATAGCGTACCTTGCCCGCCTGGACCAGATCATCCATCGCCTGCATGCTCTCTTCCACGGGCGTCTTGGGGTCTGGCCAATGCAGCTGATAAAGATCAACGTGGTCGGTGCCCAGGCGGCGCAGCGAGTTGTCAATCGCCTCCATGATGTGCTTACGGCTCAGGTCAAAGCCACCGACCTTGGTGGCCAGGAACACCTCCTGGCGGCGGCCCTGCAGGGCCTGGCCGATCAACTCCTCGGAGTGGCCGTCGCCGTACACTTCCGCTGTATCCACAAACGTGCTGCCCAGGTCCAGGGAGCGCCGCACGGCGGCCATGGTCTGCTCGTCGTCCACGTGGCCCCAGCCACGGCCGCCCATCGCCCAGGCTCCGAAGCCGATAGCCGAGACCTCCGGCCCATACTTGCCCAGCTTACGCGTCTCCATCGCCACCCTTTCCCCTCCTTGCGTCGCCCAGTTCCGTGGGTGCCCTCGTGTAGTTCGGCTGACCTAACGTGGCGATTTGCTCACCCTCGTACCCAGGTCGAAACGGGCACCCTGAGAGGCGCCCCTACTGATAGGGCAGTGTACTGGCAACCGCACGATCCGCGCCACCGGGCTGTTGAACCTACCGGCTTGTGGGCCAGGCTGAGCAGGTGACACGTTGGGCAGATGATACGGATTAGTCGCCCAGG
>JAABUJ010006859.1_pt1 | contig 10827 bp, 7 predicted proteins | sample 5559131 | NCBI WGS metagenome assembly JAABUJ01 (sample SAMN10711875, study PRJNA513366) | rock metagenome | isolation source: Antarctica rocks | place: Antarctica: Victoria Land, Mt New Zealand nord | collected 2016-01-07 | reverse complement strand
GGCTAGGCGCGCAGAAGCGCTGGGGTCAGGCCGCCTCCAGGTACAGCGGCTGATGCTGCTGCCAGTAGCCCTCCCATCCGTCATTGAGCAGCAACGTGCGTAACGCCGCTAGGGCGTCGCTGGTCTCCACACTCCACTGCATCCCTTTGCGCTTCTGACGGCGGGCCACAATCCGGTCGTTGGCCTTCTCGCCCAGCCCATTGCCGATAAAGCGCCGCTGCCGCCGACGCAGGCGATAGTTGGGGATCCATTCTGCCCGGGCCTCCAGGTAGGTGGTCAACGTGTCCACCGCCGCGGGGTCGGCTGCCTGTGGCCGCTGCCGGGCCAGCACCCGCATGGCGCGGGAGACGTCCCCGCCCCACAACCAGCGGAACAGCCGCCGCAGCAGGAGCACACGGGCGGCCGGGTTGGGGCAGATCGTGCGTGCGTGGTCGCGGCATTTCTGGGCCAGATGATGCCAATCAAGGAGCAACTCTGCCTGGGGCAGGTCGGCCAGGTAGTCCCGATAGAAGGTCCGGATCCACGCCGCGCCGTCGGCCACGACCAGCAGGGACTGATCAACGCAGGCGGAGACGGCGGCCTGCACCTGCCGCAGGAAGGCGATCCCACGCCCGCTCAGGTAGCGGCGCGTCTCGGTGGTGAGGAGGCAGGCGGTGCGCAGTTCGTGGAACTGGCCGTGCTCGGGCGCCCGCGTGAGCACCTCATCAAGGACGAGCAGCATCTGCCCCGGGGCCACCTGCGGTCCCAGCCGGCGCAGGGTAGCCAGAGGCGTCTCCGCATCCTCGGCCCGCGCGGCGAGCACCCGCTCCCAGTCCATCCGGGAGACCCCCTCGGGCGGGCGCGCCTGACCCTGGGCCAGCGCCGCCGCGACGGCCGTCCCCAGCTCCTCCGGCCAGCCGGGACGCCGCCGGGGCTGCTCCACCGGCACGCCCACCAGGCGGCGTCCTGTTGTGTGTTGGCTCAAGAGGCACACCGCCTCCGTCTGTTCCAGCCGTCGGATGCGCCCGCCATGGTCGCGCACCAGCGTGCGCAGCGTCGAGGCGCTCAGGATGTCCGGCTCTCCCGTCCGCCAGCCCAGGAGACGGGCCGCGGTGACGAAGGGCACGTCCTGCGGCAGGAGACAGGCTTGTTCCTGCAACCCCCGGGTGATCAGAATACCGTGGTGGGCGGGGAGGAGGTCGTTGCCCGGCATCACATGGGGCCGTCCATCCCTGTGCGCACAGACCTGCCGGCGCAGGTGCAACGTGCCGAAGCGACTGGCCACCGTCAGCGTCTCAGCGCCATCGAGCTCCACCATCCCGGGTGTCTGCGCCGCCCCGTACCGCGCGACCGCGTCCGCGTCCACCGCGTCCCACTGCAGCTCACACAACCGGGCCATCAGGCGCTGCCCTGCTATCGCCACCTGCACCTCCAGGGTGTCCAGGGGTGCTGCTGACCGGTGGGCACACACCGGCGGCAGATCGACGCTGGCGAGTTCGGTCATCTCATCGTTGTCATCCTCAACACGGCAGATGAGGACACGTATGTGGTTCATGGGTGCTCTCCTGGGGACTACCACACGGGCTCAGCCCCCATGATAGCTGCGCCCATGGTCACGCTGCCCTCTGGCGCTATCCCAGCGCTTCTGCGCGCCTAGCCCCCCGGTGCGCCGAAGCGGGCACAGTGCCGCCCGCGCCAGCCTGACAGAGCGCTGGCGCACGAGCTGGACCGATGTAGGAGGCGCTTCTGGGGCCATAATTGTGCCTTCATCAACTCTGAACCCTTATCTCCAAATGTCTGGCCTACCCCCTCTTCGACCCCGCTAAGGGCTACATTGTGGGGCGCATGACCGTGCGCAAAGAGCGCCGTGCGCGCGGCGGCGCCTACTGGACGGCGTATCGGCGTACCTGCGGTCGCCTCCGCAAGGTGTACCTGGGCCACACGGAGACCCTGACGCACGCCCGCTTGGAAGAGGTCGCCTGTCTGCTGCGCGCGGCCAACGACGCCCGCGCCTCCCCGCCCCCTCCCCACCACGGAGACAGCACGGGAGGTGGCCTCTTTTTCGATTGGCACGCGCGGGTGGCCTCCTTTTCGATTGGCACTGACGCCCGGCCACCTTTTTTTCGACCGTTTCGATGACTCTCTCCCAAGGAACAAGAATATCTTCGTGGCTCCCATTTCGGTCGGCAGCCTGGTTCCCTTTTCGCTTGACAAACACACAGCGCCTATGCCGACGCCGGGCGGCAGGGCGCCCCCAGGCGCGCCAGGTGGCCGACCGGTTTCATCTGGTCATGAATGTCACGGAGGCGCTGGAACGGTATCTGACCCGTCACCATGCCGTATTGCGCCAGGCCGCCTTCGCTGACGGGGAAACGAGCGTCGTCGCGGCCGGGGACATAGCCAGCGATGCGACAGACCCAGAAGGAGAGGCAACCGCTCCCCGCACGGACGACGGGGAGGGGGCGCCAGCGACGCCCCCGCTGACCACGGGGACGCGACCCGCCCCGCTGACCCACGTGCAGCGCGAGCAAGAGGAGCGGCGGGCGCGGCGCAAGGCCCGGTATGAGGAGGTCCGCGCCCTGGCGGCGCAGGGGCAGACACACAGAGCGATCGCCCGGATGACGGGGCTGGGCCGTGCCACAGTGGAGCGCTTTGCCCAGGCAGAGAACTTCCCGGAGCGCCACCCCCGCCCGCCGCGCGCGACCAGCCTGCCCCCCTATGCGGCCTATCTGCGGGAGCGCTGGAACGCGGGCTGTCACAACGCCGACCATCTCTGGCGGGATCTGCGCGCGCAGGGCTTCACCGGTGCCCCGAGCACGGTGCGCGGCTATGTGCGCGCCTGGCGCGGGCCACGGTCGCCGCGTTGTGGAGGGCAGACCGCTCCGCCGCCGCGTCCCTTGCTTCAGGTCACCGCCTCGCCGCGCCAGACCTGTTGGCTCTTGCTGCGCGCCGAGGAGGACCTCACGCCCGACGAACAGACCTATCGCACGCACCTCTATCACGCCTGTCCTCAGATCGCGCTGGCCCAGGCGCTCACCCGAGAGTTTCGCACCCTGCTCCGGGACCGTGATGTGCCGGGGCTGTACTCCTGGCTGCATGGCCTCGCCCTGAGCGCCATCCCCGAGTTCGAGGCGGTCGCCCGGGGCATCTGGATGGATCGCGCCGCAGTCGAAGCCGCCCTCACCGAGCCCTGGAGTCAGGGCCAGACTGAAGGCAAGGTGAACAAGCTGAAGACCACCAAGCGGGCGCTCTACGGGCGTTCGATCTTTGACCTGCTGCGCCAACGTATGCTGCACGCCGGATAACCTGCCCTCAGCGCCACATCAAACCTGCCGGAGACCCCCTTTTCGCTTGACAAACACACGCTACGTGTGTGCTTTGAAGTCGATGATTGCAGTTTGTGCAACGACGAAGTTCAAATTTCTCACTGCAAAGACGAACTTCAGATTCTGGTGTGGGGGCAGGGAGATCATGATCCGTTCAGGCGAGAGCCGCCAACGGTCCACCCGAGTTCAAGGAGGAGCTGATGGCGGAGATGATTGAAGTGGCTGTTACGGGGATGGACAGGACGTTGTAGCAGGGGGCGCACACGCTTCGCCGCGGGATAGATGCCCGCAGCGTCCAGCCGGGTCATGATCTGTCGCATCTCTGCGGCAAGTAGGGCCAAGCGCCGTTCGTGCTGCTGCCGGCGATGGGTACGATACCGCGCCGTGATGGTCTGGTAGGCCTCAGGATGCAACCGCGCCAAGACGGCGCCGGTGCATCCAAGTTGTCGGGCTGCTGCAGCGCCCGAGAGCGGAGGACCCCCGTCTTCCGCCAACAGCGCCTTGACGTTTTGGCGTAGCTGCTCGGCATCAGAGGACTGTGGGAGTGCCCGCTTCCTGCGGGGCAGTGCGGGGGGCAGAGCTGGTCCCAGCGGCGCGAGACCGGCACTTTCGCCCCTGAGCAGGTCTACCAACGAGATCCTGAGATGATGGCAGGCGCGGAGCAAGACATCAATCGTCGGCAGGGCGCGACCCTTGCGCCACCGACACAGGTTGTTGACATGGAGATCCACAAGGCGCGCAAACTGGGCGTAAGCGCCTGCTTCCTGCCCGCAGCGGGTGTGGATGAAGCTGTCGAGCGTCGCCCAGCCAGCGCCCGACCTGGCACGCAAGGGCGGAGCGTCTGTCGCGGCGAGCAGGGCGCCGAGTTGCTGGGCAACCCAGAGATCCCAGCCGCTCTCCACCACGCTGCTGTCGCGAGGTGGCCGTTCAGAGAGGGGCCAGAAGAGGGGGCGCCTGCACCACGAGCAGTGTCCCGGACGCGCCCACGCTGCGAGAGCAGGGAGGGGACGGCCACAATCAGCATGGGGGCAGTGATCACACAGCCGGATGCGGTGCGCGGGACAGACGGTGACGACGGCGATGGACCAGAGCAGGGGTTCGTAGAGCGGTGCACCGCGGGCGAGCAGGTCCGCATAGCACGCGGCGCACCATACCCGAGCCGGCTTTCTGAGGCGGATGAGGCCGTGGGGAGCCAGCACCTGGGCCCATGGCAGCAAGGTCAGCGCCCGGAGGTCCCGACGGCTGGTCAGCAGCGTCAGCGCCGCGACCGCCTGCTGGGCTCTGTCTCCCGTGCCGTTAAAGTGCGGGCCATGGTCGGCTAACCATGTGGCCGCCGGCCGCGCTGGGCCCCCTGAAGGCTTGAGCAACGGGAGCACCTCGTCGGCCATCAGCGCGCTGGTCGTGACGCAATGGGCCTCGGCCAAGCGCATCACATAGCCGGCCAGACCCTCCACCAGCGGCGTCCCCAGGCCCATAGGGGGCAAATGATACAGACGGGTGCGCGGCGCCACAGTGGGCAGGCGACGATTCAGGGGCGCCAGGATAGTCATCCGGTCATCGCCGCCGCATCTGGGCCGACAGGGTCACGCGTCGGCTTGCGTTGCCCGGGCCGGCGCACCGGCTTGGCACTCAGCACTGGTCCCGGCGGCGCGGGCGTGGCGAGGGGCCCCAAGCGCAGGAGCGTACGCAGTTCGCTGTCGGCTGCGTGCGGATCGGCATCCCGCTCCAATTCGGCCAGCTTCGCCTCCCCTTCAAGTGCTTCCTCGAGCACTTTCTTGCTCTTGCTGGGTAACGGGGCGGTGCGTTCCAACGTCGCCCGCGTCAGTGTCCCCCCCTCCTGCTCCATCGCGTCGTCGAGGGCATCAAGCAACCATTGTTTGAGCAGGCCGATGCACCCGACGCTACGCAGATAGAGATACTCCCACTCAGCCAGGAGATCGGGCTGCTCGGCCAGGGGCAGGTGAGACTGAAACGAGAGCACGACATCTTTGAAGTCCAGCACATCCTGCGCACGCGTCGCATCGTAGCGGCGCACGTGGATCTCCCGGGTCCGGTGACCCAACTGGGCGCTCTGGTTGCGCAACGCGCACAGGCCATAGTTGCCGACCAGCACGACCGGGACACGCGACGCATCGGCGAGCCGCTTGATGTAGTCCATCTGATGCTGCAGTTTGCGTGACCCTGCGACCATGGCCACCTGCTGCGCTTCATCGACCAGCAGCGCGCTCGGGGCGCGGTGGAGGAGCGCCTGGACCAGGGCACGCCGCAGGATGGCGGCCGGCGTCCGGGGCTGCAGAAGCAACGGGGCCTCCGTCATGGCGAGCGCATCGGCGGGCGCAAGAGAGACTTTGCGCCTGAGGAGGGGCTCGTCCATCGCCTCCAGGCCGACCAGGCAAAAGTCCTTCCAATTGAAGCTGCCCGCCTCGGGCACGTCGCAGGCGAGACTGACGCAGGGCAGGTGACCAGGATTGGCGTCCAGGTGGCGGTGCAGCCGCCGAACCAACTCCCGCTCAATGGTGCGGATCAGGGTTGTCTTCCCCACCCCGGCAGGGCCAATGACCAGAACCACCGGCGTCCAGGTGGTCGGCGGCTGCGCCAGGGCGCGCAGCACTGCGGCCAGTGCCTCCACAATGAGGGCATGGCCGATGGTGTAGGCTGCGAAGTACTCGCGGCGTGCGCGGCGTGAGGCACGCAGCAAGCGGCGCGGGAAGCCCGTTTCGGTCATCCCCGTCACCGTAACCGGGGCAGCAGCTTGGGCTTCGGGGCAGGCGGCCCCACGCCGTCGGGGTAGGACACGGCGGACCTGGTCTCCTCCCGCGCTCGCGCCGGTGCCGCGCTGTTGCCTGGGGACGCATGTCCCCCATGGATGAGGGTGAGGACGGTGTGCATCTCCACGTCACGGTCGCGCTGGAGCATGATCTGCTCGTGCTCTTCCACCTGCGCGCTGAAGGCAGCCAACTGCTTGGCCGTGATGTTCGCGCATGCGCCATGCGCACGCTGCGCCGTGCGTACCTCTTCGGCGATGAGGAACATTTCGCGCTCCGAGCGCCCCTGGAGCACGGCGTAGTAGTCGGATCGGCACTCCACCCAGCGCCGCTCGTGGGGCAGATACGCATAGGCCACGCCTGCGTCAAACGGATCGTAGCGCACGGTGACGGCAGTGTGCTCCACGGCGGGATCCTCGAAGGCGCTGCACCAATAGAGGAGGGAATTGATCTTGACGCCATGGCCGGGCTGCACGGTCGCTGTCCCCTTGCGGGTCGTCGGCAGGGTGCCGATGATGAAGTCACGGTCGTACGGGATCCGGGTATGGGGGCGGCTGCCCATCTGGCGTTCAGCCCAGGCGTACGCCTCGCGCGGACTCTGGCCGAGTGCTGGATGGTCGATGGTGTCATACACCTCGTAGGCCCACGCGCCCAACCAGGTATACAGGTCGCCGAGCGTCCAGCAGGCATGGGTCCTGGGATCCACTGCCGGCGTCAGCTGGCGCACATTCTTCATGACCTGTGTGTTGCCCAGCAGGGTATGGATGAACGTGGTGTTCGCGGTCCCGAACAGGCGCTCACAGATGGCCCCATACTTGGGTTCGGCCGGCGGCCGCGTCTTGCGGGTCACCTTGTACCAGGCGAGCAGCCGCTCGAAGTATGTAGAGTGGAACTCTGGTCCCCCATCGGTGACCAGGGTCTGGGGCAAGCGCCCCCACCGCTGCACGCACAGTCGCAGGGCCATCATACACGCCACCACACTGGGCTTGGCGTAGCTCACAGACACAACCACTACCCGCCGCGTGTAGGCGTCGATCACCAAGGTCAGCCAGGGCTTCCCCAGCAGGCGTCCCGTGCGCGCCGAGCGCAGTTCAAGGTCAACCTCCGTGTGATCAATGTGGGCCAGATCCCAGGGGCGGTCTCCGTGACGAGGGACCCCGGCCTGCGGCGCTTGCTGGGGTGGCTTGCTCGCATAGGCGGCCCGCTCACCCTCGCGCGCCGCGCGCAGCGCGTGCTCGCCGAGGTAGCGCTGCGCCTGGACGTAGAAGGTGCGCTCAGAGACCTCCGCCAGCCCCTGCGCGCCGCAGGCGGCCAGGAAGGTCCCATACGACCGACGCAGCTTCTTGTTCCGATACGTGGCATAGTGGTCGTCAAGGACCGTCTGCAGGACGGCCAGATGGGCCTCCGTCAGGATCCGATGCGGCATCGTGCGTGGCCGCGGGGTGGGCAACAAGCCGACGTACCCATTGCCCGCAGCCACTTCCGCCTCCCGCCAGCGCTTGGCCCACAGGAACTTCGTGCGCTGAGGGATCTGTGGGGCGCAGAGGGCCAAGGGCAGGCGATCTTCCAGATATGGCCTGATCGTCGTGTACCGCTCGTTGGCTACGGCCAGAGCGCCGGGGCTCGCGCGGGACAGCGCGTCGCGGGCTGCGGGTGTCATCCCTGCTGCCTGCGGCACGGGAGCGCCCACGATTCGTCCCTCACGGACATACGTGTCAAAGACAGCGGTCAACAGGTCGACGGGCAATCCACTCGCCGCAATGAGCGCGATGTGTGTCGCCGTGGTCGTCCCCACAGTCCACGGCTGTCCATCCCACGTGAGCGGCCTGCCAGGTGTGACGTCGACCACACGTGACGTTCCACTGCCCCCAGCGCGTGCTGTCTTGCTGCCGATCGCATAGGCGTCCGCCATAGCGGCATCGCGAAAGACCGGCACAGACTCCGGCTCCGCCAGGACAAAGGCGCGCAGATCCACAAAGATTCGTGCCGTGGCGATGAGGAGATGGAGAGCGTCACTGGTTGCCACCTGGCGGACGCGGTGAGAGAGCTGCGCCAACGTCAAGCCTGGATCGCTCTCGATCAGGGCGCAGATCATTTCGTACACAGTCTGCTCGACCGGCGGACAGTCCGCACGCAGGTAGTCCGTCAGGAAGAGCCAATTCCGCTGCTCGGTCCAGTTGATCTCTGCCGAGGAGAAGATGCGGTAGCCGAGGCCATGCCGTGCAGCATACGCCTCACCGGGAGGGCAGCTCCACCGGCCATCCTCCCTCCGCTGATACCGGTGCGGTGCCGCCTCGGCCAAACGCTGCAGCTGCTCCTCAGGCTTGCACTCCACCCAGCCAGCCGAGCCCCGCCGCAACTCAAAGAAGTCAGGGGTATGCCCGATCACGACCTGCCGACCACCCTTGGAGCGATAGGCGAGCCAGATCTTCCCCGGTTGATCCCAATACTCCAGGACCTCACTATCCCGCTCCGCCGCTTGGATGAACGGCAGCTCCACAGTATGGCTTTCAGCCTGAATCGTCCGGCCCATCTTCGCGCTGGGGAAGCGACAGGGCACGTTGCCGGCGCCACTGCGCACGGCGCGCCCTGGGGACGAGGTGCGGATCGTGGCGATGATGCTCCAGGTGGCGATGGAGAGACCCAAGCCACGAGCCCAGACGGCACACTCGTCCTCGCTTAACATGGCCCCCTTCCCGACCTGCTTACCCTTCTGTCTTCACCTACTTCACGTACGGCCCCAGGGCTCATACGGATGTGTGGCCGCCGTCTCAGCGTGGCCATAGTGCAGGGACGTGTGCCTCACTGCAACTGAAGTGCCCTTCTTTGTGCCTCACTGCAAGCGTGAACTGCAAAAAGGGCGGGGGACTTGGCAACCTGCCGAACCTTGCGGGCCTCATCAAGCCCGGAGTGCAAGCTCGAACTGCAAGAACACTGCAACAGCGAGCTTCAAAGCACAACGTGGTCGCGAGGGATGCGTCAGGGTGCAGGACACAGCGGTGCGGCAGCCGATGGTGGGCAAGGGTGGACCATCAGGGTGCTCGGCCAGGAAGAACCCTGGACGGAACCTCGGGTGGTGAGATCGGCACCGTTCCCTGCGCACATGTCAGGGAAGCGAGGAGGGCGGGCGGCGCCGGGCACGCATCCGCCGCATCCGCGTGGCAGCAGTCTCGGCGGCCGCGCGTGCCTGACAGGCGTCACCACAGTAGCGTGGCCGTGGTCCGGGATACTGCTCACACTGGCTGACCACCCCACACAGGACGCAGGTGACGGTGATCTCCTTCTGGGTGATCGTGCGCAGATAGGGGCCGATCTCTTGCTCGCCCCTGGATGTTCGGCGCGCATGCGCATCCACGCTGAGCTCGCGGTCCTCGCGCGCCCACCACGGACGCCGGCTCGGCTCCTCCTCTCCCTCACCCATCGCGGCTCCCTCCCTGCCCGTGCGCATCTCCCCAGAGCGTTACGCCTACTTGCTCCTATTCTAGCAGACGGCCACCCTCTCCGAGGCTCCAGGGTTCCCCCACGCCGACCTGCCCGTAGGATCTCCCCGCCCCCGCCGCGGTGCCTGCCGTCCCCAGCGGAGCAGGAGCCCCAGACCACGCTCGGGCGTCACCCGCTCCCGGCTCGGCCCCCGACGGTGTGGACAACCCCCTGGGGGCCTGAGAGGCGCGGATGGTACACTGTCCGCGTAGCCAAGCACAGTAATGAACCTTTTCGTGCTTGGTGGCCTGAGAGGCGGCGACGAGCGGCAGGCGCAGGGAGGACAGGGCATGGGAGCGACGGAGGGACAGAGGGCGCTCACCGGTGACGTGCTGGACGGCGGCGCGCTGGCACGGGGCGGGGAGGGTGTGGTGGAGGACCCATGGGCGCGCTGCGCCGCCACCTTCCTGGAAGCCAAGGAGAAGAAGACCGGCAGCGCCCAGACGCGCGACCACTACGAACGCACCCTACGCGCTTTTGCCGCCGCGTGTCCCACGCATCCCGCGCGGGTAACCCCGGGCGAGGTGCAGGTCTTCGCCCAGGCGCCAGCGCGCCGCCGTGGCCGCGGCGACATCGTTGTGGAGAACCCGGCCCGTCCTGCGACAGTTGCCCGGCGGGTGGCCGTGCTCTCCAGCTTCTATCGCTTCGCCATGAAGCAGGTCGTGGCCCACGACGCGCACGGCCGTCCCGTGCCCTTGTGTACCTATAACCCGGCCGCCGCCGTGGACCGACCGCGCGTCGATCCGTATCGTAGCGTCCGCGGCCTGGGCCAGAAACAGACCAAGCTCCTGCTTGCCGCCATCCCACGCGACACGCCGCTCGGCCTGCGCGATCATGCGCTGCTCAGTATGTATCTCTATACAGGTCGCCGTCGCGAGGAGATCATCGCCCTGCGCTGGCGCGACATTGAGCGCGGCGACGATGGACGTACCTTCTTTCGCTACCGGGGCAAGGGCAACAAGATGGGCTTCCGCGAGCTGCCCCGTCCCGCTGCTGACGCATTGCGTACCTATATAGGGGCGACGGGGCGGACGCAGACCATCAAGCCAGACGATCCGCTGTGGCTGCCCCATGGCGAGGGAGCACGCAAGCGTGCGGATGGCGCGCTGACCAGCAACGCCGTCTATCGTCGCCTCAAGCACTACGCCACTCTGGTGGACATCGACCCACAGACGCTGTCGCTACACGGCCTGCGCCACACGGGAGCAAAGCTGCGGCGGCAGGTGGGGGCGAGCATTGAGGAGGTGCAGCGCTTCCTGGATCATACCTCCGTGGCG
>JAABUJ010006858.1_pt1 | contig 10827 bp, 8 predicted proteins | sample 5559131 | NCBI WGS metagenome assembly JAABUJ01 (sample SAMN10711875, study PRJNA513366) | rock metagenome | isolation source: Antarctica rocks | place: Antarctica: Victoria Land, Mt New Zealand nord | collected 2016-01-07 | reverse complement strand
CGCGGTAAAGGCTGCGCTGAACGGCGCCATCCAGGCGGCCAGTTTTGTCTGTGCTGTGTCGCCCGTCCGTTTTACCAGCATCCGCTCACTCCCAACTCGACGTCGGAGAGGGATTTATTGACGCTGCCTCAGCCGAAAATCCCGGGCTCGATCACAAGCGATGCAACGCCGACGGCAGTCCGAAAATGGCCAAAGTCAAGGAAAGGTTTCGTATCTTATTGGGCCTAATCAGGCTCTAAAATCGGTTCGATTCGAGAGACTGGGACACCCTGCTAAGCAGCTTTAGCCAGGGCTGCTTCTTTGGTCATATCACTCTCCACAACCAGAGCAGAGGTAGCAGGATCAGAAATCCTGCTTCTTTGCTAAAATGAGTAGACCTTCAAAAGCACCTGTCTCTAGAAGACTGACACCCATTATGCCGCGCCGCCGTACTCGGCAGCTCGGTCCATACTTGTTATGCAGTCGCTGTAACGAGCGCTAGGGTTGAATTGATGTGCATTTGCTACGACGAGTAGGTTTTGAGGCATCGTGGAGATATAGGACCCGTCGTCAATGTATGTGATGCGTTCATGGCTTGAGCGGCTCAACTGTAGAGCAACTGCGTTAACAAGGTTCCGCCATTGCTTGTAGATTCTTGAGACTATTTAGATGCCCAAGTTCAAGATTGGTTGCTGTATCCACCTAACGATATGGATTTTATGAAATCTTCGGAATTCCCAACCACACGCAAGCTTTTGTTCTTCCTGTCTCCTGAGGTAAAATGAAGCAGGCGTGAGGGCGCTGCCATCAATCGTCGCTGCGCTGGGTGAGCACGTCACGTTTGCCAACATGGTTGGCGGGCGAGACAATGCCCTCTTTCTCCATCTGCTCAATTAGCTTGGCTGCACGATTGTAGCCAATAGCCAGATGACGCTGGATAAAGCTTGTGCTAGCTTTTCCCTCGCGTGACACCAACGCGACGGCTTGATCGAACAAGCCCTTCTCCGCATCGCTCGCCCCAACGATGCCGCTCGATGCGGATGTATCCTCTTCGTCTTGTGTCTCAGTCACTTCTTCCAGGTAGTGCGGCTGGGCTTGCTCGCGCAGGAACGCTACGACATCCTCTACCTCTCGGTCCGAGACGAATGGCCCGTGCACCCGAGAGATACGTCCGCCGCCCTGTTGATAGAGCATATCACCTTGACCGAGCAGTTGCTCGGCGCCCTGTTCGCCCAGAATGGTGCGGCTGTCGAACTTGCTAATTACGGTGAAGCTGATCCGGGTCGGGAAATTAGCCTTGATCGTTCCGGTAATTACATCCACCGAGGGACGCTGCGTCGCCATCACGACGTGAATGCCAGCTGCGCGCGCCATTTGCGCGAGTCGCTGCACAGCAGCCTCAATCTCCTTGCCGGCGACCATCATCAAATCGGCCATTTCGTCGATGATGACCACCAGAAAGGGCAACGGCTCTAGAGTCAACGGCTGCTCCTCGAAGGTAGGTTTGCCGGTTTCGGAGTCAAAGCCGGTCTGGACACGCCGGGTCACGACCTCACCTTTGGCGCGAGCGTCAACTACGCGTTCGTTGTAGCCACCAACATTGCGGACACCCAACTGGCTCATCGCGCGATAGCGCCGTTCCATCTCCCGCACGGTCCATTTCAGCGCCGTGACCGCCTTCGCCGGCTCGGTCACTACGGGAGCCATTAGATGTGGAATGCCATCATATACTGAAAGCTCAAGCATCTTGGGGTCGATCAAGATCATTCGGCACTGATCGGGCGATAGGCGATAAAGCAACGACAGGATCATGGCGTTGATCCCGACCGATTTGCCGGATCCGGTCGTGCCCGCAACCAGTAGATGTGGCATGCGCGCGAGATCAGCCAAAACCGGCTCCCCGCCAATATCTTTGCCCAGTGCCAAGGCAAGCCGCGCTGGGTGCTTGTCCCAAGCCTCAGCGCCCAGCAACTCCGACAGGAAGACCGTTTCCCGCTTGGCATTCGGAATTTCAATTCCAATCACATTACGGCCGGGCACGGTGGCGATACGGACAGCGGTGACCGACAAGCTACGAGCTACATCATCTGCTAGCCCGATCACGCGGGCACTGCGGATTCCAGGCGCTGGCTCCAACTCATATAAGGTCACCACAGGACCAGGCCGAATTTCTCTAATTGTGCCCTGTACGCCGTACTCGTCCAGCACCGACTCTAATAGGCGTGCATTTGCTTGAAGCGCATCTTCGCTCGGCCCATTAACGTTACGGGCGGGTGCCGACTTCAGCAACGACAAAGGCGGCGTCCGCCAACCACCGGCCACTGTCTCGGCCAAGGGCAGATTTTCCTGCCGGGACGTCATCTTCCGCACATTGGCCGCAACCTTCGGTCTGACCTGGATCGGAAATGGCGAAATTTCCGTCTGCCCTACAGCGACGCGAGGCATGCCGATTACCGGTAATGATTCGACTTTTCGCGAGCCTTGTATATCCTGCAATGGCTGGAGTAGCCGCAGTTTGTCTTGCCGTTGTCCTAGTCGGCGAGCGACCCATGTTGAACCTATGACCGTTCTGGACAGCCAGTCCAACAATCGGCGACCATTTACGATCAATCCATGGGCGGCGATTCCGGATGCCCGCCACTCTCCGGTCGACAGCCCAAGGCTTAGCCACGTCAACCCCAATCCTAGCAAGCTCAAAGCAACCCAGACGAGGCCGGCCCCAAGCGGGCCCAAAACGGATTGTCCTGTCCCTAAAGCGGCGTTAGCAGCCACATGACCGGCAGCGCCGCCAAGCCCCGCCAACGTCGGCCATGCTTGCTCACCAACCGGTAGCGCAGAAAAAAGGGCAGCTAGCGTCGGCAACGCTGCCAATATCGCCATTAATCGCAAGGGGAAGTTGCCAAGACCACGATGCGTGGCAATGCGGTAAGCCCAGGCGAGCGCAATGATCCCGGGTAGAATGCTGGCCAAACCAAAACTTTGCAGGAGCAGATCGGCTGCAAATGCGCCAACTGATCCCGCTAGGTTTGTAGCATGCTGCGATGTTGCCGTATTCAGAGAAGGATCTTGTGGATTGTAGTAAGCCAGCGCCACTAGGACAGCGATGCCGCCCAAACCCAAACCGAAGCCACCTACCTCGGCCATGCGCCGACGCAGCAGTATACGGATGGCAGGAGAGGCGAGACGGCGCGCTTGGACGGCAGTAGCCATTTGGTAAAAATCCGATCGGTTTATGCAGACTTCGAACTATACCGCAAAGTCAGTCTCCTCAGAATAGAAAAGGGCGGGCTACTCCGGCCCGCCCTTGCACTGCTACACTCGCCAGGTCAGCTGATCCGTTCACCGTGCAAGACGACATCCAACCCTTCCATCTCCTGGTCGCTTGTCACACGTAGCCCGATCACAACGTCGATAATTTTCAGCAACACGAACGAGATAAATCCGCTCCAAACTAAAGTCACTGCAACAGCCTCAGCCTGTTTAAGCAACTGGTCCAAACCGCCGACGGTGCCGTCGGGGCTGGCGTCGGTTGCCGACAGCGGACCGTAGGCGAACACGCCGGTCAGTAGAGCGCCGACAATGCCACCGACTCCATGGACTCCCCAGGTGTCGAGGCTGTCATCGTAGCCGAATAGATGCTTCAAACTGGTCGCGGACCAGAAGCAAACAACGCCAGCTGCGACGCCGATTATGAGCGCCGGCCCAGGCAGCACAAATCCAGCTGCAGGAGTGATTGCCACGAGGCCAGCAACAGCACCAGAGATAATGCCGAGAACCGATGGTTTGCCCTTCGCGACCCATTCAGCGAACATCCAGGCAAGAGCGGCTGCCGCGGTTGCGATCTGTGTCGCTGTCATTGCCATTCCGGCCCGTCCATTAGCTCCGACTGCCGACCCGGCGTTGAATCCAAACCAGCCCACCCAAAGCATCGAAGCGCCAATGACCGCGTAGGTCAGATTGAACGGAGACATATTTTCCTGTCCGTAACCGACCCGCTTGCCTAATACAAGCGCACAGACAAGCCCGGCAACGCCGGCATTGATGTGGACAACTGTACCGCCGGCAAAGTCGATGGCACCGATGGTCGTGCCGACGACGCCAGTTGCGCTCCAAACGACGTGTGCAATAGGGCAATAAACTAAGATCGACCACAGAACCATGAACACACACATCGCACTAAATTTCATGCGATCGGCAAAGGCGCCGGCAATCAGGGCTGGCGTGATGATCGAGAATGTCATTTGATACATCATGTATACGGTTTCCGGAATCGTATACGCGGTCGAGTTGTCAGTGCCTGCACCAAGGGTGAATGCGACATCGCTGCCCTTAGCTATATGATTTGCAATACCGTTCAGAAACAGCCGGGACAGATCGCCGATATAAGGCGCCGTCGCCCCAGTTCCGTTGGTGAACGCGAGGCTGTAGCCAACGATCATCCAGGTAATCGTAACTAGGCAGCAGACCGCAAAAGATTGCATCAACGTGGCAAGAACATTCTTTTTACGAACCATACCTGCGTAGAATAGCGCGAGGCCAGGGATGGTCATCATCAATACTAAGGCAGTGCTTGTAAGCATCCATGCGGTGTCACCAGTGTCGATCTTACCAGCAGAGTCTTCAGCGAACGCCGGTCCGGCTGTAAGCAGAATTGGCACCAGAAAAGCAAAGAATTGCTTCATGTTTGTAAACCCTCTCACAAAGCTTCAGCGTCGACTTCGCCGGTGCGAATTCGTATGGCTCGTTCAATATCCATTACGAAAATCTTGCCGTCGCCAATTTTTCCGGTCTGACCGGCCTTCATGATGGCTTCGACAACCTGGTCAGCGAGGTCGGCTGGAACTGCAACCTCAATCTTAACCTTAGGAAGAAAGTTCACGTGGTATTCCGCCCCTCGATAAATTTCAGTTTGCCCCTTTTGCCGGCCAAACCCTTTCACCTCGGACACCGTCAGCCCCTGAACGCCCAAGGGCGTTAGAGCCTCACGCACGTCATCAAGTTTAAAAGGCTTGATGACCGCCATGATCAGCTTCATTGCATCACCCTCATTCCTTTTTTACCGGCCAACGCCATGTGGAAAGCGCCGATGTAGCAAGGCCGATGTAGCAAGGCAGCTTATCAAGAAGCGTGCCGCGGTCGATAACAGCATAAAGCTGGAACTGACGTTGGACTGACTTATGCGTAGGCAACCGAACGTGCATTCAATCCTCACGCCAGCGTGACGGATTGCCTAGTTTTCAGGCAGGAGTAAGGCGTGGTAGCGAGCGAGTTGAGGGTGGACGTGTGTGTTGTGGGGGCTGGACCAGTTGGAGCTACCCTGGCTTGCGCGTTGGCGACGGGCGGATTGAGCGTAGCTGTCGTTGATCGGTCGCCACTGCCTCCAATGGAGCATCCTGAATTTGATGGGCGAGCCTACGCTGTCGCTGCAGGTTCGCGAGCTTTTCTGGAGCAGGCTGGAGTTTGGTCCGCCCTTCCTCAGGAACCATGCCCCATCCACGATATTCGTGTATCGGATGGTCGTGTGGGTGAGCGGGCATCCCCGTCATTCCTTCATTTCGACCACCAAGAGACTGAACGAGGCCCCTTTGGTTGGATGGTCGAAGCACGCAGTCTTCGAGTTGCGTTGAACGTGCACATGCATCGCTTGCCCGGCCTACGACTGATAGCGCCGGCTATGACATCTATCGACCGCAAGCCGGACGGCGCAGTCGTGCAAATCGCCGATGGCCCCCGTATCTCATGCCAGTTGGTCGTGGGCGCTGAAGGACGTGGGTCGCCGCTGCGAGAGGCCGAAGCTATCCCAGTCACCCGCATTCCCTATCGTCAAAGCGGTATTGTTTGTGCGATCGCGCACCAGCGCCCTCACAACAATGTGGCGTTGGAACACTTCCTGCCTGCCGGTCCGTTTGCGCAACTTCCAATGTCTGAAATCGATGGCCAGCCGAATGTTTCTGCGATTGTTTGGACGGAGCGCGCCGACCTTGCCGCTCGTATCTTGGCGCTGAAGAAGGCAGCATTTGGGCGTGAGATTGCGCGGCGCTTGGGAAGCCACCTTGGAAATATCCAGCCTATTGGGTGGCGTTGGCTCTATCCGCTCGGCGCCTTACATGCGCAACACTACACCGGTACGCGCCTCGCCTTGGTTGGTGATGCGGCGCACGGCATTCACCCGATTGCCGGGCAAGGATTAAATCTAGGATTTAGAGATGCAATCGCATTAACGGAACTTCTTATTAGCGCAATTGAGGATGGAGTCGATCCAGGGAACGCGTCGCTGCTTTTGCGCTACCAAGCGATGCGCCGGCCAGACAATCTCCTGATGCTGGCCGCCACCCACGCCCTTGATCGTCTCTTCAGCACGGACGACCCCACATTACGGATGATTCGAGACATCGGCATTGCCGGTGTGAACCGGCTACCTGGACTTAAACGCATCTTTATGCGGCAGGCCATGGGGCATGTGCTCACCGTCTAATTTGGCCCCATGTTTGCAGGAAGCCTGCGCAGCTATCGTCGTGACCACCAGTGTCTTTGAATGTGAAAGCTACCATTGATGAAATTGACTGCAACGGGTGTTGCCATTCTCCTTTTAGCGGTATCGAAGGTTTATGCGCAGACGAACCCAGTACAGAACACGCCACCTGTTCAGACAGGAATGCCGGACAATACCGTCGCGACCGCTCCCACCGACAAGCCCTGGGCGCCTCCGGCTTCACTTTCGGAGTGGGCTGGCGGCATCAAGTTTACCGGGCAAGTTGACGCGGGCATTGTGGGCAATCCACAGAACCCGAATGATGGAGTCAACTTCGGCCAATTGTTTACCGACAAGGCAAATCGCCCCATTCTGAACCAACTACTCCTGACGCTTGAACGCGACACGGATCCGAAGGCGACGAGCTATGACTATGGTTTCAAGTTGCAGGGCCTGTATGGGTCGGACGCGCGGATTGTTCATTCGCTTGGGTTGTTCGACCACGCAATCCATGATCGCAATCAGATTGACATTGTCGAAGCAGATATTTCGGTGCATACGCCCTGGTTGTTCGAGGGGGGCATCGACTTTAAGGGTGGCATCTATCCGACTCCGCTCGGATTCGAGTTGATCGATCCAAAAACCAATCCGTTCTATTCACATTCGTACATCTTCAACTATGGGTTGCCCTATAAGCATTTCGGGCTATTGAGCACGGCTCATGTGACAAGTGTCCTGGACCTATATCTCGGGATTGATACGGGAACCAACACGACGATCGGAAGCGGTGACAATAATCGGCGTCCGGGCGGGATCGCCGGGATCGGCCTGAATTTGTATGACGGCAATCTGACGCTTCTAGCGCTGACTCACATGGGTCCAGAAAACGCAACGCGAAATACCGCCTTCGGCAATGACGCAATGCGGTATTATAATGATCTTGTCATTACCTACAAAGAATCGGCTGAACTCGCTTTCACGACTGAAGTTGATTATGCTCGAGAGGAAGGATTTAGAGCGGAGGCTTACGGAGTCGCTCAGTATGTTGCCTATACCTTGTCCGATACTCTTGTGCTGAACGGGCGCGCTGAAGTCTTCAGAGACAACAACAAATTTTTTGTCAGCACGCCTGTTAATAATTTGGACTACGTCAACCTTGAGCGAGGATATAACTCCAACTTCTACATAGCAACTCGCCCAACGACCTACTCCGAATTCACCGCAGGCGTGACGTATAAGCCATCAGGCCTTCCAGCGTCAGTGTCGAATTTACTGGTGCGCCCGGAACTGCGCTACGACCGAGCGCTCAACAACTCTCGGCCGTTCAACGATGGCCACGATCGTGGCGCGGTTACCCTTGCAGCTGACGTGATTGTGGGCTTTTAACAAACGTCCGACGCTGGCGAAAATTCAGCGTCGGACCGTGCCGTTGTAATCGAGAAAAAACGCTTACACCAGGGGGCCAACCGCTAGAGTGGCCATGCAGCTTCTTCAGAAACTCGAAATACTAGCCGATGCCGCGAAGTACGATGCGTCTTGTGCGTCGAGCGGGACGGAAAAACGCAACTCGCTGGATGGCGGGATTGGGTCAACCGAAGGGATGGGTATCTGCCATGCCTACGCGCCCGATGGCCGTTGCATATCCCTACTTAAAATCTTGTTGACTAACTCGTGCATTTACGATTGTGCGTATTGCATCAATCGTCGGTCCTCAAATGTGCGCCGGGCACGTTTCACCGTCGATGAGGTGGTTAAACTCACCCTAGGATTTTACCGCAGAAACTGCATTGAGGGACTGTTTCTAAGCTCTGGCATCATCAGTAACCCCGATTACACGATGGAGCAGGTTGTCCGAGTCGCCCGCGATTTACGCGAGAAGCATAACTTTCGAGGCTATATTCATCTGAAGACCATTCCCGATGCCGATCCCGGGCTGCTGCTTGAGGCGGGCCGGTATGCCGACCGGCTTAGCATCAACGTCGAGTTGCCGACAGAAGCCGGTCTCGCGACTTTTGCGCCGGAGAAAAATATGCCAAGCATTCGTCGTTCTATGGGTCAAATGCGATTGCGCATCGACGAAGCAAAAGCCGAACGCAAATCGTCTCGATTCGCACCAGCTGGGCAGAGTACGCAAGTTATCGTGGGCGCGGACTCGAGTTCAGATCGTGATATCCTGGCCATGAGTACGAATCTATATGGCGTCTTTGGACTACGACGGGTGTATTACTCCGCATTCAGCCCCATTCCAGACACATCAGCCACTTTGCCCTCTATTCATGCTCCACTTGTTCGGGAACATCGGCTTTATCAAGCTGACTGGCTGATGCGCTATTATGGGTTTGAGGCCCGAGAGCTGGCAACGGATACGCTTGGCAATCTCGATCTGACCGTCGATCCCAAGTTGGCCTGGGCACTCCTGCACCGGGAAAGTTTTCCCGTGGATATCAATCGTGCTGCAAAGGAAATGCTTCTTCGGGTGCCCGGCCTAGGTGTTAGGTCGGTCGATAGCATCCTGCGAGCACGTCAGCACCGGCAACTGCGACTTGATGACTTAGCGCGGCTCCGGCTTTCAATTACCAAGGTTGCACCTTTCATCGTGGCCCTAGGGCACACCCCAGGCGCCACCCTCGATGCAAGCCACCTTCAGCAACGGCTTACGCCTCGTCCACGGCAGGCGAATTTGTTCGCCTGATGCATTCCGTCGTGCTTGCCCACGAGGTGGACTGGGGTGGCTGGCGCGACGCAGCGCGGTCGCTTGCCCTGAGTGGGATCGGCCCCGATCAAGTGACATGGTCGGTTAGAGTGGTCGACGATCTTTTCGCTCAGGAGACACCGGCCGTTTCCGTCACAGGCACGTTCAATGTGTCGCGTGCGCTTGTGCAATTGGCTGAAATTGTTATTCAAGCGAACGACCCGGCGCGGTTTGCGATATTATATCGCCTGATATGGCGTGCTCACGGTGGGGAACGTCATTTGCTGGACCAGGTGACCGATCCCGAAGTGCAGCGAGCTCAGCGCCTCGCGCAAGCCGTGCGTCGCGATACCCACAAAATGCGCGCTTTCGTGCGTTTTCGACAGGTTGCGGAGGCAGAAGCTGTTCGCCATGTGGCATGGTTCGAGCCTGACCATTTCATTCTCGAGGCGAACGCCACGTTTTTTGTTAGACGCTTTGCTAGCATGTCGTGGTCCATTCTGACCCCTTATCGCAGCGCACATTGGAATGGCGCAGAGTTAGAATTTGCCGCTGGCGCTGCACCGTCGGAAGTTCCGGATGATGACGCGCTAGAAGTATATTGGCGGGCCTATTTCAGCAGCATTTTCAATCCGGCACGACTTAAAATTGGCGCAATGAAATCCGAGATGCCGAAAAAGTATTGGCGGAATCTTCCTGAGGCTGCTGCGATTCCAGACTTGATCCGCGGTGCTAGCAGCCGAGTCACACAAATGGTGGAGCAACCTGTGATATCTCCCGAAAAGCCGGCACGGTTCGTCGCACCCGAACCTGAGGCTGCAGCCTTGATTCCCTTGGACCTTGCTGCGCGGGAAGCGAAAGCGTGTCGGGCGTGCAAGCTGTGGGAACCGGCAACTCAAACCGTTTTCGGTGAAGGGCCATCTAACGCACGTCTGATGTTCGTCGGCGAGCAGCCCGGTGATCAGGAAGACCTGGCAGGTCGACCGTTTGTCGGACCTGCTGGCAAGATGTTTGACCGAGCGCTGGCCGACGCCGGCATTGAGCGCGCAACAACTTACGTAACTAACGCCGTAAAGCACTTCAAATTCGAACTGCGAGGTAAGCGCAGGATCCACGCCAAGCCCGATAATGGAGATATTGCGGCCTGTCGGTTTTGGCTCGATCTGGAACGACGCGAGATTAAGCCGGCGTTGATCGTGCTGCTGGGCGTTTCGGCCGCACGTGCGGTTCTCGGCCGTACCATAACGATTTCTCGGGAGCGTGGCCGGCCGCTTCCGATGGAGGGTAATACACACGCCTTGGTGACAGTACACCCATCTTACCTATTGCGATTGCCGGATGAGGCTAGCCAGCAGAGGGAGTATGCAGCGTTTGTGGCGGACCTGAAGCTTGCTGCTGGCCTTATCGGCTCGGAGAGCTAAGCCACAACATCAAACAGCACATCATCTGATGTCTCAAATTAACGATTTCCATAACTTTTTATTTACGTTGTATCACGATACTAGATTTGTCTCGTTTATTGACAAATCTCTTAACGTGAAAGATGTTATCCATTATGGTAACTGCCCAGGTCTCTCAGCGGGGTCAAGCCATCCGTAGGTCGTCGATCAAGCGGTCCGGCTGAGTGGTCAGTGTCTTGAGCATATCCCAACCTTGCTTCCTGGCGGTCGAGAGCAGCGAGCGG
>JAABUJ010006857.1_pt1 | contig 10827 bp, 8 predicted proteins | sample 5559131 | NCBI WGS metagenome assembly JAABUJ01 (sample SAMN10711875, study PRJNA513366) | rock metagenome | isolation source: Antarctica rocks | place: Antarctica: Victoria Land, Mt New Zealand nord | collected 2016-01-07 | reverse complement strand
CGGCGCAGCAACGTGGCGTGTGTCGTGCGCGGACGCCATTGTTCTTCGAGGTCGGTGCCGGCATAGGCGACCACGACCGGCGCGCCGACCGCGTCGGCCAGGTGCATCGGCAGCGTGTTGTTGCAGACGACAGCCGCGGCGTTCGCGATGAGCGCCACATACTGGCCCAATGTTGTTCCACCCACAAGCGCGCGCGCCGCCGGCGCCCCCGCCGTTACTGTGTCGACCAGCGCCGACTCGCGCTCGACGCCGGTGACCAGTATTTGGTGGCCGCGCTCCGTCAGCAGGCGCGCGACCTCGCCGTAGCACTCGGGTGGGTAGCGGCGCGCCGCCGCGCTGGCTCCGGGATGCAGCAGGATGAACGGCATGCTGGGGTCGAGGCCGGCGCCGGCTAGCAGGCGCGGGACCGCGTGACGATCAGCCGCGGATGGAAAGACGATGAGCCGGCGGTCGCGGGCGACGAAGCCGAGGCGCTCGACGAGGCGCAGGTTGCGCTCGACCTGGTGTAGCTCGTCGGGCGCGCCCTTGAGTTCGCTGGAGAGGACGGCGCCGCCGAACTCCTTCGATTCACCGGCGCGCAACGGGATACCCGCGAGGTAGCAGACGTAGCCGGGCGCGTGCGGCGCCTGGCTGAACGAGGTGAAGATGAGCGCCGCGTCAAAGTGGCGTTCGCGCAGCATGCCAATCAACTCCCACTCACGCGCGGGGTCGAACGGCAGCTGCCCGAGGTCTTGCCAGACCGGACGCCAGGTGATCACCTCGTCAACCCACGGCAGCAGCGGCGCGGCCGTAGCGCCGCCGGGCGTGGCGAGCAGCGTCAGGCGCGCGGCCGGCGAGGTTTCCTTGATCGCGCGCAGCGCCGGCCCCAGCATCACCACGTCGCCGATATTGTCGAGGCGCACCGCCAGGATATTGCGCGCGTCAAGCCAGGATAAGCTGTCAGCCATCAGCGATCAGCCTTCAGCTTGTAGCCAATGAAGGCATTAGGGCCTGTTACTGGGAGCGCGGGACGCTCGCTGCGCTGCTCGCCCGTCCCCGTCGGTTCTGGGAGCGCGGACGAGACGTCCGCGCTCCCAGTGGACGTTGCCGACTTTTCACAGACCCTAGGGGAAGAAGCTGACAGCTGACAGCTGACAGCTGATTGCTCGTCCAGCAGTTCTTGCGCCGCCGCGACCACCATCATGGGCGACACGAGGCGCAGGCACTCATGCGCGTAGGGGCAGACACGGCTGTAGCAGATGCGGCAGGGTACGTCGTGGTAGAGCTGGCGGTGCGGCACGCGCCAGGGACCCCACTGCTCGGGCGGGTTGGTGAGGGCGAAGAGCGCGACGACGGGCGTCTTGAGCGCCGCCGCCATGTGCATCGGCCCCGTGTTGTTGGTCACCACGAGGTTGGCCGCGTCGATCAGTGCGCCGAACGCGGGGAACGGCAACGTCCCGGCGGCGAGGCGGACGTGCGAACGGTAGCGTTGGGATACGCGGCTGCGCACCCGTTCGGTCAGGTCGCGCTCGTCGCTAGACCCGGTTAGCACGACCGTCGCGCCGAGTCGCGCGACCAACCCTTCGGCGACCTCGGCGAACATCTCCCAGGGGTAGGTGCGCGCCGGCATGGTGCAGCCGGGGTGGACGACGACCAAGGGGCCGTGCCGGTCCGCCCGGTGCGTCGCGACGCCCCACTCCGTCAATAATGCGGCCGCGCCGGAGTGGGCCTCGTCGGGCAGCGTGAGCACGAGGTTGTGGTCGCCGGCGCCCAGGCCGAGCGCCCCGACCAGGTCGAGGCCGTGTTCGACCTCGTGCATCATGCGCTCAGGGTGCTTGTGGCGCGTGGTCAGCAGCGAGCCCGGTCCGTCGATGGAGGCGGCGGCGCGCAGGGGGATATCGGCGAGGTAACACAGGTAGGCGGCCGGCAGCGGACTCTGGCGGAACGAGGTGAAGATGATAGCTGCATCGAACCGGCGCTCCTTGATGAGCGCGATCATCGCCTGTTCACGCGCGCTATCGCGCGGCAGCTTCTGCCAGGGGTCCATCCAGGGCGCCTCGTAGACGATCACGTCGTCAACATCCCTGTTGAGCCGCCCGACCTGCGCTCCGGTGGGACTGGCTAGCAGGGTGAGCGTGGCCGCCGGCAGCGACTCTTTGATGGCGTGTAGCGCCGGGGTCGTTACCAGTACATCGCCCAGGTTATCGAGCCGCACAACCAGGATGCGCCGGGCCGCTTGCCACGCGTCGGGGATCATGGTGTACCTCCTTGCCAGTCGGGAGTCGGGAGTCGGGAGTCGGGAGTCGGGAGTCGGGAGTAAAGGGGCATCGCGATTGCACCGGATTGGCAGCGCCATTACCGACCAACATCACGACCAGGATCACTTCCGACTTCCGACTTCCGACTTCCGACTTACAGCTACGATGCGGTCGATCACGGCGCTGGTGCTGGCGCCGCCGATGAGCGGCAGGATGACGATGCAGCCGCCGACCTCGCGGACCGCCGCCGCCTCGGGCAACGCTTCGTCGGCGTAGTCGCCGCCCTTGACGTGAATGTGTGGGCGCAGCGCCCTGATACAGGCGCCCGGATCGTCCTCGTCGAACAGCACGGCGTGGTCGACCCCATCGAGGGCTTTGACGAGCGCCAGGCGGTCGCGCTCGCCGGTGATTGGGCGGTCCGGACCCTTCAAGCGGCGCGCGCCGTGGTCGGTGTTGACGCCGACGACGAGCACGTCGCCGAGTTCTTTGGCCTGGCGCAGGAAGCCAACGTGGCCGGCGTGCAGGATATCGAAGACACCGTTAGTGAAGACGACGGTGCGCCCGGCCAGGCGATCCTGCTCCAGTTGGGCGGCGAGGCGTCCGCGCGCCCGGCGTATCTCGTTGGCGTTCGCGATGGGATCGCCGCCGTCGGCGCGTGGTCGTGCGGCGTGGTCGCGCAGACTGGCCCGTTGCAATAGCTCCTGGTGATGCACGACGGCGGTGCCGCGCTTGGTCACCGCGATCCCGGCCGCGTCGATGCCGATGCGCACGGCCTCGTCTATGGGCGCTGCGGCGCCGAGCGCCAGGGCTGTCGCGGCGGCGAAGGAGTCACCCGCGCCGACATCGTTGGCGCGGGCCACGGGGTGGGCCGGCACATGCAGCGTGGGGCCGTCACGTCCGAGCAGCAGCACGCCCTCCGCGGCCATGGTAATGGCGACATAAGCGGTGTCGAGTCGGGTCAAGAGCGTCCGTCCCACGCTCTCCAACTCCTCGCGGCTTCCCCCGTTCGTCTCGATCGAGGAGCCGCCAACAGTGAGCCGGGCCTCCAGGTGGTTAGGAGTCACTACGGTCGCGCCGGCCTCGTCGAAGCGGTGCAACTCTTTGGAGTCGACGAGCAGGGGGCAGGGACGTCCGGCGCGCAGGGCGCGCAGGCGCGCCATGAGTTCGTCACAGGCGACGCCGTAGCCGTAGTCGGATATCACCACAAGGTCGCAGCGCGGATAGGCGCGTTCCAGATTGTCCAGGAGGCGCGCCCGTATCGCGCCGGGTAAGGTGCGGCGTTCGCCCTCGTCAAAGCGCACGACGTATTGGCCGTCGGCCAGGATACGCAATTTATGCAGTGTATCGGCCGTGGGATCCTCGACGAGCCAACGGTCGTCGACGCCGCCCGCGCGCAGGGCCACGCGCAAAAATGACGCCGCCATATCGCGTCCGACGACGCCAAGGAACACGACATCGGCGCCGAGCGCGCGCAGATTGGCGGCGGTGTTGGCCGCCCCACCGGGGCCACGTTGTTCGCCCCGCTTATGCACGACCGGGGCCGGTCCCTCGCTTGATAGTCGTGTGGCGGTCCCTTCCAGGTAGCTATCGAGCATGGCGTCGCCGATGACCAGGGCGCGCAGGCGGCGGAAGCCGCGGACGGTCTCAACGGTTGTCGGCATTTGTGGCTCTCTTATTGGTTGTTGCCACTGTGGGCCGGTCGGTCGCGGCCATGGAGCTATGGCGCGCGTTCCACGTCGCCGGTTGGTAGGTCAGGTCGTCCGGCGGGCCAATGCCTTCGCGCGCCGCGACGATACGCAGAGCGTGCGCGGTGTCGCGCGCTACGTAGTCGGGCCGCCGGAGCCTTGTCTGTGGCGTGGGCTCGGTCCCGAGGTCGACTAGCACCGTGCGGCAGCCGGCCCTGGCGCCGGCCTCAACGTCGTCGAGGATATCGCCGACGAACCAGGAGCGCGTCAGGTCGAGGTCGAGGTCAGCGGCGGCGCGCAGCAGCATACCCGGTTGTGGCTTGCGGCAGTCGCAGGCGACGGCTAGAGCGGGAATCGTTCCTTCGACATGGTGGGGGCAGTGATAGACGCCATCGAGCCGCACTCCGAAGCGCGCCAGTTCGCTAGCGAGATGCGCGTGCATGCGCCCAAGGTCCCCTTCCGTAAAAAGGCCACGCGCCAGGCCGGACTGGTTGGTGATGACGACCAGCCGCAAGCCGGCTTCCTGCACGCCGCGCAGCAAGGGACCTATTCCCTCGTAGAGGAGCAGGTCGGCGGGGCGCGAGGGATAGTGGCGGGGATGGACCAGCGTGCCGTCGCGGTCCAGGAAGAGGGCTTTTGGGCGGCGTATCGGCGTCATAGCAGTTGCTTCCCTACAAAAGTCCGCGTCGCGGCGCACGCATGACATCCAGGTAGGATGGAGCGTGTCACGTCAGTCGGTTGTAGGGGCATAGTAACGGCACGGCCATTGACGACGGCTACTGATGATATCAAGCGGACTCATCACTACCCTGTATCCTACCTGCTCTTTACGTCGCCGTCACTGTACTTTTGCACAATGTAGAAGCACAAAAATAACGGCTCTTTGTGCAAATGCACAGCATCGAGCGTAGATTGTTAGTGGTCAGTATGGGTGAGGGAGCGTAGGAGGAGGGAAAGACGGATCTGTACGGCGTCGTCGAAGCGGCGCGGGTCGAGGCCAGTGAGTAAGGCAATCTTATCCAGGCGGTAGCCAAGCGTATTGCGATGGATAGCGAGCGCGTGCGCGCTTGCCGAGGGGCCGCAATCATGCGCGAAAAACTCGTTGAGGCTGCGCAGCAGTTCGGGCTCCTGGTCCAGTGGGCTCAGCAGGTGCGTGGCGAGGTCAATCTTGGTGCGCTCATCGGAGACACCGACGAACGCGGCGATGCCAAGGGCATCCAGGCAGTGCATGCCGTTCTGCCCGTGGAAGCGCCGTCCCAGTGAGAGGGCGGCGCGGGCGTCTTCGTAGGAGCGGGCCAGCCCTGGGATACCAGGATGGTAGCGGCCGAGTCCGATATTGATGGCCGCGCCAGTGTCCCGGCGCAGGCGCGCTACCAGCGACGCGCCCGCGCGCTTGAGCAGCGTGAGGTTAGCCCACGAGGAACCAGTCTGACCGGATGGTTCCTCCTGATCGGACCACGGCGCCAGGTCTTGCGTGCCGCTGGCCTTGAGCACGACGACCTCACCGTCGCCAATGTAGGCGCAGATGGTGTCGTCGCGCAGGTTGAAGAAGCCGACGATACTGGCGATGACCAGTTGGGCGCGGCGGAGTACGCGCGCCTCGTCGAGCGCCCCCGTCGCGGTCGGCGCCAGGATGTACGCGGCGGCGTCGACCAGGATGACGGCGCGCGGGGGTGTGAAGTCCATGCCCAGGATCTGGCCTTTGCGCAGCACGTCAGCCTCGTCGCCGCTGGCTCCGCGCAGCAAGTCGTGGATGAAGGTATTCTTGAGTTCGTGCTGGTTGGGCAGGCGAGCCACGACGGTCGTCTGGTTGATGATAAGCTCGACAAGCGCCTGAGCTAGTCGCGGCGGTACCTGCTCGCCGTGCGTCGGTTCGGTTACGATGACCTCGCCATCCTGCGCGTCGAGGCGGATAGGCAGGCGCAGGTACGCGGCGTCGGGGTCGCCGTGGCGCCCATCAAAGGGCAGCCCAACCGTCCCCGGCGCGCTGCCGGCCACGACCACGCCGCGCCGGTCGACGACCGCGACGCGCGCGCCCAGCAACTCCGCGATCTGCCGCGTCACAGCCTCGGCCGCACGCTCGAATTGATCTACCATCACCACAACCGGCCAAGCCTCCGTTAGATATAGTATATGGAGAGTATAAAGGAGACAGCAACATGCAAGGATCACCGCGTGACGCGCTGCTCGCGTCGACCGATTGGCTCGCCGCGCATCTCGACGACCCCGGCGTGCGTATCGTGGATATGCGTGGCTTCGTGCGGACGGTCGAGACCGCGCCGGGGCGACAGACCGCCGCTTACGAGGGCGCCGCCGAGGAATATGCCGAAGGGCACATTCCCAACGGCATCTACCTCGATTGGACGCGCGACATCGTGGACCTCGACGACCCAGTCAAGGCGCAGGTGGCGTCACCGGAGCGCTTTGCCGCCGAACTAGGGCGGCGCGGCATCGGTGACGACTCCCTCGTGGTGGCCTACGACGCGCACCCGGCCTCGCAATTCGCCACACGGCTATGGTGGGCGCTGCGCTACTACGGGCACGAGCGCGCGATAGTCCTCGATGGCGGGCTGCGCGCATGGCGTCAGGAAGGGCGTCCGCTCACAGCCGATGTGCCGTGCTTCCCGGCGGCGACGTTCACACCGCGCGTCCAACCCAATTGGCGTGCGACCGGCGAGCAGGTACTGGCTGGTCTCGGTGACGCGTCGCGCGTGTTGGTCGACGCGCGCGACGCGGAGCAGTACGGCGGCGTGGTGCGCCGTGGCGAGGGCCGCTTCGGGCATATTCCGGGCGCGATTAGCTTGCCGCGTGAAGAGTTGATCGATCCGGAGACGGGTCGGTTCCGTCCCGAGGGCGAGTTGCGCGACATCTTCGCGCGGGCGGGTATGTCGGCTGAACGGCCAGTTACGGCCTACTGCAACGGCGGCGTGGCCGCGACCTCGGTCCTCTTCGCGCTGGCGCTAACCGGCCACGAGGGGCTGACCAACTACGACGGCTCGTGGAATGAGTGGGGTGAGCGGGCCGAGTGGCCCGTTGAGGTATAGCCTGAGCCTACAACCTGTGAAAAGCGCTGGGACCGTTGGCTGACAGCTGGCGGTCTCAGGGCTTTTCGTGGGTCGTCCTGCATTGGTCGTTAGTGCGATGTCAGGACGTGGAGCCTGTATCCTTTTGGCGTGTTAGGGAAGCGCGTAGCGCCTGTAGCTCCGCTTCCGCCCACTCCGCCCGCTGATCAGCGGCCAGACGCGCCTGTTCTTCGGCCGCGGCGCGACGCTCGGCGGTTAGGCGCGCTTGTTCCTGGACGTCGGCGCGACGCTCGGCGGTTAGGCGCGCCCGCTCCTCCGCGGTCAATTGCTGTCGCGCGGCCTGGAGTTCGTCGTGCTCTTCCTCGGCAATGGGAATGGGCTGTCCAGTCCAGGGATCGATCACGCGCAGCCAGACGCCTGCCGGCCGTCGCGGCGTCTCCGGCATCGCCAGCGGACGCAACTCCGCCCCTAGCAGTGGGCTCCAGACGCCTCCGCTTGGCAGCGCCGACAGCGGTTCCATGCGGCCGCCGCGCGACTCGTAGCCCAGAAGTGGCGGAACCATCACCTGTTGCGGGTCGTAGATGTAGTATTCCCTGGCGCCCTGCTCGGCGTATAGCCGCCGCTTTCCGCCCCGCGCGACGCTGAGATCTTGCGCCTCGGTCGAGGGCGAGGTGATCTCGAACACGATGTCGGGAAATTTGCCTTCGACCCAGGTCTGCCACTTCGGTGGAACGGGCGGTGGGTGATCGAAGATCACGTAGACGTCGGGCGAGATGTCGTCGCGCCCGTTAGCCGGGTTGTAGTAGACGAACTGGTTGCCGCCCACGGCGGTCGTCGCGGCGCGCCCTTGCCGCGCGAACAGGGTCTGCAAGGTCCACTGTAGGTCGACCATCTGCACCGCGTTGGCGTGGGTCTCAGCCATGGGCTGACCATCGCTGTCGGGGAATGTAGAAAAGTCGATGTCTTCGGGGGCGCCAATACCCATGGCCCGTTATCCCTCCGCTATGCCGTAGAATCCGCATCCTGCCGGCGCGCCAACGCGTCGCGCAGCAGCCGCAGTTCGGTCTCGGCGCTCATCGCTCGCTCTTCCGCGGCCAGCCGCGCCACCTCCTCAGCGGCCAAGCGCTCCTGTGTCGAGTCGAGGCGTTCCTGTGTCGAGTCGAGGCGTTCCTGTGTCGAGTCGAGGCGTTCCTGTGTTGCCAGGAGAGCGACGCGCTCCTCCTCGGGAATAGGAATAGGCTCTCCGGTGCGTGGATTGATCACGCGTAACCACACGCCCGCCGGCCGCAACTCTACGTGCGGTATCACCAAGCGCGGTATCAGCATGGGGCGCAACTCCGTTTCCAGCAATGGGCTCGCGATCCCGCCCCCCGGCGTATAGGGTAAGGGCTCCATGCGCCCTTCGCTCAGGGCGAAGCCCCGAAACGGCGGGTTCATCTCCCCTTGTGGATCGTAGACGTAGTACTCTTGCGCCCCCAACTGCGCGTAGAGTCGTCGTTTGCCACCCGGCCTGTCGCTCAGGTCATGCGCCTCGGTCGAGGGCGAGGTGATCTCGAACACGACGTGGGGGAACGGCCCCTCGACCCAGGTGCGCCACTTGGCCGGCAGGGGCACGTCGACGCCGAAGACGACATAGACATCGGGCGAGATGTTGTCGCGTCCGTTGACCGGATTATAGTAGACGAATTGATTGCCGCTCACGGTAACAGGCGAGCGTCCCTGTAGACTGAACAACGCGTGCAATTCCCACACCAGATCGACCATCTGGACCACGTTGGCGGTTGTCTCAGCCATGGGCTGACCATCGCTCTCGGGAAAGGTGGAGAAGTCGAGGTCGATATCCTCCGGGGTACGAATCACCATGGCCCATTATCCCTCCGCTACTATGGCGCTCTCTTGCCCCTAGTCTACATGGAATGGCTTTTGGCGGCCCAACGACACACGACATGATCGCAGGCGAAGTCCGGGTCGAAGTAGCGCGAGAAGCCGAACCGGACGCGCGCCGGCACACCTTGATGGCGCAACATCGCGCACAAGAGGAGCGCGAAATCGCGGCAGCAACCGACCGCGCGACTCTCAGGCGGGCGCGCCACGGCGAGGGGGCGTTGGTCCAGAGCGCGCATACGTGCCAGCAAGGGCTCGATGAAACGGATGTCCACCTCGCGCTTGCGCTCGTCTACGATCTCGATGCGATACAGGTCACCTTCTCGGTAGTGCATCAGGAGCCCTTGTACGACGCGGCATAGCGATGGAACGTCGGTGGGTAGATTGGCGAATAGTGACGCTTGCGCGCCGGGGCTACTGATGGCGCTTTGACGGGCGTAATAACTTATCGTTCGCGCAAATTGGAAGTCAGTTCGAGAGCGCCGCGACCACTACATGTAGCATTCGTAGCGGATACGCTACTACATATAGGAAGTGCCGCTGGTTGAGTTGAAGGGAGAGCAGAATGCCCAGTAACATACTGACCTGTCACGACCGTAGACTCCGCAGCCATCACGGCCTGTTGTTGACAATAACCACGGCACCGAGCCGTTTGTTCACAAGCCGTCGGCGATTGTTGGCACCAGCAGCCGAACTCGCTCAAGATTTGCGCGAACGATAAGTAATAAGCCAACGGATCAATCGGATCGGCAGGCATGCGCATAGGGCCGCCCCTCCTTCAGCGTGAGATCAAGGTTACCATCTTTGTACAGGGTAGCATGAGGGCCGGCCAGGAACGTTCCTGGCCGGCCCTCGTCGCGTAGGGAATGGAGCGGGGTTACGCCGCGACGGCGTGGACTTTGGTGAGCGCATTGTCGAGCACCTGGGAGATGTCGTCGACAGGGATGAAGGTGAGCGCGCGGCGCAACTCTTCGGGGATCTCGTCCAGATCGCGCTCGTTGCGCCGCGGGAAGATGATCGTGGTGATGCCCGCGCGCTGCGCGCCGAGCACCTTCTCCTTGAGTCCGCCGATCGGCAATACCTTGCCGCGCAGCGTGATCTCGCCGGTCATCGCCACGTCGCTGCGCACCGGCCGCCCCGTCATCAGTGAGGCCAGCGCGGTGGCCATGGTGATGCCCGCTGAGGGGCCGTCCTTGGGCACGGCGCCCGCCGGTACATGGACGTGCACGGTGGAGTCATGCCACGCCTCCGCCGGGATGCCCAGCCGCTCCGACTCGGACCGCACCAGCGTCAGTGCGGTCTGCGCCGACTCCTTCATCACGTCGCCAAGCTGCCCGGTCAGGATGAGGTTCTCGCCCTTGCCCGGCACTTTGGCCGCCTCGATGAAAGTGATCTCACCGCCGACGGTCGTGTAGACCATGCCCGTGGCCACGCCGGCCCGCTCGGTACGCTCGGCCACCTCGGCCTCGTGGACCGGCCGGCCCAGGTACTCCGCGACCAACTCTTCGGTGATACGGATCGGTCCCTCGGCGATGTCGTACGTGCCGTCGGCGATACGGCGCGCCGCCTTGCGGCAGAGCGTGCCGATCTGGCGCTCCAGGTTGCGGACACCGGCCTCGCGCGTGTAGGAGCGGGCGGTCAGGCGCAGCGCGTCGTCGTCGAAGGCGATGTCCTGCGCGTTAAGGCCATTGGCGCGCATCTGCTTGGGCACGAGGTAGCGCTGCGCGATGTGCAGCTTCTCCTCCTCAGTATAGCCGGAGAGTTGCAGCACCTCCATGCGGTCGAGCAGGGCCGCCGGGATCGTGTCCAGCGTGTTGGCCGTGGCGATGAACATGACGTGTGAGAGGTCGAACGGGACGTCCAGATAGTTGTCGCGGAAGTCTTTGTTCTGCTCAGGGTCGAGCACCTCCAGCAGCGCCGACGATGGGTCGCCGCGCCAGTCCGAGCCGACCTTGTCGATCTCGTCGAGCATGAAGACCGGGTCGTTGGTCTCGACGC
>JAABUJ010006855.1_pt1 | contig 10834 bp, 12 predicted proteins | sample 5559131 | NCBI WGS metagenome assembly JAABUJ01 (sample SAMN10711875, study PRJNA513366) | rock metagenome | isolation source: Antarctica rocks | place: Antarctica: Victoria Land, Mt New Zealand nord | collected 2016-01-07 | reverse complement strand
CTGAGGCGCTGGTGGCAGGCGTGGAGCGATCTGCCCCCACCACCTGCTTTGCAGCGGTTGCTTGATCACCTCTGGGACGGACACCCGATTGACTGCTATGCCCATTGACAACAAACTACCGCTAGTGCGTGTGCGCAAGCCCGACGTGCCGATCAAGGGGAGCATCTTCACGCCGACCGGCGGCGTCGGTGTCGAGGTGTATCGCGCTCGCGCCAGCATCGCACGTTCGACACGCGCCCGATTCCCGACCGGAACGGGATGAGAGGAGCAGCATCTATGACATCGTCAACGCACGGCATCCATGCGCACACTCGCCTGCCCGTTCTCACCGAACCGATCGATATGGCGCGCATTGAGGGGGCCGTGCGTGAGATCATCGCCGCCGTCGGCGAGGACCCGGAGCGCGAGGGGTTGCGGGAGACCCCGCGCCGCATCGCCGATATGTACGCGGAGATTTTCGCGGGGCTGCGGACGGACCCGTTCGAGTTCCTGAAGGTCACGTTCGACGAGGCATACGCGGAGATGGTCGTGCTCAAGGACATCCCCTTCTACTCGATGTGCGAGCATCATTTCGCGCCCTTCCACGGCGTCGCGCACGTCGCCTATATTCCGAGTGGGCGCGTCGTTGGCCTCTCGAAACTCGCCCGCGTCGTCGAGGCGTATGCCCGCCGCCCGCAGCTCCAGGAGCGGCTGACCGCGCAGATTGCCGACACGATCATGGAAGGGTTGGGGCCGCAGGGCGTCGGGGTGGTCATCCAGGCGGAGCACACCTGCCTGACGATGCGCGGCATCAAGAAGCCGGGCGCGAAGATGGTGACGAGCGCCGTGCGCGGCCTCTTCAAAGACCACCCGCCCACGCGTGCAGAATTCCAGGCGATCCTGCGCGGCGACCATTTCGGCGGCGCCGATTGAGGGTAGTGGGTCAGTTTAATGATTTTAGCCGTTTGCAGTCTGGCTTCATAGTCCCAACTGACCCACGATCTGCTCCTGCTTATGACGCGCGGACAATGGTCGGCGCATCCATCGCCTCACCGCCTGCTGTTGCGACACCCGCCTCTGCAAAAGTCGCCATCTCATCGCACAGGCGGGCTGCGGCCTCGATGATTGGGAAGGCAAGCGCAGCACCGCTCCCCTCTCCCAACCGCATCCCGAAGTCCAGCAGCGCCCCTTGCTGCAAGCGTTCCAAGATCACCCGGTGACCGCCTTCAGCGGAGATGTGCGCCGGGATCACATACGAGCGGAGCGCTGGACACAGTGCCACCGCGATGAGGGCGGCGGCACCCGTGATGAATCCATCGAGCACGATGGGTATGTGTCGTGCCGCTGCACCGAGCATCACGCCGACCAACGCCGCAATTTCCAACCCACCGACCTTCACGAGCACATCGAGCGGATCGGTCGGGTCAGGCCGGTGGATTGCGAGCGCGCGTTCGATGATCGCGATCTTCTGCCCAAGTCGGGCGTCATCAATGCCCGTACCGCGTCCCGTGACCCCATGAACGGGAAGGCCCGTCAGGACGGCAGTGATCGCGCTGGCGGCGGTCGTATTGCCGATGCCCATCTCCCCCACGGCGACTAGGTCGAGACCGACCTCCGCCTGCTCGTCGAGGACATCGAGGTCCACAGCAATCGCCCGCAGCACTTCTTCCCGCGTCATCGCGGGTTCTCTCGCCATGTTGCGCGTCCCGTGGACAATCTTTCGGTTGACAAGACCGACGGCATCGATGTCCGAGGCGACACCAACATCAACGATCACCACGCGTGCCCCCGCGTGCCGCGCTAGTACATTGATGGCCGCGCCTCCCAGCAGGAAGTTGTGCACCATTTGTGGGGTGACAACCGCCAGGTAGGACTGATTCCCTCGGCAGTGACACCATGATCGCCAGCCATGACAATGACGGCTTTGCGCGTCATCGGTGGGGCTCGCCGAGAAGGCGGAGGAGTTCCGCGACGGCGGGAACCGCATCTACCAGAAGGCGTAGCGAATCTGACCGATTGTGAACGGGCCGGGGCGACGCGCGTCCCCGGCCCCACCCGTGCCGATCCGGGACGCCCCACCCGCCGACCGACACGCCGGTGGCACCGACCGTGCTGGCATCCGGGAAGGGGCGTCGCGTCATGTGCGTACGAGGGGGTGCGGGTCATGCATACACGCGAGGCTGCGGCGACAGCGACCATCACGGATGCGGAGCTCGCGCGCATCGAGCGCGCGGTCGGCCACCTCCTCGCCTACCCGGGGGCCGCCCGCTATCTCGGCCCGGCGGTGTTGGCGATCGTCCGGCGCGTGCCAGATCTCGTGCGGGAGGTGCGCCGGCACCGCGCGGGTACCTCAAGCCTCGACGACCTGTGCCACCGCCAACTCGATCCCGCCCGCACAGCGATGGGGCCGGCCGATCACCAAGTACTGCGCCTCACCGAGGGTACGCCGATCCGCGCCTACTGGCAGGCGATCGTCGAGGGGGAACCATCCGCCGCAGGTATCTTCCCGGGCCAGATCTGCCACGTCTACTCGGGGAACCGTGGCCTCTATCGCGTGGTCTATCGGGGCGGGGGTAGGGCGGGGTGGTGCATTTATCGGGAGCGGCTCGACGATGCGCATCTCGTCGAGCCGGTCTACGGCGATGAGTGGACGGCCCGGAAGGCCGCAGAGCGCCTCGCCATCGAAGGGCGCTATCCGTCCACTGCGGAAACGACGGGCGATCGCATCGCGCTGCCCGCACCGCCGTCCGCCGCAGCTATCGACATGCCCGACCCCGAGGAGGATGAGCGGTGAGTGGGGACGGCGACACCCGCCACGGCCGGCACGCCTGAAAGGGCGATTGCGAAGGGATGCGGCACGGAAGGGGAACGTGGGAAATGATCGACCGAAAGCGGCGGTGCTCCCGAGCGGCGGCCTCGACTCGATGCCGCCCGATGGATCGCAAACGATTCGGGCGTTGCCGGGCGTGTGGCCGTCACCTTCGACCTCGGTCTCTTCGCGGGATCGGCCTTGATCGATGCCGTGCCGCTCCCGAAGGAACGTTGCCTTGAAGTTATCGGGCAAGAAGGCGTCCCGGGCCATCTCCGGCCGCGTTAAAGAACTGGGGGAGACACGATGTACTCCGTGAAAGAGATCTTTTATACGCTCCAGGGGGAGGGCGCGAACACCGGCCGCGCCGCCGTCTTCTGCCGCTTCAGTGGCTGCAACCTCTGGTCGGGCCGCGAGGAGGATCGTGTGACCGCAGTCTGCACCTTCTGCGACACGGACTTCATCGGCACGGATGGGCTGGGTGGCGGGAAGTTCGCCACGCACGACGATCTCGCACGGGAGGTTGCGTCGCACTGGCCCGCCACGCCCTCGCCCTGCATCCGGCCACTCGTCGTCTGCACCGGCGGTGAACCCCTGCTGCAACTGGACGCGCCGCTTGTCGCGGCGTTCCACGCGCGCGGCTTCGCGGTGGCGATCGAGACGAACGGGACACGACTCCCGCCGCTGGGGATCGACTGGATCTGTGTCAGCCCGAAGGCGGGGGCAGAACTGACCCTGCGGCGAGGGGATGAGCTGAAACTCGTCTTCCCCCAGATGCTCGCCATGCCCGAGCAATTCGCGCACCTGGACTTCCGGCATTTCTTCCTCCAGCCGATGGATGGGCCCGCGCGCGAGGAGAATACGCGGCTCGCGTTGCGGTATTGCCTCGAACATCCGCAGTGGCGGTTGGGGCTGCAAACGCACAAGATTCTCGCCATCCGCTGAAGGGAGGGAGTGATGGAACTCTTCAAGGAGTTCGCCTTTGAGGCCGCGCACCGCCTACCGAACGTCCCGGCTGAGCACAAATGTTCCCGGCTGCACGGCCACTCATACCGGGTTGAGCTCCATGTCCGCGGTGAGGTCGACCCCGAAACGGGCATGGTGATGGACTTCGCGGTGATCACGGCAGCGTTCAAACCGACGCTCGACCGGCTCGACCATTACTATCTGAACGAGATCGAGGGGCTGGCGAACCCGACGAGCGAGAATCTGGCGCGCTGGATCTGGTCGCGCGTCAAGCCGGCGCTCCCGCCGTTGTCTCGCCTCATCATTCGAGAGACCTGCACGGCCGGATGCATCTATCGCGGGGAGGACGAGTAGCGGCCTGCCCACGTTGTTCACCCCCCGTTCGGCAATGTTCTTCGGCACATCCCCTGTGCATCCCGTCAAGCGATATGGTCTGAGGCTGCCGGTTTCTATTCGTGACGCCTCACGTTCCCGATTGTGGCTGATAATACGCCGCGAGACGCCGTTCTTGGGTCTCGGCGGCGTGTCCGTGCCTCGACAGGCGCGAGGTGGGAGAGTACAATACGCATCTCGTTGTGATTTTATTCACAATACGCTGAAAAGGGGTGCGGGATGGAGACAACGGCGACGTACCGGGATCGTGTGCTGACGGTCGAGCCGCACGGGATCGCCCCGATCGCCGCGAATGAGCGGCATGGACGAACCGCGACGCTCTTCAGCCTCTGGTTTTCGGCCAACATGGGGTTGCCTGTCTGGCTCGTCGGCGCGCTGGCGATCGTCCTCGGTCTCGGATTCGCGGATGGTGTCGCCGCGATCCTCGTTGGTAATGTGATCGGCTGCTCGCTTCTCGCGCTGACGGCGAGCATGGGGCCGACGATCGCCACACCGCAGTTGCCCTTCACCCGGTACAGCTTCGGCGCGCGGGGCGTGTATCTGCCCGCACTGCTCAACTGGGTCAGCGCGGGCGGCTGGTATGCGGTGAACAGTCTCCTCGGCGCCCTCGCGCTCGCCCGGTTGCTGCACCTCCCCTTCGCGGTGTCGCTGCTGCTGCTGACGCTGGCGCAGGTGCTGCTCGGCGTCTACGGGTACAACCTCATCCACCGCTTCGAGGCGATCAGCGCGGCCGTGCTCGCCGTGGTCTTCCTGCTCATGACGGTCGTCGGCCTGCCGAAGGCGCACCTCGGCCTCGCGTCGCATCTCCCCACCGCCGACCATGTAGGGCGCTTCATCCTCATGAGCACGATCGTGGCTTCGTACGTCTTCAGTTGGTCCCCCTACGCGGCGGATTACGCGCGCTATCTGCCCGCCGAAACTGCCAAGCGCAACATTATCGCGGCGGTCTTCGCCGGGTCCTTCCTCGGGTGTGTCTGGCTCCAGGTGTTGGGCGCGGCGATCGCGACGATCGGTCTGAAGGCGGCGCCGATCGACCTCGTCGTGCAGGTCATGGGAAGATTTTGGGTACCGGCGCTCCTGGCGGTGGTACTCGGGACGATCGCCGCCAACGCCCTGAACATCTACACGGGCGCGCTGTCACTACTGACCCTCGATGTCCCGATCCCCCGTTGGCTGTCGGTCGTCGCGGTCGGCACGCTGGGCAGTGCGCTCGCGCTGTACGGTGCGCACGGCCTGTCGGCCAAATATGAGAACTTTCTCCTCCTGATTTCCTACTGGATCGGCCCGTGGCTGGCCATCGTCGTCGCGGATTTTTTCCTCCACCCGGGGGCGGGAACGTGGCGACGAAGGCCCGGTGCGGTGATATGGCCCGGCGTGATTGCCTTCCTGATCGGCCTCGCCGTCTCCGTCCCGTTCATGAACTCCGAACTTTACGTCGGGCCGCTCGCGCGCGCACTGCACGGCGCGGACATCGCCTACTACATCGGCATCGCCGTGGCAGGTGTCCTCTACGTCGGGCTTTGCCGGGTGGCGAGGAAAGGCGCCTCGGACGGCACGGCATAACGCCGGCGCTGGCGGCGCGCACCGGCGACCGATTACGGCGACGCCGATCGGGGCATGCTTCACCGGGATCGGACTCAGTGGCGGAATGTCCAGGCGTCGCGGCAATAGGATTCGCTTCGTAGGTGCATCGCACGATCGCGTTCGTCGTCTGTCACGTCCCCCCGTTCGAGCGCCATTCCGCACCGGGCAACGAGCGCCGCGACCAGTGCCGCCGGGAATTGCTCGAATGCCCCCGGCGACCCTGCAGTCTCCAGACCGACCATCCTCTCGCCGAGGAGATCCGCACGCCGCGCCCGCGTCGCGGCATCACCCGCCATACCGGCAACATGCTCCGCGGGATCGAGTCGACGATAAAGGCCGGCGACGTAGGCAACGGCGCCGAAGCGGCGTACCTGCGCCACCCCCACCAATTTGCGTTCACCGACCAGCACTTCATGGGGCGAGAAGCCGCCATAGCAGAACGGGCGCAGGAGAGGAGGCGTGGGACGTGTTCGTGCCTCCTCGACTGACAGCAACCGGGCCGGGATGTCGAGCGACCGCAGCGCGGCCTCGACCGCTGTGCCCAGACGGCGATAGGTCGCCAGGATGTCGTCGCGGACGAGCGGATCGTCCTTCGGCTCGATGATGGTGAAGCTGAGATAGTCGGGGGAGCTGGCGACCGCGCCCCCGCCGGCCAGTCGGCGCGCGATGACGATCCCGCGTTCCCGACATCTGTCCACATCGGCGTCTGCGGCGGCTTGCCCAGCGCCGAGGATGAGCGCCGGGGATTCCCAGTGCTCGAACCGAACCACGCTGGGGGCCCGGCCCGTGCCGACCGATTCCAGCAGCGCCTGCGTCGCGGCCAAGTGTCCCGGCGCGTCCATCGCCACCGTCGCGAGGAGCCTCACCGATCACAACCATCGTCTGGCGTGGCACGTTTCGTTTCGGCCCGTGGCAGCGTGTATGCCGCGAGCGCGGGTGGATCGCCCGCAGAGGGCCAGCGCAGCTGCAGGCCGAGCGCCGTAGCGATGGCACCGGCGCAGACAGGGACGACCGCGTCGACCGCGACCGCGCGGCCCAGCAGGGCGGCCAGGGAGGTCACGCCCCCATCGGGGAGGCCGCAGGGGACGATGTGGCGGAAGTAGGTCAAGTCCGTGGTGACGTTGAGCGCGAAGCCGTGATACGCCACCCCGTGCCGGACCGTGACCCCGATCGCGGCCAGTTTCTCTCGGCCGACCCAGACACCGGTGCGGCCCGGCACCGGCGCGGCCTCGACCCCGAAGTGTCCCGCCGTGGCGACCAGCGCCGCTTCTAGGCCGCCGATGTACTGTCGCACCGCCCGCCCGGCCCCGCGCAGCCGCACGATCGGGTAGCCCACGAGTTGGCCCGGCCCGTGGTACGTGATGTCGCCGCCACGATCGATGCGGTGGCAGGGCGCTCCCAGCGCCGCTAATGTCTCCGCATCCACGAGCAGGTTTGTCTCGTCGCCCCGCCGACCGATGGTATAGACGTGGTCGTGCTCGAGCAGCAGAAGTGTATCGCGAATTCGATCCGCGGCACGGGCAGCGGCGGCTTCCCGCTGCCAATCCCACAGTGGAAGGTAGGGGGCCGGGGCCGGGAGCCGGTACGCGGTCAGGATTCCCCCCTCGGTCGGCGGTGTGCCCGTCCCCGCTGCAGACGACAGCCGGGACGGGGCGGCGGGATCAGGCATCCGCAACGGTCGAACGGTCCTTTCGATGCAGCTGCGCATGCTGCTCCTTGGCGTGATAGGAGGAGCGCACCAAGGGACCCGACTCCACGTGCCGGATGCCGAGCACCTCGCCGTCGCGCTTGAGCTGCGCGAACTCCTCCGGCGTATAGTAGCGGTCGAGCGGGTGATGCCGTTGCGACGGCGGCAGGTACTGGCCGATCGTGAGGATGTCCAGGTCGACCGCGACGAGCTCGCGCATCACCGCCAGCAACTCGTCGTACCGTTCCCCGAGACCGACCATCACCCCCGACTTTGTCAGGACATCCGGGTTCTGCTCCTTAGCCTGTCGTAGCAACTCCAGGCTGATTTCGTGCGAGTCCCAGGGCTGAACGCGACGGTACAGCCGGGGCACGGTCTCCACGTTGTGATTGAGGACGTCCGGCCGCGCGTCGAGCACTGCCTTGAGCGCGTCCCAGTTGCCGTGGAAGTCGGGAATCAGCACCTCGATCCCGCAGTCCGGCAGCGCGGCCCGGATGGCTCGAATCGTGGCGGCAAAGATGCTTGCCCCACCGTCCGACAGGTCGTCGCGATTGACCGAGGTGATGACCGCGTGCTGGAGGCCCAGAGCCTGCACGGCAGCGACGACGCGTTGCGGCTCCTCAAGATCGAAGTGGGATGGGCGCCCGAACTTGACCGCGCAGAAACGGCAGGCCCGCGTGCAGGTGTCGCCGAGGATCATGAAGGTGGCGGTGCGCGCATTCCAGCACTCATAGATGTTCGGGCAGCGCGCCTCCTCGCAGACGGTGTGCAGATCGTGCGCATGCACGAGTTGTTTCAACTCGCGATACCCCTCCCCGCGCTGCACCCGGGCCATCCTGAGCCAGTCGGGCTTGCGCCCGAGCGGCGCGGCCCTTCTATGAGAAACAGCGTGCTGGGTGCGCGCTCCCCCAGCCGGATCAGTCGAACCCTCGGTGGTGCTTTGGGTGCCCGTATCATCCGGGTAATGCATGTGCCCTCATTTCTCCTATACCGACACGGGCCGATTTCTTCTGATCGTGTCGCCGATATCTCAACGATCGAGACATTTCCCGCCAACTGTTGGCGGTCGAGCACCGCGCTGCGGATCGTACCAAAGCTCCCCCCCCCGCTACCAGCGCCGCAGCTCTCGATATTTGTATGGGGCGACGGGCGAGCGGACCCGCTCCGGCCGATTCATCCGGGATCACGATGAGGATGACGACACGGAAGCGAACGAAGGCTCGTCGCTGCGGGCTTGCCCGGGAAGATGGCCGCGCGGCTGCATGCCGCCGGAGAGGGTATGCGGGTAGGCGCGGGCAAACCGCTCCAGCCCAACACGGCGCAACTGCTCCATCGCGATCTCTCGCCGCCGCGCCGTCGGCATGCCCGCCAGTTGCAGCCCGTACGCCACGTTATCCACTGCGGTCAGCCACGGAAAGAGCGACTGCCCCTGAAAGACCGTCGCCACCCGTCCGGCGAGGCGCGCCGTCCCGCTCGTTGGCCGCGCCAGCCCCGCGAGGACGCGTAAGAGCGAGGTCTTCCCGCATCCACTCGGCCCGACGAGACAGACGAACTCACCCGGTCGGATGGTGAGATGTATCTCCGCCAGCGCGGGAATCATCCCGAATTGCTGCGTCACATCATGCACGACGATGGAATGTGGAGAAGGGGAGGGCGGTTCTCGAACCGCCCCTACGGACGCAGTTACTCCCCACTCATTGCTCATTGCTTGTATGGCCCCAACTTCTTCACGGCGGCATCGGCGAAGGAGGTATCTATTTCTTTGTTCATATCGAGCGGCTCCTTATAGAGGAGGCCGCCGCGCTCGAAATAAAATTGTTGCATCGTCTGGAGGTCATCAATCTTGAACTGGCCGTTTGGGTCGAAGGTGGGCGCGTTGGAGCGCTTGGCGACATCGGCGGGCACATGGGTATATTTCTCGACGATGGTGGCGATGGCATCCGTCTTGAAGGCATTGCCTTGCAGATCGCGGCATGCCTTGATGTAGGCGTTCATGAAGCCCTGCGCGGGGCCTTTCTTCTGCTGCGCGAAGGTCGTGTTGTAGAGGACGATCGTCGGAAAGAAGCCGTTGATGAAGTCGTCGGAGAGGACGACGACCTGCCCCTTGTCCTTCGCCTGCGTGACGACCGGCTCGCCAAGCATTGCGGCGCTGATCGCGCCATTTTCGAGGGCGGCGGGGACATCCGGGAAGGCGACGCTCTCCACCTGCACGTCGCTCAGTTTCAAGCCACCTTTTTCGAGCGCCCGCGCCAGCCAGTATTCAGTCGCGGAACCGGCGGCGTTGATCGCAACCTTCTTGCCTTTGAGGTCCGCGACCGAATGGAACTGACCGCTCTCGTACGCCTTCTTCGAGACGACGAGCGGCGTCGTGACGGGCGGCGTCTCGCTATGGAGGGGCGCGACGACCGTAATGCCGATCTTCTTGGAGAGCGCGTTGAATGTTGCGACGCCCAGACCACCCAGCCCGACATCGAAGTTGCCCGTCGCGGTCTGCGTGATGATGTCCGTGCCGCCTGCCAGCGGGGCGAGGTGGATATCGAGGGTTTCCGCCTTGAAGTAGCCCTTCTCGATGCCGACATAGAGCGGGGCATCAATCATCACAGGAATATAGCCGACCGTCAGTGTGGTAGAGGCATCGGCGGATTTCGTGCCGCCGCACGCCGTGAGCACCAGCGTAACGGCCAGCACGCCGACAAGGAATCCGGGTATCCGACGCATTATCCATCACTCCTGCTGCGCTGCATGGAGGAAGCCTCGTTGCTTCCTCCCCATAAGTATACTCCGCCCGCCGCAAAAGCAGAACCCTGATTGCTAGAGGGTGTACGAGAAGGGGTCTAGGCCTGCTGTTTCGCCAAGCGGGCCAGCAGCACGCGGATCATCGTCAGGTAGACCATCGCCTCGCTGCTCGCTGGCAGAAACGCGTAGTCCTTGCTCATCCGTCGGAAGCGGCCGATCCACGCAATCGTGCGTTCCACCACCCATCGCCGCGGCAAGTGCCGAAAGCCTTTGGGCCGCTCGAGCAGACTCCAGTCCACCTCCTGACCGGGGAAGACCCACAGACCACGGGGATGTGGTGGATGTTTGACCACCTCGACCTCCCAGCCCATCGTGGTCTCGATCCACTCCTGTCCCGTGCCGGTGTATCCGCTGTCCACCCAGACCTTCTGCATCCGTGGGAACACTCCCTTGACGGGTTCAAGCAACAGGCGGACACCGGCACGATCCTGGATATTCGCCACATGCACGACGACTTTGAGCAGCAGACCCAAGGTGTCAACGAGCATACTAGTAGTCTGACACGGAGAGTATACATCAATCATCGAGAAGGGTGATCGGATAGAGATGCTTCAGTTTGATCCGCGCATCTGCGGTCGTGAAGCGCCAGTCAATCCGGCTTGCCGTCGCGTTGCGTGCTC
>JAABUJ010006854.1_pt1 | contig 10835 bp, 11 predicted proteins | sample 5559131 | NCBI WGS metagenome assembly JAABUJ01 (sample SAMN10711875, study PRJNA513366) | rock metagenome | isolation source: Antarctica rocks | place: Antarctica: Victoria Land, Mt New Zealand nord | collected 2016-01-07 | reverse complement strand
ACGAAGCCGCTTTTGAATGGTGCACCTGGGAGAGCGCCACGCTGGAGTGGCCACCTTCCACTGGCCTAGCAGAACGATTTCACGATCCACTCTACAGGTTGGCATTCGCGCGGATTGTCACTCACTATGCCTCCCATAATGCTTGGCTGGAGGATGAAACTTTGCTTCGGAACAGCCAAAAATTGGCCGACATCCCAGGCGTTCTTATTAACGGTCGCTTTGATTTTCAATCGCCCATTAGCAATGCATGGCACTTGAAACGTGTTTGGGATCTGGCTGATCTTCGCGTTGTTCCCAATTCCGGACACAGAGCTGATGAGCATATCTCTGAAGAACTTGTGCGCGCGACCAGTCGCTTTGCACACAACCTTTAACGGAGCAAGTTTCGCTCATAGCTCGGCGACCTGCTCTCTGTACGGTCCTTCTTGTTCAGTAATCGCTGAAGAGCGGGATAGAGTGAGCTTTCCCCGACTCGCAGTACGTCATCTGAAACCTGTTTCAGCCTAAGTGCAATACAGTAGCGGTGCATCGGTCCGAAAACTAGGCTTCGCAAGATCAGCAAATCGAGCGTGCCCGGAAACAGCTCAGGAGGACTTGATCGCGTACCCATCGCTACTGATGGAAGAATGACACGTTTTCAAGAGTGTCTGTCAAGTAGGTTGCTGTTTTGTATGACGCGGGTTGCTCCGTCGCCGCATTGCGAAAACGATGAAGGAAAGCACGGTACGCATATAGGTCTCTGCATGCTCGGTAGCAATCGCGGTTGTCCCTGATCCATACAAGCCATCACGAGCGATAGCGACGTGGTCGAGCGGCCCTGCTAAAGCTGATGACGGATGGTTACCGGGAAGCGAAGCCAGAGTCATGTGAACGGAAGGTGTAATCGCCAGATCGCGGTCGATTACTTCGACATGGGGGTTCGCCTTTCTGAGCTTGTCCACAATTGCAGCGGTAACCTCGCGACTTACCGACCTGTTGCCCAGGATGATTGCGTCAATGTGAAGAAGTTTCACAACAATACCTCGATATAAGTTGGAAAACTTGAAAACCGCCCGCAAACAGGGTGCGCGCCCACCATCGTGCCCACGCACCGAAGCACTCGGTGCACATTCTCAAAAGAACCGGTATGATCCGATAACCGTCAACTGATCGCGGATTGGCGGCTCGGCTATCCAATTGCGGAGGTTGTCTAGAAATGCTTTACCTTCCGGCAGTTCGGGAAGAGGGTTCTCTACTCCATCATCCAGCTCCAATAGAGCCTGATATGTAACACCGTCCGAGAGTCGGCACGAGATGTAACGTACGCCTGCGGGCGCCGTTTGTTGAAGTGCCTCGAATATGCGCGTAGCCGCTGCTTCAAACTCGACGACGCTCTCAGGCTTGACCTTGAAACGAGCCATTTGTAAGTTCATTCGGAAATCACCTTTCATGTATAGGAGTGGCGAACCTTTTCGTCACAAAGGCGAGGTTTGATTCGTCACAACTATGACGAGCGGCGATGAGAGAGTGTGACGGGATGGCTGGTCACGGGTGGCTGACGGAACAATTCGAGCTCAACCGCGACCATCTGAGGGCGGTAGCGTATCGAATGCTCGGCTCGCTCGCCGAGGCGGACGACGCCGTGCAGGAGACCTGGCTTCGACTCAACCGCACCGAAACGGGAGGAGTGGAGAACTTAGCTGGATGGCTAACGACGGTTGTGGCCCGGGTATGCCTGGACATGCTGCGCTCGGGCAAGTCACGAGGCGAGGAGCTGCTCGATGAGCACCTGCCTGACTCCGCTGTGGGCCACCAGAATGGAATGAACCCCGAGCACGAAGCGCTGCTGGCCGAATCTGTTGGTCTTGCGCTACTTGTGGTTATGGAGAGGCTTGCTCCGGCTGAGCGGCTCGCATTTGTGCTGCACGATATGTTTGCTGTGCCGTTCGAAGAAATTGCTGCTATGGTGGGGCGATCCCCGGCTGCCGCAAGGCAACTCGCGAGTCGGGCACGTCGACGCGTGCAGGGCGCGCCTATAGCCTCCGACGCTGGCCTATCGCAACAGCGAAAAGTTGTCGAGGCGTTTCTCAGTGGCTTGCGCACCGGCGATTTTTACGCGATTCTGGCCGTACTTGATCCGGATGTTGTCCGTCGTGCCGACTACGCTGCTGTACCTACGGTTGCAGAGAGAGAGAGTCGCGGTGCCGAGATGGTGACAAAGGAAGCGCTCACACATATTGCACGGGCGCGGTTCGCACAATTGGCGCTCGTCAACGGGTCCGTTGGAATCATCGTGGCTCCACGCGGAAAGTTGTTTATGGTCCTTCGCTGCAAAGTAATGGCCGGAAAGATTGTCGAGTTTGAAGTGATTGCCGACCCGGCGCATCTCAGCCAGCTCGATCTGGCCATCTTCCCCGACTGACCAGCCAACGTGTAGTGCGGTTTCGGATGTCCTGTGGCCGCTCACGCATCGTGTAATCGGAGTGCCAATCTTCTTGGAATTGCAGATCGCATGAGCAGATCGACATCGCGGCCAGTTTGTTCCCATTCGTGAAGTATTAAGCGAAGACGTTGACGCCAAACAAGAACTTCGCGGTCGTCTTGGAGCTATTGCGTGAGTCGGGGCCAGCGCCGAACGAGCGCTTCGTGGGCGATCTCGACCATCTCCTGTCGACCGCTGCTCTCAACGCCAACCGTCACCAGCCGCGATTCGGCTAACACTGCCAATACCCTGCGTCCGGCGTCGCTGTTCAAAAGGTCTTCACTAAACAGAGCCGAAACAGGAATTCGATGCCGGGTGTCCTCCCCGCCATCATCCGCGAGACGGACTAACCGGGTGAGTATATGGCGAGCAGCTTCTTGCTGTAACGACGTGAAGCTTCGGTACACTTTTTCCGCTCGTTGCGCAATCGCTCCCGATAACTGTCCAAGTCGCTCATAAGCCGAGTGTGTAAGTATCTGATCGACCTGGCGGCTCCACAGTTCTGTCAGAGCGAACTCCAGGAGCGGCAGGACTCCGGGTTCGCGGCCGGTGTCGCTTAGTATGCGTTCTACCAGTCCATCTTCGAATCTAACGTTGTGTCGCAACGCCGGCTTCCGTATGACGGAATCCAGCTCCTCCCGATTCATCGGCCCGATCTTAACGTCGCCGTCCTGCGTCTCGTCCACGAAACGGCGGTGTGATAGCAATCGGCTACTGAAGTCGGCCCGAATGGTGTAGACCACCTTGATGTTCGAAGTGGCAGAAGAAAGCGATGCGAGCGTATCGAACAAGAGGTCCCGCGTACGTTGAGCAGTACATAGGGTGTACAACTCCTCAAACTGATCTGCGATCAGGAGCAGGCTATCTTTGCGAGCGGCTCGCAGGACCTGAGTAAGCAAATACGGCAGCTGGCCTTGCTCTAACACCTCGCGCAATTCCGGGAGATGTGCAGCCCTCGCAATATCAGCCGCATTCGGTTCGAGGTGCGGGATCAGAACCGTAACAAGAGCACCGAAAGGATCCGCGCCAGGGCGACAATAGAGAATCTCCCACGAACCGGAACGTTTCAGTGCCGGGATAAGCCCAGCAGCTATTAGCGAAGACTTGCCGCTGCCAGAGCATCCTGACACTTGAACCAGGTTCTTTTGCGCGAGTTTTTGTTCCAAAACGTCGACCAGGGCTTCGCGTCCGAAGAAGTCCTCGGCATCTTGCTCACGGAAGGCTAGCAAGCCTCGGTACGGGCAGGGAGGGAGATCGATGCTACAGTTTGGGATCGGTTGACCCTGGCGCTCAGCCGATAACGGGCTCGAGACAATGCACTCGTTTGAGGTAACCCCAAGCGCTTCGGCGACCTTCGCCATTGTGCCGAGGTGAATCGACCTTCCCCGTTCGAGATTTTGAATCGTCCGAACGGACAGTATGGCCTTCTCTGCCAGCTTTTCTTGGGTCCAACCCCGCCGACTGCGGAGCTCTACGACGGTTTTCCAAGCAGGTTGGACGTGATTACCGGTCGCCGATGCGCAATTTTGCGTAAAACTGCGTTCCAAATGCACCTCCGATTCGTGTTTCACACGGGCACATGGGTATCTAATGGGAACGTCAGATGATTGCAGAGCCTCGGAAAAGGAATTGCCGATCGATTAGGCCAATCTTCAAGCTGAAGCTCCACGCTGGCTTCGAGTCCCATCGGGTATATGAAAAGGATATCGAATTTCACGTGAAAAGGCGGTTTTGTTTTATTCAGACCATCCTGGTCTTGGAAATGATCGGAGTTGAGGTCCTCAATGCAAACAAGTACGTCAGATTTCATTAATTTGCCAGCATTTGCAAAAGCGGTCGCGGAACATTTGAATGATTCCTTCGGCAGCCGCGTCACCGCAAGACGCGTACTCAACCTCGATGAAGCCGCCGCGTACTGCGGTCTCAGCCGCGACAGTTTCAAGAAGAAGGTCGTGCGAGATCGCCTTCGCAAGGTGCGGCTCGACAAGTGCTGGCGTTTCGATATCGCGGACCTCGACGAATGGATCGACGGCCATAAAGAGCGGATCATGCAGGAGACAGCGGCATGAGAAAGCGGTCGGCGAAACGAACGAAAGGGCAAGGGGCTGTTTTTCAAGATCCTCCCTCACCCTATTGGCAGCTTTCCTATTGGAACGGCTGGCGCCAGGTCCGCGAGTCCGCTCGCACGACGGATCATGCCGAAGCCGTCAAGACGCTACAGCGCAAGCTTGGAGAGATCGCAGTTGGCAAGTCCGCAGGTGCCGAGCGCATTCGAATTGCCGCTCTACTGCAGTTGCTTATTGAAGATTACCGAAGACATGACCGTGCAGATCTCTGTGAGGCGGAACAGCGGGTGAACAGGCTGCTCAAGCCAGCATTCGGCGACTTACGGGCCGCAGCATTCACGACCAAAATACTGAACGGCTACATCGAAACCCGGCAAAAAGAAGGCAGACAAAACGCCACGATCAACCGCGAACTCTCGCTACTGCGCCGTTCCTTCCGACTCGGGTATGAACATGATCCTCAGCTAGTGTTCCGTCTTCCGGTCATCAAGGCGCTGCCGGAAGATAATGTCCGGGAAGGATTCCTTGAGGTTGAAAAATACCGCCTCATTCTCGACGCCCTTATTGAAGAAGTCAAGCCTGTCTTCGTTGTCGCGTACCACCTCGGTATGCGAACCGGCGAGCTGCTTGCTCTCAAACGAAGCTGGGTGGACTTAAAGGAAGGTTTGATTTACGTTAACGGTCGCGTCACGAAGAATCGTGAGCCGAAGACAGCTCCAATCTATGGCGACATGGGGCCGTGGCTCGAAATGCTCTTGAGCCGCGGTCAAATCGAGTCCCCGAAATGTATTTGGTTGTTTTCGAGAGCAGGAAAACCCGTAAAGAGCTTCAAAGGTGACTGGGAGCAGGCCTGCACCGAAGCCGGTGTTCCTCATCTGCTGTTCCACGATCTGCGGCGGACAGCTGTTCGCAATATGATCCGTGCCGGAGTTCCCGAAAAGATCGCCATGCAGATCTCAGGCCACAAGACCGCGAGCATGCTCTGGCGCTATAACATCACGGATGCTCGCGACATCAAGGATGCGGGAAAACGCACAGAGCGATATCTGCAGGCGCAAAACGAGCAACAACATGCGGGAAAACCTACGGAGTCACTTCATGCCAAAGCCAGCTAAGTGGTGCCCGGGGCGGGACTTGAACCCGCACTCCGCTTGCGCGAAAAAGGATTTTAAGTCCTTTGCGTCTGCCGATTTCGCCACCCGGGCAAATTTGAAAAACTCTGCTTGAGGCCGAGCAATCGCTCGCCAACACCTTGCAGTCAGCAGGTCTTCAGAGTTCATGATAATAGACGGCGAGTGCCGGTCCATGTCGCGTGAACGTGCCCACTGCTGAACGCGCATGGCAGTTCACAGATTGCGAGACCAGTTCAAAAACAGCCAAAAAGCAGGTGATTCCACTTCGAAATGTGCTTTGCCACCATGCTGGCGCTGTCTCCGTCTGAAAAGGAGCAAAAACCCCCAGGAAAACCGCACCTTTTCGTTTATTTTCTCTTTACATCGCTATTGCACTCCCGTATTATCAAGTTGACTATGACGCGCTAAAACATTCTTCGGTTGTTCTGTTTCATCCACCTTTGCCAGACAACAGGAAATGGTAAGCGCTTCAATCAGAAAGTCCAGGGAGAATTCAACATGGCAGAAGTCAAACGCATGACTCAGACAGCGATTGTCAGAGAACTCGCGGAAACCGCCGGAATCAATAATAAGATGGCCAAGCAATTTATGGAATCGCTTGCCGAACTCGCGGTTCGCGAGACGAAGAAGAACGGTGTATTCGTGCTACCAGGAATCGGACGGCTCGTCCGCGCGGATCGCAAGGCCAGGATTGGACGCAACCCTTCGACCGGCGAGTCGATCAAGATCCCGGCTAAGAAGGTTGTGAAGTTTCGAATTGCCAAGTCCGTGAAGGACGCGATTGTCCCGCCGAAAAAAGTAGCTGCAAAGTAGTTTGTCGTTGGCTTACGCGCAAGGTTCAGGACCTGCGGCGGCGCTCGCGCGGTCCTGAATCCCGCCCTACCTGTTCGTTATACCTTGGGATTCCCGTCCTTCGGCTCATCATCGTTCTTTACCGAATTCTTGAAGTTCTTAATCCCTTCGCCTAGACCCTTCGCCAGGTCGGGTATCTTCTTCCCGCCGAACAGCAGAACGAAAACGATGATGATGATGATCAGTTCAGTCGGGCCAATCGTGCGAAACATTTCTGCGTCCTCTACTCCGCCTTCATTGTAAGACGTAACAACTCTGCGCGGGCCGCCTCTTGCGGATACCCTGCCCTCGCTCGTAGATCAGCGGGCGAAAGCCGCCCCAAGAACCCTGAGAATGACGCTCAACAAAATCAGCGGCAGCACGGTTAGCGCCTTTGCTTTGGTCACCCGAAAAGCTGCGCTGAAGATCAGGACCATCATCACGATCCACCAAATTTCGAAGACGGAAAAATAACCTAGGAACGCTGCCAGAAACTTGTTCGTGCCCGCAGGCAGGAAAATGTCCAGGCCCAATGCCGGCCGAAGTTCCGCGACCGTAGAAACTTCGCCCTTGGCTTTCAGAATCACCACGCCCGCGATTGCTGCCAAAACCTGAATCAGGCTACAGCCCGCTACCAGGTTGAAGAGCTGGCGGAACTTTGCGTGCACGCTTGTCACTGCGCTCATTCCGAGGAGCACCGCCGCCTGGATAGCGAAGATAACCGCAATCATGACGGGCGCGAAATACATGCTAATTCTCTGGATCGTTAAACCGACCTCCATACTCTTCTGGTATTGCTCGGGCGACACACCCGAAGGCAGAGGCGTTACTTCCATTACGTGCCTTGTCATCGGCATAATGATGAAGCTGGCAATAATGGAGACGACGGAGAATAGGATGAGGGGGCCGAGCCAGAACCATTTGCTGTGAACCCGTCGCGCCGCGCCCTCGGGGTCCATCAGGAAGCTGCCCATCCCGGCTAAGTCGTTTCCGATGTTCTCTCCCGAACCGGCGGGCATCTCAGGCGCTAAAGTTCCCATGTGTTGCTCTCCCAGTAGTGATCGCTCCGAATTATATCGGGTTTTGCAGGGCGGCGTTCGATAATTGTTTTTGCGCAAGAGTGCGCGTGTGAGTTACAGAGTGAAGACCCTAACGTTCGTTCTCATAGCCATCTTATTGGCTAGCTGTCATCGCGACACCAAGCCGGCTGGACCGCAACACCACTATCCACTTTCCGGGAAGATCACGGCTCTGGATGCGCAGCACCGGACTGCCACAGTTGACGCTGCTGCCATTCCAAACTACATGGAAGCGATGACGATGGAATATCCGATACAGTCGAAGAGCGAATTTGAGAAGCTGCGAGCCGGTGAGCAAATTACGGCTACCGTCGATGTCGCCGCCGATGAGAGCTACGCGCTCTCAAACATAAAACCTGCTTCAACCAGTCCCAGGTGAACTCTCTTCCGCGGCTCTGAGAAAAGTCCGCATTCGCCAAGTCTCTTCTTCGAGGGCGTGCTCAAACTCGAGTGAATTGGGGCGCTTGTTTACAAAGCCGAGCCCAACCGAGAGCTGGCCCTTCGTGAGCGACACATTCGCCCAACCGATTACAGAATCCATCCAGAGCAGCGGCATCGCGTAATAACCGAGTTGGCGCTTCTGCACTGGAGTGTAGGCTTCGAATCTGTAGCGCCAGCCCCATAGATGTTCGAGTCGCCTTCGATCCCAGACAAGCGGATCGAAGGGGGCCAGAAAGCGAACAGCAGCGAGTGGCTTGCTTGCTTTAAAAGTCTCTGCGGGCCACACATACGTAAGACCATCTGTTTCGGCAGACTCCAGTTCGCCCGTTCGCAGAAGGGTGTCGATGATCGGCGCCCGAATGTTCAAGTCAGGTGCCGCCCTGAAAACGAAGCGCAGAATCTCACGGAAGCTGGCTAAGGGAACTGGAGCAAAAATCGCCGCAGCCAGCAGCACCAATCGCTTTCGTCTTTCATGACGCGGCAAGTGTTCCCCGGGTTGCGTGATTGGCCCATAGATCCTGACTCCGTTTTCCCGCCGAGCAACTCTGAGCAGTCCACGGTAGTGCAGCCGCTGTAATGCGTGGGTAGTCGCTTTCGAATAACCACCCCAGGCGTTCACTTGCCGCTCGCGCCCAAGATGCTGCTCCAATTCGCGCGGGTGTAGCGGACCATCGTTCCGGACAACTTCCAGGACCCGTCGTTCCAGGTTGCTGAGACCGGCCGCGTTTCTCGGATGCAATAGCCGCCAGTTCTCGCGAGGCAGGAAACCGTACGCATAGAGCAGATCCTCTTCGATATCCAGTTGCGGATAGCGCCGTTCCAGGTCGCCCGCCTGGTAGTTTTTTACCCGATGGCGCAAGATGAGGTCCTGCGCCCGCGCCGGTGAACGTATCGGATCGGCTTGCACGAATCCAAGCCGGCTTATCGCTTTGCTCAACCAGGTGGGCTTGAAGAGGGTCCGCCGGATCGCATCGGCGCGTAAGCGCTGAATGGTCACGGGCCGTTTTTATCTGGTCCGAAAACGGTCCGACAGTTTCGCGAGCTTGTCATCAATAGAAACGGGTCTCGTCTGTTCGCGAATCTTCTGTTGCGGAGCGTGCTTGACCTTTGGCAGTTGAGATTGTTCCAGTGCTTTGATTGAAAGCGCGATGCGTTTGGCTTTTGGATCCGCTGAAAGCACCTGGACTCGCACCACCTGCCCCACCTTCACCGCCTCGTTCGGGTCTTTGATGAAGCGCGCCGATAACTCACTGATGTGTACCAAGCCATCCTGGTGCACGCCCACGTCCACAAAAGCTCCGAAGTTCGTTACGTTTGTTACCGCGCCTTCCAGAATCATGCCCGGCGACAGATCGCTTATTTCTTTGATACCTGCTTTGAACTGGGGCACGACAAACTGGTCTCGCGGGTCCCGGCCCGGCTTTCGCAGCTCTTCCCGGATGTCCCGCAATGTGTACACGCCCGCTGACCCGGTCTGAAAGTCTTCGATGCGAACCGAATCGACTAACGAGGGCTCAGAGACGAGTTGATCGACCGTCACGTTAAGAGCCTCAGCCATCCGCTGCACAATCGGGTACGATTCCGGATGAACCGCAGTGACATCGAGCGGATTGTCGCCGCCTCGTATGCGGAGAAATCCGGCAGCCTGCTCAAACGTCTTCGGGCCGAAACCAGGAATGGCTCGCAAGCTGATTCGCGATCGAAAGCGGCCATTCTCATTGCGAAACTCGACAATCTTTTGCGCAGTACGCTCATTGATACCCGCTACATGACGCAGGAGTGCAAAGGAAGCAGTATTCAGGTCGACACCGACCCGATTGACGCAGGTTTCAATTGTGCTTTCGAGCGCGCCATTGAGTTTGCGTTGATCGACATCATGTTGATACTGGCCGACACCAATCGACTTGGGGTCTATCTTGACTAATTCGGCGAGCGGATCCTGCAAGCGGCGTGCAATGGAAATCGCGCCGCGAACTGTCAGATCAAGGTCCGGGAACTCCTGCCGTGCAGTTTCAGACGCTGAGTACACGGAGGCACCCGATTCATTCACGACCAAACTGAAGACATCTGTGAGTTTGTGTTCGCGCAAGAAATCCTGCGCAAAGGCAGACGTCTCGCGCGAACCGGTGCCGTTGCCAATGGCAATCGCTCGCATACCATGCTTCTGGATGAGCATAAGGAGAGTGCGCGAAGCTCCCGCCGTGTCCTTCTTAGGTTCGAGCGGATAAATGACATCGTGGGCCAGGAATTTTCCCGTGTCGTCCACAACAGCCACCTTGCAGCCTGTGCGCAAACCAGGATCGAGACCGAGCACGCCGATCTGCCCGGCCGGAGCGGTAAGCAATAGATTTTGCAGGTTCTCGCGAAAGACACGAATCGCTTCCGCATCCGATCGTTCCTTGAGTTCCAGCCGGACTTCAGTCTGTATCGAAAGGTTCAACAGGCGACGCCAGGCATCTTCCACCGCAAGCTCCAGGTGATGCGTCCAGTCTCCGGACTCGCGGATGACCTTGCTCTTCAGATACGCAACTGGTTTCTCCGCCGGAAGCTCAATCTGAAAGTAAAGAACCTCTTCGTTAGCCCCCCGGCGAATCGCCAGCATACGATGTGAGGGGATTTTGGATGCCTGCTCACTGTAGTCGAAGTACAGTTTGAATTTGCCTTCCGGATCTTTGGCGCTATCAACTGCGTGGCTGACGACCATGCCTTCCGCTAGCATCACCTGGCGCAGATATGTCCGGAACTCTGCTGTTTCACTGATGCGCTCGGCGACGATGTGCCTGGCCCCTTCGAGAGCCTCGTCCACCGTATGAACCTCTTTATC
>JAABUJ010006853.1_pt1 | contig 10836 bp, 11 predicted proteins | sample 5559131 | NCBI WGS metagenome assembly JAABUJ01 (sample SAMN10711875, study PRJNA513366) | rock metagenome | isolation source: Antarctica rocks | place: Antarctica: Victoria Land, Mt New Zealand nord | collected 2016-01-07 | reverse complement strand
CGGCCGCGAGCGCCGTGGTCAGCATCAACACCCGGGTGTGCGAGAACTGCGGCGACTGCTCCACCCAATCGCACTGCATCGCCATCGAGCCAGTCGAGACCGAGTACGGCCGCAAGCGCCGTATCTCGCCGACCAGCTGCAACACCGATCTGTCCTGCCTGAAGGGGTTCTGCCCCAGCTTCGTCACGGCGAGCACGGCGGCTCCGGCGGCCGACACCACCGGGAACTGGCAGGCGCGGGAGGCTGAGTTCGCGGCCGGATTGGCGATGCCATCGCTGCCAGGTCTCGATGCCCCGTGGCGAGCGCTGTTTGCCGGCATCGGCGGCGGCGGCATCGTCACTTGCGGCGCCATCGTCGCCATGGCGGCGAGCCTGGAAGGGCGCGACGTCAGCACGCTCGACTTCACCGGCTTGGCGCAGAAGAACGGCGCCGTCGTCTCCCACGTGCAGGTCGCGGCCGCGGGGCTGGACGTCGTCCGCATCCCGACCGGCGAGGCGCACATGATGCTGGCGGCCGACCTCGGGGTGGGCGCGCAGGCTGGCGTGCTGGAACGCTGCCGGCCCGGCGCTGCCGTCATCGGCAACCTTGACCTGCAGGCGGGCACCGGCTTCCTCACCGATCGCGACGCGCGGATCGACGCCGGGCTGCATCGCCGCACGATCGACCGGGCGACCGGGGGCAACGCGTCGCGCTACCTGCGGGCCGCCCCCTTGTCGGAGCGCCTGTTCGACAACGCGCAAGCGCTCAACACGCTGATGCTGGGGCTTTCCTGGCAGCTTGGCCTCGTTCCGGTCGGGTTCGCCGCGCTGCACCGGGCGATGGAGTTGAACGGCACGGCGGTTGAGCTGAACCAGCGCGCTTTCCTGTGGGGGCGCATTCTGGCGGCCCGGCCGGAGCTGGCCGACGAGATCCTGCTAGGTGAACCCGTGTTTCCCGCAACGCTGGATGCGCTGGTCGATGCACGGGCCGGCGAATTGGTGCGCTACCAGTCGAGCAGCCTGTCCCGGCGCTACCGGCAACTGGTCGACCGTGTCGCCGCCCGCGAGCGGGACGTGCTGGGCGAACCTGGCGCACTGACGCGGGCGGTGGCCGAAGGGTACTTCCGCGCCCTCGCCATCAAGGACGAGTACGAGGTCGCCCGGCTGCACGCCGCCGCCCGCTACGGCGACCGTCCCGTGTTCCACCTTGCCCCGCCCTTTACCGGCACCGATCCTGCGACCGGGCGGCCGCGCAAGGTCGCCATCTCCGGCCGTATCGCCCTGCCGCTGTTCCGCGTGCTGCGCCACGGCCGGCTGCTCCGTGGCACCCCGTTCGACGCGTTCGGCTGGCAGGCCGAGCGGCGGCGGGAGCGCGCGCTGATTGCCAGGTACGAGGGCGATATCGGACGCGCGCTGGCCTCGCTGCGGCGGGATGCGCTGGACACCGCGGTCGCACTGGCCGACATTCCGATGCACATCCGGGGCTTCGGCCCGGTAAAGCGCAAGAGCATGGACGACGCCGAGGCCAACCGTGCCGCACTGCTGGCGGCGCTGGATCGTAGGCCCACCGCCGTCGCCGCCGAGTAGGGGAACACATGATGACTTCAATCTGCATCCTGGGCGCCGCGCGTACGCCAATCGGTGGGTTGCTGGGCGAACTGGCGCCGCTCAACGCCGTCGCTCTCGGCGCGTCCGCCATCGCCGCCGCGCTCGGTCGCGCGAACGTGCCAGCCGATGGCGTCGGCGGCGTGGTGATGGGCAACGTGCTGCCGGCCGGGCTCGGCCAAGCCCCGGCGCGGCAGGCAGCCATCGCGGCGGGCGTGCCCACCTCCGCCCCCGCCGTCACCATCAATAAGATGTGCGGCAGCGGGATGCAGGCGCTGATCCAATGCCACGATTCGCTTGCGGCTGGCGGCGCGGGCGTACTGGTCGCGGGCGGGATGGAGAGCATGAGCAATGCGCCGTTCCTGCTGCCCCGGCTGCGCGGCGGGGTGAAGTACGGCCACAGCCAGGTCATCGACTCCATGGCCCTGGATGGACTGGAGGACGCCTGCAATCCCGGCCGCGCCATGGGCACCTACGCCGATGACACCGCCGCCAAGTTCGGTTTCAGCCGCGCCGACCAGGACGCCTTCGCCGAGCGCTCGCTGCACCTGGCTCAGGAGGCCGGCGCGAACGGCGCGCTCCGCGACGAAATCGCCGACATCGTCGTCCCAGGCCGCAAGGGCGACATCCGCATCTCGACCGACGAGCAGCCGCGCCGGGCGGACCCGGCCAAGATCGCGACCCTGCGTCCGGCGTTCGGCGCCGGCGGCACCGTCACCGCCGCGAACGCCTCCTCCATCTCCGACGGCGCCGCCGCTCTTGTGCTCGCCGCCGAGGGCGAGGCGGAGGATCGTGGCTTCACCCCCCTCGCCCGCATCGTGGCCCATGCGACCCACGCGCAGGACCCGGCGTGGTTCACCACCGCCCCCGCCCCCGCCATCCGCAAGGTGCTCGCGCGGGCGGGATGGTCGATCGACGACGTGGACCTGTTCGAGATCAACGAAGCCTTCGCCGTCGTGGTCCTGGCCGCGCAGCGCGAACTCGGCATCCCGACCGACAGGATCAACGTGCGCGGCGGGGCGTGCGCGGTCGGCCACCCGATCGGCGCGTCCGGCGCGCGCATCGTCGTCACCTTGCTGGCCGCGCTACGCCAACGCGGCTTGCGGCGCGGGGTCGCGGCCATCTGCATCGGCGGCGGCGAGGCGACGGCGGTGGCGCTCGAACTGCTGCACTGAACCGGAAAGAATTCATCATGCTCGAACAGACCGACCCGTCCGCCCTCATCGTCGATACCGCCCGCCGCTACGCCGAGCAGCGCCTGGCGCCCACGGCCGCCGCCCGGGAGCGAGCGGGCGAGATCGAACCCGCGATCGTCCGCGAATTGGGCGAGATGGGATTCCTTGGCGCCACGATCTCCGCCGAATGGGACGGCGCCGAAATCGACATGCACACCTACGCCCGCGTCGTCGAGGAGATCGCGGCCGGCGACGGCAGCGTGTCGACCTTGGTCAGCGTGCACAACGCGCCAACCTGCGAGATATTGCAGATGTACGGCACCGACGCGCAGCGCGACCAGTGGCTGCGGCCGATGGCGACCGGCGCTGCGGTCGGCAGCTTCGCCCTGACGGAACCGGGCGCCGGGTCCGAGGCGTCGGCCCTGCGCACTAAAGCCGTGAAGAAGGACGGGCGCTACGTGGTCAACGGCGCCAAGCAGTTCATCTCCAACGCCAAAATCGGCCAGACCACCCTGTTGTTCGCCGTCACCGACCCGGCCGCCGGCAAGAAGGGACTGTCCTGCTTCGTCGTCGTCAACGACACGCCGGGGTTCAAGGTCGCGCGGGTCGAGGACAAGCTGGGCCAGCGCGCGTCGGACACCTGCCACCTAGAGTTCGACGACCTTGAAATCCCGGAGGACCAGCGGATCGGCGCGGAGGGCGAAGGCTACCGGATCGCGCTTTCCACGCTGGAGGCCGGGCGCATCGGCATTGCGGCGCAAAGCGTCGGCATGGCCCGGGCGGCGTTGGACTACGCGGTCGGCTACGCGAAGGATCGCCAGAGCTTTGGCAAGCGCATCATCGACCACCAAGCCGTCGGCTTCCGGCTCGTGGAGGCGAAAACCCGCCTGGAAGCGTCCCGCCAGCTCGTGCTGCACGCGGCGCGGCTGAAGGATGCGGGCCAGCCGGCCCTCGAAGCCGCCGCGATGGCCAAGCTGTTCGCCTCCGAAGCGGCCGAGGCGATCTGCAGCGCCGCCATCCAGACGCTCGGCGGCTATGGGCTCCTCTGCGACTACCCGGTCGAGCGCATCTACCGCGACGTACGGGTGTGCCAAATCTACGAGGGCACGTCCGACATCCAGAAGATCATCCTGCAGCGCATGCTCTGATCGCGGCCTCGGCGGCGTCCTGCCCGGCGAGGACGGCGCCGCCCACGGTCCCGGCGAGGCCGTCGGTGCGGGTGGCTTCGCCGGCGAAGATCAGCCTTCCATCGACCGGAACGCCCAGGGCTGCCCGCGCGTTGGCCGTGCCCGGGCGGGCGTAGGCGTAGGCGCCGCGGGTGAACGGGTCCTGGCTCCAGCCCGTCACGATGGCGGGCCTGGGAAACAGGGCATCGATCCGGTTTCCAAACAATTCCCGGAGCTGCTTGCGTGCGAACGCTTCCGCATCCTGGTTCGTCGATTTCCAGGCGATGCTGCCACCCATGAAGCCGATGACGTGGCCATGCCCGTGCGGCCAGGCGATAAACATCATCGCCGGATCATCGATGGCTGCGACGCGCCGCTCGATCCCGCACGAGTCCGGCAGGTCCAACCGGTCCACCCCGGCGGCACCCAGGGCGACCTTCGTCAGCAATCCCATCGGCAGGCCTTCGATCGCCGCCTGCGTCGCGTCCGGCAGCGACGGGGAGAATGCGATGCTGCCGGAGGCGAGCACGCCCGTGGACACCGTCACGATGCAGGCGTCGCAGGCGAGCGTTCCGTCTGGCGTCTCGACCTGGATCAGGCGCCCGCGCCGGTCGATGCGGGTGGCTGGCGTGTTGAGCCGCACCGGGCCGGCCGGCGGGCCGAGCCGCCGGGCCACGAACGCGCCGAGGCCTCCCGCCACTTCGAGGTTGCTGCCGATGAGCTCGTTGGTTTTCCAGTCCTGCAAGCTCAGCGTCCGCGCATCCGCCGCGGCGATGATCGGGCCTTCCCAGGTCGCGATCGTGGCATTCCATGGATTGGGCAGGTTTGCGACGGCGTCGGCGAGGCTGGTGTCCCCGCCTCCCGCGTCAAGCTGCGCCTTGGTCGCCTGCGCGAATGCGGAACGTGCCGCGTCGTAGTCGGCGAGATCGTCCGGCCCGGCTAAGCCTCCCTCGATGAACACGCGCTCCCGCCGGGCTGCGTCGGAGTCGATCAGCGTGTCGCCGCACGCCCGTGCCAAGCCGGCCAGCTGGTTGCGCTCCGACACGTGCAACCAAGCTGCGCCATGGTCGAAAGCGACGCCGCCGAGCGTGTCGGGATAGCTCGTCCAAGCCCGGCCGCCGATGCGCGACGATGCTTCCAGCAGCACACAGTCCAAGCCAGCCTGCCGAATTCGGGCAGCAGCGGCCAATCCCGCGACTCCAGCCCCGACGATGACCACCATCCCACTCACTCGGCCGATATATGCCCGGGCAGGCGGGCGGAAAGTCCGCAAGCCGGCCCCGGCGCAAGCGAGCGCGGTAAACACGTGTTAAAAGCGGTTGACGCGGGGGCCAGCCCCTCTTCAGGCTGATCCGCCACTCACCCGCTGGAGCATCACAGAATGTCGCTAATTGGCTGGCTGATCCTTGGCCTGATCGCAGGCTTCATCGCGAGCAAGCTCTACACCGGCTCGGGCCAGGGCCTGGTGCTCAACATCGTGCTCGGCATCGTTGGCGCTTTCGTAGGTGGCTTCCTGTTCGACGTCCTCGGCGGCGTGGGCGTGACCGGATTCAACCTTTACAGCATGGTCGTAGCAATCCTCGGCGCGGTCGTCGTGCTGTGGATCTACAATGCCTTCGTAGGCCGCCAAACACTTCGATGATTGCTCCGGGGATGGTTGCCCTGGCACTCGCCGCGCTATGCTTCATCGCCATACACCTTGGCGTGTCAGGCACGACGGCGCGCGACCGGATCGTATCAGCGGTTGGATTGAGGGCCTACATGGTCGGGTTCTCCGTGGCGTCGGTCGCGGCGCTGGTCTGGCTTGTGGCCGCCTACAACGCCGCAGCCTATGTGCGGACCTGGGGCCAATTGGAGTGGTGGAAGCCGGTTGCGATCGTACTTATGCTGCCAGCGTTCCTGCTGGTCGTCATCGGCCTGACGACCCCCAATCCGACCGCGGTGGCGCAGGAGGCCTTGGTCGACCGTCCGCCGCAGGGCATCGTTCGCATCACCCGCCACCCGTTCCTGACGGGCGTCGCGCTCTGGGCAGGGGTCCACCTGATCGGCAACGGCGACGTGGCGTCCCTGCTGTTCTTTGCCGCGCTCGCCATCGTCGCCGTGGCCGGGACGGTCTCGATCGACGCGAAGCGGCGCCGGGCGCTCGGCGGCCCGGCGTGGGACGCTTTCGCCTCCCGCACCTCCATCGTGCCGTTCGCCGCCATCCTCTCCCGCCGCAACACGCTGGCCACGGGGGAGTTCAGCTGGTGGCGGCCTATGGCAGGGCTTGCCGCCTACGCGCTCATGCTGGGCGGACACGCCCACATCATTGGCGTGTCGCCCTGGCCGGGTTAGCAGCCGATCAATCCGATTTGCGGTGCCCGCGGCCGTGCTGCTCCTTCGTCATCGCCGCATTCTCGGCCGCCGCCGCCTTTTCGGCTTTGCCGGCCGTGGCGGAGCTGGTGCCCTCCTCGGTCGTGCCGTCCGCGTCCGCGCGGGAGCTGGCGGGCATCGGCTCGCCCTTGCCGTGCTTCGGCGCGGGCGCCTTGCCGCCTTCCGGCACCGGCGAATGGCCGGCGCCAGCCTTGGCGCTGCCAGCCAGCTGCACCTCCTCGGCTTTCTGCGCCTTGGCCGAGCGTGCAGTGGAGGTGTCGTTGTCCGACTTGGTTTTCTCGTGAGGCATAGGGTGTCCTGATCTGGAAGAGGCCGGCGCCCGGCCAAAAGCGACCGGGCGCCTGAAGTCTCAGTTCGGGTGGATGACGACCTTCACGCAGCCATCTTTCTTGTCACGGAACGTCTTGTACATGTCCGGTCCTTCCTTCAGCCCGACCCGGTGCGTGATGATGAAGCCGGGATCGATCTTGCCGTCCGCCACCATCTTGAGCAGCGGCTCCAGGTAGCGCTGCACGTGGGTCTGGCCCGACTTCATCGTCAGGCCCTTCTGCACGATGGCCCCCATCATCACCGGGACCACCCCGCCGTACACGCCCGGCACCGACACGATGCCGCACGGACGGCAGGCGATGACCGCCTCGTCCAGCGCGCTGGGACGCTCGCTGCTGGTGAAGGTGCTCTTGAGCGCGTTCATCACCCCGCTGCCGTGCGCCTCCATGCCGACTGCGTCGATGACGGCATCGGGTCCCAAGCCTTGGGTCGCATCGAGGATCTGCTTCTGGATGTCGCCCTTGCTGTGGTCCAGCACCTCGGCCCCGGCTTGGCGCGCGAGTTCCATGCGCTCGGGCACGTCGTCGATGGCGATGACGCGCTTGGCGCCGAGCAGATGGCAGCACTTGATCGTCAGCAGGCCGACCGGGCCGCAGCCCCAGATGGCGATGGTGTCGGTCGGCTGGATTTCGCAGTGCTCAGCCGCCTGGTAGGCGGTCGGGAAAATGTCGGACAGGAACAGCACCTGCTCGTCGGTCAGGTTGTCCGGCACCTTGATCGGCCCGACATCGGCGTAGGGCACACGGAGGTACTGCGCTTGGCCGCCCGCGAAGCCGCCAGTCATGTGCGAGTAGCCGAACAGCCCGGCTGTCGTATAGCCGTACTGCGCGGCCGCGATTTTGGCGTTCGGGTTCGAGCGCTCGCAGCACGAGAAGTTCTTCATCTTGCACATGCGGCACTCGCCGCAGCTGATGGTGAACGGCACCACCACCCGGTCGCCCTTCTTGAACTTGGTATGGCCGCTGCCGAGCTCGATGACCTCGCCCATGGTCTCGTGGCCCAGGATGTCGCCGCTCTCCATGGTCGGGATTTGGCCGTCCATCAGATGCAGGTCCGAGCCGCAAATGGCGCAACTGGTGACCTTGATGAGGACGTCCCGGGCGTCCTCGATCTTGGGATCGGGAACCGTGTCGCAGCGTATGTCGCCTTTGCCGTGCCAGCACAGGGCTTGCATGTGAGCCTCCGTAATCGTTGGTGGTTGTATTCAACAGCCTGACGACCGAGGCCTGTCCCAGGCGTCGTTGGGCTATACGCGGCGGCTTCGGAAAGGTTAGTTACGGATGTTTTTCGACGGTTTTGCCGAGACGCACATCGACGTGCCCGCCGGGTCGTTGCGCCTGCGCCTCGGCGGTTCGGGTCCGCCGTTGCTGCTGCTGCACGGCAACCCGCAAACCCATGCGATGTGGCACAGGATCGCGCCCCGCCTCGCCGACCGCTTCACCATAGTTTGCCCAGATTTGCGCGGCTACGGCGGCAGCATGAAGCCGCCGCCCACGCCCGATCACGCGCCCTACGCCAAAACCGAGATGGCGCGCGACATGGCGGCCCTCATGTCGCAGTTGGGGCACGAGCGTTTCATGGTCGGCGCGCACGACCGCGGCGCCCGCGTCGCGCACCGCCTGGCGCTGGATTGCCCGGACCGGGTGCAACGCCTGGCCGTGCTCGACATCGTGCCGACGATCGAGCACTTCGAGCGCGCCGACATGGCCTTCGCGCTCGGCTACTACCACTGGTTCTGGTTCGCCCAGCCGCATCCGTTTCCCGAGGACCTGATCAACAAGTCGCCGGACACCTGGTTCAAGGCGCATACCGGCCGTGACCGCAGGCTGCCCGATTTCTTCTCGCCCGACGCCCTCGCCGACTACATGGCCGCCGCCCGCGACCCGGCGTGCATTGCCGGCATGTGCGAGGACTACCGCGCCGCCGCCGCCATCGACCTGGTGCACGACCGCATGAGCCGGGCCGAGCATCGCCAGGTGCAATGCCCGCTGCTGGTGCTATGGGGCGAGCAAGGCTCGATCGGCGGCTGGTACGACCCGCTGAAGCTATGGGCAGAATATTGTACTGCCGCCATCACGGGCGGCTCGGTCCCGAGCGGGCACTACCTGGCGGAGGAAGCGCCCGAGGAGGTGCTGGGCTGGTTCGAGGGGTTCTTTGGATGATCGCTAGCCCGCCCAAACCGGCTGACGTTTTTCGAGGAACGCGCCGATGCCCTCGGCCGCATCCGGCAATCCCATGTTGGTCGCCATGACCTGTGACGCATACGCGTAAGCGTCGGCCAGGCCCATCTCTGCCTGCTGATAGAAGACGCGCTTGCCCAACGCGACAGTTGCGCCGCTCTTGCCGGCGATGGCGGCGGCGAGCGTGTCCACAGCCGCTTCCAACTCCGCCGCGGGCACGACCTGGTTCACCAACCCGATCCGCTGCGCTTCCGCGGCGTCGACCGGCTCCCCCGTCAGCAGCATCGCCATCGCGGCCTTGCGCCCCACCGCGCGGCTGAGGGCCACCATCGGCGTCGAGCAGAACAGGCCGATGTTGACGCCGGGTGTCGCGAACCGCGCGTCGGCGGCGGCCACGGCGAGATCGCAGGTGGCGACCAGCTGGCATCCGGCGGCCGTTGCGACGCCGTGGACCTGCGCGATCACCGGGCAGCGCAGGCCGACGATACGCTGCATCAGGCGCGAGCACGCCTCGAACAGCGCGACGTGGGCGGCTGGGCGGCTTTCGGCATGCAGTTCCCGCAAATCGTGCCCGGCGCAAAACGCCGGTCCCGCCCCCGCCAGCACGACGGCGCGGATGCGCGTGTCGGCCTCGATGGCGTCCAGTTCCGCTTCCAGGTCGGCCATCAGCGCGAGCGAGAGGGCGTTGCGCGCCGCCGGGCGGTTCAAGGTCAAGCGCGCGACGCCGGCGTGGTCTTGGCGCAGCAGGATGTCCGTTGGCATGATCGCTCCTGGAGCCGGGAGGCATTCGATGATCGCGCCAGCCTACGTCCGCAGCATGGCGTCCTACAACACGGCGATCAACCTGCGCCTATACGCCGCGGCGGGGAATACCGGCGACACCGGCCTCATAACGCTCGCCTGACCTTGGCGGGCGGACGCCGGGGTGGTCTAAGGCGCGCTTCCCAGGCACTGAGGATATCCCATGCACCACGAGACGCTCACCTACCAGGCCGACGGCCTCACGATGCAGAGCCAGCTTTTCTTCGAACCCGGCGAAGGCCCACGCGCCGGCGTGCTGGTGTTCCCCGAGGCGTTCGGCCTCGGCGAGCACGCGCTCGGCCGGGCGGAACGGCTGGCGGGGCTGGGTTATATCGCGCTGGCCTGCGACCTGCACGGCGACGGCCGGGTGGTGAGCGGCTTGCAGGAGGCGATTGGCCTATTGGAGCCGCTGTTCGCCGATCCGTCCCGCACCCGCGCCCGCGCGGCGGGCGGGTTGCAGGCGCTGACGGGCCGCTCCGAGGTAGACGCCGGGCGCGTCGCCTCGATCGGGTTCTGCTTCGGCGGCACCATGTCGCTCGAACTCGCGCGATCGGGCGCGGACCTCAGGGCGGTGGTCGGCTTCCACAGCGGCCTCGCGACCGCCGCGCCCAAGACCGACGCGAAGGCCATCAAGGCGCGCATCCTGGTCTGCATCGGCGCCGACGACCCGATGATCCCGGCCGACCAGCGCGCGACGTTCGAGACCGAGATGCGCGAGGCGGGGGTGGACTGGCAGATGCACCTGTATGGCAAGACGGTGCACAGCTTCACCAACCAGGGGGCGGCCCGCGCCAACATGCCCGACGCGATCCGCTACAGCGCCGAAGCCGACGCGCGGTCCTGGGCGTCGTTGCAGGAGTTGTTTTCGGAGACGCTGGCGTAGCGGCAGGACGTCCAGCGTTATCTTTCTTCGCCCTCTCCCGCTGCGGGAGGGGGCTTGGGGTAGTGCCTCGGTTTGGTTTTCGGCTTTCGACCCAAGGTGATCGCTCCGGAGCTGACCAGCTCGTCCCGGAAGCAGTTGTAGCAGGAGGTGATCGGTAGGCGGTTCAGCGCCCAACGACGACGTTTACGCGCCTCGGCCAGCTGCCCTATAACGGACGTAGCGTGAGGCCTTCCACCAGGGCCGCTTCGCGCGCGTTCTGGTCATCGAGACAGATTGAACTGCGTCAGTCGTAGAGGCTCAGCTGCAGGAGAACCGGTCGACGGCGAGCCTACAGCGGACGAGCGC
>JAABUJ010006852.1_pt1 | contig 10836 bp, 9 predicted proteins | sample 5559131 | NCBI WGS metagenome assembly JAABUJ01 (sample SAMN10711875, study PRJNA513366) | rock metagenome | isolation source: Antarctica rocks | place: Antarctica: Victoria Land, Mt New Zealand nord | collected 2016-01-07 | reverse complement strand
TCGCCCTTGACCTCGTCGATGGCGGCGCGCTGGTCGGGCGTCTCGACGTACACGAAGGCATCCTCGAGCTCGCCCTGCCACGGCGTGTCGGGGCCGAAGGCGTGCCCGGGCGCGGCCTGGCGCGCGGCGTACAGGCGGATCAGCTCACCCGCGATCTCCCTGACCGCCTTGCGCGCGCGGCCCTTGGCCTTGGCCCAGTCGCTGCCGCCGAGCTTGTGCAGGCTCGGCGCGTCGCCACCGCTGTAGCGGGAGAGCTGGTCGAGCTGGTCGGTGGGCAGGAAGAGCCGGTCACCCGGTTGGCCGCGCTTGCTGCTCGCGTACTCCAGGACGAGGTACTCCCGGGTCGCGCCGTTGGCCGTGCGCGACGTCATCTCCACGAAGCGCCCGACCCCGTGCTTGTCGTGCACGACGAAGTCTCCGGGCGTGAGCGACAGCGGGTCGACGGCGGAGCGGCGGCGCGACGGCAGCTTGGGCTTGTCGCGCTGCACCCCCTTCGCGCCGGCGAGGTCGGTCTCGGTGAGCAGCAGCAGACGCTGCCCCGGCATGGCGAAGCCGGCGGACAGCGACGCGCACGTCACGGTCGCGGTACGGGCCTGCGGCGCACTGTCGAGGCGCTCGGTGAGGTGCGCGGGCAGCTCGGCCTCGCGCAGGGACTCCACCAGCCGCTCGGCACTGCCGTGGCCCTCGGTGGTGAGGACGACGGCCCACCCCTCATCGACCCGGCGACGCACCTCCCCGAGGGCAGCAGCGACGTCCCCGCGGTAGCGGTCGACCGATCGGGCGGCCGCGACCCGCTCCCCCGCAGGCGCTTCGGCGTCCCCGGAGTCGAAGGGGCTGATGGTCCACCAGCGCCGCCCCGTCTCCAGCGCGTGCTCCCTGACCTCACCCAGCCCGCGGTACGACGACGCTCCGAGGTCGAGCGGCGCCCGCCCTCCCTCGGCCGCGGTGGCCCACGAGGCGGCCAGGAACTCCTCGCTCGTGGCGACCAGGTCGTGCGCGCGGGCGCGGACCTTCTCGGGGTCGCAGAGCACGACCCGCGCCCCCTCCGGCAGCACGTCGGTGAGCAGCTCGAGGCCGTCGGCGAGCACCGGCGTCAGCGCCTCCAGGCCCTCGATGGCCACCCCGCCGGCGATCGGGTCGAGCACGTCGGTCAGGGCCGGGTGGGTGGCCAGCAGCTCCTTGGCGCGGGCGCGGACCGCGGGGGTCAGCAGCATCTCCCGGCAGGCCGGCGCGACGAGCTGGGCGGGCGCCTCCTCGGCTGGCAGCGAGCGCTGGTCGCTGACCGAGAAGGCGCGGACGCTGTCCACCTCGTCGCCGAAGAGCTCGATCCGGACCGGGTGCTGCTCGGTGGGCGGGAAGACGTCGACGATGCCGCCGCGCACCGCCAGCTGACCGCGCTTCTCCACCAGGTCGACGCGGGAGTAGGCGAGGCTGACCAGCCGGTCGACGAGGGCATCGAGGCCGCCGTCGAGCTCGTCGCCGACCCGCGCGGTCACCGGCTCGATGTCCGCGATGCCGGCGACCAGCGGCTGCAGCAACGAGCGCACCGGGGTGACGACGACCGCCAGCGGGGTGCTGCCCTCGGCGCCCGGGTGCACGACGCGGCGCAGCACCGAGACCCGGCGCCCGATCGTGTCGGCACGGGGGGAGAGGCGCTCGTGCGGCAGCGTCTCCCAGGCCGGCAGCTCGGCCACGCTCGCCGGCCCGCCCGCCAGCAGGGCGCCGAGCGCCTCGACCAGCTCGTCGGTCTCCCGCTGCGTCGCGGTCACCGCGAGCACCGGGCTCTCGTCGTGCGCGGCCATGCCCGCGACGGCGAAGGCCCGCAGCGCCGGCGGTGCGGTCAGGTCACCGCCCTTGCCGGCCGAGTCGGCCGCCGCCGACAGCGCAGGGTCCGCCAGGACGGCCGCGAGCAGACCGGGCAGAGGCAAGGAGGGGCCTTCCGTGAGGGCTGCTGTCAGGGCTGCGGAGTGCCACGCAGCACCGCCTCAGCCTACGGGCGGCCGCCCGCCGGGTCCGTCCGGCCCGGCCGCCGGCGGACCGCACCGCCCGCGGGCTACCAGCGGTACCAGCGCGAGCTCTCACCGGAGCGGAAGGCGAAGCCGGCGACCCACACGACGGCGAAGACCACCGCGAGGATCCACAGCGCATGGACGGCGAAGCCGAGGCCGCCGAGCACGAGGGCGAGCAGCAGGACGAGCAGGACGATGCCCATGGTTCCTCCAGGGACGAGGGGAGACGTGCAGGAAGTGGTCGGGTACGAGAAGGGTTTCGTACCGGTGTGAGGTCGGGCCGGTCAGCGCGGGTCTTCGGCGGGGCGCCGACGAGGGAGCGGGACCGGCGTACGAGGCTCGGTGCGGGCCTCGCAGACGAGGCACTCGACGTACCAGCCGCCCTGCTCCCCCGCCACGACGAGCGCGGGGGTCCAGGTGGCCGGCCCGACGGCGAGCAGGGCGCCGCAGCGCCCGCAGAGCAGCTCGGCGCCGGGGGCGGCGGGACCGGCGGGCTCGTCGAGCCGGCTCAGCCCCGTCGGCCGCCAGGAGCGCACGATCAGTAGCGGTCGTCCACGACGGTGGTCGTCCGAGGCGCGACGGCCCCGTCGACGTAGGTCGCGCGACGGCGGCGGGGGAGGAAGTAGGCGCCGTCCGCGACGGCGATGATGATCCCGGCGATCAGCAGGATGACACCGATGGTCTTGATGTCGACGCCCGAGATGCTGGCTTTGACCGCGAAGGCCAGGACTGCCCCGATGGCGGCGATGAGGACGCCGGCTCCGATGCCCATGCGCATTCACTCCCTTACGATCGCGCTGCGTTGGTAGACAGGTCGCTGCCGGAACGGCACGCGCGCGCACCGCGTTACCGGGCGTTCGACGACGTCCCACGACCGGGCCGGAACGACCGATGCGGGAGGGGACGCGTGGCCGCCGCGGAGGACGTCCTCGACGACGCCGTCGCTCGCGCGGTCGCGGGCGACGAGGACGCCTTTGCCGCCATCTACCGCGAGCTGCAGCCGCGGCTGGTCCGCTACCTGCGCCTGCAGCACCCCGGCTACGGCGACGACGCCGCGTCGGAGACGTGGCTGGAGGTGGCCCGGCACCTCCCCGGCTTCGAGGGCGGCGGCGCGCAGCTGCGCTCGTGGGTCTTCACCATCGCCCGCAACAAGGTCATCGACCACGTGCGGTACGAGAAGCGCAGGCCCGTCGCCTACTCCGCTGACATCGCCGAGCTCTCGCCCGCCGCCGACACCGACGTCGCGACCCAGGTGGTGGACGCGTCGGCGGCCGAGGAGCTCATGCGGCTCGTCGCCGGGCTGCCGAGCCACGAGGCCGAGATCGTCACGTTGCGGGTGGTGGCCGGCCTTGACGTCCCGACCGTGGCGCAGCTGACGGGCCGCAAGCCCGGGGCGGTGCGGGTGGCGGCGCACCGCGGTCTGCGGCGCCTCGCCCAGCGGCTCGAGGCCGTGCCGGCACCGACCGACGACGCCGCCGACGCGGCGGGCCGCACCCGGGGCACGGCCCCACCCGTGGGAGAGGGGTAACGGGGTGGGGGGCCGATTCGTTGCGCATGGCGTGCCAGGACGGGGAGGAGATCGCGCTCGGGGCAGCGACGTCTTCTTCGCCGACCAGGTGCTCGCCGGAGGTGCCCTACCCGCCGAGGCGCCCGGGGGCTGGCAGCGCCTCGGCGACCTGGCCGTGGCGACGCGGACCTCCGCCGCCGACCAGGCACCCCCCGGGCTGCCGCCCGACCTGAGCGTCGCCTTCCGCTCCGCGGACCGCACCGCCGCGCCCCCCTCTCCAGGGCACCGGGGTGCCAGGGCGACGGCCGTCTCGGCGCGGCTCACTGCGCTCGTCGCCGGCGCGATCGCCCTGCCGCTCGGAGGTCTGGCGGCCGCGGCTTACACGACCTCACTGCCCGCTTCGGTGCAGCGGGTCGCCCACCACCTGATCGGCGCCCCCGCCCCTGCCCCCCCGGGCCACCGCACCGGCCCCGGGGGCGCCCCCGCGCCGTCCCGGTCGACAGCGGGCACCGGCCCGTCCTCACCGGGTGCCTCGTCGCCTGCGTCCGGCTCGGCGGCGCCGGGCAGTGGCGGCCCCGTCGGGGAGCCGAGCCTGCAGCCGAGCGCGGTCCGGACCCTGTGCACGAGCTTCGTCACCGGCACCCTCCTGCCCGCCTCGGAGGGCGAGCGGGAGCTGGCCCAGCTGGCCGGTGGCACCGTCGGCATCGGCGCCTTCTGCGCGCAGCTGGGCATCACCGGTCCGAGCGCCGGCGCCCCGAGCGCGCCCCTCGGCGGGACCACACCCTCACCGGCGCAGACCGCAGCGCCAACGGGCACCCTGCGGCCGACCGCGACGCCCCGCCCCACCACGACGCCCCGCCTCACCGCGACGCCTCAGCCCACCGCGACGTCTCAGCCCACCGCCACGTCTCAGCCCACCGCCACCCAGCGGCCGAGCACCACCCCGTCCGCGAGCGCGACTCCGAGCCCGTCCGCGAGCTCCACCGCCACCCCGAGCGCGGGGGCCAGCACCAAGGCAGCGACCGCTCCCGTACCCACGGCCACCCCCGGGACCGGGACCGGGACCGGCAAGCCGACCAAGACCGCCAGACCACCGAAGCCGAGGCCGAAGCCGACGAAGAAGGTGACGCACGCCACGCCCGTGACGCCACTGGCGCCGACCCCCCGCCTGCCTTCGGGCCCCCGCGGGGAGGCGGCTGGCTCGGGCGCCGAGACCCCCGCCGAAGGCACCGCGACCCCGAGCGGAAGCACCCGCATCTGAGCGTCGGGGGCCGCCGGCCGGAGAGGCGCGGCCGTCACATCCCGGCGGCGTGACCTCCCGGCGGTGAGCGTCGGTCAGTGCCGGTGACCGGGGCCCTTCGACCGGTGCGGCTTGGGGGCCTTCCGCGCAGCGGTCTTCGCCGGCCCAGGCACCTTCGCTGGGGGCGCGGCCGTGGCCGGCGCGGAGGTTCTGATCGGTCCGCTGGTCTTCGTCGGTGCCGGGGCGGTCGTCGGCGACGCCTGCACCGTGCGCGGCGTCTGCGCCCGCCCGCTGGACCTGGACGAGCCGCGGGCGTTGGGCCTGGGCGCCGGAGCGCCTCGCGGCGCCGTCGTCGCGCGCCGGCCGCCCGCGGCGGTCGTCACCGCCGCCGCGGCAGGAGCAGGGGCCGCAGTCGCCCGGCCGACGAGCATCATCGGCGTGACGGCGCCGGCGACCAGGCGACCGACGAGCGCGACGGTCGCCGGCGTGCCGGCCGCCGCACCGTCGACCGCTGGTGAGCCGACAGCAGCTGCCGCCTCCGGTGTGCGGGCCGGTGGGCCGCCGACGCCTGCGACGAGGGCCAGCGCCGTGACGCTGACCGCGGCCGCGCCGACCAGTGCGCGGCCGACCCGGGAGCGACGCCGACCAGCCGCGGCCGCCAACCCGGCAGCTGCCTGCTCCGGCAGGGGGGTCTCCGCGAGTGGCGGCTGGCCGAGGGCCGGCGCGCTGACGTCACCCGTCACGGGGTCCAGCGCGTCGACGACCGCGGCGGCGGACGGCCGCTGCGCCGGGTCGAGGGCGGTCATCGCCCTGAGCAGCGCCTGCCACGGTGCCGGCAGGTGCTCAGGGGGCTCCGGGGGGGTCTGCAGGCGCGCGAGCGCCGCCTCGATCGGCGGCCCGCCGTAGGCCCGCTCCCCGGTCAGCGCCTCGAGCGCGGTCAGGCCGAGCGTGTAGACGTCGCTCGAGCCGGAGACGGGCTTGCCCAGGACCTGCTCGGGGCTGAGGTAGGCAGCCGTACCGACGGTCATCCCGGTGCCGGTCCGCTGCGCGCGCTGGCTCCACCGCGCGATGCCGAAGTCGCTGAGCTTGGCGCTGCCGTCGCGGCCCAGCAGGACGTTGCCCGGCTTGACGTCGCGGTGCACGATCCCTCGCCCGTGCAGGTAGGCCAGCGCCGCTGCGACCTGGCGCAGCACGGGCCCAAGCTCCGCCGGCGCGAGCGGCGCGCGTTCCCGCAGCGTGGCGGCGAGGGACAGGCCGTCCACGAGCTCCAGGACGAGGCGGCCGGGTGACCCGTCGGCGGGCAGCTCGGCGTCCAGGACGGCCACCAGCCCCGGGTGGGAGAGACCGGCCAGCACGGTCGCCTCGTCGCGCTGGCGGGCAACGGCGCCGGGGTCCAGCGGGTCGTGGCGGAAGATCTTGATGGCGACCGGCACCCCGAGCAGGAGGTCGTCGGCGCGGAAGACGTCGGCCGTGCCTCCGCTGCCCAGGAGCGCGCCGAGCCGGTACCGCACGGTGGCACGGTAACCGGGCGTGGGCGTCGGCAGGGCGCCGCTCACCCGGTCAGCCGATCGGTGGTGAGCAGGATCCGGCCCAGGGCGTCCCACGCCGCGCCGTAGTAGGTGGGGTACCGCGCGGCCAGCCCGTCTGCGGTGCCGAGCAGTCGGGTGGCCGACCCCTGGTCGCCGGCTGACCTGGCCGCCGCAGCCGCCGCGACCGCGGAGAGCGGGCTGGCGTCGCGGACCAGCGGCCGGCCGTCGAGCCGACGGGCCAGCGGCGCGGCATCCGCCGTCTTGCTGATGCGCCGCCACCACGCCGCATCCAGGGAGCGCGCGGCGGGGTCGAGCGCCGCCCACACCAGCGCGCGCTGACCGTCGAGGGCGGAGCGCGGGCTCGCGCCTCCCGAGGGCGCCTTGACGGCCATCGGCGCGGTCCCGGCCCCGACGGTGATCCAGTCGGCGGGCAGCACGGCCCCCGTACGCGTCAACGTGGTGAGCAGCCGGTCCTCGCTGGCGGTCAGCGCCCCCCACCGGCTGTCCCCGGTGAGGCTGGCAAGCGCTTGCGCGGCCGGCGGGGCCCAGTAACCCGGCTCGGCGACGGCCGGCTGACCGGTGGCACCACGACCGTCGGGGTACGCGGCCAGCAGTGGGCCGCCGTCGTCGGCGTAGCCGATCTCGAGGTCGGCGACCGACACGGCGAGCTCGCGCGCGGCCGCGGTGTCGCCGCCCGAGTGGAAGCGCGTGCCGGCCAGCGACAGCGCCCACGCGGCCTGGCTGTCGGCGTCGGCGGCGGGGGTGCTGTCCGCCACCGTGCCGGCCGCCCAGTGGTAGGCCAGCAGGCCGTCCGGCTGCTGCAGGTTGGCGCGCGTCCAGCCCCATACCCGGTCGAAGGTCGCCTGGTCACCGACGGCCACCGCCAGGAGCAGCGCGTAGGCCTGACCCTCGCTGACCGTGTCGCCGCCCTGGTCGCGGCGCACCACCCGGCCGTCGGGGTCGACGTAGGTGTGCAGGAACGCGGTCGCCGCGCGGACCGCCGCGGCATCCGCCGTGTCGCGGGTCACCGGGTCCTGGCGGGGGCTCGAGCTGGAGCCGCACGCTGCGAGGCTGAGCGCGCACCCCGCGACGAGCAGCCGTACCGGCCACCGCATCACGTCACCGTGCGTCCTCCGACGGCCCGCGAAACACCGCGACCGTGTGGCGCTCGACACGCAGAAGGGTGGAAACGGACAGCAGGCGCCAGCCGTCTCCTCAGGTGTGGGCCGCCCGAGCGGGCCGCGTCGCGTGCGCTGGAAGGGGTGGCATGTCCGTCGGTGGTTGGGCGCTCGTCGCGCTGGTGTCGGGGATCTCACTGCTCATGACGGCGCTGGCGGTGGTCACGCTGTGGTGGCAGCTGCACGCCTGGCGCACCCCCGCGACGCTCGCCAGCGTCGGGTTCACCGCGGGTGGCGCGGCTCCCGAGCTGAGCTTCAGCCTGCTGGTCCCCGCGCGGCACGAGCAGGCGGTGCTCGACGCGACGCTGCGCCGGCTGCTGCGCCTCGACCATCCCAGCTTCGAGATCATCGCCATCGTCGGCCACGACGACGAATCGACCCGCGAGGTCGCTGAGCGGGTGGCCGCGGACGCCCCCGACACGGTGCGCGTGGTCGTCGACCACAGCTGGCCCAAGAACAAGCCCTCCGCGATGAACACCGCCCTGCCGCACTGCCGCGGCGCCGTGGTCGGGGTCTTCGACGCCGAGGACGAGGTCGACCTGCGCCTCCTGCGCCGGGTGGACGCGTCCTTCCGCTCCACCGGCGCCGACGTCGTGCAGGGCGGCGTCCAGCTGATGAACTTCGCCAGCAGCTGGTACGCGCTGCGCAACTGCCTCGAGTACTTCTACTGGTTCCGCTCGCGGCTGCACCTGCACGCCCAGCACAGCTTCATCCCGCTCGGGGGCAACACGGTCTTCGTCCGTACCGCGCTGCTGCGCGAGGTCGGCGGGTGGGACAGCGACTGCCTGGCCGAGGACTGCGACCTGGGTGTGCGGCTGTCGGCCCGTGGCTGCCGGGTCGAGGTCTGCTACGACCCGCACCTGGTCACCCGGGAGGAGACGCCGGACACCGTCACCAGCCTGCTCAAGCAGCGGACCCGGTGGAACCAGGGCTTCCTGCAGGTGCTCCGCAAGCGCGAGTGGCGCGACCTGCCGCGACGCCAGCGGATGCTCGCCCGCTTCACCCTCGCCAGCCCCTTCCTGCAGGCCTTCACCGGCGTTGCGGTGGTGCTCAGCATCGCCTGCGCGCTGCTCGCCAAGGTGCCGATCGGCATCGCCGTGCTCAGCTTCCTGCCGGCCATCCCGACCATCATGGCCGTCGTCTTCGACGTAGTCGCACTGCGTGAGTTCGGTCGCATCTACTACGTACGGCCCCGGTTGCGCCACCACATCGCGCTCGTCCTTGGCACCATTCCCTACCAGTTGATCCTCGCCGCTGCAGCGGTCCGCGCGGTGTGGCGCGAGTCGCGTGGAGAGACCGGTTGGGAGAAGACCGAGCACGTCGGCGCGCACCGCCTGCCGGACGCCGCCACCACCGAGGAGCCGCTCCTGCCGGAGCTGCCCGCCGCCACCCGCCTCGCCCCGATCGCCGCCGCCACCCGGACCGAGGAGCTCGTATGACCGCCCTGCTCGAGCGGCCCGTCGCCGCGCTCCCCGCGGCACGTCCGCCGGTGGCCCCGATCAGGACCCGTGCGCCCCGACCGCGCCGCGCCGGCCGGCGGCTCGACCTGGCCCTGCTGCTGCCGCTGGGCGTGCTGGTGGGCGTCACGCACGCCGTCGGCCTCGCGGCCGGCCCGTCGTACGGCGACGACGAGGGCACCTACACCGCCCAGGCCTGGGCGCTCGTCCACGAGGGCACGCTCGCGCACTACACCTACTGGTACGACCACCCGCCGCTCGGCTGGATGCTCATCGCGCTGTGGAACGTCACCTTCGGGCACCTCTTCCACCCCGCCACATCCGTCATCGGCGGGCGCGAGATGATGGTCGCGGTCGCCATCGGCTGCGGGTTGCTCATCTATGTGCTCGGCCGCCGGCTGGGGCTGCGGCGATGGGCGGCTGCGCTGGCCGTGGTCGCCTGGGCGCTCTCCCCGCTCGCGCTGTCCTACGCGCGGATGGTCTACCTCGACAACATCGCCGTGCTCTTCCTGCTCGGTGCACTGGTGCTCGCGCTGAGCCCACGGCGGCACCTGTGGGCCTTCGCCGGCGCCGGGCTGTGCCTCGCCGCGGCGGTGCTCACCAAGGAGACCTTCCTGCTCTCCGCACCGGCCGTGGCCTACGCCGTGCATGCCCGTTCGGCCGGGAAGACGCGGCCCTTCTGCGTCGCCGCCTTCGCTGCCACGACGCTGCTGGTGCTCGCTCTCTACCCGCTGTTCGCCGTGCTGCGCGGTGAGCTCCTGCCCGGCGCCGACCACGTGAGCCTGGTCGACGCGCTGCGCTTCCAGCTCGTCACCCGACCCTCGACGGGCAGCCCGCTGAACTCCTCGAGCGGGAGCGCGGCGCTCGTCGGCCGGTGGCTGCACACCGACCCGTACCTCCTCGTCGCCGGCGTCGTGCTCAGCCCGCTCGCGGTGGCCGTCCGGCGGCTGCGCCCGGTGGGGCTCGCGGTCCTCGTACCCGTCGTCGTGTCGCTGCGCCCTGGGTACCTGCCGGACGCCTTCGTCGTGGCGCTGCTGCCCTTCGGCGCCCTGGTCGTCGCCGGGCTGGCCGACCTCGCCGCCCGCCGGGTCGCCGCCCGGGCCACCACCGCGACCCTCGGCACCGACCCCGGGACCAGCCACGCGCTCGTGCTGCCGGCGGCGGTGCGGACGCGCGACGGCAGCTGGCAGGCACTCGGGCGTCACCACCGGCTCGTCCCGGCCGGGGTGACGGCCGCGCTGGCCGGAGCTGTCGTGCTGATGCTCGCGCTGGTCGCCGGTCCGTCATGGGCCAGCGGCGACCGTGGCCTGGGCCGGCAGTCGGCGACCTCGACCGAGGTGGCGGCGGAGCAGTGGGTCGGCGCGCACGTGCCGCACTCCGCGCGCGTCCTCGTCGACGACACCATGTGGGTCGACCTCGTGCAGCGCGGCTTCAACCCGCATCTCGGGGTCATCTGGTTCTACAAGACCGACTTCACCAACAACCTCGACCCATCGGTCGCCCGCAGCCTGCCCGACGGCTACCGCGACATCGACTACGTCGTCGAGACGCCGGTCATGCGGACGGCGCTGGCCCAGCTGCCGCAGGGGCTGCAGGAGCTCCGGGCGGCGATCCGCTACGGCCGCCCGCTCACCACGATCGGCTCCGGTGCGGATCGCATCGACGTGCTGCAGGTCGTGGTCCCCGCCGGCGCACCCCGACTGCCCAGCCCCGTGCGCCCCTGACCCTGTGCACCTCCCCACCCGACCCCCCTGCCAGGAGGCACGATGCAGCTCGAGGAGACCGGCCCAGCGTTCGCCACGGCGATGCGCGGCTACGACCGCGACCAGGTCGACGAGTACGTCACGACCGTCCTTGCCTACGCCGACGAGGCGCAGGAGCGCGCGGTGCGGGCCGAGTCGGCCCTCGCCCAGCTC
>JAABUJ010006851.1_pt1 | contig 10836 bp, 5 predicted proteins | sample 5559131 | NCBI WGS metagenome assembly JAABUJ01 (sample SAMN10711875, study PRJNA513366) | rock metagenome | isolation source: Antarctica rocks | place: Antarctica: Victoria Land, Mt New Zealand nord | collected 2016-01-07 | reverse complement strand
CCTTACATTCACTCATCTTTTACTCATATCATAGATTTACCATTAGAGTTATAGCTTTTAGCCATTAGGCTTAGAAGACTGTAACAGTTTGCTTAAATAAATTTATACTTCTTTAATGAATATATTTTTTGACATTCTATATTCAACAAACTTCATCAAATATTGTTTTTCAGTCATTTACAGCTTCTCTTTATATTTAAACTTTAATGTATCTCAAACATTCTTTACACTAATTTTGTTCATCAGATATTCTTAATCATCTACATTTATGTAGATAATAAGTTAATATAAAGTCTTTACATCAATTTTCTGACTTTTAAAGTTAAGACTGCTGAGAAAAAATGAGTTTAAGAATTTATTAATCAGCATATTGATTGTTAAGACTTCAACAATATTTTATAGATTTTCTTTTATTAATTATCTTTTTATAAAAGTAAATCATTGATTGCAGTTCTTGTAAGTAAGAATTAAGATGAATTATTGCTTTATAAAGAAGTTGTTGAAGTTTATGATGATGATAGTTAATATGTAATATAAGAAGTGCATAAAGTAAAATAACAATGTATGCATTGAAGATAATATAAATAAAACAAATAAAAAGCTTTTATATCTTTTATTTTATAAGATAATAATGCTTATTTATCTCAATAACTCATATTAAGCTATCAAAGAACAGTGCTCTCTGAGTAACTGTAAATGTTAATTTTTATTGAAATTAATTTTTTATAAATTTTCTAAATTAAATGTACTCAGCTGCTGCAGAATGCTGATTCTGCTAAAGTTAAATTTATTATAAATCTCAATAATCAGTAATACTGTTAAAGCTAAATTAACTATAAATCTTAATAATTAATATACACAGCTACTGTCAGTGTGCTGATTCTGTTAAAGTCAGATTTATTATAAATTTTTTATAAATCTTAAAAGTCAACATACTCAGCTATTGTCACATTAAAAGTATGCACTTTCTTTAAGAAGCTTTTTGTTAATTTGAGTTCATAATTTATTGAAAGAAAGTAAATATTTATATTATACTATATTATTTAGTAAAATCTCTAAATCATATTGTCTATGAGCATATCTTGATTGAGAAAGTTGCAAAAAAAGTAAAAAGAATGTTAACTACAGTTAATGTAAGCAGAATTTTCACTTAATCTCTGACACTAGTTCTATCTTGCTTCATAGAAGCAGCTAAAACATCACTTTTTAACATAATAGAATATAGAATTAAGATCTGTATAATTTATTATGATTACTCTTATCTGCATGTGAGTATTCATGCAGATTGTAAATAGAATTGATTTGTACACAAATTCAATTTAATTTAACTCAGACTTTAGTGCAGATTCAAGTTAAATGCATTTTTTTTAATTTAACTTGACTTTACACTCAGTTTAACAACATTATGTTCTATTTGTATGCAGATTGTACAAAGTTATTCTTATATTACTGAGAGTTCATCAGTATTCTTTACATTCTTAAATAAATTGTTAATAATTTCATTCTTAATGATCTTAATCACTTCAGCTACATCTTACTTATAATTAGCTATCTAAGCAGCAATATTCTCATTTATATAATTACTCATAACAATATCTCAAAAGTCTTTCTTCTTAAGTGTAAACATTGTTATATTAAATCATCTTATTTAGTTCTTTACTCTCTTCAGTTTCTTCTCTCTTCAAATAATGTTAAGTTTGTTGTTAAACATCTTAATTTAAAGCAATTAAATCTGAACAGTTTTTTTTTGCTTTTTTTATACAATTTAATAAAAACTTTATTGCTTATACAATTATACTTGTTAAGCTCATAATCTGATAAATAGTTGTAACTAAAGTAAGTATCTAAGCATATAATAGTGAATGTACACAACACAAATATATACAATGCAAACTCTGCAAGCTATAAAGAATACATTAATTTATATAAAAAAGATTTAATATATCTTATTTAAGCAGTCTTACTAAGTCACTCTTTATGCTCTGAGTACTTAAGTCTAGATGCTATATTTAACAGTGTTGTGAATAAGTTAAAAATAAAAGCTTATTATTATATTAATTACTAAGACTGAGTATATAATTATATCAATATGTATAAGATTGAGTCTGACTTGAGCAGATATTGAGAAATATAAATATAAATAAATATTTTAAAGTTAATTTGCACTGTATAAATATTTAAAAGAACAAAGCTTATTAAATAACTTTATTTATTCAGTTTAAAGAAGACAATTAAGTTATTTTCATTCTGATCAAAAATATATATATATAAGTAATTAAAGTACATCAATGTCTTTTATTATAACATTTATAATCTGCATAAATAAAATTAAATTTAGATAAACTTTGTACTCAGTCAAAAGATAATTATTAATGAGCTTATTAAGTCTCTGTTTAGACAGATCTTTAAGCAATTTATTGAATTTATAAAATTCATTATTGATGATTAATTAAATTTTTAAATAATTTGTTGAACTTATAATAATTTATTAAGTTATTTGATGTTTATTGTCAGTAAGAGTCAATAGATGCAGTCTTACTGAGTAAAAATGTTAAGAAGTGATATTTTAACTGCTTTTATTGAGTTAATTAAAATAAGCATTAAAAGCTAAGTAAAGTCTCTGTTGATGTTGATTGCAGTCAACATTCTTAACTCTTTTAGACATGACTACACAGTCATAGAGTTTCACTAGACAGCATAGTATAGCATGAGTATCTTTTTCCTTTCAAGAAGAATCAATTTAAACACATGAATTTCTATTGTTTGTTTACTATCCTAATGTTTTATTTACATTTTGATGCGTCAACACATTTCAAGACACAAAGACTATTTGGGTTAGCGCTCAGCATTGAGTCTATTTGAGTCTTTTTTACAGGCTGACTACCATCTGAGTCTTTTATGCAGTCGCATGGACCAGCTGAGTCTTTCACCCTTATATATAAGGTATGGTTGGATGAGCCCATGAAAAGATTGGTAGAGAATGGTCTGTCTAGGTGCTTTACTCGACCGCAAATACCTGGTGTTTATAATCATTATATCAATTACTACACCCCTCCTTCTTCAAGGGTCTTTCACATACCGATCGGAGGTAAAACGCGTAGGAGAATATTCGTCGGAGTGGATATCATAAAATAAATAATGCCGAAGATGGATGCTTTCCGACGGGGAGCCAGCGCTATATACAAATGACTGCAATGCTCTTTTCATATAACTCGCGGGCGGATCTAGGCGAATCTCCGCTCAAACTCCCGAAACAACTGCGGACTGATTTCATCACTACTGTTTCCTTTCACGGTCCATAGCACGCCTTTACGCTCATATTGCTCGAGGAGCGGCTTGCTAGTCTCATCGAACTTCTTCAGCCGTTGCTTCCACGTCCCTTCGTCGTCATCGGGCCTCTTCGTAAGTGGCTCGCCGGTGACGTCGTCCCTTCCAGGTACCTTTGGTGCGTTGAAGTCGGTATTATAAACCCTTCCGCTTGGCGCATGAACCCAGCGACTGGCAATCCGGCTGAGGATAATATCGACGGGAGTAAGCAGGTTGACGACAAGGTTCACGGGAATGAGGGAGTCGAGGCGGGCGGCTTGTGTTGCCGTTCGCGGGAAGCCGTCCAGGATGAAAGATGCGGAGGGGTCATCTGAGGGCTGTGCGGGTATTGCGTCACTGACAGATGTTTGCAGAGAGACCCAGCGCTTCGATTTGAGCTCGTTGAGGATCAGCTTGAGGATCATGTCGTCCGGCACAAGGTTGCCCGCTTTCATTGCGGATTCCGCTCGGAGGCCTGTCACACAGTTAGTCGATCTTGGTGTCAGCCTGTGGACAAGGCTTTTGACCGAGCGCTGTTCTATTGTTCACATTCTCCCTCAGCAAATCCCCCGAACTGACGGCAGAGAGCTGCGGAAACCGGTTCATCATCCTCTCTGCCTGTGTCCCTTTCCCCACCCCTGGGGCCCCCACAAGGATAATACGCGCTGCTCGTTTGAGTTGTTTCGTACCCATTCTGTCCGTACAGGGGAGCCCAACAGAAGCAAAAGATGTTGTCGTCTAGCCAATGTCCCGAGTCTTGAACCTGAGTTGACCGAATGGCAGAATCCCGCGCGCGGATCGGAGGTGTTTTGGAAGCTCAATGCTTCGGAAATCTGATATCTACAAACTCATTTCGAACATATCTCGTCCTGCCAAACAAAACAATGCATACGTCGGTACAGCTCCGCCTAGCCAAAAAGTTGATCCATGGACTGTTACCTGAACGGTAGAGGTTGAACCGTTGGGGGGTGGGGTGGTAATATATCACTGTACTCCGTAGCGGGCCCTCGGTTCTGGTAGTTCCAATTACCGGAGTGATAATGGCGCGTCAGCCCAAATCCCCGAATGTCCCCACTAGTAAACCTTTGCCGTCAAGAATGTTATACGGAGTCCGTAAGGCTCGGAGACTTTGGCAAGGTCATCTCGGATGAAGGTGAATACTAGGTAGTAATAAGCCCAAAGTACCTACTTAGAGACTTTCCCCGTGAGGCCTACCGTACCTACCGTACCCCTTTACAATCTGACCGGCTCGTGGCAGAATGACGTGACCCACGTGACATCGGATTTATGTATAGCCGAGGCTCTGTTGAGAAGATGCTTACAGAGTAAGAGCCCAGCTTTACCGTTGGATCCACGCCTTTGACTCCACTTCGATTCAGATTCACACGGCTCGTATACAACCGATATCTTGACCTCTCTGATACTGACACCGCCCTCCCCGGCGTCAGCTTGAGTGCGCATCTAGTTTGTCTCCGAAGATCCCATCCATTTCCACCCCTGAACTGCCCTCTCGCAATGAGTGCATCGTCGAGGCTGGTAAGGAATGCTTCAGCGCGTCGTGTGATGCTTGGTGGAGGTATGTCGATATGTGCTTGGTTGGACATTGTTCAGGACTGACGGGTGTGGTAGCGCGAGCACCTTTAGGGTTTTCATTGTTCGCCTCTTCTGGTCATGCAACACTTCTGCGCAGCCACGCTCCGGATCTCCCGCCTCAGCTGCAGGCTTTGACGGTATTATTGTCGCGCCGTAGATATGCTACCGAGACTCCCACATCGGCTGGGGTGGGAGCTTCGTTCCCACCGCCAGGTTTCAATGCAGAAGAAGCGAAGAAGCCTCGCCCGAGGGAGCAACAACCCAAAAAGTCATCGAATGCGCAAGCCTCAGATGTGGCGAAAGCAGCGGTTGCCGAGATCAAAGAAGATTTCGCGAAGACCGGCGCCACCGCCGTAGAGAAGAGCAAAGCTATGGAAGCCACGAGCATCTCTGAGATTGCGGCGGACAAGGCGACAGTTACGAAGGCGGATGAGAAGAAAGTAGCCGAGGCCAAGAAAGAGCAGAAGAAGCTGACGATCTTGCAGAAGGTCAAGAAGGAGGTTCTACATTATTGGGATGGGACAAAGCTGCTGGCAACGGAGGTGAAGATCAGCACGAAGTTGGCTCTCAAGATGGCCGCTGGGTACGAACTCAGTCGGCGAGAAAACCGCCAACTCCAGCGTACCGTGCAGGATCTAGGCCGTCTAGTGCCTTTTTCCGTATTCATCATCGTGCCATTCGCCGAACTCCTCCTCCCGGTGGCCCTCCGCCTCTTCCCCAACCTTCTCCCCAGCACTTACGAAGGGCAGAAATCCAAAGACACCAAAGCCACCACCCTTCGCGCAACCCGCAAAGAAGTCAGCAACTTCCTTCGTAACACTCTGAAAGAAACCGGCCTTCCTGTCAGCGCGGCCAACGCTCAAAGAGACGAATTCACCGAATTCTTCCGCAAAGTCCGTGCGACTGGCGAGTCTCCCACACCCGAGGATGTCATCAAAGTGTGCAAGATCTTCAAAGATGACCTCACGCTCGACAATCTTTCCCGACCCCAGCTCGTCGGCATGTGCAGGTACATGAATCTCAATACCTTCGGCACAGACATGATGCTGCGTTACCAGATCCGGCACCGCATGCGGCAGATCAAGCGCGACGACCGCGCCATCTCCTTTGAACGTGTCGATTCGCTCTCCGTGACCGAACTCCAGATGGCCTGCGCGTCCCGTGGTCTGAGAACCCACGGCATGAGCCCCGGAAGGCTGCGTGATGACCTGCAGATGTGGCTGGACCTACGTCTCAAATACGGCGTGCCGTCAACACTCCTGGTGCTGAGCAACGCATTCATGTACACTCAGGGCAAAGACTCGGAAATCTCTTCCCAGATCGACGCGCTGCAAGCCGTGCTGTCCTCCATCCCCGAAGAACTCTTCCACGAGATCGAGCTCGAGGTGCACAACGCTGAAGGCGCCGCGACAAACAAGCAGAGATTGGAGGTCCTGAAGGAGCAGCAGGAACTGATCGAGGAGGAGAACGAGCAGAACAATGAGAACAGCGAGACTGGCAGGGCAAACCCGAAGGATAACGAGAACATCGACGAGAAGGAAGACCAGCGGAGAGCTGATGCCAAGGCGGAGGGGAAGGACGAAGGGCAGGCGGCCGAGGCTCTGGATGCTGAGCGGGAGCGTTCAGAAGCCGAGAAGGCGGAGAAGAAGGATTGAGAACACTGTAAATTCAGCTTTTCTTTGTTCACGCATCTGGCCCGCGGCCATGCAGGCGCTTTCACGGGGTTTTAGACTGTACACCATAGACATGTCGAGTGATTCCAGGCCAATATGTTACTGGTGATGTGCTTGGTAATTACGATTTAGATTCCCGACTCGATCAAAATTATACACTGTCCTACATGCATGTGGTAATAAGCCATTGATCATACTGTAGCTGATACTTACGCCCACCGCACCTATGCCATCGAGTAAGGTAACCATGGAGATCACGTGACACAGCCTCTGAGCATTGGAACAAAAACCACCTACTCGAATCCTCAACGCAGCATGTTACACCTCAATTTCCATCTACTATCTAGGACCATACAGATAACTTGAGATACATCAAGCGTCATCAACAAGAAGTAGGCTTCTCATCCTCAGCAAGCCGAGGGAAGAGATGCCCACCTCTTGCGTACCACCGACGATACCCTAGCTCCCAAGAGCAATACCGGGCCACCACGAGGACCCCGAAAGTGGCGACCACGAGCGACACTACCTGGAAAAAGTAGATTAGAAAGATGATCGAGCAAATAATAACAAAGAGAAGACTTACTCCCATGCAGGCAAAGTCCCGCCAACACCCCACCCCACCGTCTCGGGCAGGACCCCAAGGATCCACTCCAATGATCCAGCTGCGAGACAACTAGAGTTGAGACGTCAGTCGATGATGAAGGACTGAAAGTGACCTAGTGCTTACCGTCTTGCAGATAACAAGTCTCCACCATGTTGGATCCTCCCGAGCTGCCACCCATGAGCCTACACCGAGACCGGTAGACGATCCATAGACATCAGCGTACCCCAAAAGTTGACAAAGGAGATGCTGCGGAAGCTGTGTGCCAATAACGGAAATCCTCTTCTCAAGGGAGATGCTTTAGAATGAGTTTTGTTTTTTCAAATTTTTTTGTGCTTTTGTGATTTTTGGAAAAGGAAAAGAAAGCAACGCAAAGGCAGCAAGAACAGCAACGACGAGGAGATCGAAAGAAGAGAGAGAGAAGAAGTGTGCGATAACAGAAGTCCTCTTCTCGAGGGAGATGCTTTAGAATGGTTTTTTGGTTTGAAATTTTTTTGGGGTTTTTTGGGGTTTTTTGGGATAAATAAAAGAAATGGTACTTCTCTGTAAGGACTGTGCCACGCCGAGATGGTACGTCCCGGTCTCCATGGAGGAGCTTCAAACCCATATGGTTCCGCGCCAACACCCTAAGGTCCTTGTCTTGGTGTCGCGGTGTGTGAAGTTGTCGGGTTGAACGTGAGTGAAGAGGCCGCAGGTTTGGTCAGAGCGAGGACCCTTGGTGACAAAAGGGTAATGGAAATCTGTGTATTTTCTTCCAAAGATGTAGATCGCGAGAGGTGATGAGCGAGGGAAGCGGTAGCGAGGCTGACCAAAGCTGGGCTGAGACCCTCGATGACCGGAGGGGTGTCGTAGATGCAGACAAACTCCGTTCGAACTCTCGCTGCAGTCGAAGTTGAAGAGTCGGAGAATGTGCTGCCGGCAGGTGGGTGATTGCGCCGTCTTGTCAATGCGCTGAGGGTTCCTCAGACGTCGAGCATTTCAATGTCGCCATTGTCATCCTCGACGTCCTCGGGGACGTCGGTCGGCCAGGTGGTTCGAGGGAAGGAGCGCTGCCAGTGGCCGTGAGGCTCCAGGTAGCGCTCCACGGTGGCCTCGAGCCTGACCGCGTTCCAGTGTACCCAGGGGTACACGACCGTCCGGTGCTTGTGGATCGCTATCATGACTTCAGTATTCTCCTCAAACTGACAATAGCAGGATCACTTACCTGGATCGAACCAGTTCTCCACTTCCTTGACCTCATTTCGGCTGAGGTCGAAGGAGACGGACTTCTTGGGGGCGGCGGTGACTGGGCCCCCAGGAATCCATCGTGACACTTCCCAGACCTGGTTTTGACTGAGGTCAAAGGAAACGGACTTCTTCTTGCGGGCGAGGGTAGCTGGGCCCGCAGAAGCCCGTTGTGGTCTCACGCGAGACCACCATGTCAATGCCGCTTGGGCGGCGGCGAGGCCAAACTCGCCTACTACAGAAGCACACTGTTTTCAGTTACGTTCACAGTCATTGAGTGAAGAGACTTACCGAGGGCCCCGACATTGATGACGAAGTCCTTGAGGTAGACGAAGGACATCGTGAATCACCGAAGGTACTTGAGTGTCGGTGATGTAAAAAGAGAAAAGAGGAGTCGGAGAGTGAAGAGAGGTTGAGGAGTGTTCGATGGAGTAGTTGATCGTGTTTTGTATAGCTGTGAGTAGAGTAACAGTCTGAAGCCTGAGCGTGCAGAGAGTATGGTGAAGAGAAAAGAAGAAGAAGAAGAACCGGGCGCGAGAAAAAATGGGTTGTTTATATAGACTAGCAGGTACACAAAAGATCAACATTCACCAAAAGATCAACTTTCTCTGCGATTACCTAGTTAGGAAAGCACGACAACCTCAAGATCACCCAAGCGACCACAACCAACACCCAAGCGAGGTCATTAAGCGAGGACCAGACACCTCAAATTCACAGCTGGATCATTCTCCATCGCCGGGGAAACGGCTGACCATAGTAGCCATAGTATCCGAGTTGAGAAGGAACCCCTGAGCAGCAATCAGAAAGGTAGCATGACGCCTTGGGATTGAGAGAGTAAGGTAGTCCCTAAGGTATAGCGATAATCATAGAACTCTTTTTACATCTTCGCCGCTTTCTTCAGATCCTCCCGACTAAGCTCGTCGCCCGGCTTCCTAATCGGGCTCAGTCTTCCCATCTTCTTGAGACGCCCTATCATGTTCTCATCACCAAAATGGCTGTTGTGCTCAAACTCGGGCTCTTGCCCATATGCGACTCTGGCGGCATCAACTAAAATCCGAGCTGTCATACCAAACACTCGATACCGCTGTAGTTGCCCGACCTTTTCGGCTCGTTCGAGCTGGTCAGCAGCCGATCTTTGGTCCGACTTACTTGACCTTGGCTTCGTCACCGTGTGGCCAGCAATGGGTACGTAAAAACTATGCATCCGCCATCGAGACTCATGCCAATCTGTCCAGGCGCCATGATACCAATCTGAAACGCTTCCCGGTACGTTTTTTTCTTCGCCCGTGTGCACTTCGTCCTTCGCTAACAAGAAGTTATGGAACGGGGCTGTGAACACGGCAGCGACCTCCCTAGCGTCAAGTCGTGGTATAAGAGACTCTTCAGCATTCACATCGTGTTTCTCGTCCTCATTTGCTGGATGTAAGAACGCTACGCATGGCCGGACGCCAAGTTCGGTCCTCGCAAGATTTGTCGGAAGCTGGCAGAGATGTTCTACCTGGAACGGTGGTGGTAGCTTCTTGTCATCACTAGGCAGTCCGATTTCCTCGGATGCTTCGCGACGAGCCGTCTGAAAGGGCGTCTCCGATAGCGTGTCCGCCTTGCCTATGCCGCTTGAGTACCCTCTCTAATAGCTGGTTTCTGGAGTGCCTAACCTCCTGGTAAAGCCGCTTGTCCCGGGTCTTACAATAAAGTCAGCTCAGGTGCTCATCTGGAGTCTGGTATCAGAGGCGTCAGGTTGCTGTACATGATTTTAGGGTACTTGCTCGCATTGTCAACACCACCCTGAGTTCGCCTCGACGGTCAGCAAACAATAGTATCAGGACCGCGGCCCGCCTGGTCAAAGGTAGAGACGAATATGCCGACGGCGGTGGTACATATGCCCTCAACCGTGCAATGGCTTGCTGCACCAAGCATCAGCATATATATTGCCCTGATAGCCAGCTATAGCACCGGCGTGACGAGGCCTGGCACTAACTGCAGATGCTTGTGACAATGGGGCCATTCTTGCGTCTAGCCCTACTCCCCTTGAACAGCGCTATACTCGGACCTTACATCGCCTTCCATCCTCAGCGAAGAGAAGAGCGATTATAGGACGTCGTCAAACCTTGGGGCTAAAGTTGCCGAGGTCTGATCTACGACTACCTTAACTACCTTACAACCAAGCTTTGCGGCTCTAACTTACAATACCACGTCAAAAGTCTTCGCGAATGGCCTGTTTACCACCAAAACTCATTACTATCAGTGCTATAGAACTCAGAACTCTAGGCAGTCAAAAATTCTGAGACTTCAGAATCTAAGAGACTTTTATAGGATCTGTGAGTGCATATAAATTTTATGTATGAATAATAAGTAGAATGTTGAGTAGTATAGCTGAATTGCTGAGTATATCTTAAAAACATTGATTTTACATACAAATTTCAATGTTTTTCTCGTTCA
>JAABUJ010006849.1_pt1 | contig 10839 bp, 6 predicted proteins | sample 5559131 | NCBI WGS metagenome assembly JAABUJ01 (sample SAMN10711875, study PRJNA513366) | rock metagenome | isolation source: Antarctica rocks | place: Antarctica: Victoria Land, Mt New Zealand nord | collected 2016-01-07 | reverse complement strand
GATTTCGATCTCTCGCGGTGAGGTCGAGAGTTCCTTGATCTGCAACGAAAGTTGCCAACGGTATGATCACGTTGACAACGGCAATGCCCCGTGCTTACCGTGATTCCGCTGTCACCGCCCCATCCGGGGCAAAACAATCAACTTTGACTAGAGACTCGGACGGAGCCAAATGGAGAGCGGTAACTACCTGGCGGTCATCAAGGTCGTGGGCGTGGGAGGAGGAGGCACCAACGCGGTCAGCCGCATGGTCGACGCCGGCCTGCGCGGAGTGGAGTTCATCGCCGCCAACACCGACGCCCAGGCGCTGCAGATGTGTGACGCCGACATCAAGCTCAACATCGGCCATGAGCTCACCAAGGGCCTGGGGGCGGGGGCCAACCCCGAGGCCGGCTTCGGCGCCGCCGCCGAGTCGCGCGACGACATCAAGGAGGCGCTGAAGGGGGCCGACATGGTGTTCGTCACCGCCGGAGAGGGCGGGGGCACGGGCACGGGGGCCGCCCCGGTCATCGCCGAGATCGCCAAGAACGAGATCGGCGCCCTCACCGTCGGCGTGGTCACCCGGCCCTTTGAGTTCGAGGGCAGCCAGCGCGGGCGCCAGGCCAACGAGGGCATCACCCGCCTGCGCGAGGTCGTCGACACCCTGATCGTCATCCCCAACGAGCGCCTGCTGGCCATCGTCGAGCGTCGCACCACCATGCTCGACGCCTTCCGCGAAGCCGACAACGTGCTGCGCCAGGGCGTCCAGGGGATCACCGACCTGATCACCATCCCCGGGCTGATCAACCTCGACTTCGCCGATGTGCGCACGATCATGCACGACGCGGGCTCGGCCCTGATGGGCATCGGCAGCGCCGAGGGCGAGAACCGCGCCGCCGAGGCGGCCAGGGCGGCGATCTCCTCGCCCCTGCTCGAAGAGCCCGTCGACGGGGCCACCGGGATCCTGCTGAACATCACCGGTGGCCCGGACCTGGGGCTGTTTGAGGTAAACGAGGCGGCCGAGATCATCCAGGGTGCCGCCGACGCCAACTCCAACATCATCTTCGGTGCCGTCATCGACGAGGCCCAGGGCGAGTCCGTGCGCGTCACGGTGATCGCCACTGGCTTTGATCACACCGGCCGCGGGCTGCGCGGTCGCGAGCGCGAGCGACCCCGTCCCCGCGACCGGGGCCCGCACATCGACGATCGCCAGCGCACCTCGCTGGAGATCTCAGACGACGACATAGACGTGCCGCCCTTCCTGCGCTGAGCGCCCGCTTGCGCCGGGACGGAACCCGGCCGTCCGGGCTGCCCGGTCGACTACCCTGGCCGCCGTGGCCGCCTCCCTGCCCGCGCCGGCGTACTCCCCGCTGCACGACCGCCACCTGTCGGCGGGAGCGCGTCAGGTGGGCTTCGCCGGCTGGGAGATGCCCGTCTCCTATACCGGGATTCGGGCCGAGCACCTCGCCGTCCGGCGTTGCGCCGGCGTGTTCGACGTGTCTCACATGGGCCAGATCGAGACCTCGGGGCCCCAGGCCCACGCGCTGCTGCAGCGACTGCTCTCAAACGACCTGGGGCGCCTGGCGGTCGGGGGCGCCCAGTACAGCGTCATGTGCCTCGAAGACGGCGGCGTGCTCGACGACCTGTTCACCTACCGGCTGGGCGAGGATCGCTACCTGACCGTGACCAACGCTGCCAATCACGAGGCCGACCTGGCCTGGTTCTCAGAGCTTGGCGGCACCATGGACGCGCAGGTCACAGACCGCGCCGGTGACTACGCGATGCTCGCCGTGCAGGGGCCCCGAGCCCGGGACATCGTCGGCGCCCTCAGCGACGCCCCGCTGCCCCCTCGGATGAGCGTGGTCGGCGCCACCGTGGCCGGCCAGGACGCCCTGGTGTGCGGGACCGGCTACACCGGCGAGGACGGCGTCGAGCTGCTGATCGAGCCCGATGGCGCCGGTGGCGTGTGGGACGCGCTGCTCGGAGCGGGCGCCCAGCCGGCCGGCCTGGGCGCCCGCGACACCCTGCGCCTGGAGGTGGGCTATCACCTCTACGGCCATGATCTGTCGAGGCAGCGCGACCCGATCTCGGCGGGCCTGGGCTGGTGCTGTGCCGAGCGGACTCAGTTCATCGGCGCCGAGGCGGTCGCCGCGGTGCGCCGCCACGGGCCCACCGAGAAGCTGGTGGCCTTCTCCCTCACCGCGCCCGGCATCCCCCGCCAGGGCAACTTGGTGACCGGAGGAGGGGTGGTGACGAGTGGGACTCTGTCGCCGTGCCTGGAGGTCGGCATCGGGTTGGCCTACCTGCCCGTCGCCCAGGCCGTGCCCGCAACCGCTATCGAGATCGACGTGCGGGGCCGGCGGCGTCGCGCGGTGGTGGGCGAGCGGCCGCTGTGGCGCCGTCCCCGACCGTAGAGTCCCCGGGCGACCTTCTCCTATTTATTAATATTGAAATTGCAGGAGTGAGACATGGCGGATGCGAGCTATCCCGAGGACCTGCTGTATCACCCCGAGCACGACTGGGCCCGGGTGCAGGGCGACCAGGCCACCTTCGGGGTCACCTGGTTTGCCCAGGACGCGCTGGGAGAGGTGGTGTTCTTTGAGGCGCCCGAGGTGGGCGCCACGTTGACCCGGGGGGAGGCCTACGCCGAGGTGGAGTCCGTCAAGGCGGTGTCTGACGTCTACGCCCCGATGTCGGGTGAGATCGTCGAGGTCAACCCGGAGTTGTCACAGACCCCCGAGCACATCAACTCAGACCCCTACGGCGAGGGCTGGATGGTGCGCGTGCGCCTGTCAGACCCTGCCGAAGCCGAGCAGCTGCTGAGCGCCGAGCGCTACTCCCAGGGCTTGTCGTCGAAGTGACCACCTACACCGCCGTCACCGAGGAGGACCTGCAGGTCATGCTCGCCGAGATCGGGGTGGACTCGGTGGCGGCGCTGTTTGACGAGATTCCCGCCGCCGTACGCCTCGGACGCCCCCTGGACCTCCCCTGCGCCATGTCCGAGCAGGAGGTAAACGCCCATTTGACCGACCTGGCGCGGCGCAACATCAGTGCTGAGGATGAGCTCACCTTTCTGGGGGCGGGGATGTATGACCACTACGTCCCGGCCGTCATCGACATGCTCCTGTCGCGCTCTGAGTTCCTCACCCCCTACACCCCCTATCAGCCCGAGATATCTCAGGGCGGGCTGCAGGCCATGTTCGAATATCAGACGGCGATCTGTGAGCTCACCGCGCTGCCGGTGTCAAACGCCTCGGTCTATGACGGGCCCAGCGCCGTAGCCTCGGCCGCCTACCTGGCCAAGCTCGCCAACGGCCGCGGGCGCGTCGTCGTCTCCCGGGGGGTGCACCCCCACAGCCGCCAGACCCTGGAGACCTATGCCCACGGCTTCGGGATGGAGGTCGTCGAGGTGGGTCTGCGCGACGGGGTCACCGACCCCGAGGCCTGGGCGCGAGCCATCGACTCAGACACCGCCGCGACGATCTTCGCCAATCCCAACTTCCTGGGCGCGGTGGAGGACGTCGCCCCCCTGACCGACGTTGCCCATCGTGGTGGGGCGGTGACGGTGGGGGCCTATGACCCGATCGCCCTGGGGATACTGCGGGCCCCCGGTGAGGTCGGCGTCGACGTGGCGGTGGGGGAGGGCCAGGCGCTGGGCAACCGCCTGGACTTCGGTGGCCCCTCCTTCGGCTTCTTCGCCGCCACCTCCGAGCACCTGCGCCGGATGCCCGGGCGCATCGCCGGAGAGACCACCGACGTCGACGGGCGCCGTGGTTTCGTGCTCACCCTGCAGACGCGCGAGCAGCACATCCGCCGCGAGAAGGCCACTTCCAACATCTGCACCGCCCAGGCGCTGAACGCCCTGGCCGGGGTGATCTACCTGAGCTGGCTCGGGCGCCGCGGCATCGTCGAGCTGGGCGAGCTGCTGCTGGCGCGCACCGCCTACGGCCGCGATGCCCTGGCAGCCCTGCCCGGGGTGGGGACGCTGCACCACCAGCCGGTGGTCAGAGAGTTTGCCCTGACCCTCGACGTCGGCGGCCTGGCCGGGGTCCAGCGCGTGATCGAGCGCTGCGCCGCCGAGGGGGTCAACCCCGGCTATGCCCTGGGCCTGGACTACCCCGAGCAGCCCGAGGGGCTCCTGGTGGCGATCACCGAGCAGCGCTCCCGGTCTGACATCGATCGCCTGGTGGAGGTACTCGGTGCGGCGGTGGCCCGTGAGCGCGCCGCTGAGCACCGGACTCCGGTCCTGGAGGGATCGCGGGCGTGAGCGGCTCTCCCACCGATAACCAGCTTCACGGCGATCCGGGAGTCAGCACCGATGACCGCCGCGCGGCTCGCCTGGCGGCGGCCCCCCAGGTCACCCGTCCCCCCTCCGCCCCCGGGGTCGACGGGCCCCTCCAGCGCGAGCGGGCCCAGACCATCTTCGAGAAGGGGGCGCCGGGACGCCGGGCGTTCGCCTGCCCGGCCCTCGACGTCCCCGAGCGCGACCTCGCCGAGCTGCTCCCCGCCCACCTGCGCCGCGCCCAACCACCGCGCCTGCCCGAGGTCTCAGAGCCCGAGCTCGTACGCCACTACGTGCGCCTGTCGCGCCGAAACTTCGACCTGGACTCGGGCTTTTACCCGCTGGGCTCCTGCACCATGAAGCACAACCCTCGCCTGCACGAGCGTGTCGCGGCCCTTCCCGGCCACGCCCGCCTGCATCCGCTGCAGGCGCCCGCACGTGCCCAGGGGGCCCTCGAGCTCATGTGGAGCCTGGAGCGCGCCCTGGCCGAGCTGGCGGGCCTGCCCCACGTGTCCCTGCAGCCCTCGGCGGGCTCCCACGGCGAGCTCGCCGGTGTGCTGCTCACCCGCGCCTATCACGAGGACCGCGGTGAGCGTCGCCACCGGGTGCTGACCCCCGACACCGCCCACGGCACCAACCCGGCCACGGTGACCATGGCCGGCTATGAGGTGGTCAGGGTGGCCACCAACGCCCGGGGCGGCGTCGAGCTCGACGACCTGCGCGCCAAGGCCGACACCGACGTGGCCTGCCTGATGCTCACCAACCCCAACACCCTGGGACTGTTCGATCCAGCCATCGAGGAGATCGCGCGCATCGTCCACGGGGTGGGGGCGACCCTGTACTACGACGGCGCCAACCTCAACGCGGTGATGGGCGTCTCCCGTCCGGGCGACATGGGCTTTGACATCGTCCACTTCAACCTGCACAAGTCCTTCACCCAGCCCCACGGGGGCGGTGGGCCGGGCTCCGGACCGATCGCCGTCTCCGAGCGCATGGAGCCCTACCTGATGGTTCCCCGCATTCGGCGCCACGGTGCGCAGAACGGGGCGAGTCCCACCTTCGAGCTCGACCACGACCGGCCCCGGTCGATCGGGCGCCTGCGCGGCTTTCAGGGCAATTACGGCTGCTTCGTGCGCGCCTACGCCTACATCTGCTCGCTGGGCGCCGAGGGGCTGCTCGACGCGTCGCAGACGGCGGTGCTCAACGCCAACTACCTGCTCGCCCGCCTCCAGCGCGAGGGGGTGGCCGAGTATCTGCCCCTGACCTACGGCCAGCGCGACGGTGAGCCGGCCCGCGGGTGCATGCACGAGTTCGTCCTCTGCGGGGCGCCGATGAAGCGCGAGCTGGGACTGCGCACCCTCGATCTGGCCAAGCGCCTGCTCGATCATGGCCATCACCCCCCCACCGTCTACTTCCCTTTGCTGGTGGAGGAGGCGCTGCTCGTCGAGCCCACCGAGACCGAGACCCGTGAGACCCTCGACGCCTTTGCCGAGGCGGTGGCTGACGTCCTGCGCGAAGCCGCCGAGGACCCCGAGATCGCGCGCAGCGCCCCCTACACCACCCCGGTGCGCCGCCTGGACGAGGCGGGGGCGGTCAAGCGCCCGGTCATCCGTCAGGCGCTGTGACGGCCGAAGCATCGGGTCACCATCTGCCGCACTCAATGCGCCGGGCGCGGAGCGCGACGGCGAGCTCAAAGCGGGCGTCCGGGTCGTCGAGGTCGTCGTCGAGGAGGTCACGCAGCTGGCGCAGGCGGTAGCGGACGGTCTGGGCGTGCACGCCGAGGCGGTCGGCGACGGCCTGGGAACGACCGGGCGCGTCGAGCCAGGCGGCGAGAGTGTCCAGGAGGCGCGCGGCGTCGGGCGCGCTGAGCTCCTCGAAGGCGCCGAGACGGTCGGCGGCCAGGCGAGCGGCGAGCGGCCTGTCACCGGCGATGAGCAGCAGGGCAGCGTGGCGCTCGGCGTCGATGACCGGAGCCTCGGGGATCGCGCCGGCCCGGGCGAGGCGCAACGCGAGCGCGGCGTGGCGGAAGGCATCAGGGACCTCGTGCCAGTCCGTGGCGTGTGCGCGGGCGCTCGGGCCGCCCGAGGCGAGAGAGCGCTCCAGGCTGGCGAGGTGCCAAGCCGCGCGGTCGGCGGGTATCAGGAGGCCGAGGTGGTCGTCGTGCGGGCCGCTGAGCACCTCGTGGTGGACGGCGAGCGCGTCAGTGTGGGCCCCGGTGACGAGGACGAGGATCGGCTCGGCGATCGGCCAGGCGAGCGTTGCTGCCAAGCGCTCGACCGCGGCCGAGCTCGCGCGCGGCGCGCGCAGCAGCAACGAGAACAGCTCCTGGCGGCGGTGGCGCGCGATCTCGGCCTGGCTGGCCGGTGCCTCGGCGTAGCCACGCGAGACGGCGGCCGAAAGGTCGTGGGCTAACGCGAAGAAGGTGTCGGCCAACCGGGTCATCTGCTCGGCGTTCAGGCCGCCCGGACCCCCCAGTCTCGCGGCGCGACGCCACACCACCAGTGCGCCGAGTCGGTAGAAGCCGAGCATCTCGTCCAGGCTGCGTCCGGCCAGGCGCTGGGCCCGGCCATGGGCAAGGTAGAGCTGACGATCATCGCTGCCCGGCGATCCCTCGGCCTTGCGGAAGAGCTGCTCGATCGCTGCACGGACGCCCACCCGGAGGTTGTGCTCGGTCGCCTCGTCGATCTGCGCGAGGCCGATCGGTGGGTCGCCCCGTACCTCAGCGAGCAGCTCCTCCTCAGCGCCCTCGAGCAGCGGCGCGAAACGTGCCCGCAGGTCGCTGGGCAGCGACGGCGATCCGGTGGGCTGGGCGGCTGGTCGAGCCATGACGCGCATCATCAGAATGGCAGCCATCGCGCGGGCGGGCGCCAGGCGCAACCGGCTTCTCGCCAGCCCGGGCGATTGATCGCTTCCTTCAATCACACGCGCCTGTTGTTGCGCAGTTCCTGCTAGATGGGGGCGCATGCCCCGACGTACGATGCCGGTTATGGCGACTGAGACAGAGCTCTGCCCGCAAGCCGAGCCCGCGCCGCGTGTCTCGCCCGAGGACCGAAGGGATGCGCTGCCCGCGCTGACGTCGACCGGCGCTTGCCTTCGGGTACTCGTGGCCGTTCTCGTCGTCCTCTGCCTGACCGGCGCCGTCAGGTCCCCGTCACCCGCCTTTGCCGCCGGCGGCTGGACGGGCAAGACCGAGCCCAACGATCCGGGTTTTGCCGCGGCAGAGCAGGACCCGGTCGGCAAGTGCATCAACAGCGAGGACTGGTTTCTGTTCTCGTTCATTCCCAAGTGCACACCCCTGGCCTCCGATCCCCAGGGCGCGGCGGGTATGTCGGTCGACCAGGCCTGGAAGCAGTTCACCTTCGGGCGCCCGGACGTGAAGATCGCCTACATAGAGGGCGGTATCAACTGGCGCCTGCCCGAGGCTCGCCCGGAGCTGACCGACCGGGTCTACATCAATACCGGCGAGTTGCCGCTGCCCGAGCACGCTGACGCCACGGTGTGCGCGTCCTATGACTGCAACGGCGATGGCCAGGTCAACGTCGAGGACTACGCACAGGATCCGCGGCTGCACCAGCCGTACGTCAATGGCTTCCTGTCCCCCGAGGATCTCATCGTCGCCTTCGGGCATTGCCAGATCGTCAACCACCGGATCGGTGCCAAGGGCTGCCCCGCCGGCGGGCACTTCGACAACGATGGCAACGGGTACGCCAACGACATCTCGGGCTGGAACTTCTTTCGCAACAACAACGATCCTGCGACTGGCGATTCGACCTATAACCACTCCGACGACCAGATGGTCCGTGCCGCCGCGGAGGGCAACAACGGCTACGGCGACGTCGGCGTGTGCCCCGGCTGCACGGTGATCCCGGTCAAGGCCAACTACGAGGCGCTGATGTTCGCCAATACGATCGGCCCCTCGATCTACTATGCCGTGGACTCGGGTGCGTCGGTGATCGTGCTGCTCGACGCCGAGTTGGGCCAGTCCGACATCACCAAGGCCGCGCTGGACTACGCTTGGCAGAAGGGCGTCGTCGTCGTCGGGGCGTCAAACGATTTCGATTCCACCGACCATCAGAACGGCATGTTCTGGCCTCGGATGTGGCCCGGCAACGGTCTGCAGGCCGACCAGGTCCAGTCACTGGCGGGCCCCGACGCCAGTCGCAGCACGCGCACCTACCGCTCCCGCTCGAACCTCACGAGCTTCGGGCCCCACGCCCTGTTCTCCGCGCCGAATCTCGGCGGCTCCACCTCTGAGTCGACACCGACACAGGGGGGCGTGGCGGCGCTCGTGGCCGCCGAGGGACGCGATGCCGCTGACCGAGGGCAGATCGCGGGCCGTCTGAGCGCCGGGGAGGTCAAGCAGGTCGTGCGCGAGACTGCTTCGAACATCGACAATCCCAACCTGGGCTGGCCGGGCTTGCCGGGAGCCACCTTCAACATCCAGTACGGCTACGGACGCCCGAACGTGCTCGCCGCCGACCAGGCGGTTGCTGCCAATCGGATCCCGCCGGTGCCAGACATCCAGGGCCCGGACTGGTATGCGCTCTTTGATCCCACTCACACCTCGAGCGTCCCGATCACCGCGGCCATCGACGGCACGCGCGCGCACTCCTTCCATTGGGTGCTGCAGTACGGGCTGGGTGATCAGCCAACGGAGGCCGAGTTTCACACGTTCGCGAGTGGGTCAGTCAACGGCCAACACCTCAGCGGGCCGCTCGGTCACCTGGACCTGAGTCAGATCCCGCGTTCGTTCTGGACGCAGCCCTTCCACTTCACCACCGATCTGTCGAGCACCGAGCAGTACGACGTCACACTGCGCCTGCAGGCCACCGACGACCGCGGACTGATGGGCGAGGATCGCCGGTCGATCGCCGTCTTCCACGACCCCACCATCCGCTCCGGGTTCCCGATGCACCTCGGTCAGGGAAAGGATTCACAGCCCGTGCTCGCCGATCTGCAGGGCACAGGCAAGCTCGACCTGATATTCGGCGACGCCAACGGTCGAGTGCACGCCCTCGATCCCGACACCGGCCACGAGTTGCCCGGCTGGCCGGCGCACACCACCGCGCTGGACCTGGGCCTGGGTTCCACGCCCGCCGGTCGCGCAGGCGCGATCCCGCTCGGCTATGAGCCGGTGGTGACCAGTCCGGCGGTAGGCGACCTCTTTGGCAATGGAGCTCAAGAGGTGGTGGTGTCGTCCACCGTCGGTCGCGAGTACGCCTTTGACCGCCATGGACAGCTGCTGGGAGGCTGGCCGCGAAGCATGGGGGCCGATGTCGCCGGCGAGAGCGTGCCGCCCCCAAACCTGCCGCGTACGCGCTCACCAAGCATGGGCGCGCTGGCCACCCCGGTGCTCTCCCATCTGCCCGGTTCGCGCACCACCCTGGACGTACTCCAGGCCGCCTACGACGGCAAGCTCTACGGGTTTGACGGCCACGGCGCCGACGTGCCTGGCTGGCCGGTCGTGGCCCAGGTTCCAAACGGTGTTCGACCACAGTCACCGTACAACGACATCCACGACTCAAAGCTCATGGCCACTCCCACGCTGGCGGACCTGTTCGGCGATGGCCGGCTGGAGATCATCGAGAAGAGCCAGGAGTCCGCGCAGGACACCCGCACCACCGGCGACCTGGGCTTCGGGTCTAGGTTCTACACACTGGCCATCTGGCCCGACGGCAACCGACATGCGGGCGGTCCCCTGGTGCCGGGCTGGCCTACTCCGATCCAGGGCACCTTCGACTTCTATCAATCCGCCCAGGACGGAGTGGCCGAAGGCCTGGAATCGGCCTCGGCCGGTCCCCTCGACGCCAACGGGCGCGACCAGGTCATTCAGCCGGTGGGTTTCTTGTCGATCGACGCCAAGCTGGGCGCCAACGGGTCGACCGAAGGCTATGAGGGGCCCGGAAGCGGGATCAAGGCTCCGGGCGCCGTCACCGACGTTGGAAACGACCGCGTGCCCACCTCCGACCAGGCCGCCGCACCCGTCGGCTTCACCCAGACCGGCACGCTGGCCCGCTTTGGCGGGACCCTCAGCTACCTGGCCGGCGGTCCGGACTTCGCCACCCTGACCGCCATCTTCAATCCGGGCATCGCTCAGCGCATCACCAACTTCATGCGGGCTACCGATACCCGTACCGGGGCTCCGCTGCCCGGCTTTCCTGCGCCGATGATGGGTCTCAGCTTTCTCACCGCCCCCGCGGTAGCGGACGTGACGGGAGACGGCCAGCCCAACGTCATCAATGGGGAGGACTCCAACAACGTCGCCGCTTTCGACCAGCACGGGAAGCCAGTGGCGGGGTGGCCGAAGTTCACCGGCGGATGGACGTTCTGGACTCCGTCCGTCGGAGACCTCGACTCCAACGGGCGTAACGAGGTCGTAGCGGTGACTCGCGAAGGCTACCTGTTCGTCTGGGACACGCCCGGCCGGGCCTCTCAGAACCAGGCATACAGCTTCCACCAGGACAACTGGCACACCGGCCGTTACGGGGTGGAGACGCGCCCACCGCTGATACTGCGCCAACTAGCGCGGGCGGGGTCAGGGCGCGTTTGCTGGACGGCTCCGGGTGACGCGTGGGCCGAGG
>JAABUJ010006848.1_pt1 | contig 10840 bp, 13 predicted proteins | sample 5559131 | NCBI WGS metagenome assembly JAABUJ01 (sample SAMN10711875, study PRJNA513366) | rock metagenome | isolation source: Antarctica rocks | place: Antarctica: Victoria Land, Mt New Zealand nord | collected 2016-01-07 | reverse complement strand
GAGGAATCGCTCAAGTCACAGATTGAGGGTGTCTGGCAAATGTTTTCACGACTGGGAACAATCCTGGCGCAGGCATCCACTCTGACAAGCGTCGCTTTCGCTGCAGCTTTCTGGCTGTTGACCCACCCTGTCACAGATCGTCCCGCATGGATGACATGGGCGACGATACTGGCCGGCTTCCTCTGGACAGGATCTGGGGCAATTGCCGTTTTCGGAATGGTGGCCGCGAAATTTGGAGCGCCCGGCATCACGCTTGAAGACGCATACAAACAGGACGTTCTCAGCCAAAGTGTAAGGGAGATGCAGCTCTGGGTCATCAAATCGCATGGCGGAACACTGGCCGCAGGCCAAGTATCCAGTGACCGCGTACGCACTTTTCTTAACGGCGCAATATCATTGCTAGTGGCCGCGCCTACGATTTCATTGATCGCTGCCGCAGCTCTCAGCTTCTTTCGTTGAGCCTATGCTTACTGGCCCTTCCTTTTCGCTGGCGAGTGATTGTTACTGGTCACCATATGCGGCCGAGCAGGCTTCGGTTTTGGTTTCACAGCTTGCGGCGGCTTGGTTGGTGTCGCTTTTGGAGCTGCGGGTGCGGGCGGTTTGCTGTCGGCCATAACCGGTTCCTCGGCTGGCAAGCAGCCTTACTCCTTTGAGCGCTCGTCGATGCGGGTCTTGCCCCTGTTGATTGCATGTTCATCATGGTCGTTGGCCATGTGCGGCCGGGCGGGCGCTGGCTTCGGCTTGTCGGCCTGCGCGGGCTTGGTTTGGGAACCCTTCGCGGGTTGCGCTGGCGCCTCTTTGTCGGTCATCAACGGTTCCTTGTAGATCACTACAGACTAGAACGTGGCCGTCGCGGAGCCAACACCATGACATGGTCGAAGGCTGCCTGAAGAAAAAAACGAGGTTCCGCTCCTCGCTTCCTCCCTCTCCATAGCCGACGGTCCTCTCTCGGCCACCTCGAGCCATCCAATTCATGTCCACCTTCCGATATGGGGGCACAAAACCGAACGGCTCAAATCTGCCCGACACGCCCTTACCGGGGGGCTTCCCTCCAGCAACGAGCGTGGGCGCTCAAAGCCCGAGGCCACGCTCGCGGCCGATATCCCAGGAAACGCCGCTACCTCGAACAACGCCTGAGACCTCGCGGCCCAACTCTCGCTCGACTACCGGCCGCCAGGGGACGAGGCTGAACTGCTTGCCGTCGTCGACCACCGCAAAGCGGCCGGAGGCGAGATCGACGGATTGTCGATAGACCCCTGAAACGCGGTCCCCGTCGCTGAGGGCGTGATGCCTCAATCCGGTTTGCTCGATGATCTGGGCGGCGGCCTCGGCCACTTCCCGCCGGGTCAGCGTATCCAACAGATCACGCGCGAACACGACGCGCTGGCCTTGCCGGCGCGCAAGCCCCTGGTCGACGAGGTAGTCCGCCCGTCGCGCAAGGGCATCCCTTGCCTCGGCTCCGAAGCCGGTTCCGGCCAACTCGGTCTTCTCGCGTCCGACCGCCTCGCGATCGAGCCAGGTCGCACCGCTCGCGGTCACCTGGCGCTCAAGGGGCAGTCGCGAGACAGAGCGCACATCGATGTCGCCGGCGTGGTCGCGCTTGCGGTCATACGCCGCCGCACGTTCCGCGTAGTCGGCGTCGACGCGCCAGCGTCCGTCGGACAACCGCTCGGCTGCCCGCGCTCCGCGCCGCACCGCTTCAAGGCGGCGGACGTGCGCCTCGACGACGGAATCCGGCTCGGTCGCGCCTGAGCGAAACCGATCGGCGCGGTGACGCTCGGGGTCGTAGATGCCGCCGTGCTCCGCCGCGAGCCGGGCGATGATGCGGTCCGCCGGGCGCATCTCCGCGCGAGCGACCCGGACGATGTCGTTGCGGCGCAGGTCATCGAGCTGCTCCAACGCCGGTGTCCGGATATAATGGCTACGCCCATCGACAGCGTCGACGATCAGGTAGGCCGACCCCTTCAGCTCGTCATCAAGCCCTTTTTCGACGAGACGCCCGACCACCGGCCGCTCGGGCGATTGACCGGGGTCCGGCATCGCCACGGCTGAGGAGTCCAGCTGCTGGCCGCTGCGCGCGAAGGCGCGCTGCATCGTGCGGATGACGTCGCCGCGTGTGCCAAGGCCGCGCAACGTCGCCTCGGCCTCCTCGGCAAGCAGCCACTGTGCCGGCCCGAGGGATCGTGCCAGCCCCATGCGTTCAAGCTTCTGCAGCCGTCCGACGAGGAGCGAGCGCAGCGCGACGTCGTCCCTCAAGGGTCCAGCCGCACCGGGACGGAAGTCGAGCACGCCGCCTTCGGTTCGCTCGGTCTCGCGCCGCAAAGCGGCATCAAGGCGCGTCCAGCGATCGGCCCCGACTTCGCTGGCGAGCTTCGACCGCATCTCCAGCTCGCTCTGCGGCCCGAGCTCGATCGTGGCAAGTTCCACGGCACGCTCGCGCATGCCGCGGCTGATGTAGTCGGGGTGGATGCGCAGCTCCCGCCCATGCTCGTCAGCGCCGCGAACCAGAAGATGGACATGGGGATTGTCGGTGTTCCAGTGGTCGAGCGCCGCCCACTCGAGCCGGGTACCGAGGTCGCGCTCCATCTTGCGGACGAGGTCGCGGGTGTACGCCCGCAGGTCTTCCATCTCGGCCGCGTCCTCCGGGCTGACGATGAACCGGAAATGGTGCGGGTCGGCCTCGGCGCGCTCGGTGAACGCCTTGATATCGACCTCATCCGAGGTGGCATCGAACATGCGGGCCGCCTGGCCGTCACGGGTGACGCCTTCGCGCTTGAGGTAGTTCAGGTGCGCCCGCAGCGCGCCCGCGCCGCGAAAGCTGCGCCGGACGACCCGCGCCTTGACGATCACGCGCCGGCCGCGGTTGCCGTAGAGCCGCCGCTCCATCGCACTCGCGGCGGCGACCGCGCCGCGACCGCTTCCGAAACCGCGGGCCCGGTCAGGACGGTCCACGGGGAAGCGCCGCGCGACATGGCCCGACGCCTGCGCCGCCGTGAGCACCTGGGCCACGAACAGCTTTGGGCGCTTCGGCGCCGCGCTTCTGGTGCGTCCCAGACGCGGCCGAAATTTCTGCTCGTCAGGCATGGTGCCGCGTCCCGGCCCGGTCTGGCGCGGATTTCCCAGCAAGGGCGGCACTGGCCGGGCGCGGCGGCACTGCCCTTAACCCATGTGCAGACAACAGAAATCCGGCTGTCGCGCACTCGGCGCGGCACCGGTCTCTATCTTGCGATCCCGTCTGCACGTCGGTTTTCAATGCCGGACCTCTCCAAACCTACTCTGCAGGAACGTGATGCGTGAGGCCGACCCGGCTGGTGTGGGAGCACCGATCGGCGCGAAAATGGCGCCCTCATCGCGCGCATTTGGCCTCGCCCTCGGCAGCGGATTTGCGGCGGCGGTGCGTGACGCTGGTTGGTCGGTCAGCACGCGACCACGCGCCCCAGCGTTCTGATCCATCGCGAAGAGACCTCTATCCGTGCCGCTCATTGGCGCCGCGCCGCTTGCCGCATCGTTCCTCGGTGGCGCCATGGATTGCTGAAGGTTGTCGTTGTCGAGCGCCGCAGGTGCCTTCAACGTGGTGGGCGCAGTCACATCCTGAACGACCGGCGCCAACTGCGCGACGTATCGCCGCGTCTCGTCGGGAAGCGGTCGGCTGCGCAGCTGGTGATCTTCGAGCCGCGCCGGTCCCGCATTGTAGGCCGCCAGGAAATCGGGTGCGCTGTAGCGGTCAAACAGCTCCCGAAGAAACGCGGCACCCGCCACGATGTTGTCAGCCGGCGTGTAAGGATTCGAACCAAGCCGATAACGCGTGCGCATCATCGCCCAGGTCTCGGGCATCAGCTGCATGAGGCCCATCGCGCCCGCCGACGACGTGAGGTTCGGCGTGCCACCGCTTTCTGCCCGCATCACGGCACGTAGAAGGCGCTCCGGCATGCCAAAGCGCAGCGAGGCGGCAGCGATGTCATTGGCCCAACGGTCGATCGGTCCCGCAGGTTGGGCGCGCATCGGTTCCGTGTCGATCGCTGGCGCACGGCCGCAGTCTCCGTGCATGCCAAGCGGGACGAACAGCCCCGATCGCAAGCCGATCGCGCACGCCGCAACGACGCTCACCAGGTCCATTGCCGTGCTCCCAACGTGATGCGGAACGGCCGTCCGGACCCGTCTAGGCCGCCAGCGTGCCGGATGCGACGAGGGGCAATGCGTCCCGAATAGTCGCCCCTCTCAGGCTCGCCTTCGGCCTCCGCTCCGCGCGATGGCTGAAGGACAGGAGCCCGGGAGGCAACGGCGGCTGCGCAATGTCCAGAACGCGAACCGGCGTGTGGCTGGCGAGGCGACGTCTCGGTCATCGCGCTCTCCAGGTCCAGAGCGGGACTGCTCGCCCGAGCACGGAGCTGATCGGCGATGGCCCGAAATAGCGGCCATCGAGCGAGGTGGGAACGGCCGGGTTCAGCACCAAGACTTCACGCCCAGTCAACGTGCGGCAGCCGGCCCAGGGCGTCATGGGGCGACGCATGCCGTCAACCGCCAGCGCGACTGCCGCAAATCCGCCGTCGATCGAGACCCGGCCTTCCTGCTCGCAGACGCGCATTCCCGCGACGGCGGCAATCGGCTTGAGCAACGGCACGCCGCGCGGAAGATAGCCGCGCTGGGCATAAAGGGCTGCGCTTTCCGGGTCCGGTCTCAGGAGAACCAGGCCGCCGAGACGCAACGGCATCGCCGGCTCGATGCGATAGAGACCGGGCGGCGCGCTCGCGGTCGCGTTCCACACCAGCAGCGGATACGCGCCGCTCTCAGGCGAGCTGCAAACGAGCATAACTGCGAGTGCCAGCAACGCCAGGGTCACGACCCGCGTCATGCGACGGCCCGTTGGCGGAGCGACCACGCGCGGTGCTGCACCCGCCCGTAGCTCCGGAAGGGCGCGTTGCAGACGATACGGTTGTGCAGATGTCGCCACCAATCCGGCGCGACCTCGGCCGCCGCGATGCCGAGCGCCTCGATGGCGGCGACCGCATCGAGGGCACGCTTGACTTTCGGCCAGCCGTCAAGCCGCAGCAGGACATCGCCACCCGGCGTGACGCCCGGCACGGTCGCGATGGGCTCACCTGGTCCGCAAGCTCGGACAATGTCGAGGCGCGAGGAGACCGTCCCGTAATCGTTGCCTTCCCATCGGACCAGCGCGAAGACTTCGCCGGGAAGGAAGGCGACGACGCGCCGGCGGCGGTCCAGGATGCGCTCGCGCGACTGGTCGCCGAAGCGGAGCCAGTGCTCGATACGGCCCTCGTAGAACACGAGCTCGACCTCGGTGAGCGCGCCGGTCATGATGGGCCGCTCGCGTCCGAAGACGCTATCGGCTGGCGCGCTCCGAGCAGGACGCGGAATTCAGTTCTCTCACCAAGCGCCCCGTGGAAAGGTGCGGTTTTCGCGTCAACGCGACGTCGCCAGGATACGTCGTGCTGCACGCGCTGTTCGACATGACGCGCTGGCAGCGTCGGCAGGACGGTGCGAGGATTTCGTCCTACGGACGGCAGCAAGTTGTCTGTCAGCGCACCGAACTCGAGCTCCGTCATATCTCCGTCTCGGTCGCGGGCAAGCAGACGAAAGCTCGGGCACGGGTCAAGGACGATCTGCCGGCACGGGAAATGCCTGGAGCCCGGGTTCGGCCGATGCCGGGTGGCAGCGGCCATCCCGCGAGCGAGGCGGGCAACGCCAGATAGCGCTGCGCGACCACCTTTCGAGCCTATCGTTGCTCGATCGCACGACAACCGCGCCGCATTTGCGACCGATGGCAGCCTGCGAGTTCGCAATATGCAAAACCATCCGGACGCGTTTGACGGAACCGCCGTCGCGCCGCTCTTTCGCTTTCCGGCACTCGATATAGCGACTGCGACGGAATTTTCCCGGAGGCAGTCCCGCATGCTTCCGCCCCGCTTCACGGCGGATTGCGTCACTCGCTGCTTCGAGGACGATGCGGACTTCCGAATGGGTGCGACGAAGATTCGGTGCGGCGCAAACAACAGAGACTCAGTTAAGAGTCTTATAGTTAAACAGTTAAGAGGGCCCGCTTTCTCGTTGTTGATCAACAGTTTGGCTTGCAGCTCGACTTTGCAGTATCGTGCGTTTGCGTTTGGAGGTCCGAGTCTTTCCACACGCGAAAGGCCGAACGCGCTCACAGCAGGCCTCTCCCTTCTGTGGATGGATCGCCCGGCTTTTCCACAGGCACCCGTCCGGCACTGGGGACGTGCACGGCACTTCGCACGGCGCGCAAACGGCTCGCCGTCCCCGTTCCGGTCAATTCGATTCGGTAGCCCGGCAGCATTCCGTCGCACGCAATCCTGCGCAGCGCTGCGACAAAATCGGATGGGCGCGACATGCTGCCGGAGCGCGCGTGAAGAGCGCCGAGCGCGATCTCCCAGCCTGTGGATTGTCGGCCGACATGCTTGCGCACGAGCCGCCAAAGCCAGCGTTCGACGCCGCCGGTCAGTCGGAAATATCGCGCGTCGATCGTCAACACGCGGCTGTCGGTGACGGCGGCCGCAAACAGCCATTCCGACAGAGTGATCTCGATCCCGCCGTCCGCGCGGCGCCAATCTTTCAGCAGCTTGAACTGCGTCGATGCGCCGCCACTCGGCGCGCGCAAGGTCGTCTCGACGGCGGTCGCCGCAAGCCGGTCGAGCGCCGCGCCCAACAACATGTACTGGCGCTGGGCGGTGCCGCGGCCGAGAAAGCGCAGGATTTGGTAGGGAGGCGCGGCGATCCGGCGCGAGACGCGCAAGCCGTGATCGTGTGCTTCCGTGAGTTGCGATACCGCCCAGATCAGGAGGTCGGCATCCCAGATGGTGGCGATCCCTCGCTGCGGGTCTGAAGTCGATATACGCAAATACTGGCCACGCTGCTCGAAGGCGAGCGGCTCAACCCGCTTTGCCTTGGCGAGGGAGAACCACGGCCAAGCCATCAGATCGAGGGCGTCCCGGGGGTGGACGCGGTCGAGCACGGCCGGGAATGGGCGGTCGTCTTCGGCCATGGTCAGGCGCGCCGCAGTGCCGCGGCGCGCGCGGCGGGGGTGGGCGGCAGCACCACTCCGGTGCCGGGATCGCTAGTCGAGCGCCGCAAGCCCTGGTCGGCCCAGCGTTCGAGGTCACCGACCTTGTAGACGACGCGGCCGCCGATCTTCCGGTAGACCGGGCCGGTGCCGTAGATGCGGTGCTTCTCCAGCGTTCGCGGCGAGACGCCGAGATGGCGCGCGGCCTCCTGGGTGCGGAGATAGCGCGGCGGCAGGGATGGGTTCGCATCGGGCATGATCGGGCTCCGTCGTGGGGTGGCTGCCTCGGGGCAGCGTCTCGCGTGTCGGAGGTCACGATCGGGCTGGTAAGGGCCCCGCAATATGGACGAAGGGTGCGCGGGTCAGACCGTCCAGGGTCAGCGCGAGGGAGGCGCCAGGAGACGGCGATAGCCGCCCGCAACCAAGGTGCTCGCTTCGGCAAGCAAGCGGCGCACCTCGCCCCGGTCGGGGTGATCCGACCAGGCCGGGCCGGTGACGACCGTGCCGAGCGTCATCCCGGCGATCTCGTGCTCACTGGCGCCGGCCCCTCGGAGGTCGAGTGCCCACAGCATCGCGGTAAGCCGGTCGTGGCGTTCGTTCGACAGGCGTGGCGGCGGTGGCGTACGAATGCCGGGCAGGTGCTGGCCGACCGCCGCCAGGAACCGGGCGGCCGCATCAAGGCGCGCCCGCCAGAAAGGCGAGCGGTCGAGCACCAAGCCGAGCGCGGCGCCGTCACGCGGCGGCTCCAGGCCGGACAACAGAAGCCGGTGCCGCTCGCTGTCGCCGTCCAGAATGATCTGCACGCTGTCGGCGGTCGCAAGCGCGTGTTTTCGGCCAGGCCAGCGCCAAGGCTCATAGAGGATGGGCGGCCCTGTCCCGGGCGGACCTGGCCCCAGCGGAATCACGTTGCCGAGAAGCTCAGGCTGCCAGAAAACGGAGACCTCATCCGCGCGTCGCTCGGGATTGGCGACGAAATCGCAACCCCCAAGCGCCGGGATCGGGCGCGTGGTCTTGGTCGCTCGGAATGCTTTTCGCCGCCTGCTCGCGGTACTCGGGGTTTCGACGCAGGAACTCCCACGCCCAGTCATCGGGCTGCAGCGACGCCGTATAGCTGTAGCGGGCCGGTAGCCGCCCGCGGCCAAGCTTTCTCAAGGGCCAACCCCGGAGTTGCGCCCGCGATGATTGCCAAGGCGGGAATTGGGCTGACCTATGGTCGTTCCGGAAGAAAGTCAGTGACTGCGGGCCGTCATCAACTGATAACCGGCCAGACGCGAATGAACTCGCATGACCTGCGTGCCGGTCCGCCGCTCGTTGCCCTGCGCAACCGAACGCTAAGCCTCGGCCTCGTAGGGTCCGGCATTGAGCAGGTGACGGTAGCCGACCTTCGTCATCCACCTGGCGCGCGCGAGGTGCGTTTCATACGCACGGCGAGCGCGCCCTGGCTCGCGCGTGGCATCGATGCGGAGGGCCTCGCGCGCAACCTCCTGCCAGGGCACGCCGTCGCGTTCGGAGTCGAGCAGAATGATGTAGTGGATGAGATGCAGCTCGTCATACGGCGTCATCGTCTCACTGACCGGCGGTTCATCCGCGACCGGCGCGTTCAGTGTTGGTTTGCGCATGCATGGCTCCCTTCAACAATCTGCGCGAGATTTTCGCCGATTCGGCGCCCCGCGCTACCGCGTGGTGTAACATTCGGATACGGCTCGGGTAAGCTTAGCGGGACTGCCTATGGGGGAGAATCCCCCACAGCGTAGAGAAAAGCCGCCCGGAATGGCTGCTCCTCTGCCATGGCGACACCACGGCAGATTCGGGCGGCGCGGGCGCTGTTGGGCTGGTCTCAGCAGGAGCTTGCCGATCGCGCCGTGGTGTCGGTCAACAGCGTGGGGAGAATCGAGACCGCGCTCGAGGAAGCCGAGCTCGAGCGCCACGCCGCGAGCCATTTTCGGGTCATGCGGGCGCTCCGAGCCGCCGGCATCGAGTTCCTGACGCGCGGCGAAGGCGTGCGCTTTGCGGGAAGACCGCCCCCGCCGGGACCGTCCGCGGCGGACGGGTCCCCGTAGGGAGCTGGCGCGAGTACTCGGCTCCGGGTGCGGACGCGAACTCGACGATGAGGAAGCTTGCTAGCCAATTCAAACGACCCAAGCCCCGCGTCGGGTGACGCGGGGCCGTGGCGGGCCGGTCAGTCGCCGTTGCGACGGGACCAGATCAGGGTGTGCGTGTCGTCCTCGCCCTCGACCAGGGTGGCGTAGATGGGGGCGGGGAAGCTCGGGTCGTCCAGCTTGACCGAGAGATAGGTGCGTCCCTCGCCGGAGGTCTTCTTCCACGCGGCGCCCATCTCGACTGCACCGGCGAACACGCGGTAGTCGGGGGCCTTGTCGCTGGTCTTGTCGGCCGGCTTGATCGTCGTCTTGGCGTTGATGCTGAGGGTCTTGACCGCGCCGGTGAAGCTCTCGCCCGTCTTGGTGAAGGTGCCGATGGTCGCCATGGTGTTCTCTCCTGCTGTCTATCGGGTCGCGCCCATCGCGGCCTCGATGGCGATCGTCCGGCCGGAGGCGATCGACGACGCACTCGCGCTTGCGAGCCGCAGCGCAGCGGAGGATGGCGGCCGCCGGCTATTTTGCTTCGCGATGCAAAGCGCGCTTGCGCGCGGCGGAAAATAGCCGGCGGCCGCCGTTGCGGCATAGGCGATCGAGGCGCAGCCGTCCTTCGGCCAGATCAGGCCATCCGAGGACGCGTGGAGCGCACCTGACCCGGACAGCCCTGGGCAGAGACGTGGCGACGTTCGCACCGATCAGACAAGAGGCAGACGAACGCGGTCGCAGAAGAACATGCATCAGCGCGCAGACGGCAGCCTGAACCGAGATGAACAACAAGGATCAATCAGCCCCAGTGTTCGTCGCGAATGCGGAAATCCGCCCCTGGAAGTCCTTCAAAGGGACCGCATGGTCTCGACGTCTACGAAGAGAGTTGAGCTTGTCGTTCGACAGAACACGCGTGCGATCCGAGGATAGTTGACGCACCCGCAATGATCGTATGGCGCGTCGCATCGGCCTGTTGGCTCCGCGTCTTTCGCGTGAAGAGATGTGGGGCGTCCGACTACTCTTGTCTTTGCGTCAGGGGATTTAGCCTGCACGGGCCGAAGCGGCGAAGCCGGTTCGAGCGAGGCCGACGAGCGCGGCCTGGGGGAGACGCCCATTCATTCTATGTCAGCGAATTTGTGCCAGGTGGAGGTTCCTCGCAGGGAGCGTATGCACCAGTTCAGCTTCCAATCGGGTCAGTTCGTGCCATGCCCGGCAGTCCGACCGTTCGACTACGGCCAACTGGGGGTTGTAGCTACGTGCTACGTGCTACGTGCTACGTGCAGTCCAAGCGCAGTGCTCGGTAGCGTGAATATCTCCGGGACGCCGCCGTGAGTAGCGGGGCTCACGCCCCGCCTCCCTTGCGGTGGTCGAGTAGCGGGATGCCGAGCTTGCGCGCCTTGTCGGCCAGGTTGTCGGAGATGCCAGAACCGGGGAACACCACGACGCCGATCGGCAGCACGTCGAGCAACTGGTCGTTCCGCTTGAACGGGGCTGCGTTCTTGTGCCGGGTGAAGTCGGGCTTGAAGGCGACCTGCGGCACGCGGCGGTTGTCGGCCCAGCAGGCGGCGATCCGCTCGGCGCCCTTGCGTGACCCGCCGTGCAGAAGCACCATGCCGGGATGCTTGCCGTGCACCCGGTCGAGCGCTGCCCAAATCGCCTGGTGGTCGTTGCATTCGTAACCGCCGGTGAAGGCCACCTTGGGGCCGGGCGGCAGCATTACCTC
>JAABUJ010006847.1_pt1 | contig 10840 bp, 7 predicted proteins | sample 5559131 | NCBI WGS metagenome assembly JAABUJ01 (sample SAMN10711875, study PRJNA513366) | rock metagenome | isolation source: Antarctica rocks | place: Antarctica: Victoria Land, Mt New Zealand nord | collected 2016-01-07 | reverse complement strand
GAGCCCACCCCGTTCGTGTGGGATGGTAAACGGCGGGAGCGCCGCCGCCGCGCGCGGGCACGCCGCCGTGGCGGGTCTGCCGCTGTCGCCGCCCAATTCCAGTTAAATGCAGCGTGACCCACTAGCACATCGTCGGGTCGCGGCGCTACATCCTGGTTGTCCCACAGCCGCAGCCCCTTGGCTCCGCGCAACCGCTCGGTACTGGTTGTTTGACGCTGGGTCGGGGGAAGCCACTGGCCGTCTTGATCGACCGGGCAGCGGATGCCATCCTGCCAGGTGCCTTCGGTCGCCGCAGCCGTTACGTCTACCGCATCGGCATCCTGAATAATCTCGACGTCGAATCGCTGCCGGTCATGATCAGGCACAAGCCGCGCGACGACGTTTGGCTTCGTCGCGATGATCCACGATGGGGCGAGCGGCACCCGCCAGCCAGTCGCGGGGTCTAGGGCCTCGGCACAATAGAGGTAGGCATCCGCGATCCAACCCTCTTCATTGCGCTCAATGCCCCAGGCATCAACCTGCTCCTGCACCGCGCCAAAGACGCGCTGTTGCGCCGCCGCGATCCGTGCTACGGCTACCTCGCCGCCCCCCACTATGTTCAGCGCGCCCCATGTTAGCAGCGCTGCTACTGGGTTGAGGTCGGAGCCATAGGCGTCGCAGCCCAAACGCGCGGCCTCGAAGGGGATACTGCCGCCGCCACAGAAAACATCGCCGACGCGCGGCGTGTTGCCGAAACGGCGGACGCCTAACTGGGCGACCAACGCGGCAAGATTGGCCGCACTCGTCCCCAGATGCGTATTGATACGCATCCACGCCTCGGGGCTGGGTCCATCAATCTCTTCCGGGCGTTTGCAGTTCTTCAACCGTTGGTCGTAGCTCATGCGCAGGAAAGCGCGGCGCATCAAGCCCTGCCGGTCGGCCTTGCCGATCTCGCGCCGCCAGGTAGACTTGGCGCTCTCGGACGCGAAATACTCCGCTCGCTCCTGCGGAGTGCATAGGTCGTACACCGTTTGGGCGGGGAGCGAACCGTCCAGACGCCGCAGCATGCCATCGTCATCCATCGTCATCAGCGCCAGGAAGATCTCGCGATCGGCAGTGGGGTTGCCGGTGGCCGGCAAGAGCAGGCCGAGAATGATGGCGCGCACGAGGACTAGCGGCTTGCGGCCCCACCACTTGCCGAGCGCGGTAAGAGTCTGGCCGGCGACAGCTTTGCGCTCGTTGTAGCTCTCCTTGGAGAGCTTGCTGACCGGGAACTGCGTCTCGATGAACGACGGGCCGGACGCGGCCTGCACACCCTGTTCGACTGACGGCGCCGGCATCTGCACGCTCATACGAACTCCTTCTATCGGGCGCGCCTTACGATTGTGATAGTGGGCGCCGTGGGCCTGGCCTTGAAAGACCATGGCAGGGACCGGACCTTGTAACGCTTGGTGTGAATTAAATGGGCCATGTGAGGCCATTTTACGGTCAGAATGCGCCCCTGCGAGGTGGCGCAGCGCCTTATCCTGACAGGCAGGCGCGATGATGCGGCCCATCGCCTTCTCCACGCGCATTGTAGCGTCGAGTACGCCCTGTCGATGAGCAAAACAGGCTCAAAACAGGCCAAATAACTCACACCAAGCGTTGAAAGGTCTCCCGGCGACAGCCACAGTGGCCGCGTGCCAGACGGGCGACACGCGCGTCGCGCCCAGGCAGACCTTTCAAGGTCCGGCCGCTGCCATGACCTTTTAAGGTCAGGCTGTCTCTCACAATCGTGGCGCGCACCTCCTTCTATCTGGTTCACCTGGGAGACTGTCTGTCCAGCGTTAGAACAATTCCATCTGCGTGGTCTCCGCGACCGGCAGGGTTGTCTTGGTTTGGCGTCGTGATGGGCGCTTGGTGGCGGAAGCTGGGTCGGTAGCCTCGGCGAGCAGCGCGGAGGGAGGGGCCGCGGAGATCGGGTTCTCGGCGAACGCGATCTTGATCGCCTTACGCCAGCCCCGGTCGCGCCCGTGCTCGGGGTGCCCGCTGGTCGCGTTGATAGTGGTGTAGAGCCACCAGCGCTCCTCCGGGGCCAGCCCCATCCAGTTGGCGAGCATGGCCGGCAGCAACGTGGGATCGGCGTCTTCCACGGCCCAGGCGAGCAGCGTCAGTTCTTTGCCGAGGTGCGGGGCCAGTACCGACTCTGACGCCCAGGCCGCCGTCGAGAGGCCGGCGGCGCGCAAGCGCGCATTGAACGTCTCCGCCGCGGCCGGCGCGACGCGCGCCCAGTGGTAGGCGTCGAGGCTCGCCTTGGCGCTTGCCGCCGGCGCCGCCTCGTCGTCCTCGGGATCGTCGCCCCACACGAAACGCTCCTCGATGGTAATATCGCCGCCCCGCGCGACTATGACGGCGAAGTGGTGCGGCGATTGCGCCGGATCGAAGCCGAAGCCGATGGCGCTACGCGCCTTGCGTTTAGCCCTCAACTCTGTACGACCTCGTGCCGCGTCGGAGTTTCTCTCAGGTCGTTGGAGAGGTCGAGCAGTTGCTGCCCCTCGGTGAAGGCGAGCCCGTCGATCTCCAGCGTCACGTTGGCGCCGCCGATGAGATCGCGCAGCGCCGTGGCCTGGTCGCGGACCACCTCGCTCCCCAGGAACGTCCCCTTGTCGAACTGCAGTTCGGCCCAGCGGCCGTCTTTCGCCGCGATAACCTGCACGCCGCTCAACGTGGCGGCGCGGCGGATCGCCCGATCCAGGAAGGTGAAGACGTCGCTCGTCGAATCGAGCTTGCGTCCCTTGCGCCAGGTGGCGGGTTTGGCCGGATCGATGCGCCACGTCTTGTCGCCTTCGTCGCCGCCGCCCTTGGGGACATCCACGCGGATGGTATCGGATACGACGCCGTCGGCGCTCGCCTGCGCCAGGATAATCGTGGTCTCGCGAGGAACCCGGAAAGGCTCGCGATAGAGGGCGCCGCTGCTTGATGGGCTGGAGCCATCAGTGGTATAGCGAATGGTTCCCGCCGGCAGGGCTTGCAGTTCGCACATGCGGGCGTCGGGCGTACCAAACAACCTGTGTCGCAGACTGATCGTATTGGTCCAGGGGACCGTATCGCCGTCGACGCCTGTAGCCGCGTCGGCCGCGGTGAACGTCAGCCGCGGAGCGCGGGTCTTCACGTCGTAGCTCTCGAGCTTCTCCCGCGGTCCCAGCGAACGACCGTTGCCCTCTTCCATGTACACAGTGTCGCCGTGCAGTGGGCGCACGCGCAGTGTTGCCTCGCCGGTCTTATCGTCACGGCTGAGCAACTGCACCTGCACGGCGGGGCGTGGCGGCGGAAACGGGCCGCGCTGCACGAAGCCATTGCCAATGTCGCGCCACTGATCGCGGCTGATCATCTCAGCCCGTACATCGTCGAGCGCCCGTGGATGATGCCAGATCCACGACGGATCGGTGGCGGCGCGCGTCTTCACCTCGTTCCATGGGACCTCTTTGGCGCCGGACCAGAGCCTGGTGATGATGCGCTGCACGAACTCCGCGTTGTTGGGGCCCGCCTCCGGCTCGTATTTGTACGCGTCCTTGAGGGCGTCCACGATCGCCTGCTCACCGTTGAAGCTATTGCCGGAGTATTGCGGCTCCAGCGCCAGGTCGTTGAGGCCGCTCTTGACCGGGTATAGGAGTTGCCGAAAGGCCTCCCGGCAGGCGAGGTAGAAGCTCGCTTGCTCACGCGTCTCCAGGGTCTTGGCGTCGATCATTTGCGGATCGTTCTCGCGGACACCGCCGCGCTGCAACTCGGCGACGATCAACCCGATGGCGCGCAGGTAGGCGGAGCGCTCCAGCACCCGCTCGTAGGTCGTGGAGTCACCCGTGAGGAACAACACGCGATTCTTGTATTGCAAATGGTCGAAGAACATTTCGATTTCCTCACGCGCCTGCGGCGAAGGACGGAAAATGACCAACGTTGTGCTCTCAGCAGTAATCTGCGCCTGATCCAGCGCCGGCAGCGCCTCCACCTGCCCGTAGCAGGCCTTGATCTTCGGCGTGTACATCTCTTTCAACCGGGCGCACCCCGTATCGACGTATCGACCGGCGCCAAAGGCTGTAGAATGAGGGTAACACCTACATGATGGCGCATTGACGGAAAGGCATAGCTCATGACCCTCGCTATTGTAGAAACCCCGGCGCCGCTGCGGACGGACGCCGATGGCAATGTGCGCGTTGGTAGGACGCGCGTCACGCTCGATACGGTCGTCGAAGCGTTTTTAGAGGGCGCTACCGCTGAGGAGATTGTTCAACAATATACCTCACTGTCTCTCGCGGATGTGTACTCTGTTATCGGGTACTATCTACGCCAGCGGCCGGCCGTCGACGCGTATCTGGAGCAGAATCGGCAAGAAGCTGACATCATTCGCCAGAAGATCGAAGCGCACCCCGACATGTCCGGTATCCGCGAACGCTTATTGGCGCGGCGAGCGGGCTCACAGGCCTGACCATGCTGCGTCTTGGCGCGGACGAGAACTTCAACAATGACATCATCCGCGGCGTGTTACGCCGCACACCGACTTTGGACATCGTCCGCGTCCAAGATACGGTATTGTTAGGAGCGGACGACCCGACGGTGCTGGACTGGGCCGCGCGTGAAGGACGCGTCCTGCTCACACACGATGTCAGGACCATGATCGACTATGCCTATGCGCGGGTTATCGCCGGGCAAACAATGCCCGGCGTCGTGGTTGTCCGTCGCGCCGTATCCTGGGCCCAAGCGATCGACAACATAGTGCTCTTGGTTGAAGGCAGCCGTCAGGACGAATGGGAAGGGCAAGTGGTCTACTTGCCCCTGTAACGCGCGGTCATGGTTGGGCCACTGGGCAAAACAGCTAGCGCGCACATGTAACATTCCGTATAGCCGGGGACTGCGTAACGATAGACAACCCCGCCGGCATTTGTTATAGCAATCGGCGTAAAACCCACGGCTGTAGTCGTGGGATAGAAGACGTGTCCGCCGACAAGGCGGGCTCGCGTGGGCGCCCATGTGTGGTATACTAGTGGCGGTGATCGCTCCTTCGGGGGCCACCATGACGCCCAACGGCGTCGCTACCGCGGGGCACGCGGGAAGTCACGCTTGGGGAGATTGTGTCAGACATCAGCGCCTCCGGGCAACGATGCAACGGTCGCTGAACCAAGAATCCCACGGCTTCAGCCGTGTGGAGTGTCAAGATGCTGACAACCTACGTGGATGCGTCCGGGCGCTGTCGCTCGCGCGCCGTAGGATGATTGTTGGCGATGACGCCTTCCGCCTACGTTCGTGGGTGGAAGGCTTTTTGGCGTCCGGCGAGCAGTGCAGGCTCGTCTGTGTCGCGCGCATGCTCCAGCATGTCGCGCGATACGACCTCCGGGGCGGCGCCGCCCTCCGACCCGACGATGGGGTGTGTCCGATGCGAGTCGCGTGTGCGACTCTGGCGAACGCTCTATCTTTGAGGAGGACCTGCTTTTATGCTCCCTTACCCATCATGGTTGAACACGGGCGACAATACCTGGCAGCTAACGGCCGCGACCCTCGTCGGCCTCATGAGTATCCCCGGCTTGGCCGTCCTCTATGGCGGCGTCGTGCAGCGGCGCTGGGCTGTCAACAGCGCGCTGATGGCCTTCTACGGTTTCGCGATCGTGCTGCTGACCTGGGTCCTGTGGGGCTTCAAGATGAGCTTCGGCAGCCCCATCAATATCGGCTCCCTGCCGCAGTTCTTGGGCATCCCCGGTCCGTCGCTTGACCATGTCGCCGAGCAGGCGCGGGCCAACATCCCACTCCTGAGCGGGATCGGCCTGATGCCACAGTTCCGCTTTCCGCAGGCGTCGCTGATCTACTTCCAGTTCGTGTTCGCGGCCATCACCCCGCTGCTGTTCCTGGGCAGCGTCGTCGGCCGCATCAACTTCAAGGCCTGGATGATCCTCGTCCCCGTCTGGTCGACCGTGATCTACAGCGTCGACGCCTTCAGCATCTGGGGCGGCGGCTGGCTGGCCCAGTCCGGCGCGGTGGACTATAGCGGCGGCTATGTCATCCACCTCTCGGCCGGCGTGTCGGGCTTCGTGGCCGCCGCCGTGATCGGCCCACGCCTGGCGCGCGACCGCAAAGAGCCCGGACCCAACAACCTGATGATGACCATGGCCGGCGCCGGCCTGCTGTGGATGGGCTGGAACGGCTTCAACGGCGGCGATCCCTTCTTCGCGGGGGCGGACGCCTCATCGGCCGTGCTCAACACCAACATCGCCGCCGCGACCGCGCTGCTTACCTGGTTGAGCATCGATATGCTGGTCGCCGGTAAGCCGTCGCTCGTCGGCGCGGTCAACGGCATGATCACCGGCCTCGTCGCCATCACACCGGCCGCCGGCTTCGTCAACGGGACCGGCGCGATCGCTATCGGTGTCGTCGCCAGCGCGATTCCGTGGTTCACCATGAACCGGGTCGCCATCTTCCGCCGCGTCGACGACGCCCTCGGCGTCATCCACACGCACGGGATCGCCGGGCTCATCGGCGGCCTGATGGTCGGTGTCGTCGCCGACCCCCAGATGATGGAGTACCTGGGCAACGGCAAGGCGCCGGGCTTCTCTGTTACCAGCCTGCTCGGCGGCGGCGGCGCGCACCAGCTGCAAGTGCAGGCCCAGGCCGCGCTCTTCGTCATCGCCTTTAGCGCTGTCGGCACCTTTGCCATCCTCAAGCTGGTCGCGCTGGTGGTCCCGCTGCGCATGCCTGACGCGATGCTGGAGACGGGCGACATGGTTATCCACGGCGAGGAGGTCGGCGTGCCGATCCCGGCCCTCTCTCCTGAGCCGGACCTTGGCACACCCCTTCTCCCCGGCGCTATCAGGGGCGGCGCCATCATGGCCAGCAGTACCACCGTTACACCGCCGTCGCGGACATAGGCGGCCATGTAGCCGATATAGCACGACAAAGGGCCGGGAGCGCGTCGCGCTCCCGGCCCCTTTTCGCTCTATCGCAGGGCTCGTGAATTATTATTAGCGCGCGGAAGTCTCGGGGTGACCGGCACTGGGAGCGCGGACGAGACGTCCGCGCTCCCAGTGCCGGCGGGGACGGGCGAGACGCCCGGCGCGGCGTAGGGGCATATGTCCCCCGTCCCGCAGATAATGCACGAGCCCTGTGCCATTGCCCAGGGCTCGTGCATTATCGGCCAGCGACGTTTCCACTGGGCAGCGCAGCGAGCCGCCGCGGTCCCCGCAGCACGCCATCGGGGGCGCAACGCCTAGGCGCCCCAGAGCATGTGGCCGCGCAGGCAAGCCGCGGGGACCGCGGCGGCTCGCTGCGCTGCCCAGTGGAAACGTCCGCGTCTCGCGCTTGACGTCTCTGTGACCAATAATTCACGAGCCCTGTGCCGTTGCCTTGGTCCACTGCATGCACTACTATAAGCGCGCTATAATCTGTAGTGGGAGACATTGTCGTCGCCCGAAGGAGAGGCAAAGATGCCGGTACTACTCATGTTCGACGCGGCGGCGCAACGCCTGCTGCAACACTTTGGGGCTGGACAGGCCCTGCTTATTACCGCCGTCAACAACTACGGGTTACCTGGGGAGACCTTGACGGTTGAGCGCTACAGTCTCGCGCTCGCCGAGCGCGATCCCGAGGTGGCGCATGTTGCCACGTTTCAGGGCGTGCCCATCTATGCGCACCACCGCATCGCGGCCTACGCCCGGTGGCGCCCACTGCGCGTGACGGGCCACGGCCTCGGGCGCTGGGGCTACCTCGCCGTCGCGCACGAAGACCAAGTGTGGCGCGACTTGTTGCGCTGGGAGCGTATGCATCCCACGCAGAGCGGACGCGCGCCGTCGCGCGCCGCGTAACCCCTCTGTGATAACACTATGGACTGAACTATATGGAGAGAATAAGAGATGGCAGCCGATACGACACCCGTTCCTCAGTCCGCCTTGTACGCCACGATCCATAGCCAGCCGGATGTCGTGCGCGCCGTTTTGAGCGACGCGCGCGACGCGGCGGCGCGGGCGTCGGAGTTGTTGGCGAACGCCCGCCGCATCTTTGTGACGGGGACGGGCACGAGCGGGCACGCCGCCATCGTCGGGGAATATCTGCTGCGTTTGGCCGGCACCGACGCCTACGCCGTCACCAACTTTGAGTTCGTGACCTACCCGCGCCCCATCGGCCCCGACGACGCCCTCGTCACGATCAGCCATCGCGGCAGCAAGCGCTACGGTCGGCAAGCCATCGACCGGGCGCGCGCGGCCGGTATGCCGGTGATCGGGCTCACCGGACAGGGCTCGCCGATGGAGGGTCCCGACATCATGATCGCAACGGCGCCGTCGGAGCGTTCCTCCACGCACACGGCCAGCTATACGGGCGCCCTCACCGCGCTGGCGCTCCTCGCCGCGTATCTCGGAGAGCGCAACGACGCCGATGTCACCGCGTTGCGGGACGCGCTGGAGCACTTGCCCGACGCGCTGGCGGCGGTGTTGGCGCGAGAGAACCTGGTTGTCCCCGTGGCCGGCGCGCTAGCAGAGCGCGGGCGGCTGGTCCTGATGGGCGCGGGACCCAACGCCGCGACCGCGCGTGAGGGCGCGCTCAAGGTCAAAGAATCCTCGTACCTTGTGGCCGAGGGCTTCGAGTTGGAGACGGCGCTGCACGGTGGTTTGCAAGCAGTCGAAGCAGGCGATGTGGCCGTCGTGATCGCCGCGCAAGATCCGGCGCTGGACCGCGTGGGTGACCTCGTGCGGGCGCTGGAGTTGTTGGGGGCGCGTGTACTCGTGGTCGCCGACGAGCGCGTCGTCGACGCCCTGCCTACGCCGCCTGAGGCGACTATCGCGCGTACGGTCATCGCCTACCCGGCCGTGCCCGAGGCGCTCAGTCCGATGCTCGCCGTCGTCCCGCTGCAACTGCTGGCCGCCTATACGGCCGCGTGGCGCGGCGCCAACGCCGATAGCTTCCGCGCTGACGACCCTGTCTATAAGCGGGTCAACGAGAGCTACACGTTGTAGGGAGTGAGGGCGGGTGTACCCCAACATGGCGCCACGGGGCCTGACCTTTTAAGGTCAGGCCGTGTCCCGCCATCATGGCGGACACCCTCACCACCAACCCCTCTCCCATGGTTAGAGCGAGTACGCTGGACCATCGGCCCGCGGTTAGGGTTGGGGGTCCGGTCGTCACGGGGTGGGGGTGAGAGTTCCTGCCAGCATTGTCGCGGTGATCGTGGCCGTGGGCGAGATGGTTGCGGTGGGCGGCGTGATCGTCGGTGAGAGGGTTGGCGTGATCGTCGGCGATGCGGTCGGGGCTGCCGTCGGCGAGAGGGTTGGCATGGGAGTCGGGCAATCGACGCCGGCGCAGGCCAGCGCGCTGGCGCTGGGGGCTGCTGTCGCCAGCGGCGCGCCGCCGGAGCCCAACGATTCCACCACGACCGTGCCCGATATGCCGTGACTCGAAACTAGGACGTTGCCCTGCGGGTCAAGCGCCAGGGCGCCGCGCGCGTCGCGGCCGGTGTCATAGCTCCAGCGCACCCGCCCGAAATATCGTCCATCGGGGAGAGCGACGCTGTACACGTAGCCCCGGTCCGTTCCCACGTAGACATTGCCGCACACGTCGGTGGCCGGCGCGCCGGGTATCCCCGCGTGGTACCGTCGCGTATCGAAGTACAGCCAGGGGTGATGGCTCCGCCGGTCGAAGGCGTAGACCCCGACCTCGCTCGACACGTAGGCCCGCGACGACCGCGGCGAACACTTGACGGCCGAGGGGAGCGATAGGGCAAAGCCGCCGTCGACTGTATCGAGGACGTGCAGCGTCGGCCAGCGCCACAGCACACGTCCCTTGTCGTCGACCACGATGACCCACGAGCGGGACGCCCCCGTCACGGCTACCCAGGCTACCCACCCATGCCCCGCCGCCTCGATCGTCGCGTAGGACGGCCGGCCGGGCGCAAGGGAAACGTGCCAGCGCACGCCGCCGTGGGCGTTCAGCGCGTACAGCGTCGCCGCGCCCGTCGGGTCGGCCGCGCGGGCGACGACGAGTGGCGTGCCGTCGGGCGCGACCGAGACCGGCGTGAGGCGCGCGGCGTGGATGAAGGTGCGGCGCCATCTCGCCGCCGCCGCCCAACCGCTGTCGGGCTTAGATTGGGGCTGTAACGCCGCGACCGCGTAGTGCGCACGTGTCATACCGGACACAACACCGTATAGCGTCCCGCTATCGGGGCTGAGGGCGACGGCGTCGCCAGGTATCAAGCCGGCCGATATACTCCACACGGGATGCGGAGAAGATGGGTCGACGTGGGAGAGATCGCCCGCGCCGTCGACCATGAAGAGGCTGTTGTCGGGGCTGATCGTCACGCTGGGCGCGACAGGCGGCGGTAGGGGCTGCCCCGGCGGCGGCGGCGGTCCCGTGCATGTCGCATCGGTGACCGGCCGCACGGCCGCGCACCACCGGGTGTCGCCGTTGGGGGAAAGCGAGAGCAGGGCGCCGTCGGCGCGCGACAGGTAGGCGTTGCCGTTGCCGTCGACCACGGGGGGACGCCCGCGTGAGGCCAGCGCGCGGGTCCAGCGCAGTGTCAGGTCGGCGGCGGGGTACGAGCGCGAGTGTGCGGTACGCGCCGCGTCGTGACCGGCGGCGGACCACGCGGGCGGCGACGGGGTCAACGGCGACAGGAGAGGCCGCTGGCGCGCCAGCGAGAGCGCGCCGATACCCGCAGCCAGCAGCACGACGATGAGCGCCAGGTTCGCTGGTCCTAGCCACGAACCCTGACGCGATGGCCTTCCATTGCCGGGTAGCGGGGTGCTGTCGCCAGCATCCCGCCCCCTCAGAACCGGACGTGCGCCTCTCGGCGCATCCGGCTCAAGCTCGCCACGGTCGCTTTCGTTACTTGGTTTCATGTGTGCGGTGTTCC
>JAABUJ010006846.1_pt1 | contig 10840 bp, 10 predicted proteins | sample 5559131 | NCBI WGS metagenome assembly JAABUJ01 (sample SAMN10711875, study PRJNA513366) | rock metagenome | isolation source: Antarctica rocks | place: Antarctica: Victoria Land, Mt New Zealand nord | collected 2016-01-07 | reverse complement strand
TGATGACGCCGAGCGGCCGGCCGTCCAGGGCGTCGAGGCAGGGCAGCACATCGGGGAACAGGCCCCAGTTCCGCTCGTAGTGGCGCACATAGACCCCGAAGAGGTCATCCGCGTCGGCCACGGACAGCGCCTCCCCGGACGCCCAGAACATGTCGATCACGCGGGCGCGCCGTTGCTCCGCGAACGTCACCTCCCCCCTCTCATACCGCCGCCAGTGCGTCGCGGCCAGGTCCTTCCATCGCCGCACGAACGCGTCGTCGGACAGGTCGAAGGCGGCGCGATGCTGCCGGAGGAGGGCGAGGGCGGCGGCACGCGTGGCCGCGTCGTCGTCGAGCAGGGTGCCGTCGATGTCAAAGAAGACCGTCACGGCCTACCCTCCCCCTTCGTCACGTTGCCGTGCCGCGATGACGGCCGCCGTCGCGCGCTCCAGCACGCGCGCCACCCCATCCTCGTCGTTGGAGAGCGTCACCTCGTCCGCAGCGACGAGGACATCCGGGTGGGCGTTGGCGACGGCCACGCCATGCCCCGCCCAGTGGAACATGGGCAGGTCATTCGGCATGTCCCCGCACGCGACGACCCGCGCCGCCTCGACGCCCAGCCGGGCGCATAAACCCTCCAGCGCCGCCGCCTTGGTCACCCCCGCGGCGGAGATTTCCACGAACACGGTCCCAGAGTGCGTCACGACCGCGACATCGCCGGCGATCGCGCGCGTGACGCGCAGCAGGTCCGGCAACGGCAGGGCGGGGTGGCGCACCAGCAGCTTGGTGACGTCGCCGGCGCAGAGCGTGAGCGCGTCGGCGATGAGCGGGGGGGGTCGTCGGCGCCAGCGCCCACGTAGAGGGCGGCATAGCGCGGGTCGCGTCCGGCCCGCACGCCGCGCTCGACCGCGAAGCAGACGTCGGGGACGGCCGCGCGCAGGGCCGTCACGATCCATTGGGCCACGCCAGACGCCAGCGGAGCGTGCGCGACGATGGCCTCGGCGGCGAGGTCGTAGACGATGGCGCCGTTGCAGCAGATGGCCAGGTCGCCTACGCCGACCTGCTGCGCCAAGGGGCGAAGGGTGCGCGGCGAACGCGCGGTCACGAGCACGACGACGATGCCGGCCTCGCGCGCGCGGGCGATGGACCGGCGGGTGCGCCCCGACACGGTCCCGTCGGTGCGCAGGAGCGTGCCGTCAAGGTCGGTGGCGACGAACAGGTCGATGGCTTCGACCACGGTCGTCATGGGCGTTTCTCCCCTCGGTGCTAGATAACTAAGTAGGTGTTGCTAAGTTCGTGCACGACTCTCACGCCTGGCCGAGCGTGTCCCACAGGCGCTTTGGCATGCACGAACTTAGCAGCATCTACTTAGCCTGAATTATTCATGAAAACATTTATCGAAATGGATTGGCTGCTGATGGCGGCTTCCGCAGGCCCCAGAGCCCACTCTGGGTGCCAAAATCGGTTCTGGAGCCGATTCAGCGGCCCAAAAGGACGAATATGCAGCTAGACGTGGCCGAACTGATTAGACAGAAACGCTCATGAATAATCCAGGCTAGAATTGAGCGAAGCTGTCATGAGGGGCGAACTATCTTGACAGCCATAAGCTCAAGCTTCCTGTTCTAGCATGGGGCGCAGCCGGACGAGTTGCTCGCGTAGCGCGTCCGCATCCCGCCCATATTCGAGGGTGAGCGCGCGCGGTCGTGTTCCTTGCAGCACGCGTCGGAGGAGAGCGTAATCCTCCTCCGCCAGCGGCTCGTGGGCGTCCGTGAGCACGCCGTCGCGCCGACGCGGCCCGCTCACATGCAGTTGGCGCACCCGCTCAAGCGGCAGGCGATCAAGATAGTCCGCGATGGGCAGGCCCAGCCGCTCTGCGCTCACCTGAGCGTGTGCGAGGTCTAGCAGCAGCCTCGTTTCGGTTCCAGCGATGACAGCGGCGATGAAGTCCGGCGCGCAGATATGCTCGTATGCGCCGTTTGGGCAATAATCGAGATTCTCTAGCAACAGCGGCACCGGGATCTCCCGCGCCAGCGCCCGCACGTTGTGGCAGACGCGCTCCAGTAGATCGTCGCGCGCGAGGACGGGGGAGCATGCCTGCATCGTGCCCTCGAACGCGACCTGGGCTGCGCTGAAGCCGAGATGGATGCTCAGCCACGGAGCGTGTGTGATCGCCAAGGTATGACGCGTGCGCGCCAGCACGTCCCGCTGCGTGAGCGCCGCCGGGTGCCCGAGCGACCAATCGAACACACTGTTGTGCAGCAGCAGTGGTCGCCCCAGAGCGAGGCTCGCCGCCTCAACCGCATGAGGGCCGGCCACCTCGAGATAGTCGACCTCAATCGTCTGCGCCGCGAGCAGGTCGCGCGTGAGCGGCCCATAGGCCACCGCTAATGCAACCATAGACGGCACCTTCCTTTACTCAACCTACACAGCGCGATCGCGCCCCAACCGGAAATGCCTATCCCGTGTGTGTGGTCGGCGCTTCACTAGCCTGGATTATTCATGAGCGTTTCTGTCTAATCAGTTCGGCCACGTCTAGCTGCATATTCGTCCTTTTGGGCCGCTGAATCGGCTCCAGAACCGATTTTGGCACCCAGAGTGGGCTCTGGGGCCTGCGGAAGCCGCCATCAGCAGCCAATCCATTTCGATAAATGTTTTCATGAACAATTCAGGCTAAGTAGACATTGGTAAGTCCTTGCACAGCTAGCAGGCCTGGGTGCGTACCGCGTGCAGCCTGTTCGGGTCGCACGAACTTAGCAACACCTACTTAGTACAGCGCCACAGTGATAGGGTACGGAAATCAGGCGACGCCATCAGCACGGTGATCGCAGGCCCACAGATGACTTTGCACATTTGCGCTAATTCCTTACCCCTTTTGTGTGGAGCTGTACTTAGGACACATCGCAGTCCTATCGGCTCGTCGTTTACCCGTGGTGCGCCGTTCCCTACAGAGGATCGGTGCTGTATAACAATAGTTATATGGGGTCTCAAGGTGCCTTGTCAAAGACCTTTGCCCAGGACGGAGCGAATGACGTTCACGGTGCTCAGCTATAATATCGAGGAAGGCGGCGACGGCCGGCTGCCGCTCAGCGCTGGCGTCATCCGCAGGCGGCCGTGGCCTTCGGCGGTCGACGGGCGATGCACCGATCTCGTCATCGGCTCGTTGGGTAAGTTGGTGAGCCTGGGGGTGGGCCTACCCCAGATATCGCGACCGGGCGATGGGCAAGGTGACACCATGACGCTCGATCCCGCGCACCTCACCCCCGCCGCGTCGCTCAATCGCGTCCGCATCGTCGACCTGCCTGGCGTCGCGCTCGACGACGCGATCCGGGGCAAGACCGCCTATGAGCTCCTGGTGGCCCGGACGCTGGCCGATGACGTGCGGCGACACGCCGACGTCCTGGGCCTGGATGAGCCGCGCGCAACGCCCGACACAACCCTGCTGCCCGCCTTCGCGCGCCGCTTCGCGGCCGATGCACCCCGCGTCCAGGACGCGGCCGAGGGCATCGCGCGCCGGTTCGGCCGCTCCCTGGGCTGGCTGATCCTGACCCTAAAGCGCGGCGACGCGATCAACCGCCGGGCGCGCCCGGACTGGGACGACACGTATTGGGACCACTGGGCCGGCATCGGCACGATCTAGCTCGGGGGTGGCCTCGCGCGCGGCCCGCTCGGGGCGCGCATCCGGCATCACGCCGCGACGGTGATGGCGGCCGACGAGGGGCACGCCTGCGCCCTCCACCTCGCCGCCCACCCGTCGCTCCTCCCGCTGATCGGGGCGGCGCGCAGTGTGCCCCCGGCGAGCGCGGCCGCGCTCGCCTTCGACTTCGGGCAGAGCGCCGTCAAGCGGGCGCTCGCGCTCTACGACGGGGGTACGCTGACGGCGCTCCACCCGTTGCCCTCCCTGCCCGCGCCGGCGACATTCTCCGCGGGCGGCGACGACCTGACGCTTGATGGCGTGCGCGACCTGGCCGACCGCATGGTGGCCGCCATGGCCGACGCGTGGGAGGGTGTCGCCCTCCCGGATCGCGCCCTTGCCCCCGTGCTCGTCGCCAGCGTGGCCAGCTACGCGGCGGACGGCCAGCCGTTACCGCGGCAGGGGGGGCCGTACTCGCAGTTGTACAGGCTGTCCGACAACGCGGCGCGGTGGCTAGCGCAGCGGGTCAGCGGGCGGACGGGCCGCCCGCTCGACGTCGCGCTGGTCCACGACGGCACGGCCGCGGCGCGGGCGTACGCCGGCACCCCTAACGCCGCCGTCATCATGCTGGGCACGGCGCTGGGGATCGGGTTCGTGCCGCCCGATAGGGGGCTGCGTCCCCTCGCACGGGGCTTCCGGGTACGAGACATGGAAGGGGGCGACTAGGTGGCGATTATCGCCGTGGCCGGCGTGTGCAACGTCGAGACGACGCCGCGCGTCGACGGCTTCCCGGTCGACTATACGCCCGTGCGCTACCCCTTCTTCGGCGTGCAGAGCGGGCCCTCGGGCGTCGGCTACAACGTCGCGGCGGCCCTGGCGACGCTCGGCGACGAGGTGCGCCTCGCCTCGAGCGCGCATGACAGTGAGGGAGGCGTGGGCAAGCATGTCCAGGGTGATGCGACGATGCCAACCGTGCCAGGAGCGTACCTCGTAGTGGTCGAGCCCGACCTCCCCGTTACGGAAATGGCCCGTAAAGCCCACGCGCTTTAGCCGTGGGATATGAGGGCTTCACCCGCTGTACCCGCACAGATAGGGTTTACGCGGCTAGTCGCAGGCCGGACACCCCCGACGGGAGGGCTGAAGATAGAGGCAACAGCGAGGGTGCCTGCTCCTTGCAGAGCGCGGCCGTACAGGCAGCGGTGAGGTAGTCGAGCACGTCGCGGTCCTGCTGGCGCAAGGTGGTGACCACCGTGAGCAGGCGTTCGACGAAATGGCTGCCCTCTGGGCTCTGCGTGCCACAACTGCGGCGACGCCAGGCCACCGCGCGGCGTAGCGCCCGCTCGGCGGCATTGTTGGTTGGCTCCACGCCCTCCTGGGCGACAAAGGTCCATAGCCCCGGCTCCAGCTTGAGCATATTCCGGCAGGCACGGCGTGTCTTGGCATGCTCAAGGGCCGCGCCCTCCCGCAACAGGGTCCCGACCTGGGCTTGGAGCGGTTGCAGCGCCTCCTGAAAGTCCACCCGCCGTAGCGTCCCATCGCGCACGCGATACCAGAGACGAAACATCTCTGCGGTCGCGTCCAGCAGGGCTTGCCCTAGGCGTGCGGGCTCGCCACCTCGCTCCACGAACGCGGCGAAGTCGCGCAGCAGGTGCGCCCAGCACACCTGCCGCTGGGCCGGGGCCACCCATGTGTAGCCGCTCCAGCGGTCGGAGCCGACGATGCCGGCGAACGTCGCCCCCAGGAGGGTCTGGGCCCCGACGCGGCCCCGCGTCGCCAGCAGCGCGAACACCGTCACCAGCGGCGTGACGGCCGTCCACAGCCACATCCGCCGCGTCCCCTCGCGCCAGCCCGTCTCATCGGCGTTGACCGCCGGCTGTCGCTGAACATAGTCCTGGGCCTCCGCCACGGACTCCGCCACGGCGGCGCTGACCTGCTGTTCCAAGGCCGCGACGCTCCCCAGGCTCAGGTCGAGGTGGAAGAGTACCCCCCCGCAATTCGGCCACGTCCCGTTGGCTGATACCCAACCGCCCCGCCAGGTAGGCGACGGTCGCCTGCGTACGGGGGCCGAAGCCGCCGCGCGGCATCTCCGTCGGCCACGCGGCCGCCGTCGCCGCCCCACAGGCCCCACAGGTCAACGTGTGCCGCCGATATTCGGTCACGGCGGGCACGATCCGTGGCACCTCGGTCACCTGATGGCGCGCGGGATCGGGGTCTACGCCAGCCAACGGCAGGCCGCACTGAGCACAGGCCGGCGGCTTCACCTCCACGATGTGGCCCACCTGCTCCACCGGCAGCAGAGACCGCCCGTGCCCTTCATGCCCCATCTGTCCCCCAGCCGGGCGTCCTGAGGGTGCCCGCGTCCGACGTGGTGGCGCACTGGGCGGATCCGAGGACAGCGGCCGCGACGACGTGCGCGACGTTTGCGTCAGCCGTTCGTCCAGGACCGCGAGCCGCGCCTCCAGCAGCGTGAACCGCGCGGCCTGCTCGTCCAGCCGTCGCTGCTGGGCCTGCACCAGTGCCCGCACCGCTGCGGGCGTGGCACCCCAGTCAGCAGCGGTGATCTCGGGCGGCGTGGCGGGGATCGTCATGCCGATAGTATAGACGATGTCGAGGAGCGGATGCACCGCCGACCGTCGCTCACCCACCGGGCCGCTAGACACCCTGGTGCTCTGGACGAGGTGAACGGGTACCACCCGCTTTAGCCGCTTTAGCGTCGTCAGGTCATTAGTTCATCTTCGTAATACTGTGAGAGGCCATATGCGGCATTTTCGGACCCCTTCGAGGTCATCGAAGCCTTGTCTGACGCCGATCACGGCGCTTGCGGCCTCTCATTGCTCTACATGGGCTAGTAATGCGGCACAGACCTCCATTATTGCGAAGATGAACTATTGTCCGACTATTTTGCCTTTCCGGTTCTGCCGTACGTGCCGCGAGTAGAGATGTATGAGTGCTCTGTCGACCACCAAACCAGCCACGGCTGTCAGCCCATCCACGTCCGCCACGCGGCCAGTCGTGTTGACCTACCGCTTCCGCCTGGAACCGCAACCCGCGCAAGCACAGCGGTTCTAGCAATACGCGGGTGCGCGACGGTGGTCGTACAACTGGGCGCTCACACGTCGGCAGGCGCACTATCAGGCGACCGGCAAGACACTCAGCTTCGCGGACCTGTGTGCGGAGCTAACGATCCTCAAGTCTCAGCCGGACACCGACTGGCTCAAGACGATCGATAGCCAGCTACTCCAACAAGGGGTGAAGGACCTGTGCCGCGCCTTCACCAACTTCTTTGAGAAACGCGCCACGTACCCAAAGCTCCGCAAGAAGTTCAGGCACACGCCCACCTTCCGCATCCCTCAACGGATCGGCCTGCCATCCGACAATCACATGACCCTCCCCGGTATCGGGGACGTCCTGATGCGCCAATCACGGGCGATTGTCGGTGTCGTGAAGAGTGCGACATGTAAGTGGGAGTGTGGACACTGGTTCGTGACCCTGGTCGCCCATCAGGAGATCGAGAACAAGCCCAAGGCGGTGTTGACGGAGGCAAATACGATCGGGCTCGACCTGGGGCTGAAAGATGCCTGTGTCATGAGTGACGGCGAGATTGTCCCGGCCTTGCGTTCCTACCGCAAGACGCAAGGCCAACATCGTAAAGCAGGTAGGGTTGTCTCTCGGCGCACGGGCGCGAAGAAGGGAGAGAAGGCAAGCAACCGTTTCAAGAAAGCCAAGGCGATAGCAGCCAGGATCGATCGAAAGGCCGCCAATCAACGCAACGACTTCCTGCACAAACTCAGTACGCGACTGGTACGCGACTATGACGGCCTCGTGATTGAGGATCTGGCCGTGGCTGGACTAGCGAAAACCAAGCTAGCAAAATCAATCCTCGACGCAGGCATGGGCGCGTTCCGGCACATGCTGGAATACAAGTCCGATCGCGCCAGCAAAACCGTTGTTGTGATCGACCGTTGGTTCCCGTCGAGTCAATTGTGTTCGGCCGAGGGGTGCGACTATCGTTACCGCGCTTTGACCTTGAGTGAACGCGCGTGGACGTGTCGGCAGTGTGGGACGGTCCACCAGCGGGACGTGAACGCCGCACGCAACATCAAGGCCGATGGGTTGCGCGTCTATCGTACCTGGGATCAATCGCTCCTGGACGGAGGACACGTCGCTGCCGGGCAGGTAGAGACGCTAAACGCTCGTGGATGCCGTGTTAGCCTCCCTCTGGGAGCAGTGGCAGCAACATCGGCCTAGCCGGACAGAAACGAGAATCCCACGGGCTTTAGCCGTGGGAGTTGTCAATCTCCTCGAAGCACGTTTCAATAGCTCACCGCCGTCCCCGCTGCGTTGACCAGCGCCTCGAACGCGGTCTGGAGCGTGCCACACTCCTCGTCGGTGATCTCGTCGTCGCCGAAGCGCCCGACGTACACTGATCAAGCAACTTGACGGGTCGGACGCCGTCGACGCGAGCCTGCTGTGGGCCTGCGTCCCTTTCGGCGACCACAGCCTCTTGAGGCCCGATGATCCCCTCATGCACAGGACGGTGGGGCGCATTGAGGCGGATCTGATTGGGCGGGCGGGCGGCGGCCACCGCCTTCTTCGCGCAGGCCATCGCGCGCACCGACGTGCGCCCGCAGCGCGTCACGACGGACAAGGCGGCGGCCTATCCACCCGCGCTACGGGCTGTCGTACCGGACGCGGAGCACATCACGGGCAAGATGGAGCAGCAAGGCATTGAGCGCGATCACCAACACCTCAAAGGGCGCACGCGGAGCATGCGCGGCTTCCAGCAGATCGCATGTGCCCAGGTGGTGTGCGACGGCCATGGCTTCATGCGCAACCTGCGGGACGGCTTCTACCGCTTAGGTGAGCCGACCGGCGACCCACGCATTCCGCAGGCTCCTCGGCTTGCTCGCGCCTGGGACGACCGCACGCAGATCCTTGCCGCGGGCTAGCTGTCCCTGTCAACGGCGTACGTTGGCGTCCTCGGTGCGGCGTTCAGATTCCGGCCTCAGCATAACCCAACGACACCGGGTCAACTCCCCCCGCTTCCACCCTATCAGACAGACGCATCCGATCAGCGGCTCTTCGCGGCTCTATGCCTCATGGTAATACTTCGGTTCATCCACCCCCATCACCTGACGCAGGTAGACCAACTCACCTAAGTGGTACGCACGATGCCGGATCGCCCCCCAGATGATGCCCCGGTACAGGATGGTGTCCCCGGTCCACCATGTGACTGGCTCATCGAGCTTCCCTGGCGTCACGATCGCCTGTTGCAGCGCCGCATGGTGCGCGCGTAGCGCCGCCAGCGCTTCGGCTTTGTTGGCCGGACGGTCGGGCTGAGTGTCGAAGGCCAGGTGCCAGAGGATGTCCAGGGCCGACTTGGCGGTGGGCGTCGGGTGCCAGGCGAGCTGCTCGTCGCTCAGATCGGCCACGGTCTCCTCGACTTGGCGTTGCTCAATCTCCAGGATACGCGCGAGGTCGCCGCTCGCATAAGTAGGGGTAATTGCCACTGGTTCGGCCATACACATCCTCCCGTCGCTGCCGTCATGATATCCGCTAGATTGCTGTGTCCCTATGTCCTGTTTTATAGCGCAATTTTACAGCAAAACGCGAGACCCTGTACATGTATGTGTAAAGGGAATAGTGACCGAGCGTGTTCTTAGCGTGGACGTCCCATCACCGCTACACGCGATCAGCATGTCCCACGGGACATCGACCGTGGCGCCCGAGTCCGACGTACGGTAAGCCGGGTCGTACCGGCGGTGCTGTGACGCCGTAGGAAAGCCATAGGGAAGGGGCAGATCGAGGCCCCTCTCCGATTCTATGCCCCGTAGACGCCCTTGTAGCGGCCCTCTCGTGCCCGTTGGCTAGCGATCCGGCACGGCGACCGAGAAGGGCGTCGGGCTCCTCCGTCACGCCGGTACCGCCAAGCTCTGACAACAGGTGAAGGAAGCCTACGCCCGTCCATGCGGAGGGGCCAGGCCAGAGGCAGGAAGACGACCGGGCACCAAGCCGTGGTCGGAGCCGCGCGCAGGAACATGACAATCCTAGCGAGGCTCTGCCTCAGACCGACGAGATGTAGGGGCGTGAGTGGTGCATGAGGGCCTCTGGTTGCGGAAATCAGCACAGTGCGGTACACCTGCTGTCATGAGACCGCGTCGCGGTCGGTTGGCCAGAAGCCGTCCACACCCAGAGGTTACCATGAGCGTATCACAATCCACCTCCGTCGCGACGATCCTGCGGGAGCATGTGACCTTGGAGGTCGAGAGCATCGATCGGATGTACCTGAACGTGTATGTGCCGCTGCTGCAACGTGCGCAGGGGGTGGTGCGCTTTTTCCGCCACCATCGCGGGGCGACCTTCGCCTCCTCGGCCCTGATGGAGCCGATCAGCAGCGCCTTTGTCACGGCGCTGGAGCGCTACGCCCGCACGCAGGGGGTGCCGCTATTCACCTTCGCCAAGGGGCAGCGCAAGGATGACGTGGCCGCCGCCCACCTGGCCCGCTTCCACGGGCGCGAGGGCGTGCTCTTCATCGGCAAGGCGCAGGAGAAGGCCTCCGTCTTCCGAACACAGAAACGCTACAATCCCCAGACCGGCCAGGCGTATCCTTGGATCGTGCCGTCCACCGCGCTGGTCAACCACTACGACATCTATGCCGTCGATGCGGACTTCGGCCCGTTCTTCCTGAAGTTCTGCTCCTATTTTCCCTACAACGCCAAGCTGTGCCTGAATGGGCACGAGTATCTCAAGCGGCAGTTGAGCAAGGAGGGGATCGCCTTTGAGGCGTTGGACAATGGCCTTTTATCGTGTGCCGACCCCGCCCGGATGCAAGCGATCTGCGACAACTTGGACGCCCCGACGATCGACGGCCTGCTGCGCAAGTGGTTGGCGCGCCTGCCTCATCCGTTCACGCCGGAGGATCGCGCCGCCGGCTACCGCTATGACGTGTCCATCCTGCAAGCGGAGTTCGCCCGTACGCAGGTGCTCGACCGCCCCATCACGGGGCGTGTCCTGTTCGAGGAGGTCATCCGCGAGAACCTGGACGTGGACCGCCCCGACCAGGTGCAACTGATCTTCGCGCGCCGTGTGACCAAGCGCACGCCAGGGCGCTTCCGCACCCGCGTGATCACGCAGGGCGTCACGCCCTCGCTCTACGTGGACGACAAGCACACCCGGATCAAGCAATATCACAAGGAGGGACGGGCGCTACGCACGGAGACCACGATCAACA
>JAABUJ010006845.1_pt1 | contig 10842 bp, 10 predicted proteins | sample 5559131 | NCBI WGS metagenome assembly JAABUJ01 (sample SAMN10711875, study PRJNA513366) | rock metagenome | isolation source: Antarctica rocks | place: Antarctica: Victoria Land, Mt New Zealand nord | collected 2016-01-07 | reverse complement strand
CCGGCGGGGCACGCGCATCGCCGCCAGGACGGAGAGCCCGTAGCGCTCGTGGACGTCCATCATTTGCTTGAGGCAGGGCGTTCTGGAGACCACCAGGTCGTCACCCCACAGCACGGCGAACGGTTCGTCGCCCACCACCTCCCGGGCTACCAGCACGGCGTGGCCGTTGCCCAGGGGCATCTGCTGGCGCACATAGACGAACTTGACCAGCTCCGAGATATGCTTGATCGCCTCCAGTTGCTCCAGCTTGCCCGCCTCGGCCAGGCTATGCTCCAGCTCAAATGTGCGGTCGAAGTGGTCTTCGATGGCCCTCTTGCTGCCGCTAGTCACAATGATGACCTGCTCGATGCCTGACGCGGCGGCTTCTTCGACAAGATATTGGATCACCGGCTTATCCACGATGGGCAGCATCTCTTTAGGCTGCACTTTTGTCGCGGGCAAGAAGCGCGTGCCGCGGCCCGCCGCTGGAATCACGGCCTTCCTGATCTTCATGCTAGCCATGCTGTTCTCCCTACCCTCGCCACAGCGTTCTTCAGTCGGTGTTCACCCTGTCCGTCCCAGCAGGCGCGTCTCCTGGCGGCGCGCTCCCACCACCCGCCCCGCGCCAGGACGGCCGGTCGCCTACCCGCTGTGCTTACATGCTCAGGATATACCAAACCGCCGGCCCATGGTAAGCGTGGGCACTGGCGGCACAACGGGCCGTGGCCATGGCATACTGTAGCGGGGCCGTTGGTGGCCGCTCACCTGCCGCCGCCGACCAGGGGCACGCTGACACGGCGTTCAGGAGGCAGGCATGGGACCTACCGCAACGGACGGGGCCGCTACATGTGGACGTCACGCGGCATCTGACGCAGGGCAGCCACGTATACCAGGGTGGTGGCGGCGTGGGGCAGGCACACATAGGAGTGGCGATGAGTGAGAAGCAGGAGCAGGCGGCGTCGGGAGGCCGGCGTGTGCTTGTGGTGATGGCCCACCCCGACGACGTGGAATACAACGTCGCCGGCACCGTAGCCCGCTGGGTAGATGAGGGCGCGGTGGTCACCTACGTGCTGGTCACCGATGGCGACAAAGGCAGCAGCGACCCGACCATGGTGCCTGAGCGCCTGGCTGCCCTACGCCGTGAGGAGCAGCGCGCCGCCGCCGATGTCCTCGGTGTGCGGGAGGTGGTGTTCCTGGGCTATGAGGACGGTATGGTCCAACCCACCCTGACCTTGCGTCGGGACCTCACCCGGGTGATCCGCCGCTACAAGCCCGATGCGGTGATCTGCCCTGATCCGACCACCCGCTGGTACGCTCAGGAGTACCTCAACCACCCCGACCATCGTGCCGTGGGTGATACCTGTCTGGACGCTGTGTACCCCTGTGCCCGCGACCCGCTGACGTTCCCCGATCTGCTGTTGGAGGGCCTGCAGCCGCATGAGGTGAGTGAGGTCTACCTGACCATGACGTCCTTCGCCGACTGTTGGGTTGATGTGAGCGCCACGATGGAGCGCAAGCTGCGCGCTCTACGCGAACACCGTAGCCAGATCGGCGACGGGACCGAGGAGATGGTCATCCGCTGGTCGCGGGAGAACGCCAAGGGCCGCGATGGCGTGGACTACGCCGAGGCTTTCAAGTATTTCCGCCTCGGCTGAGCGGCCGGTGTCCACGGCCACCCAGCCATCTAGGCTGCGTCCTGCTCGATCACAGCCAGTCTATCTGGGCCGCGCAGCCGGAAGGCGCCCGCCAGGGGCGCCCGTACCGATCAGCCACACGATCCGGCCTGCCGCTGCCCTAGTCGTGTAGCAAGCATTACCTGAGGGGTTCGTGTCCTGGGCGGGGCGTCCCCCATGCCCTGGAGCCCGGTGCCCACAAGGTGTGCTCCTACACGGATCACTCACATCAGGCTCTGACCGGTGACTAGGCCGGGACGGCGTTGGCCCCCTCTGGGGTGGCTACCTCTAGCGTCTCCAGGTAGGCCACCACCGTCGCGGCGCCCTCACCGCCCGCCCTGGCGTGGGCCAGCAGGGTGATACCGTGTGGGCCGCGCAGGTCGCGGGCGGCGGGCCATGCCCCCACGATGGCCGACACGACGGTGGTCTGGCCCAGCATCGCCGCCGCGAACAGGTCAGGCCGGGCGCCCTGCTCTAGCAGGTAAGTCGCGATGTCTACGCGCCCCATATGCGCCGCCGCGCCCAGCGCGGTCTCCCAGTCGCCGCCGCCCCAGTCCCATGAGGCGTTGATCAGGGCTGGCTCCTCCCGCAGCAGTTCCTCCACCCGCTGCAGGTTGCCGTGTGCGTTGCCCACGAACTCCTGCACTGTCTCCGCCGCCAAAGCTGGCTTTCTGTCCATGGTCACCCTCTCCTTAACATTATCGCGCGGGCTGGCGGGCCGGCCCAGGGCCGGCGTGGTAACCAGCGGTGTCCCCCACTGGGCCACTCGGGCTAGCTCCGGCGCGCCCTCTGGATCTCCAGTATGCCACCGTGGCGGCGGGCGCGCTTCTCCAAAATCACCCTATAGCGCGCCGATAGGCCTCCGGCGAGAGGCCCACCCGCCGCCGGAACGACCAGCTAAACGAGCCCAGGCTCTCAAAGCCCAGGGCAAAGCAGATCTCGGTGACGGAGGTGTCCGTCTCCCGCAGCAGCTTTTGGGCGCGCTCCAGACGGCGGGCGATCACATACTGATAGGGTGTCTGACCGAAGGCGCCCCTGAAGGTACGCAGCAGGTGGGTAGGCGAGAGGTCGGCGGCGCGAGCCATGTCGTCCAGCGTGATCCGCTGATCGTAGTAGGCATGCACATAATCACGGGCGCGGTGCAGCCGGCGATATAGCTCCTCGCGGGTGGCCGCGCGGGCAGCGGGCAGAGCGGCCACCTCCCCACACAGGTTATGGTGGACCTGCAGTAGCCGCACCATCAGATCCCGGAACTGCTCGTCCAGTCCAGCTTGATCGCGGCCTCGCCGGCCCACCTCGGCCTTGAGCCCGCGCAAGGCAGGGGACAGGATCCCATCGTGGGCATTGGTGCGCTCGAAGAAGCGCGGAGGGGTCATGGCTGCCCCCTCCGTGTCGTCCAGTAGGCCATCCAACGGGGTAGTCATCCCATGGTATACCTCGTGGGCCAGACCCGGACCAAAGAAGACGCAGAACGACTCCACCTCGGTCAGCGACTCAATGGTGATCTCGTAGGGCTGGCCCTCGTTGAGCACCAGGTACGACGTGTCGTCCACGGCGTAGCTGCCGCCTCCGGCGTTGTACAGCGCCCGACCACCGCTGAACGTCTTGATCGAAAGCGTGCCCTCACCGTGCCAGTGGTACTCGCGCGCCCTGCTGTGCAGGATGTGGCTGCTCGGCTCAGCGAACTGGTAGATGCCATTCTGGTCGCGGCTGGGCAGGGTCGCGCTGGGTTCTAGCATAACGATCATCCTGCTACCGCTCTCTCCTGGTGGGGATCGGCGCGTGTCGCCTGGTCGTGCTGGGCTCTAGCATAACCATCATCATCCTGCTAGGTCACCTGTTGCGCTGGACGCCATTCAGGCAAAGGCCCTGGCGATGGGGAAGCTAAAGCCGGGCAGCACATCCTCGCCCTGGAGCATAGCGCCCTCGGCCAGCGTGAGCGCCGCTGCTGTCTGGCCAGGGCGCCACACATCTACCTCGCGACGGCGAGGCCACACCACCCACACCAATGCGGCGCCATGGGCCAGCCAGACCCGCGCCTTGTCGGCCATTACCCGGCGTGACTGACTGGGGCTGGCCACCTCCACAACCAGGTCCGGCGCGCCCAGCCACGCCTTTGTGTAGGCCTCCGAGCCGTGTGGTGGCACGCGCTCAGCGCGCATGAAGCCAACGTCTGGGGCCAGCACCATGTTGTCCCCCAGGTAATATCCCCCCTGCTCACCGGTGACCCGGCCCAGCCCTTCTTGCAGGACAAAGCTGCCGATCGCTACCAGGAGTACGGCCCCAATGGTCGAGGCCTCTCCTCCTTCAGGGGGCATGCGGATCAACCTTCCCGCCACCAATTCGTAGTAGTGACCATCATCGGGCAGGGCAAAAAACTCGTCGGCGGTCAGGAGGCCGCTGCCCGGCGCTATCTCCCCCCATAGGGCGCTGGTGTGCGCGACCATACTGTCCTCCTCTCCTCACTACTGTACGGCATCCCGGCCCTGGCGGCTACATGCGCTGTCCTCAATGTCCCGCGCCGGGAGACCGCTTGCCCATCAGGAGACTGGACCGGGGTTGCCAGCAGGGAGCACGGTGGCGAAGAAGGCGCGCACATCGGCGATGGCGGCGGTTTGCCGCGCCGGAGGGAGCGAGGCCAGAACGGTGCGACCGTAGCCACGCGAGAGCAGCCGGCTATCCAGGATAGCTACCACGCCACGATCGGAGGTAGAGCGGATCAGCCGGCCAAAACCCTGCTTGAGACCCAGAATGGCCGCCGGCAGCACCATGCCGCTGAACCAATCCTCACCCTTCTCCTTCATGCGGGCCACGCGGGCCTCGATCACCGGGTCGTCGGGCACGCTGAAGGGCATCTTGTCCATAATCACCAGCGAGAGGGTGTCGCCAGCCACGTCCACCCCCTCCCAGAAGCTGCGCGTGGCGAACAGCACCGCCGGTTGGTTTGCCCGGAAGCGGCGTAGTAGCTCGGCGCGCGGCTGCGTGCCCTGCTTCAAGCACAGGAAGGGCAGGTGCTCGGAGAGGATGCTATAGGCCTGATCCAGCGCCCGATAGGAGGTAAACAGGCAAAACGCGCGGCCCTGGCTGGCCATCAGCAGCCGATACATCTCGCGGGCCACTTCCTTTGTGGACGCCTCCGGCTTCTCGCGGCGATATTCCGGCAGGCTGCGCGGCACGTAGAGCATGGCCTGCTCGGCGTAGTCGAAGTGCGACGGCACAACGGCGGTCAGGGGGTCGGTGCAGCCCACATTGCGGGCGAAGTAGTCGAAGGCCCCATTGACCGCCAGCGTCGCCGAGGTGCAGATGACTGGCTGTTGATCAAACAGGATATCCTTGAGCACCACGTCCACGGCGATGGGGGCCCACTTGACCGTCAGCCCCGGCCCCTGCGCGCCGCCGAACCCTGGTGGCGGGGACTCCACATAGCGCACGCTATCGCTGTCGGCTGCTTTTGAGATTAGGCGGGCGTTTTCGTGCAGCGATGTCACCCACTCCAGTGTGTTCTGGTAGCGGCGCTCCTCCGGGGTTGAGGCCACGCCCTTGACCGGGTTTTGCTGGCGTAGCGTCTCGGCGATACCGCCTAGCAGGTCGGACATCTCCAGCCCGGCGGGCAACTCCTCCGCCACCACCTGGCGGCCCCGCGGCCCTGATTGGCGCTCCAGGTGGCCGAACACCGTGTTGTTCAGGCGTAGCAGGCGCTGCAACGTCGAATCATCGGCGTGGTGGCGCACTACGGCGCTCTCCACCAGGTCTATAGTATCCTGGCGGGTCAACGACACGGTCAACGCCGAGGTGGCGCTATCTTCCAGGTGGTGCGCCTCGTCAATGATGATAGCGTCGCGGTCGGGCAGCAGGAAGGCCCCCAGGTCGCGCAGCCGCAGGTCAGCCAGCAGCAACGCATGGTTGCACACGATAATCCGCGCCCCTTCGGCCAGACCGCGCATCCGCTCGACATAACAGTCGCCGAAGAAGGTGCAGGCCGCGCCGATGCAGGTGCGCCGGGTCGAGACGATGCGGCTGAGCACCTTGCGGTCGCTCATCTTCTCGGTGTACTCCTCCACATCGCCCGAGATGGTCCGCGCCGCCCACTCCTTGAGCCGGCCAAAGTCGGCGGAGGCGCCGGCCATGGATTGAAACGCCTCCTCCTCGTTCATGCGGTCCAGGCACAGGTAGTTGCCGCGACCCTTAACCAGAGCGCTGGTGAAAGGGGTGGACAGCACCTCCTTCAGGAAGGGGATATCCTTACGTACAAGCTGCTCCTGCAGCGCCTTGTTAGCCGTGGATACGATCACCCGCTTACCGCTCAGGATAGCGGGGATCAGGTAGCCCAGGCTCTTGCCCGTCCCTGTGCCGGCCTCAATTGCCGCGTGGCGGCCCTCAGTCAGGGCGCGCTCGACCATCAGAGCCATCGTGATCTGGCCCTCGCGCGGCTCATAACCAGGCAGGTAGCGGCCCACGGGGCCATGGGGACCGAGGATATGGGCGACTGAGCGCTCATCGGCGCTGGTGTGGGGTGAGGCAGTCATCGGTTCCTCAGGCTAGCGCGTGTTCAACAGCCAGGTCTTACGGTGCAGCGGCAACAATATATCCGGGCTATAGAACAATTCTAACGCATGGCTAGCCATAGGGATGGCGAAGGCCACGGTGCCCTCGGTGTGGCCGCCGGGGATCAGGGTCACCGGGCGCAAGCGGTGGCGTGAGGGGTCGGTATCCAGGTGCGTGTAGATGGCGCCGCTAGTGTGATCCAGCACGGTAAAGTGGCCCAGGCTAACCGTGAAGTTCTGGTTGTTGCGGTTCTCGATGCGCAGATAGGCGACCAGCACTATCTCGCCTTCGTTCAGGTCGTAGCCGTTGACGTGGCTGGCCGTGACCACTTTGGTCGGCGTCAGCCAGATGTTATCCAGGTGCTGCGTATCACCCAGGTGGTAGAGCTGTACCGCCGGCTTCGGCGTGGGAGAGGTGGTAGGGCTGGGCCGAGGCAGTGCGGTCTGCAGGGAAGAGGCAGTGGGTGTCGTGGTGGCGACCGGCTGCAGCGCGTCGCGGAGCACCCTGGGCCGTGTCACGATCAACCAGGCCAGCAGCAGCAGGGCCAGGCCCACTGACACAATCAAGCGCCACAACGGGCGTCGTGTGCGCCGCGGTTTCCGATCTCCAATCACCACTGCCTCCGCGCCCTACTCCGCGCCCGCGCCACATCGCGCCTCAAGAGCAGACGCTATGGCCCTGGCTGCCCCTCTGCCTCAGTCATACCGTACCTATCTCTGGAAATCAAGCCAGCCAGCGTTAGTGCCCCCTTTCTAGCCCTCTTCGTCCTCCTCGCGGTACAGGCCGCACTGGAATGTGCCACCCCAACGGGTAGCCAGGGCGTCCACGATCTCCTGGACTACCTCCTTGATCTCTGTCTCGGAGGCCCCTGTAGGCCGCCCAATGGCTACGTTGAGCTGAAACGACTCGGCGGTGTCCTCGGTGATGGCCAACTGGATCCACTTTTGCTCGTCTTCCTCATGCTCGTAGACCAGGACCACGCTGGGACCCATATCCACAAACTCGGCTACCTCGGCGGAGTACGGTTGTCCTTCCATGCCTGGCCTCCTTCATCGTTGCCGCACGCTTGCGCGGCTCCCGCCCTGGTCAAAACAGCAAGTTCAAGGCCACGCTACCTGCTACTTATGTCGCGCATGACTTATCTGGGCAGGATACCCGATGGGGCGTTGTCCACGTTGTCCTCTGACGGGCGCTATGCAGCGTCGCCTGGTCAGCCGCTCACAGCAGGTCACGCAGGCGGCTCAACGGCGAACGGTTAGCCGGGCCGGGCGCGTCGTGCAGGCGCCGGACCATGGTATCGTGGGCGCGGCGCTCCAGGGCGTCGTCCAGAGGGGTCAAGGCGGCGGCGCCGGGGCCAAAGCGGCGGCGCAGGGCCAGGGTGATCAAGTGGTCGGCCAGGTGGGGGTTCTTGGGCAACAGTGAGCCATGCAGGTAGGTGCCATAAATGTTGCCGGCGACGGCGCCCTCCATGCCATCCCCGTGGTTGTTGCCGCCGCCCACCAGCACGCGGCCCAGTGGTTGAGCGCCAGGATCAAGGTAGGTGCGGCCCCCGTGGTTCTCGAAGCCAACCAGCGTTGCTGGCCTGGTGTCCGTGGGTGCTTCCTGAGGGCTCCAGCGGATCACGATGTTGCCGATGCAGCGCTGAGCGTGAGGGCCAGGGTGGGCCGTGTGCATGGGGAAGACGCCCAGGCCGGGCACGTCGGACCCCTCCGAGGGCCGATAGTAGCGGCCAAACAGCTGGTAGCCGCCGCAGACGATCAGCCCAACCAGGCCACCGGCCACGGCGTCGCGCAGTGCCGGACCCTTGTGTTGCACCAGATCAGTGGCTACCAGCTTCTGCTGGCGATCCTGCGCGCCGCCCATAAACAGCAGGTCGGCCTGGGCGAAATCGCACTGCTGGCCGACGCCAACCTCCAGCACCTCCAGGGTGATGCCCCGCCAGTGGCAGCGCTGGACCAGGCAGCGCACATTGCCCAGGTCGCCGTAGATGTTCATCAGCGTGGGGTACAGGTAGACCAGGCGCAGGGTGGGCCGCGGGGGGCCGGTCACGACACGGCCTCCCAGTAGGGCCGCAGATGGCCGCGGGCGGTTAGCTCCGCGCGCAGGGACAGCATGGCCGTGTAGGTGACCACGGCGTAGAGGACGCCGCCGGGAGGGCATCCGGCCAACGCCGCGTCCAGGGCGGCCGCCGTCTCGCGTTCGATGCCCCACGGCACGGCCCGCGCGTCGGCGTCAACAACGTCGGCATACTTGAAGCGTAGAGCCAAATCCTCAGCCCGCGCGCCGCCGAACACGACGCGGGCCACGTGCCCCTCTAGCACCTCGGCGTCCACGTCCCAGATCCAGGAGACATCGTGGCCGTCGGCGGCGTTGTCGTTGAGCATGGCCAGCAGGTGTAGGGGCTGGCTGGATTGCGCTGCCTCGGCGGCCAGCAGACGCAGCACCTCGTTGCCGCCCACAGGGTTCTTAACCAGCAGCAGGTGCATTTGGCGTCCATCCACCTGGGCAACCTCAGACCGGCCAAAGGCGGCGGTGACCCCGGCCAGGGAGGTGGCGGCAGCCTCCAGGGGCAGGCCCAGGGCGCTGGCCACGGCGCAGGCAGCCACGGCGTTGTAGGCGTTGTAGAGGCCAGGCAACGGCAGGTGGAACTGCGCGACGCCACCTGGGCCTGGACCCTCGATAACCAGGTCTGTCCCGCTGAAGCCGTGGGGGCGGGCCAGCGTGGCGCGCACCGCCGGAGTAGGCCGGGCCCAGCCGCAGCTAGGGCACCTATAGTGGCCGATGTGGCCGTACAGCACGACAGAGTAGTGCAGAGCGTGGCCGCAGACCAGGCAGGAGATGGAGTCGGCGGCGTGGTGCAGCGCCCCCACGGCGGCGGTGGCGTCCTCGATCCCATAGTAGGTGACGTGGCAGGGCAGGTCCTGGCCCAACCAGGCCATCAGCGGGTCGTCGGCGTTGAGTAGCACATGGGCGCCCACAGGCAAGTCGGCCAGGGCTCGGGCCCAGGTGGTAGCGATGGAGTCCAGTTCGCCATAGCGGTCGAGCTGGTCGCGAAACAGGTTCATGGCCAGCACGATGCGCGGGCGCACCGCCGCCGCGATGGCCGGCAGGGCCGCCTCGTCCACCTCAAAGAGGCCCATATCGTAGCGGTCGCGCGGCAGGTCGCCGGTGGGGGAGGCGACAGCCACCAGGGCGCTGGCCACGCCACGCAGCAGATTAGCCCCTGCACTGTTATGCACTAGGCGCAACCCACCGGCCGCCGCGATGCCGGCGATCATCCGCGCGGTAGTGGTTTTGCCGTTGGTGCCGGCGACGAGCACACTGCCGCGGGCGAACTGGCCAGCCAGATGGGGCAGTGCGGCCGGCGCGACGGTCCGCAGCACCAATCCGGGCAGACTGGTCCCCCCACCCCGGCCCAGCAGGCGCGAGGCCCGGCCAGCCAGCCGGGCGGCAGCCACGCCGGCGGCGATGCGCCCACGCCCGGCGAGACTCACTGGTGGCTCCTCCTCGGCGCGCTGCAGCGGCGACACCGGCAGCCCGCCCTTCTCCTCTGAGGCCACCCTATCTCCCTTACCTAGATCCGCCCTGGATCAGCGACGGTGCGTTCATTAACCTGAGTTCCCGTGTTGAGCGTGCTCCTGGGCTCAAGAAGCAGGACGTGGACCTCCTCCTCGGCGATAGGCAGGTGCTCCACGCCGTGGGGGATCACCACGGCGTCGCCAGCGGCCAGGCGCAGATCGCGATCGCGCAGCTTGATCAGCAGCCGGCCTTTCAGGACCAGGAACAGCTCATCCTCGGTCTCATGATGATGCCACACAAACTGGCCATGGAGCTTGACCAGCTTGACCTGCATGTCGTTCACGTCGCCCACTATCCTGGGGCTCCAATAGTCGTCGAACTGGCTGAACTTGTCGGCCAGGCTGATCACCTCCACGGCGCCCGTCTGCTCCTCGGTCATCACTCTACCCTCCCTCACCTATCTTACGACACTGTACCCTGAAGCCGGGGTACGGCGCTTGGCGCTGGGCTGGCCAGTGGGCTAAAGCTGCCACGACGGCCAGGCGTGTGCCCTGATCCTGTGCTGGATGGGAGGCGCGCCCGCTGGCACGCTACAATGACGTGGGGGAGCAGCCCGGCAGAGGCAGGTCGGTAGAGCGTGGGTCGGCGCTGGGCGCCCATTGCCGGTACCGCTCGGTTGATCAAGCCCCGGCGCTTTGTAGAGGCGCCTCTTGTGGGCCCCCGTGGTGGCGGATGCCCCCGGAGCGAGAGACGCCCCCCTACTGCGGGGGCAAGGAACAGCGGCGTAGTAGAGAGGGACCCATGGCTGAGCCGGTGCGCCTGGGTGTGATTGGCACGGGAGTGTTCGGGCTGATGCACCTGCGCTGCTACAAGCAACTGGAGCGGGCGGGACGGGCCGTGCTCGTGGCGGCGGCCTACTCGGGCCGCGGGCGCAACCGCGCGGAGATGCGCGCGCGGGAGTTTGGCCCGCGGCTCTACGATGACTACCACGCCATGCTGCAGCGCGAGGACCTGGATGGGGTCAGCATCGTCACGCCTGATTTTCTGCACCGCGAGATGGCCGAGGCGGCCCTGCAGGCTGGTTGCCATATCCTGGTGGAGAAGCCGCTGGCTACCACGGTAGATG
>JAABUJ010006844.1_pt1 | contig 10842 bp, 11 predicted proteins | sample 5559131 | NCBI WGS metagenome assembly JAABUJ01 (sample SAMN10711875, study PRJNA513366) | rock metagenome | isolation source: Antarctica rocks | place: Antarctica: Victoria Land, Mt New Zealand nord | collected 2016-01-07 | reverse complement strand
TGAGTGCATGCCGCTTAGGTGTGGCCACGGGGTGGCCGTGCTCGATTGCGGAGTCTGGCAGGGGTCAGCGAAGACGGCTGCTGAGACCCTGATCGCAGCTTTGGGCTCCGACATCGAGCGCTTAGACGCCCTGATCGTGTCCCACTTCGACGCGGACCACTGGGAGGGCTTGAAGTACTTGGCGCATGCCTTGCCCGACCCTGGGTCCAAGCGACCGATGACGCTGTACTACGCGGGGTTGCCATTCGGAGCGGAAGAGCTTCCCGACGTGGGCGTGGCGCAGCTGCTCACGCTTCAAGGCAGCGGAGTGCGGGCGGTCGAACTCCAGCAGGCGCTGAGGGTGGCGAGACCCGAGCTACGAGTCAAAGAACTATTTCGGCACGCCGAGGTTCAGGTCGCGAATCGCAAGTTCGGGATCTTCTGGCCCCCCGAGTGCCTAGACCTCGCGACAGGTGCCAGCATCACTGCGTCCATTGAGGAGACTTGGTCGGTCGCCGAAGCACTCGTCGAGGAAGGGCACCCAGAACTGTTCAACAACCTTCGAGCGGCCTATGGGTCGTCGTTCGCCGGCGAGGAGTTGCTCCAACGCCGGGACGTTTCGCGGCGCCCGTCCATGCCGGAGGGGGTCTCGGACGCGACAAGTCAGGAGCGGCCGCACCTCGGCCAACAGCACCAGCAGGGACAGGGTTCGGAGCGTTGGGAGGAGACAAATCAGCCCGGTGGTGATGGCCGAAGTGCCGAGGACCAGAACGAGGCACCGGAGGACGACATGTTCGGGCTGCACGGAATCGCCGCCCACTTGCCTATGCAGGACGTGTCCGCGGATCTCAAGAAGCGCTTCCGAAAACTCTGTGCCGCAACGGGGCGGGCCAACAACGATCTCAGTCTGATAATGGGCGAGCGGAACAGCCATTTCGCTGCGTTCGGCGACGCCCACCCAGACATACTGCGCGCAGCACTGAGGGCGATGAATACGGAGTACGAGGTGGTCTTAGCGCCCCATCACGGCACTTACGATTTGCCGGACGCGTTCCCGAGCGCAGGAGTGTGTATCAGCCAAGCAGGGAGCAGACATTACGCGCGGTGGGACAAGCACGTGCACTCGCATGGTCAGGAGCGGTCCTGCGTTTCCACCTACCGGATAGGGACCCTCAGTATCTGGTAGGAGAACCGGCGCTGGACCCGCGCGCGCGGCGCATTGACCACTCCGCCGACACAGTCCCCCGCCGCCCGCAAGTGCCGCTGAAAAGACGCGACACCATCCGACGGCCGCAGCGTATCGCGGTCGACTGGCGTAAGTCTCGGCCTTCTTTGACGGCTCTTCGAAGTTGGGGGGGGAAGGACACGATCTTGTGAGCTCTGGGGTCCCGGGTTGAGACCCGTGGCCCCTCGATGCTTTCGGTGATTCTGAGCCGAGAACACAAGGAGCCACGAGTGAGTCCCGACGGTACGTCCATCTTGTTTGGCCTGCCCGGAGTAGCGGTCCGACACGTCGAGCACGTCAGCTCCTACCCCCGGGTAGGAGCTCACCGACCTGCCAGTGCGGCCAGGCTGGTGCACGTGGTGACGACCGACCCGGCGGCGGCGTTCTGCCCCGCCTGCGGCCTCGTGTCGAGTTCGGTCCGGCAACGCCGGACGACTTCACCGCGGGACCTGCCCTACGGCGAACAGCGCCTCGCGGTCCGTTGGCACAAAGTCCAGTACGCCTGCAGGGAACGGCGGTGTCCGCGCAAGGTCTTCACCGAGCAGATCGCGGAGCTCCCAGCGGGTGCCCGGATCACCGGCCGGTTGCGTCGGCAGGTGGGTGCTGCGGTCGGCGACGGTCAGGCGGTCAGCGTCGCTGGTGCGGGGCTGATGAGCTGGCCGATCGCGCACGGCGCGTTCATCGTGCACGCACAGGCGCTGCTGACCGAGCCGACGGCCGTGACCGTGCTGGGGACGATGAGACCCGCCGCGGCCGGCCCCGCTGGACCCGCTGCAAAGCGACCGGCGCTTGGTTGAAGCTGGAGCGGTTCGAGACGAACTTCGTCGACCTCGCCGGCCCGCAAGGACTGCTGGGGCAGGCTTCTGGCCGTCGCAAGGACAACGTCATCGGCTGGCTCGATGAGCGCGGGCAGGACTGGAAAGACCAGATTCAGATCGTCGCGATGGACCCGTGCGCGACCTACCGGGCAGCGGTCCGCCAGGCCCTGCCCAACGCCTTGATCGTCGCCGACCACTTCCACCTGGTGTCCTTGGCGAACAAGGCCGTCACCGAGGTCCGCCGGCGGGTCACCCTGGACACCACCGGGCACCGCGGGACCGCGAAGGACCCGATCTGGGCCAAACGCACCCGGCTGCTCCGCGCCAAGGAACACCTCAGCCCGGAGGCGTTCAGCAAGATGTGGAACGGCCTGATCGACAACGACCCGTCCGGGCAGATCCTGTCCGCGTGGATCGCCAAGGAAGAGCTCCGCAAGCTCCTCGCCCTGGCCAAGACCGGCGGCACCCGGCACGACGTCGCCCATCAGCTGTTCCGATTCAACAGCTGGTGCGCCCACTCCGCCGTGCCCGAGCTCGAACGGCTCGCCAGCACCATCGAAGCGTGGTGGCCTGAGGTCCTGGGCTTCCTGGAAACCGGTGTCACCAACGCCACGACAGAGGCCACGAACCGGACCGTGAAGACCGCCGCACGGACCGCCTACGGCTTCCGCAACCTCGACAACCAATGCCGCCGCGTACGGTTCGCTTGCACCCGGTGCCACCGCCGGGCCACCGACTGCTCAGGGCTACTTCCCCCTCAACTTCGAAGAGCCCCTTTGACCGCTACCCGTTCTTGCACCAAGTTTGCGGCAGGGTTTCAAGTGGCGGTCCGCGGCGGAGGTACGTCCGGCGTGGCTCTTCGCGAGCCCTGAACCGCGCGGCGACTGTCTCGTGATACGTCCGCTCATCGGCAGTTGCGGACGTTCCGGCCGGTTCCGGTGATCCTCCCCGTGCGAGCCGGCCCTTGCGTAGAGAGGGGCATGTTACGGCGTCGCCGTGCTGCAAGATGCCAAGTGTGGACCAGCCGCAGACCCTGTTCACGCCCCCTCGCATCCGGCCTGTTCGGCAGGAGGAGCTGTTGGCGTTGCGGGAGATCGAGAGTGCGGCGGGTCTGTGCTTCGCAGATGTCGGGATGCCGGAGATCGCTGCGGACGCACCTCTCCCTGTCAGCGTCCTCGACCGCTGCCGGCGAGCCGGGTTTGCCTGGGTAGCAGTTGGCCCAGACGACCAGCCAGCCGGCTATCTCGTCGCGGACCCGGTGGACGGCAGCCTTCACGTAGAGCAGGTGTCGGTACACCCTGATTACGCCCGCCGGGGGATCGGGCGCGCTCTCTTGGAGCGCGCTGCCGTGCACGCCTCAGTCAACCGCATGGCCGCTCTGACTTTGACGACGTTCGAGCAGGTGCCGTGGAACGCGCCCTACTACTGCAGGTGTGGCTTCCGCATCCTTGAGGACCACGAGTGGACCAAGGGCCTACGTGCGATCCGGAAGCGGGAAGCGGAGCAGGGACTGGACCGGTGGCCTCGCGTGGCGATGCGCAAGGGCTGACGCCGCGGCGGCGGCGGGTATGGCGCGTCGACGTCACGTAGCGGTGGCCCGCGTCACGAAGCCGTTCCGTAATCAAGCTCGTTTGTGGGCTGGTCCGGGCACGTGCCGCCGATCGACTTGATGCGGCTGTAACCCGCAGGGGTAGTGGGCTCGGTTCTGGTAGCGCTATGTGGCCGCTCGCCGAGCGCGGGACGCCGGATCCTGTCCGATGGAGGATCCGTCCGGTCCCGGATCCGGTGAAGCCCCGGAACTACCGCCGCGGGCGGCGCAGGACCGGCCTGAGTGTGCGCGAAGTGTTTGCCTTGACCAGCCCGTCTTATGGCGGCGTTGCCGTGCCGCGTCGTCACCCGCGGCCAACGGGGCGCGGCGATGGTAGACAATGCAGCACGTGGCTACGGCGACCGCGAAGCAGGCGTGGTACCCACGGCTTGCGACATTCTTCGCGTGCTATCCGGATCCGCTGGCGCTGGCCAGCGATGGTGCGCACGTCGTGCACTTCGGCGGCGAACTGCTCGGGTACAGCCAACTCGACGAGATCGTGCTGCACTACGACGAGGACGATCCGTCCGTCCGCTTGCACCCGGCGTTGGCGTTTGACCTGTTTGCCTCCATCCGATTCCACCGCGGGCAGCGCCAGCACTCGCTGATCACGCAGAACGTGCAGGATCTGCTGCACGTTGTTCGCCGCTTCGCGCCTCAGCTCGGTCATCCCGACTTCACACGGGAGGAAGCCGCGCCCGACGAGCCATTCGCCGCATACACCGTCGTCGAGATGGTCACGCCGCTCGTCGTCCCGCACGGCGACGCATGGGTTCCGGCCCCTCCAGGGGAAGTCATGGGTCCCAACCTCACCCGCTGTATCGACGGCCTGCGCCAGATCGTTACGGCATACCGGCTGACGGAGCATCTGCCCTTGCCGACCCCTGCGCGGGAGCGGCTCGGGCCGATGATCGTCGGCGCCACCCGTCCGGCGGACCCGGCGCGCGGTGGGTGGGACAGCGACGGGTCGCTAGTGATCAACGCGTATGCCGTCGCTGGGCAGCGCGGCATGCCGCCGCCGGCCAGCCCAACAAGCAAGGCGAAGATCGCGAACTTCCTTCTTCAGCGGTCCATGGACTACCCGGCGACCGCCATTATCGAACTGCAGGCGGACGCCGACACCGCGCTCAACCAGGCGGGTGACTTTCGGTCAGCGGTGATGCTTCTGTACACCGCCAGTGAAGTTTTGCTCGACGCGGTCTTGATGGCTTTGTGCTGGGAGGAGGGAATGACACCAGCTGAGGCGGCCGCGGAGTTCACCGCGCCGCTACTGACCAGAGTGCGGACGAAGTACCACGATCGTATCCGCGGCAACTGGACGACGAACGCCAACTCCCCGGTCGAGAGGTGGCGCACCCGGCTCGTTTTCCTGCGTCACCGCGTCGCCCACGCCGGCATCTCCCCTGACCGAGACCAGGCTGAGGAGGCGTTAGCGGCGCACCGCGAGTTCCGTGAGCACCTCCTGAACCGACTCACCGCTTCGATTGGCCGCTACCCGCGTGCAGCTGCGCTCCTCGTCACCGAGAATGGCCTCCGCCGGCGAGGTGCCTGGACCAGAAGGGCACGGGAGGCAGTCGAGGCCCTTGACATCGACACCCTCCACGCCTTCACAACCTGGCGGGACTCCGTTCTAGCTGCCCGCGGATGACGAGTCGGCGCCGCGCCGCCGTTCAGCTTCGCGCCGCTCAACGGGTTCTCGACGTGCTGTCCTCGGGCGACGTCGACACCCGTGTATTGGTGAGTAGGCCTGTCGGCGACGCACGCTTCGACCACCACTGGCGGGGCCAGCAGGAGCAGGGGGGCGGACAGGCGCGCCAGAGTCTGCCTCGGTCGCTTCCAGGTCGGCCTGAGGTCGTCCCAAAAATACGCAACGTGGCCGTGCTGACTGACGACGGCTCGACAGCGACTGGCAGCTAAACGAGGCTGGCGTGCCCGATCGTCAGTAGCCGGACAGGTCCAACTGTGCTGTGCGATTCGGGTCGCCAAGCGTGGGCTGAGGGCTCTGGCCGCCCCACACCCAGACACTCCAAACGTTTAACGGGACCTCCGCCTGCCATCGCCAGCGGCCGCCCAACGGCGCGTCCGAGGTGACTTCCGCCCGAGTCGGACCCTCACAACCTTCGTGCAGCGCTGCCAGGAGAACCTCGCCGTCCGGGAGCCACGCCGTGCCCTGCAACTGCCAATTCCGCTTGACTCGGACCGGCGGGAGGATTTCGATCTCAGGCCGACCGTCGCGGGCCGTCTGCAAAGACTTGGCATGCGGATACTGGACGAGTCGCCGGTATTCGGCCGACACCAGTCCTAAAAACACAGGGTCAGGGTTGTGCTCCTCCACACGCGCCTCGAAGAGCGCGGTTCTGACCGTGCCGTACCCGCTTCTCGCGGGGAAGTAGCCCCGGAAGCGTCGGCAGAGCTCGTCTATAGACGCCTCGTCACTGATCGGAGCGGGTGCTGACACCTGCCCGACGCCGTAGGTCCCGGCGGCCACCACGCGGCCCTTGAGGCGTTCAAGTCTGCGAAACCACCGCGGCCTTTGAAGGCCCTCCACCGTAACAATCGCCTCGACCACATCGGCGTCGCAGTCCTGACGGGCGGCAGCCTGTCTCGCGTACCGCAGCAGGTCCTCGCCGACGTCGCTTCGGCCGCGGTCGAGGTCTCTGTCTTGGTTCGTGCTGCTGCCGACCAGACGCCTCGCTGAGACGGCAAGGACCGCCGCAAACAGCCCTGTCCAAGCCGCGGCTGGGAGCTCGGCCGGCTTGGGGACCGCAGCGGCGATGAATCGGTGAGTCGGAAGGGCGAGAAGGCCTCCCAGGACAACGACCACGGCGACGGTGACGTGATAGCTGAGCAGTCCACCCCTCGGGCTGCGCCCGCGGCCGACGAACAAGAGCCGGGCCGCCGCAAGCCCGTTGCTGCCAGCAACTTCAACAAGAAGCATGGCCGTGAGCGCGATCCCCGTAGAGGCGCGCAGCCGATCGGCCGTAACCGCTGCGAAGACGCCGACGAGGAAGACGGGAGCCACGCGAAGGAGCAGGTACTTGGAAAGGCGCTCCCGTTCCTGCGCCTCGAGCGCACTCTGCACCGACGAGTAGGCCGCTGGCCACTCATTGCGAACGCTCCAATAGAATAGGCGCAGGAACGCACCCGCCAAGAGGCCGACGACCAGCGCGCGCACGGGTACCTCGCTTTGTACTGAAATGAACGGGAGTGCGGAGCCTATGGTCATCGCGGGCCCGCATCTGTTCAAGTTGCCAATTGACGAGGCCTGTGAAGGGCTATACGGGTTAACGTTCGGTGGGCGATCATCAAATGCCTCGACGCGAGCGCCTGGACCCCGGGCGTCGCGTGCACGTCCGCAGGGCACGCCAGCTTCCAAGCGGTGAGTGGAGGTGCGCAGTCCTTATCGGCAACTACGGAGTGCGCGGCAGGGCGCCCGGCGACCTCCACCCCGGCCAGCTCGGCGATCGGGTCTCACGCCCACGTCTGCGGTTGCCGAGCGATGCGCTGTGGGTTGAACGTCCACACCCGCTCGCCCGTGTCCCGGCTGTGTACTGGGAGGTCGCCGCCCAGGCATCACCCCTGTTGCTGTCAGCTCGATAGGGCCCTGCGGCTAGCGCGCCGGTACCGCCAAGGCTGGCGGTCTGGCCGGACCGGGGTGCTATGACGGCAAGCAGCACGTCTTACCAGAACCGCGACCAGGGGGAGGTCGACGCCAGGCCACAGTGCCGGGGCACGGTGCCGGGTCAGGCGGACCACGAGCAGCGGGGACAGGGCAGCGAGGGGCAGCGACGGCGGGCAGCACCGACGGCCAGGCCGCTGCCGGCCCCAACGTCAGGGAGGCGACCCCGAGCAGGGCTGCTGCATCAGGGACCACCCGCGCCACGGCGGTGCCACTGCCACCGGACCGGTCGGGTGCTCACCATGCGCCGCTGTTCGCGGGCCGGATGTAGCTCGTCAGCTGGCGTTGTGGGCGGCGATGTAATCGGCCAGCGCGGCGCGGATGACGTCGCTGGGGCTGCGGTGTTCGGCGTGCGCGAGGGCGGCCAGCTGGTCATTCACCTCGGTCGGCAGCCGAACCTGCCGCACCGGGGAGTGCTGACCCGGTCGCGCCTTCGGATCGATCGAGGGTCGTCCCCCGCCTGCCCGCTCAAGCAGGTCGCGGCCGAACGTGGCAGCGGCCTGTCCGCGTAGCGCAGTGGTGGAGGCCGGCTTCAGCGCCATGTCCTTCTCGGCCCAGTCGGCGGACAGCTGGTAGTCCTTCTCGGTGCTCACGGGGTCTCTCCCATCCGGTCGAGGTGCTTCTGGCGGGCGATCATCACGTGGAAGACGTGCAGGTCACGCGGCGGCACTACTTCCACCATGACCTCCAACAACGGGCCGCCGAGCTGGCGTGGCGGTCCGATGAACAGCGTCGGCCGAACGCGGCCTGGGATCCGTGGCTCGTCGAACGCTGACTCGACGTAGGAAGCGTTACCGATCGCGTGCAGCGCGTCCTCGTGCGCGATGCCGTGCTTGTCGGCGCTGGCCGCCCAGGTCACCCCCACAGTAATAGTGTACTACACAAGCCGGAGTGGTCATGCCGTCCATAGGCCTGAGTTTGGCGCAAGCCGAGGTCTTCGTACGGCTCCCCTGACGCCAGCAGCCTGGGGGACCGGGCTACCTGCAGCGACAGCCCTTGCCGGTCGTAGTACCTCAGCGTGACAGCGGACAGGCTGGCGGTCGGTATGGTCCACCACAGTCAGAACGCCAGGATCTGGATGGCCGCCGGCGACGCTCGGGGTTCGTAGCGAAATGGCTCGTTTGTGAGCCGGTCTGAGCTCGCGCGGTCGATCGACCTGATGCGGCTGGCTGGCCAGCGTGCTGTGGCGAGGAGCAAGGTGCGCAACTGGTGTCCGGAACCTATGTGCCGTGAACAGGCCACGAAGGAGGTTTGCGGTACGGTCCGGGGTATGGCGCACCTGCTGGGTTACGCGCGGGTGTCGACGCTCGAGCAGAACCCGGACCTGCAGGTCGACGAGCTGACCGCGGCTGGCTGCTGGAGGGTGTGGACCGATCATGCGTCGGGGGCGTTGGATCGGCGGCCGCAGCTGGATGCGGTGCTGGAGCAGTTGCGGCCGGGGGACACCTTGGTGGTGTGGCGGCTGGACCGGCTGGGCCGGTCGTTGCGGCACCTGATCGAGGTGGTGACCGGTTTGGACGAGCGGGGGGTGGGGTTCCGGTCGCTGCGGGAGAACATCGACACCACGACGGCCGGGGGGCGGCTGGTGTTCCACCTGTTTGGGGCGCTGGCCCAGTTCGAGCGGGAGATCATCCGGGACCGGACAGTGGCCGGGCTGACGGCGGCGCGGGCACGGGGGCGGGTCGGGGGCCGGCCGTCCAAGCTGACCGCGGAGCAGGTCCGGCAGGCCCGCAGGATGTATGACGCGCGGGAGCTGACTGTCGAGCAGATCGGCGATGTGCTGGGGGTGAGCCGCACCTCGATCTACCGGGCGCTGGGCAAGACCACGACGCCGGCGCCTCCAGCCACAGCTACGCCGGCACCGGGCCGCCCGGCGGAGCGGGTGGCCACGACGACGGAGGCGGCGCGAGAGGCACCGGTAGCGGTGGCGGCGGGGGTGCCGGTACCGGTCGGCGGGGCGCCGGTGGTGGTGCGCTCACGGGGCCGGTCGCGTTGGTTTGTGGTGGAGGCCGACCCGGCCGATCCCGAGCACGGGCCGGTGGCGGTGGTCAGCGGCCACACCAGCCAGCAGGCCGCGACGGCCGCGTTGGGCCGGGCCCGGCGCCGGGCGTCGTCGGGCGCGGGGGAGGGGGTGGTGCTGCAGGTGCGCGCCGCTGACCAGATCAGTTCTCGGCGCGTGTGGGACAGCCAGGCTGGGCGAGGGGTCGTGCACCTCGGGCCGCCGCCGTGAGCGCCCGACGGGCCGACACCCGGTGCGACCGGGCGCGGTGCATGTGAGCGGGCTGCTGCCGGTGCCGGCCGGCTACGCCGAGCTGCTCGAGCAGCTCAAGGCCCGGGTGCGTACCTCGCAGGTGCGGGCGGCCCGGGCAGCCAGCAGTGAGCTGCTGCAGTTGTACTGGTCGGTCGGCCGGGACATCTTGGACCGACAGGAGCAGGCCGGCTGGGGCAGCCGGGTGATCGACCGGCTCGCACAGGACCTGCGAGCGGAATTCCCGGACCAGCGCGGCTGGTCCCGCAGCAACCTGCACTACATGCGGTCCCTGGCCGCGGCATGGCCAGACACCGAAGTTGTCCCACAGGCTGTGGGACAACTGCCATGGGGGCATGTGCGGGTGCTGCTCGACAAGCTCACCAGCCGTCAGGAGCGGGACTGGTACGCGACGGCCGTGGGCGAGTACGGGTGGTCCCGGGACGTGCTGGTCCACCAGGTCGAGACCAGGCTGGTCGAGCGGGTCGGGTCGGCGCCGTCGAACTTCGCAGACGCCCTGCCGGCGCCGGACTCGGAGCTGGCGCAGCAGCTGGTGCGCGACCCGTACGTGTTCGACCACCTGGCGCTGTCCGGGCGGGTCGCGGAGCGCGAGCTCGAGCAGGCGCTGATGGACCGGCTGCAGGACACGCTGCTGGCGTTCGGGCACGGGATGGCGTTCGTCGGCCGGCAGGTGCGGTTCGACGTCGACGGTGACGAGCTGGTGTTGGACTTGCTGTTGTTCAACGTCGAGCAGCTGCGCTACGTCGTCGTCGAGCTCAAGATTGGCCGGTTTGACCCGGCCTACGTTGGTCAGCTCGGGACCTACGTCGCGGTAGTCGACGACCGGCTGCGGCGCGGCGACCGGCATGCCCCCACGGTCGGGATCTTGCTGTGCAAGAGCCGCAACGACACTCTGGTCCGATACGCCCTGGCCGGCGCGCCCGCCCCGCTGGCTGTCGCGGACTACACCTACGACACCCTGCCGCCGCAGGAGCGCGGCGCGCTGCCCACAGCCGCGGAGCTTGCCGCCGCCCTCGAGCCTCCGGCGGCGCCGGCCGGCGCCGGGCCGTGACAGCAGGAGCGTCCCGGTTGACCTCCGTTCACCGGGCTCATAACCGGACGGGTCATACGGGAACCGCGTAGCGCCGGGCGAGAGCGTTCGAAGGGGGTGCTGGGGGCGTCCCGTCGGTGGTCCGGCTGTCGGGACGACCTCATGCACTCAGGGCAGGGCGGCGGGCCCTACATCGGTGGCGCCGGCTCGGGATCGGTAGGCGTCGGGACCGGGGCCGGCTCGACGGGAGTGGT
>JAABUJ010006843.1_pt1 | contig 10842 bp, 9 predicted proteins | sample 5559131 | NCBI WGS metagenome assembly JAABUJ01 (sample SAMN10711875, study PRJNA513366) | rock metagenome | isolation source: Antarctica rocks | place: Antarctica: Victoria Land, Mt New Zealand nord | collected 2016-01-07 | reverse complement strand
AATGCCGCGTCCGGCGCCGGTGATGACCGCTACCTTGCCCTCGAGTTGTCCGGCCATACCACCCCTTTCTCCGCTCCTGGAACAGTCCACTCCTCTACTGAATCTTGCCGCGCGCGGCGATCGCCCACACGGCCTCGACGACGCCGTCGCGATGGGCGTACGCCTCGTCGAACAGGTTGCTAACGGTGCAGGCATGATTGGCGATGACGCGCACGCGCTCACCCAGCGCGGGCGGCCGGGGGCAGGCCGAAACGTCGGTATGGCCGTGCTCCTCGGAAAGCGCGTAGATCGTGGCCTCGGGATACTCCACGATGCGCCCGTGCCCCATCGCCGCGCCATCCCCGCTCGGTACGCTCCGCGGATTCCGTACAGGATCGCTGGTAAGGGTTTTCGAGCCGGCGTCCAGGATACAGCGCGTCACCGTGGGACGGCTGACCACGGTCGCCAGGACGTGCTGGGCGCAGTCCGACAGCTCCGCGCCGCCCTGCGCGACGGTGGTGCGATCGTTGTAGATGTAGTTGCCCACCCGCAACTCGCTGATCTCGGCGCACTCATGCGTCTTAAAGGCCGCGGGCGTGCCGCCCCCGCTGATGACGGTCGGAGGCAGCCCCGCCGCGTCAAGCAACGCGCGGGCCTCACGGAGCCAGGGTCCGGACGACGGGAGGATAGGGTAGGTCATCAGGCCGCCGAAGCGCACATGCGACGCGGCGTCGATATGCTGAGCCAGCGCGAGGGCCTGCGCGGGCGTTTGCACGCCGGCGCGCTCACCGCCAGTGTCACACTCGACGAGGACGCTGAGGTCGACGCCGGCCCGCGCGGCCATGCGGTCGAGCCCATCGACCACTGCGGACGCGTCGGCCGTGACCTTGACCGTAGCCTGGTGGGCCAGCCGCGCCAGGCGCTCCAGCTTGGCAGCGCCCAGGATGTTGTAGGTGATCAAGATGTCGGAGAGGCCTGCCGCGGCCATGACCTCGGCCTCGCCAATCTTCTGGCAGGTGACGCCACGCGCGCCGGCCGCCACCTGTCGATGCGCCAGCGCCGGGATCTTGTGCGTCTTGATGTGCGGACGCAGGGCCATGTCGTGCGCGTCGCAGTACTCCTGCATACGGCGGATGTTGCGCTCAACAATGTCGAGGTCGATCAGCAGCGCCGGTGTGTCCAGGTCGTCGATCGTCACTGGCGTAAGGCTCCTTCGGTTATCCCCTTCATAAACCACTTCTGCGCGGCGACGAACAGGATGATCGGGGGAATGATCATCACGGTATACACGGCAGCGATGCGCGGCCACTCCCACACGCCCGTCCCGGCGGTCGCCTGCGCCATGGCGACGGTGAGGGTGCGCGCGGAGCTTGTCGACGTCAGCGTGTAGGCCAATAGGAACTCGCCCCACATGGCAATGAAGTTTAGCATCGCGACGACGATCAACCCGTTGACACAGAGCGGGAGCAGGATCTGCACGAGGGTACGCAACACCGTGCAGCCGTCAGTGCGCGCCGCCTCGAGCAACTCTTTGGGAATGGCCCGGAACACACCCGTCATGATAAAGGTACTTACGACGAGGTTGATCGCGATATAGGGCAGAATGAGCCCCAGCAAGCTATCCAGCAGATTGAGATCGGCGCTTATCTGGTAGATGCCGATCAGCGACGTGATCTGCGTGGGGAAAAAGAGCGAGGCCGCCATGATAGCGATGATGACCTTGCGCCCCGGAAATTGGAGCCAGACCAGGGCAAAACCCGCCAGACAGGACGCGATCATGACCCCGATCATACCTCCCGCCGTCACGATGACACTGTTGAGGAAGTACCGCGGGAGCGATGGGATATTGCTGAAAGCGTAGCCATAGGCGTCGAACGTTGGATGGGCGGGGAAGAACGTCATCGGCGTGCTGTAGGCCTCGGGGATCGATTTGAGCGACATAGAGAACACCCAAATGACCGGCGCCACGGCGATGACGCAGAAGAGGATGAGGGTCGCGTGGCGGAAGATCGCTCCACCGGACAGGCGCGCGCCGCGCCCGCGCGCCGCCATGGCGCGCCTCGCGCCACGGGATACGTTGGCTTCCACCTGCATCAGCGCGCCTCCCGTTCTGGTCGCAGCACGTAATACATGCCCAGCGCAACCACGAGCATAATGAGAGTCCCAATCCAGCCGATCGCCGACGCATAGCCCATCGGTTGCGCGTTGAGAAAGGCCAGGTTGTACATATAGACCGTCCAGGGGTGAAACGTGTCATGGCCTAGAATGAGATACTCCACGAGCACACCCATGGCGGTGCTCAGGCGCAAGACCAGCATGATCAGGAGCATGGGCTTGAGGAGAGGCAGGGTGATACGCAGCGCGATCTGCCACTCCTTGGCGCCGTCGATGCGCGCCGCTTCATAGAGTTCACTGGAGATGGTGGAGAGGCCCACGGAGAAGAAGATCGTGTGGTAGCCAAGCCCCCACCACCATTCCATGACAGCGATGCAGGGGATGAATAGCACGTCGTTACCGAGCCACAGCGGCGGATGCGCGTAGCTGGCGACGTGCAATCCGTCGATCAACAGCCAGTTGAGCAGCCCTTGCGAGGGGTTGTAGATCCAACTCCACAGCACGAAGACCAGGGGGCCGGGGATAAGGGCTGGAATATACAGCAGGCTGCGATAGATGCCCGAGATCGTCCCGTTGCGCACACGATCCAGCAGGATGGCGAGAAAGACGGGAAACAGGACACCGCCTGGGATAAAGATGGCCGTGAATTCGGCGGCCTGCGCGAGTCCTTGCCATAGGATGGGGTCCTGCACCGCTCTAATATACTGGGCGAGCCCAACGAAGCGCGTGCCGTCGGGGTAGAGGTACCGGAAGTTGGTGAAGCTCAACCACAGCACGCGCAGGATCGGATCAGCCTGATACACCAACAGGAAAGCCAGGAGAGGGAGTAAGAACAAATAGCCGACCAGGGCGGGCCGCGCCCGCCGCGGCATCAACGCTCCGATACCGACGCGCGTCCTCCGTCCCATGGACACCACACTCATGGTCTATCCTTTCTCAGTTGCCAGTTGCCAGTTGCCAGTTGCCAGTTGCCAGTTGCCAGTTGCCAGTTGCCGGTTGTCAGTTGCCGGTTGTCAGTTGCCGGTTAGTTCGTGTGGCAACGGAACACGCTACCAATTGAAGCCTTGCTTGCCACCGTTCACTCATGCCTTGCGATGGGGAACCGGCAACTGGCAACTGGCAACCGGCAACTGGCTATCCTTGTTGCAGCTTAAGTTGCTGCTGGAACTGGTCGTTGGCCTTGGACAGCGCTTCCTCGGCGCTCATCTGCCCCTTGAGGTAGGGCAGGAACGTCGACAGCATGGCGCCATTCAGGCCCAGTGAGAACCCGTAGACGCTGTTCGGGATGGCCTTGCTGAACGCGAGTTGCTCGTGCGCCCCGTCGATCCAACTCGGTACCTTGCCCCTGATCTTGGGGTAGACGGAATTGAAGGGCGGGATCTGGCCCGAACTGACCACTTCCTTGGTCCAGAAGCACTCGTCGTTCAGCAGGAAGTGCAGCCAGTTGGCCACGGACTGCTTGTTGGCGCCGTACTTGAAGAGGCCCGAGCCGGTGTCCCAGAACACCGACCCGCCGGCGCCGCCCGCCGCGGGCTTGGGCAGGCGCGCGATGCCGAGATCGTTGATGCCCCAAATAGACGACGCGTGGATGGCGCTATTGGGGTACTTGAAGAGCATCGCGACCCGGCTGGATTTGAAGGCGACCTCGTCGATGGTGCCGGCCTCGACGGCCGTGCCAGGGCTGAAGAAGTCTTTCGGCGCGTACGGCACGATGCCCTTGAGGATCTTGTAGGCCTGCACGAAGACGGGGCTCTTGAAGTTAGGGTAGCCCTCGGGAGTGTATACATCGAGGCTGATGCTGTGGGCGACGGGCATGACGGAGCGCCAGGGGTGCCAGTCGTACGTACCGCCCGCCACGGTGCCGTTGCGCAGCTTCGCGGCGTTGATCCGCTTGGCCGTGGCCGTGAACGCTTCCCAGGTCGTCGGGACCGTTGTGATCCCGGCCGATTTGAACATGCTTTTGCGCCACTGCATACCCGAGATGTCGAGCAACATGGGCCAGTCGTAGATTTTGCCGTCGATCGTGCCTTCCGCGCGCACGGGAGCCGGCATATCGGCCACGACACTGGCGGGCATGTAGGCGTCCCACGGCTCAATCGCCCCGGCGGCCTGTAACTGCGCCATCTCGACGAAGGGGGTCATGCCGACATACACATCCCAGGACGACGTATGGCGTCTCGCCTCCAGCAGGAACTTCTGGGTGCTGAAGTTGGTCGTCGGCGCCACGGAGATTTGCACCTGGGCGTCTTTGTTCTTGGCGTTGTATTCCTTGGTCAGCATGTTGATTTGGGGATTGAAGTCGAGGATCCAGGAGTAAAACCCGAGGTTAGCGACGCCCGACGACGCGCGTGGCTTGGCGGCGTCGGCGGCCTCGACGTCAGCGCGCGCCGTTTCAGGCCGGTATGCCTGCATAAAGGCCCCGATCGCGGCGGCGCCAAGGCCCAATTGCGCCGCGCGCTTCATGAACGCGGATCGGGTTGTCTTTCCCGCGCACAGACGGTGGAACTCGTGATACACGGGGTCGAAGTCGAAATTATCAGACATGATAGGGCTCCTCAATTGCAGCTATTCCAGATGAGTCAGCGACCAGGGATACCATACATGAGCCGCGCGCCGGCGACATCGGGCCTCACACCCGATCGACCGCGCCTATATCACCCCCTTTCTCGCGCGTCGGGCCTATGGGATACCGTGTGGGGCGACGCCCGCGCGCCCACGTCGCGCGCCCAGCCCATGTTTGGCTCGGTCATCATGCCATTTACCAGGCGCCGCGCTGTAGCTGTGCGTTGAAGCGGTAGCGGTCACCGCGATACAGGGAGTTGACCGCTTCGACAGGATGATCCTCGGGGTCGTAACTGGTGCGCTCAATGCTCAGCAAGGCGCTGCCGCGCGGCACACCCAGCAACGTGGCGTCGCGCGTGCGTGCGTTTGTCGCCTCAATCTGTTGATCGGCCCGTACGAGCGTGACGCCAAACTCGTTCAGGGCGTCGTATAATGAGCGGTGGGCCAGGTCGTAGCGGAGCAGCGGACCGAAACGCTCGGCATCCAGGTGAACTGTCTCCACACACATCGGTTCCTCGTTAGCCAGGCGGACCCGGCGGATCACCACGACCGGCGCGCTGGCGGACAACCGCAGGCGCTCGGTCACGGCGGAGGAGGAGACCTCGATACCTTGACCCAGCACCCGCGTCCCCGCCAGCAGGCCGCGCGCGCGCATGTCTTCGGTGAAGCTCGTCAATGTATTTAACGGTTGCTGCATCTTCGGCCAGGCGACGAACGTGCCTTTGCCAGGCACGGTGTACAACAAGCCGTCGCGGATGAGCTCACGCAGGGCGCCGCGCGCGGTCATGCGGCTGATGTCATACAGATCGGCGAGCTCACGCTCGGAGGGCGCGCGCCCTCCGGGCAGCAACTCACCGCGCTCTAGACGCTCCCGCAACGCCTGAATGACCTGTCGATAGATCGGCTGCGACGCGGTCTTGTCTACCGTCATCATGGCGCGCCTCTACGTCTAGCCCGGCTTATACTGGTATAGACCACTATAGCCCTAAAGAAGGCGCTTGTCAAGGCGCCTATGCTCTACTGGGCGCCCCCGCGATTGAGGCTGCCTGACCTTGAAAGGTCATGGCAGGAGACGGACCTTGAAAGGTCTGCCTGGGCGCATCACACGCTCCATGTGTCTGACGCGCGGCCACCGCGACTGACGTCGGGAGACCTTTTAAGGTCCGGTCCCTGCCATGGTCTTTTAAGGCCAGGCCAGCGGCGGCCGCCATCACCATCGCGGGGCGCGCCCATGCCCTACTATCTATAACAGGGTCGGGCTATAACAGGGTCGGGAGACGCCCTTCAGCCTGGGCGACGCCGGCGAGGACCCGCAACGTCGCGCGGAGCGACGCGTCGCAGGTGCTGTAGGCGCAGAGGCGCGCGACGGCGCCCTGAAAACCGGACAGGATATAGGGTGACCCCAGCGAGGCCACGGACATCGCGATACCCGCATCCGCGATCCGAGCGACTAGCGACACAAGCTCTTCACTGACGAGCACGGCGTCGGGATCGAAACTCTGCACCTGATTGAAGTGCAATAGCGTGGCCCAGCCCGCCTCACGCGCGCGCTGCATGGCTCGCTGTGTCTGCGCGTCGCTCGGGGTGGGATCGAGCATCAGCACATCGGCGCCGGCCCACCCAATCGACGTCAGCGCGGCGCGCAACTGCGCTTCGACCGACGGACCGAAGCGGCGCGCCATGATGAGCGGCTTCTCAGGAGGCGCCGGCAGTGTCCCATCGACGACCGTCACCGAGGCGGCGGCGATACGGTCGGCCACCGCCGCGTGCGCCGCCGTGCCCACCATCTCGCGCGTGCTCTGGGGATCGAGCGGCCGTGGGCGCGCAAGGTCAGGACCAAAAATGTCCGCTTTGACCGTCCGCACTCTGGCGGCCGCCTCGCGCAAACGGCTATCCGATAGATGGCCGTCGCGCGCCGCCGCCACGAGCGCCTCATGGGTCAGATCCCATTTATGCGTCAGGACAAGATCGCAGCCGGCCAGGACAGTCCGCACAGCGGCGGCGCGGGTATCGAAGTTGTGCGTGATCGCGTGCATGTTCATGCAGTCCGTGACGACGGCGCCCTGAAAGCCGAGTTCGTCGCGCAATACATCGGTCAGGATCGGGCCCGACAGGGTCGCCGGCGTGCCCGGCGCGGGATCAAGCGCGGGATACGCGACGTGCGCGGTCATGAGCGTCGCTACGCCGGCGGCGATGGCCGCCTGAAAGGGCGGCAACTCCACGGCGTCCAGCCGCTCACGCGGCTGGTCGACTACGCCGAGCTATAGATGCGAATCATTCACCGTGTCGCCATGCCCCGGAAAATGCTTGCCGATGGCCCGCACTCCGCATGGGGCTGGCGAGTCGTCCTGCAACCCCTTCACGAACGCGACGCCCAGGCGGGCGACGAGCGCGGGGTCGCTGCCAATAGGCGCGCGTGTTGATGATGGGATTGGCCGGATTGACGTTCACATCAAGGACCGGGCCGGCGACCATGTTGATGCCGCACGCGCGCGCCTCCGCCGCCGTGACCGCGGCCGCGTCGTAGGCCAGCTGGTCGTCGCCCGCCGCCCCGAGGGCCATGGCGGTAGGTAGATACGTTGCCCCGCCCATGACCAAGCCCAGGCCGGCCTCCGCGTCGACGCCGATGAGCAACGGGGTCGGCGCGACGGCTTGCAGCCGGTCGATCAGCGCGGCCGTTTCCCCCGGACTATGCATCTCCGTCGGCAAAAGCCAGATACCGCTGACGCGCCCCTCCCGTACGGCCTGTTCGACCGACGTCAGATCCTGCGCCGAACTGATAAAGGCCCAGACCAACTGACCAACGAGTTCATCAGTATTCATCGTAACCATCGCAATACTCCGATCGTTCGAACGGTATTAATCTCAATTAGTCTCAATATGTCATGAAAGACGTGCCGCTTGGCGGGGCCGTCGACTCGCGCACCACCAGCTTCGTGGATAGCTCAACCCGTGTCGCATCCAACTCCTGTCCGGCCAGAAGTTGATACAGGACGTTGGCCCCGGTGCGCCCGAGTCCCTGTAGCGGCTGCCGTACGGTGGTGAGGGCGGGGGTCATGACGGCGGCCATCTCCAGATCGTCGAACCCGATCACCGACAGCTCGCGGGGCACGTCGAGGCTCCGTTCACGCGCGGCGCGCAACACGCCGATCGCCATGCTGTCGTTGAGCGCGAAAATAGCGGTCGCCCCATGCGGCGAGGACAGCAGATGATGCGCGGCCTCGTACCCTCCATCGATCGTGAGATCGGCCTGTCGCACCAGCGCGGGGGTCAGCGGCAATCCGGCGGCGAGCAAGGCGGCCTGATAGCCCGCGAGGCGATCCGCTCCACCCGTCCACCCCGTTGGGCCGATGATGACGCCGATATGGGTATGTCCCTGCTGAATCAGGTACTCGGTCGCCATCTTGGCTCCGGCCCAATTCGTCGTCGCCACCACCGGTATCTCCGCGTCCATCGGCGTGACCGGGTCGATGACGACGAGTGGATAGCCGCTTTGGTAGAGCGCCACGAGCTCGTCGCTGGATTCAGCGGGCAGGACGAGGAGCGCGCCGTCGGTCGCGCCGTAGAGCAGACGCTCCCGTAGTGATACGCCGGTCGCGACATCCGCACGCCCTGGGCAGATCACCAGGCGCGCATTGCGCTCTTCGAGCGCATCGACGGCGCCGGTGACGATCTCGGCGACATATTCTCCCCGCATATGGGGAACGGCGAGGCTGATCAGCCCCGTATGCCCATTGGGCCGCGTGCGCGCCCCGCGATTGCTGACGTAGCCCAACTCACGAACGTGCCTCATCACTTCGTTACGCGTTACCGGGGAAACGTCGGGCCGGCCATTCAGCACGCGTGAGACAGTGGCGATAGAGACCCCAGCTAATGCGGCGACATCGCTCAGGGCGGCGCGCGTCATGACGCCGCGCCCCTGCCCGTTCGCGCCGTCCGCGTGTTTTACCATAGCATAGCCCCCGCATGTGTCGGGTCGTTGAGAAGCAGACTCATAAGCGCTTACCCTCCCCTGTCCCCACCCATTGACCGTACAGATCGTGGCGTGGAGTCAAGACGCACCCACCCCATCTTTGCCGAAAAATCCCGGTACTTGGCGTACTATACGCCGAATAGACGGCTGCTGTCAAGCAACTTCCACCGGTTTTGCTGTATCTTCGCGTCAATTTTTTACGGGAATTATCGATTACCAGCTGCTGATTGGGCTGAATATGCCTGTTAATCGTGTGCTACAGCGGACATAGCACGCCTCTCAGCATGAATGGAGCGGTATTGACAAATCTCACGAAGAGTGTTATTGTCGGGAATAACTGGAAAAATGATTCCAGTCGAGACGATGATCCGGCCTAATCAAGGAGTGACAGATCATGCAGCGCAAGACTCTAACCCAGACGATCCGTCTAGCGGCCGTCGGCACGCTCGCGGCCAGCGTCAGCCTCGCGCCCCTCTCGCATGGCGCGGCGCGAACGGCGCGCGCCGCGTCGCCCGTCTACCTCACCTCATACGCCGCTTTTCATACTACGTTTTCCGCGCGCAACTTCAACCCCTTCCTCATCGCCACGCAACTCGATTTCACCAGGGGCGCTATCTATGAGCCGCTGGAGATCATGACCACGGCCGGCGGCGGCAGGACCTATCCGTGGCTGGCCACCGGCTACACGTTCACCGACGGCAACAAGACCCTGCTCGTCACCATTCGCCACAACGTGCGTTGGTCCGATGGCACGCTGTTCAGCGCCAAGGATGTCGCCTTCACCTACAACTACGGTAAGCAATACCCCGCCGCCGACCAGACCGGCTTGTGGGGCGCCAAACAATTGGTGAGCGTCAATCAGGTGGGCTCGGACAAGGTGGCCCTCCACTTCAGGACGGTGGACACCACGATCGTGCAGCAGGCTCTCTCCAACGTGTCGATCGTGCCGCAGCGCATCTGGTCCAAGGTCACCAACCCGAGCACGTTCACGAACAGCAACCCCATCGGCACCGGTCCCTTCGCCCGCGTGCAGGAGTTCACGGCGCAGGAATATATCCTGGGCAAGAATCGCTATTATTGGCAGACCGGCAAGCCCGCCTTCGACGGCATCAGGGCGCCCGCCTACACCGACAACAACTCGGCGTTAGCCGCCGCGATCAAGGGCGACGTCGACTGGGCCGGTGTCTTCGTGCCCAACGCGCAGCGGGCATACGTGCGCTTCGACCCCACGCACTACCATTATTTCTACGCCGCCAACAACCCACCGATCGCCCTCTACTTCGACGACCAGAAGGCGCCCTATAACTCGGTTGCTTTCCGCAAGGCGATCAGCTACGCCATCAATCGCTCGGACATCTCGAAGATCGGCGAGAACGGCTACGAACCGGCGTCGGACGCCATCGGCATCGCCGCCGCGTACCCGACCTGGGTCGATCCAAGCCTGGCGGCTCAAGCCAAGGACCTGGCGACCTACAACCCAACCAAGGCGAAGCAGACCCTAACCGCCGCCGGGTTCACGTATAAGAGCGGCAAGCTCTATGATCCCCAGGGCAAGCCCGTCACCGTCGAGCTCAACCCCGTGATCGGCTTCACCGACTGGGTGTCCAGCTTCCAGATCATCCAGCAGAACCTACAGGCGATCGGCATCGACGCGCCCCTCAAGCAGATTGATCCGACCGTGTTCTTCGACAAGAGGGCCAAGGGCCTGATGAATGCGTTCTTCGGCGCGCCGGCCGGCGGGGTCAGCCCGTACAACTACTTCAACAGCTACCTGTCGGCGGAATCCTACGTGCCCACGGGCCAGGACGCCACCGCCAATGGCGACGCGAACTTCGAGCGCTATAATGGATCGGGAGCTACCCAGGCGTCGCAACTGCTGGCCCAGTTCCGCAGCACCACGGACAGCGCCAAGCAACACGCGCTGCTCAACCAGCTCCAGAAGATCCAGCTCGACCAACTGCCCATCATTCCGCTGATGAACTACGCGTACTGGTACACCTATAGCACCAAGAACTTCACCGGCTTCCCGGACCAGAACAACTACTACGCGATTGGGTCGTCGTATCAGTATCCTGACAACCTCAAGATCCTGACCACGATCACACCTGTGGGGTAAATAGTAAACCTGGCCTTGCGGCCCTCACCCCCGACCCCTCTCCCTGACGCGGGAGAGGGGAGCCGTCCTCCGTATAGAGGCGCATCCCCCCTCCTAC
>JAABUJ010006841.1_pt1 | contig 10846 bp, 9 predicted proteins | sample 5559131 | NCBI WGS metagenome assembly JAABUJ01 (sample SAMN10711875, study PRJNA513366) | rock metagenome | isolation source: Antarctica rocks | place: Antarctica: Victoria Land, Mt New Zealand nord | collected 2016-01-07 | reverse complement strand
GCTCTTCGACAACGGCCGCCGGGGCCGGCCGGTGACCGGGCCGGGCAACCGCCCGCTCAAGTCGCTGTCGGACATGCTCAAGGGCAAGCAGGGCCGCTTCCGCCAGAACCTGCTCGGCAAGCGCGTCGACTACTCCGGCCGCTCGGTCATCGTCGTCGGACCGCAGCTGCAGCTGCACCAGTGCGGGCTGCCCAAGCAGATGGCGCTCGAGCTCTTCAAGCCCTTCGTGATGAAGCGGCTGGTGGACATGAACCACGCGCAGAACATCAAGAGCGCCAAGCGCATGGTCGAGCGGGCCCGCCCCGTCGTCTGGGACGTGCTCGAGGAGGTCATCACCGAGCACCCGGTGCTGCTCAACCGGGCGCCGACGCTGCACCGCCTCGGCATCCAGGCCTTTGAGCCCCAGCTGGTCGAGGGCAAGGCGATCCAGATCCACCCGTTGGTGTGCCAGGCTTTCAACGCTGACTTCGACGGCGACCAGATGGCCGTGCACCTGCCGCTGTCCGCGGAGGCCCAGGCGGAGGCACGCATCCTCATGCTCGCTTCCAACAACATCCTGAGCCCGGCGTCGGGGCGTCCGATCGCCATGCCCGGCCAGGACATGGTCACCGGCATCTACTTCCTCACCTCGGAGCTGTCCGCCGAGGTGGGCAAGGGCTCCGGCCGCGCCTTCTCCTCGGTCGCCGAGGCGCAGATGGCCTTCGACCTGCACGACCTCGACCTGCGCGCGCCGATCAAGGTGCGCCTGCGCGAGGTCGTCCCGCCGGTCGGCACCCCGGTGCCGGAGGGCTGGGTCGACGGTGACGCGGTGCTGGTCGAGACGACGCTCGGCCGCTGCCTGTTCAACGAGGCGCTGCCCGTGGGTTACACCTTCGTCAACCGCGCGGTCAACAAGCGGGCGCTTGGTGACATCATCAACGACCTGGCCGAGCGGTACCCCAAGGTCATCGTCGCCGCCTGCCTGGACGCCATCAAGGAGGCCGGCTTCCGCTGGGCGACCCGATCGGGCGCCACGGTCGCCATCTCCGACGTCGTCACCCCGCCGAGCAAGGACGCCATCCTCGACCGGTACGAGGCCGACGCGGCCAAGGTCGACGGGCAGTACGACAACGGCATGATCACCACGGACGAGCGCAAGCAGGAGCTCATCGAGATCTGGAACAAGGCGACCACCGAGGTCACCGAGGCCATGGAGAAGAACTTCCCGGCCGAGAACCCGATCTGGATGATGGTCACCGCCGGCGGGGGTGGCAACCCGATGCAGATCCGCCAGCTGGCCGGCATGCGCGGGCTCGTCGCCAACCCCAAGGGTGAGATCATCCCGCGGCCGATCAAGACCAACTTCCGCGAGGGCCTGACCGTGCTGGAGTACTTCATCTCCACGCACGGGGCGCGCAAGGGCCTCGCCGACACCGCGTTGCGGACGGCCGACTCGGGTTACCTCACCCGCCGCCTCGTCGACGTCAGCCAGGACGTCATCATCCGTGATGACGACTGCGGCACGACCCGCGGCCTGCTCATGGGCATCGCGGCGGCGGGGCCCGACGGCGTCCTCGTGCGGGACCCGCATGTCGAGACCTCCGTCTACGCCCGCTCGCTCGGCGAGGCGGTCACGGCCGAGGACGGCACCGTCCTCGCCGGGGCCGGCGCCGACCTCGGTGACCTGCTGATCGAGAAGCTGGTCGCGGCGGGCGTGCACACCGTGCGCGTGCGCTCGGTCCTCACCTGCGAGGCCCGGCAGGGTGTCTGCGCGGTCTGCTACGGCCGGTCGCTGGCCACCGGCAAGCTCGTCGAGGTCGGCGAGGCGGTGGGCATCGTCGCCGCTCAGTCGATCGGCGAGCCCGGCACGCAGCTGACGATGCGTACCTTCCACACCGGTGGTATCGCCGGCGACGACATCACGCACGGCCTGCCGCGCGTGGTGGAGCTCTTCGAGGCGCGTGAGCCCAAGGGCAAGACGCCGATCAGCGAGAGCGCCGGGCGCATCCAGGTCGAGGACACCGACAAGGAGCGCACCATCACGGTGACGCCCGATGACGGCAGCGAGCCGGAGAAGTTCAAGGTCAGCCGCCGGGCCCGCCTCCTCGTCCGCGAGGGCGACGCGGTGGTCGCCGGGCAGCCGCTCACCGAGGGCGCGATGGACCCGCACGACGTGCTGCGGATCCTCGGCCCCCGCGAGGTGCAGAAGCACCTGGTGGAGCAGGTGCAGGAGGTCTACCGCTCGCAGGGTGTGTCGATCCACGACAAGCACATCGAGACGATCATCCGGCAGATGCTGCGCCGGGTGACCATCCTTGAGTCCGGCGAGACCTCGCTGCTGCCCGGCGAGCTGGTCGAGCGCGGGCGCTTCGAGGAGCAGAACCGGCGGGTCGTCGGCGAGGGTGGCCAGCCCGCCTCCGCCCGCGCCCAGCTGATGGGCATCACGAAGGCGTCGCTCGCGACCGACTCGTGGCTGTCCGCGGCGTCGTTCCAGGAGACGACCCGCGTCCTCACCGACGCGGCGATCAACGCCAGGGCCGACAACCTGCTCGGCCTCAAGGAGAACGTCATCCTCGGCAAGCTCATCCCTGCGGGCACCGGCCTCAACCGCTACCGCACGATGCGGGTCGAGCCGACCGAGGAGGCCCGCGCGCAGGTCTACGCGGTGCCCGACTACGACAGCGAGTCGGCCTACTTCGGTACGGGTGCCGGCGCAGCCGTCCCGCTGGACGACTACGACTACGGCACCTACCGCTAGCCCGCACGTGGACGCCGGCGCCGGCTCCGATGACGACATCCGCCGCCTCAGGGCCGGCTCCCGCGCGAGGGGGTCGGCCCTGAGCCGCGCTCGGACCGGTCAAGGAGCAGCGTCCGACGCTCGAGGGGGTACGGCGGCCGCCAGCGCGGCGTACGCCTCGACCAGGCGCGGCAGCTGCCAGCTGGCGTTGAGCCCGCTCGGGTTCGGCAGCAGCCACAGCGGGCGGCCGCCGACCGTCTCCGGCTGCCGCCCGACCACCGCGCCGGGGCGGCCGAAGGCGGTGCGGTAGGCCGTCAGCCCCAGCACCGCCACCGCACCGGGTCGCACCCGCCGGGCCAGCGCCTCGAGCGTCGCGACCCCGGCCCGAACCTCATCGTCGCCCAGCTCGTCGGCCCGCACGGTGGCGCGCGCGACGAGGTTGGTGATGCCTAGCCCCGCGGCGAGGATCTCGTCGGTCTGCTCGGGGCGCAGCCGCCGCGGCGTGAGGCCGGCGCCGGCCAACGTGGGCCACAGGCGGTTGGTCGGCCGGCCGAAGTGATGGCCCGACCACGCCGACCAGGTCGAGGGGTTGATGCCGCACAGCAGCACCCGGCAGGGCTGCGGCAGCAGGTCGGGGACGGTCCGGCCGTACGCGCCGGCGAGGTCCTCCGCGCTCGGCCGCCGCGGGACGGGCGTGCTCTCCCCGGTCACCCCCGCATCCTGCGACGGTGTCCAGTCGGCGCGCCGTCGCCCGCGCAAGCCGTGTTGTGGGTGCCGCAGGGCCCGGTGTAGTCTCTCCAACGGTGCCTGGGCTAGCCCGGGTGCTATCTGCGCGCCGTGACACCAACCGACCGGTGGCCACCCTCCAGGGAGGCCCCGGGACGGGCCGGGGCCGGGTGGTCAGCCTCGCCGCCGATCAGCTCACCAGCACCTTCGCGGGTGCAGTGGGGTTGCGCGTGCGGTGGGGGCGCGACACACCCGACCGCGTGGGTCGGGCGCGGAGGACGAGCAGGACCGACGAGGACCACCGACGAGCACCACGGACAGAGATCGAGGAGCGAGTGCCCACCATCAGCCAGCTGGTCCGCAAGGGCCGGCAGGACAAGGCGGCGAAGGGCAAGACCCCAGCGCTCAAGGGGTCACCCCAGCGCCGTGGCGTCTGCACGCGCGTCTACACGACCACCCCGAAGAAGCCGAACTCCGCGCTGCGCAAGGTCGCCCGCGTCCGGCTCACCTCGGGCGTCGAGGTGACCGCCTACATCCCCGGCGTGGGGCACAACCTGCAGGAGCACTCGATCGTCCTGGTGCGCGGCGGCCGGGTGAAGGACCTCCCCGGCGTCCGCTACAAGATCATCCGTGGGTCGCTCGACACCCAGGGCGTCCGCAACCGCAAGCAGGCCCGCAGCCGGTACGGCGCGAAGAAGGAGAAGAGCTGATGCCGCGCAAGGGCCCGCCCCCGCGCCACGCCGTCGTCACCGACCCGGTCTACGGCTCCCCCCTCGTCACCTCGCTCATCAACAAGGTGCTGCTCTCGGGCAAGCGCTCGGTGGCCGAGCGGATCGTCTACGGCGCCCTGGAAGGTGCTCGTGGCAAGACCGGGGCCGACCCGGTCGTCACGCTCAAGCGGGCGCTCGACAACGTCAAGCCCTCGCTCGAGGTCAAGAGCCGCCGCGTCGGTGGCGCCACCTACCAGGTGCCGATCGAGGTGCGGCCCACGCGCAGCACCACCCTCGGCCTGCGCTGGCTGGTGGCCTACAGCCGCGGTCGTCGGGAGAAGACGATGACCGAGCGCCTGATGAACGAGCTGATCGACGCGAGCAACGGCCTGGGCGCGGCGGTCAAGCGCCGCGAGGACACCCACAAGATGGCCGAGAGCAACAAGGCCTTCGCGCACTACCGCTGGTAGCAGCCGGCCGACCCGCACGAGCACCACGCACCACCAGCACGACCCCCGGTACGGAAGACGAGCAGGAAGGACGGTCCATCGTGGCGAGCTTCGACTACCCCCTCGAGCGCACCCGCAACATCGGCATCATGGCGCACATCGACGCGGGCAAGACCACGACGACCGAGCGGATCCTCTACTACACCGGGGTCAACTACAAGATCGGCGAGGTCCACGACGGCGGCGCCACGATGGACTGGATGGAGCAGGAGCAGGAGCGCGGCATCACGATCACGTCGGCGGCGACGACCTGTGCCTGGGCCAACCACCGCATCAACATCATCGATACACCTGGCCACGTGGACTTCACGGTCGAGGTCGAGCGCAGCCTGCGGGTGCTCGACGGCGCCGTGGCGGTCTACGACTCGGTCGCCGGCGTCGAGCCGCAGACGGAGAACGTCTGGCGGCAGGCCGACCGGTACTCCGTGCCGCGCATCTGCTTCGTCAACAAGATGGACCGCACCGGCGCCAACTTCTTCCGTACGGTCGAGATGATCGTGAGCCGGCTCAACGCCGTGCCGCTGGTCGTGCAGCTGCCCTGGGGCAGCGAGGCCGACTTCGTCGGGGTCATCGACCTCGTCGAGATGCGGGGCCTGCGCTGGAGCGGCGACGACAAGGGCGCGACCTTCGACGCCGTCGAGATCCCGGCCGATTACGCCGAGCAGGCCGCGGAGTGGCGCGAGAAGCTCCTCGAGCAGCTGTCCGACCTCGATGACGCGATCGCCGAGCTCTACCTCGACGGCGCCGAGATCACCGTGCCGGTGCTCAAGGCGGCGATCCGCCGCGCGGTCCTCGGCTCGACCACCGAGCGCACGGTCACTGCTGTGCTGACCGGCTCCGCCTTCAAGAACAAGGGCGTCCAGCCGATGCTCGACGCGGTCATCGACTACCTGCCGAGCCCGTTGGACGTGGGCGCGATCGTCGGGCACAGCGTCAAGGACGAGACCGTCGAGGTGCTGCGCAAGCCCGATGACAGCGAGCCCTTCAGTGCGCTCGCCTTCAAGATCCAGACTGACCCGCACAGCGGCCGGCTCACCTACATCCGCGTCTACTCCGGCACCCTCAAGAGCGGTGACCAGGTCATCAACTCGACCAAGGACCGGCGCGAGAAGGTCGGCCGGCTCCTGCAGATGCACGCCAACAAGCGCGAGGACATCGACCAGGTCGGGGCCGGTGACATCTGCGCGGTGATCGGGCTCAAGCAGACGACGACCGGCGACACGCTCTCGGACTCCGCCCACCCGGTGCTCCTGGAGTCGATGACCTTCCCGGCGCCGGTCATCGACGTGGCCATCGAGCCCAAGACCAAGGTCGACCAGCAGCGGCTCGGCGTGGCGATCCAGCGCTTGGCCGAGGAGGACCCGACCTTCCGCGTCAAGACCGACGAGGAGACCGGCCAGACGATCATCTCCGGCATGGGCGAGCTGCACCTCGAGGTGCTGGTCGACCGGATGCGCCGCGAGTTCGACGTCGAGGCCAACGTGGGCAAGCCGCAGGTCGCCTACCGCGAGACGCTGCGCAAGCGGGTCGACAAGCACTCCTACATCTACAAGAAGCAGACCGGAGGCAAGGGCCAGTTCGCCCACGTGATCCTCATGGTCGAGCCCAACGACTCCGAGGCCGGCGGCTTTGAGTTCGTCAACAAGGTGACCGGCGGCCGCATCCCGAAGGAGTACATCCCCTCGGTGCAGCAGGGCTGCGAGGAGGCGCTGCAGTTCGGCGTGCTCGCCGGCTACCCGCTGACCGACGTGCGGGTCACGCTCCTCGACGGCAGCTACCACGACGTCGACAGCTCCGAGATGGCCTTCAAGATCGCCGGCTCGATCGCCTTCAAGGAGGCGGCCCGCAAGGCCGACCCCGCGATCCTCGAGCCGATGATGGCCGTCGAGGTGACGACGCCCGAGGAGAGCATGGGTGACGTCATCGGCGACATCAACAGCCGCCGTGGGCTCATCCAGGCGATGGACGAGCGTGGCGGGGCCCGCGTGGTGCGCGCCAGCGTGCCGCTGTCGGAGATGTTCGGCTACGTGGGCGACCTGCGCAGCCGTACCGCCGGCCGGGCGTCCTACTCGATGCAGTTCGACAACTACTCCGAGGTGCCGCCCAACGTCGCCAAGGAGATCATCGCGAAGGTGTCGGGCGAGTAGCCCGTCCCCCTGCGAGTCCGGCCAGGCACCCAGCAAACCGTTCAGCACTCCCCGCTCAGAAGGAGCTAGCACCGTGGCGAAGGCCAAGTTCGAGCGCACCAAGCCGCACGTCAACATCGGCACCATCGGTCACATCGACCACGGCAAGACGACGCTGACGGCTGCCATCACGAAGGTGCTGCACGACAAGTACCCGAAGCTCAACGAGGCGTCGGCGTTCGACCAGATCGACAAGGCGCCGGAGGAGAAGGCCCGCGGCATCACGATCTCCATCTCCCACGTCGAGTACCAGACCGAGGCGCGTCACTACGCCCACGTCGACTGCCCCGGTCACGCCGACTACATCAAGAACATGATCACCGGCGCGGCGCAGATGGACGGCGCGATCCTGGTCGTCTCCGCGGCCGACGGCCCCATGCCGCAGACCAAGGAGCACGTGCTGCTCGCCCGCCAGGTCGGCGTGCCCTACATCGTGGTCGCGCTGAACAAGGCCGACGTCGTGGACGACGAGGAGATCCTCGAGCTCGTCGAGCTCGAGGTCCGCGAGCTGCTCTCCACGTACGAGTTCCCCGGCGACGACCTGCCCGTCGTACGCGTGTCGGCGCTGAAGGCGCTCGAGGGCGACGCCGAGTGGGGCCAGAAGCTCCTCGGGTTGATGGATGCCGTGGACGAGTCGATCCCGCAGCCCGAGCGTGAGGTCGACAAGCCCTTCCTCATGCCCGTCGAGGACGTCTTCACGATCACCGGCCGCGGCACCGTGGTGACAGGGCGTATCGAGCGCGGCGTGCTCAAGGTCAACGAGACCGTGGACATCGTCGGCATCAAGCCGGACAAGCAGTCCACGACGGTGACCGGCATCGAGATGTTCCGCAAGCTGCTCGACGAGGGTCAGGCCGGCGAGAACGTCGGGCTGCTCCTGCGCGGCATCAAGCGCGAGGATGTCGAGCGCGGCCAGGTCGTCGTGAAGCCGGGCTCGATCACCCCGCACACCAACTTCGAGGCCAACGTCTACATCTTGTCCAAGGACGAGGGTGGCCGGCACACCCCCTTCTTCAACAACTACCGCCCGCAGTTCTACTTCCGCACCACGGACGTCACCGGGGTCGTCACGCTGCCCGAGGGCACCGAGATGGTCATGCCTGGAGACAACACCGAGATGACGGTCGACCTCATCGCCTCCATCGCCATGGAGGAGGGCCTGCGCTTCGCCATCCGCGAGGGCGGCCGCACCGTCGGCGCGGGGCGCGTCACCAAGATCAACTCTTAGCACCTCCGACGGCGGTCGGCCTCCAGCAGGCCGGCCGCCGTCGGCACGACCGGCAGCACACGCACGGGCACCACCTGCACGGACACCACGTGCACGGCACGTCCGACCACCCGCGACAGACAGGACCACCTATGGCAGCGCAGCGGATCCGCATCCGGCTGAAGGCGTACGACCACGAGGTCATCGACAGCTCGGCACGCAAGATCGTCGACACGGTGACCCGGACCGGCGCCCAGGTCGCCGGCCCCGTGCCGCTGCCGACCGAGAAGAACATCTACTGCGTGATCCGCTCGCCGCACAAGTACAAGGACTCGCGCGAGCACTTCGAGATGCGCACGCACAAGCGGCTCATCGACATCCTCGACCCGACGCCGAAGACGGTCGACTCACTCATGCGGCTCGACCTCCCGGCCGGCGTCGACATCTCCATCAAGCTCTGACGGACGGGACGACAGCCATGACACAGCAGCAGCGGACGGTCACCGCCGTCCTCGGCCGCAAGCTGGGGATGACGCAGGTCTACGACGCGTCGAACCGCATCGTGCCCGTCACCGTGGTCAAGGCCGGGCCGTGCGTCGTCACCCAGCTCAAGACCGAGGCGACGGACGGGTACGACGCCGTGCAGCTCGCCTTCGGTGACATCGACCCGCGCAAGGTCAACCGCCCGGCCAAGGGCCACTTCGCTCGCGCCGGCGTGCCGCCGCGCCGCCACCTCGTCGAGGTGCGCACCGGCGACGCCGGGGATTACGCGCTCGGCCAGGAGGTGGGCGTCGACGCCTTCGCCGCCGGCATGCTCGTCGACGTCACCGGCACCACCAAGGGCAAGGGCTACGCCGGTGTCATGAAGCGTCACGGCTTCCACGGCAAGCCCGCCAGCCACGGTGTGGAGAAGGTCCACCGCTCGCCGGGCTCCATCGGCGCGTGCGCGACGCCGGCCCGTGTCTTCAAGGGAACCAAGATGGCCGGGCGGATGGGCAGCGACCGCCAGACCACCCTCAACCTGCACGTGCACGCCGTCGACGCGGAGCGCGGCTACCTCCTGCTGACCGGCGCGGTCCCCGGGCCGACCGGTGGCACCGTGGTCGTCCGCTCGGCCGTCAAGGCCCCGCTCGCCAAGGGCGGCGTGCCCAAGGCCGTCAAGGCCGGTGCCTGATGAGCCTCACCCTCGACATCCGCTCCGCCGACGGCGGCAGCGCCGGCAGCGTGCAGCTGCCCGCCGCCGTCTTCGACGCTCCGCGCAACGTGCCGCTCCTGCACCAGGTGGTCGTCGCGCAGCTGGCCGCGGCCCGTCAGGGCACGCACGCCACCAAGACGCGTGGTGAGGTGCGCGGCGGTGGCCGCAAGCCCTTCCGCCAGAAGGGCACCGGCCGCGCCCGCCAGGGCTCGACCCGCGCCCCGCAGTACGTCGGCGGCGGTGTCGTGCACGGCCCGCAGCCCCGCTCGTACGACCAGCGCACCCCGAAGAAGATGAAGGCGGCGGCGCTGCGCAGCGCGCTGTCCGACCGGGCCCGCGGCGGCCGCGTGCACGTCGTCGCCAGCCTCGTCACCGGGAGCACGCCGAGCACCAAGACCGCGGTGGCGGCGCTGCACACCCTGGTGTCCAGCCGACGGGCCCTCGTCGTCGTCCCCCGCGCGGACGACCTGCACTGGAAGAGCCTGCGCAACGCCGCCGGTGTGCACCTGATCGACCCCCGCCAGCTCAACACCTACGACGTGCTCGTCGCCGACGACGTGGTCTTCACCGAAGGCGCTCTGGCGGCCTTCCTCGACGGCCCGACCGGGGGCGGTGCGGGTCACCTCGACGCACCTGACCCGACTGACGTCCAGGTGGGAGAGCCGACGGTTGGCGACCTCGCCGCCGCGGTCGACGCGCTGAGCGCCGTCGAGCCCACCACCAGCATCGGGGAGACGGCGTGATCACGGACCCGCGGGACATCATCCTCAAGCCGGTCATCAGCGAGAAGAGCTACGGCCTGCTCGACGAGAACAAGTACACCTTCATCGTCGCCCCCGACGCGAACAAGACCCAGATCAAGTTCGCCGTACAGCAGATCTTCGGGGTGAAGGTGCTGGGCGTGAACACGCTCAACCGCGACGGCAAGCGCAAGCGCACCAAGGGCGGCTTCGGCAAGCGCGCGGACACCAAGCGCGCCATCGTCTCGGTCGCCGCCGGTGACCGCATCGAGATCTTCGGCGGTCCGGTCGCCTGACGGCGCCGGGGACACAGGGACAGGACAGAGCAGACATGGGCATCCGCAAGTACAAGCCGACGACCCCGGGCCGTCGTGGCTCGAGCGTCGCCGACTTCGTCGAGGTCACCCGCAGCACGCCGGAGAAGTCGCTGGTGCGCCCGCTGCACTCGACCGGCGGGCGCAACGCCCACGGCCGGGTGACCGCGCGCCACCAGGGGGGCGGGCACAAGCGCGCCTACCGACTGGTCGACTTCCGTCGCTCCGACAAGGACGGCGTGCCGGCGACCGTCGCCCACATCGAGTACGACCCCAACCGCACCGCGCGGATCGCCCTGCTGCACTACGCCGACGGCGAGAAGCGCTACATCCTCGCGCCGCGCGGCCTCGCACAGGGCACCGTCGTCGAGGCCGGCCCCCGGGCCGACATCAAGGCGGGCAACGCGCTGCCCTTGCGCAACATCCCGGTCGGCACCGTCGTGCACGCGATCGAGCTGCGCCCCGGCGGTGGGGCCAAGATCGCCCGCAGTGCCGGCATGAGCGTGCAGCTGGTCGCCAAGGAAGGTCCGCTCGCCCTGCTGC
>JAABUJ010006840.1_pt1 | contig 10848 bp, 17 predicted proteins | sample 5559131 | NCBI WGS metagenome assembly JAABUJ01 (sample SAMN10711875, study PRJNA513366) | rock metagenome | isolation source: Antarctica rocks | place: Antarctica: Victoria Land, Mt New Zealand nord | collected 2016-01-07 | reverse complement strand
CTCTCTTCCCTCCCATTCTCCCCCATCGCCCTTCCAGCTGATTCCCTCCCAGAAGGTTTCAATCCTGCGTCGCCATCATCACCGGAGCCAATTCCCCCCTCGGCATCGGCCGCGCCACCGCCCACCAATTCGCGCAGAATGGCGCTCGCGCAATCTACCTCTGCGATTTCAACGATCAGTATCTCACGGTGCATGAGCGAGAGCTCAAGAGCCTGTATCCAGAAACGGAGGTCATGGCAAGAAAGTTCGATGCCGCGGATGAAGCAGCGATGAAGGCGGTGGTGGAGGAGGCGGTGAGTAAATACGGGCGGCTGGATGTCATGTTCGCGAATGCGGGCGTTTCGGGCTCGCTCCGGGACTTCAGGGATGTGGAGGCGGACGAGGTATTGGGGGTTCTGAGGACGAATGTTGTGAGGTGAGTGCATCTAGATTCGAGACTGAACGGGGGACAGGAAATGTGGACGTACAGACATGGGAAGCGGCTGACGATTGGGGGGAAATAGTGTCTTCGTCGCCGCGAAATACGCCGCACAAGCCATGATGAAGACGTCGAAAGACAAACCCTACCCGTCCGGCTCCATCATCGCCACCGCCTCCGTCGCCGGTCTACGGTCCAACGCCGGGCCTACCGATTACTCGGCCTCCAAAGCCGCCGTCATCTCCATGATGCAGACGACCGCCTATCAGCTCTCCGGGACAGGCATCCGGTGCAATGCCATCTGTCCCGGCCTCATCGAGACCGGCATGACGGCACAGATCTACGATGCTGCGAGAGCGAGAGGCAGTGGAAAGAAAATTGGGCAGCTGAACCCGCTGCAAAGAGGGGGCTTGCCGGACGAGGTTGGGAGAGTGGCGCTCTTCCTGGGCAGCGAGGAAAGTAGCTATGTCAATGGCCAGGCGTGGGCGGTGGATGGGGGCTTGAGTGCTGGGCATCCGGCTATGTTGGGGAAGATGGCCTGATTGAGCGGCGGATGGGGACAGAGACTTTGGTATGGATGCCAGCATGAAATACGGAAAGCCCTTTGGTTGAATGGTTGGATTGTTCGACGAATTGATGTATCAGGAATTGAACTTGGCATAGAGCTTTTAGATGATTGACGATGGTGTCCGCCATCTCTCCGGAGTTCGTATCTTGTATATTCTTCGGACGACTGACCACGCAAACGTCTCAACATCTGACAGCAAGACTCCACACAACCGTGACCTCTAGAATGGACCTTCCAAAGTCTTCGCTCCAGACAATCGTGCGGTCCACATTTGAGACAGAACAGCGACAACAAGAGAACCAACCTCACTCACGAAACGTAGACATCTCGAGCCCGGCGACAACTCTAAGCCAAGGACTGGGCGCTGTAGCCATAATCGCGAGCTAATAGCATCCAGCAGAACAGAAACTCGAAATGCCATAAAAGTTCAGCTGCTGTTGTTCCACTCCTCTTGAAATCTCTCACCAGCGAACGAAAGACGTGCTTCTTCAAAGTGAACCTCAACAACAACACACATCACAAGCGATGTACAAGAGAACCTCACCAACTACCCTTCAACCAGGTCTGTTTCCAACAATAGCACACAGTCAACCCTATGTCGAAACGCTACGTCAACGTCCTCGCGGCTCTGCGCGTGAACGCATCTCCGCTGTAAGAATGAGTTGCAGCCGCTCTTGCATCCGAACGGCTGGGGCGCATCGTGCGTGTTTCACAGGGAGATTATATGGACAAGCGACCAATCGACACAGCACGGACCGCAAGTCATGAGCTGCGCGGTTGAAGAACTGTGCGAGTATACGCTCGTATCGAGTATTTGCGGGGATGTACCTACTTGCGCAGAGTGGTTAACTTGAAGGGCGTATATAAGAGGTAATGCTTACGCCTTCCGACAACTACAGCAAGCAAGTATCTCTGTGACAATTAGGTTTCCAGGCCATCCTTTCCATCGTTTGTTGTTCGATCAGAGTAGCCTCGAGGAATCAAAGCCACACCAGAGCCAAGATGTACCTCTCAACAACCACTCTCCCGACCACCCTCCTCATCGCCTCTCTCATTTCCTCCTCCTCAGCATGGAAAATGCTCAAAGCCATCGTCAAGCCCTCCGCATCCACCCCCTTCACAATCACAGCCTCCCACTCCGAAAGCCCCATCCATCAGCTCCCCATCAACGCCCAGCGAAACGCCTTCTACATCGGCAACACCACCGTATCCTCCTGTCCGACAATCCCAGGAGTGAAGTGTCCAACTGGCAACGTCACGGCGCTGCAGACGTATTCCACTGGTAGGGCTAGTATGGTGAGAAAACCCTCCCTCGACGGCTGCTGTGAAGCCATCGCTAAAATTCGTTCAGGATGTCGAGGTCCCAGCCGGTCAAGCCATCTATGTCAACAGCACCGACGGAGCCCTGCAATACACCATCGCGCATTCGAACGTCATCCCTGTGAATGCATCGGTCAAGTCTTTTGCGCTTTTCAAAGGCCCGACGTATAGCTTCTTCACCTTTTCCGGCGTGGGGAAAGCGAGCGGCTTTTTGGCATGTCCGGTCAACGAGACTGTGTACAAGGTGTACGCCGACTTGTCGAGCCTGAGTGATGAGAATGTGCCGAATAACAATGTGAGCTCGTGTATTGGATTTGATGCGTTGGCGACGGCGTTTGATGGTCATTCGGCGTGGCAGTATGATTGAACAGGAGGTTGATTTTGGCGATGGATGCTGGATGGGAAATGAGATCTTGATAGAGAAGACATGAGACTTGCATGCTCGTCGGACAATGCCATAGTCTTAACTTACTCCAGATCTCGTGTAGATGATCTCTTGTCTCTCGGATATTCTTGGCTTTACCATTTCACACGGCCACTCCTTGAAACGATGTCAGATCTCTCCTTAAGACTTCCTCCAGCTTCCTCTCATCTACCGTGTCTTCTACTTGATCTAGATTTTCAACCACTTGCCCTTCTTCCTGACCTGTCAGTCTGGCTTCAATTCTTTCTCTATACTCTTTCTCTTGCATCCTCTTAGATAAGGCTTCCTCTAGGATGAAATTGTTCCCAAGCTTGTCCGGTGGATCATGCCTAACATATATGGTTGGGAATTCAAGCACAAGACGGCTCCGAAGAAGTTCCGTGAGTTTAGCCTCCGGAGGAAACGGTATCAGCACGGGGCGAGGCGAAGGGAGGCAAGGCGCGTGTAGGTAGAAATGGACTGATAAAGCTCGAGCTCCGTCGGAAGGCTTTGGCGAATCCGATTTTCTGGCGTAATCATCAGAACATGATATATGATTTGCATCGCTCGCCGAGACTTTTGAATAATTGTTTGGATCATTGTTTGGATCAGGTGCCCTGATAGGTGACGTAAGACGAGATGGGGAATCTTCTGGCGGAAGAGAAGTCCCTGTCCCGGAATTGTTTGATGATTCTTCGGGGATCTTGTGACGGAAGGGGGCTTCAGTGGAAAAGCCGGTCTGTGGAGAAGTGGTAGCTTGAGCTTCTGTGGCAGATTCTGCTGGTTCAACTGTGGCCTCAAGAGAGCCCGTTGCTGCTTCAAGACTTGTTCCGTTTGCCAGAGTAGTAGCATCCTGTGGTGTATCTTTGATTTTGTGCATTTTCTGCCGCTTTCTGAGAGGTCCTTCGTCTTCGCGCTTGAATAGTTGTTGCTCGAATTGCGCAGTGTATGCTCTCGCGATTGGAACATCCCCCAGGCAGCTCCCCAGCTCCGATCGACCATCGGCGTGTATCCATTCAACTGTCCAGAGGATGTTTTTCTTCCTATATGTTCCTCAGCTTACAGCCAGCAGGGTAGCCGACCGACACTTACTTCTTATGCCAATGCGTTGCGTTCTGCTTTTTCCTGCCCATTCCCTCTGGTGCTCTCTTGATAACAACGCCGCAGCTCTCCAACGCTCTTCTCAGCGGCTCCTCACCTTTCTTGGGTCCATCCAGTCCCTTTGCTCTCCAAATTTTTGGATCAGTTTGCGCATCTTGTAAGACAATGCCCCTTTCGTGAGCGTTTCGATCGGCATCGTCAAGCTGGCGCTCAATGCTTGTAAGATAGTTGTAATCGTGGTCGATGCCGTGTGGAGTAATAAGATCAGAGCGTTTGATGTAAAGCGCAGGGTCGCGGATGCCGTTGCATTGCGACCATTGCTTGTGACGTTTAATGCACGGGAGGGAGCATGTGCGAGCCGAACAGCGGGGGCAGCGGTATTTATGGGGTCGGATGTGGCTTGTGGGCGATCAGCATGTCGACGTCAAAGTAAGAGGAACCAGAGTCGGACCATATAGAGCACAGCTCGCTGAGGAGCAGATCAGGCATTTGTGGTGGACATGATAAATGTGTAGCTGGGATGTTCTGCTCAAATATTTTGGTTTGCTCTTATCGATAAGATTTGAGGCTCGTTAAGGGAGGCCATCTTCACCGAAAACGCAGATCGAAGGCGATAGGGAGAGTCCAGCCTACTTCAATTGCAGCATTTCACATCACGTCTCTGCGCTGGAATAGGAAATTAGTCCATGTTTGACAAGTTCGTATGGTGCAATGGATCTTGAAGCGCAAAGGTGATCCTGACAATCAAGGCCGGTTCTTTCTGAAGGCATAGCTACGCGAATTCGAATATTTCAAGTCGCACTCTCATCAGGGCTACGGGAAGGATGTAACGGTGTATCAACAACAGACCTGCGCTGATGGAGTTGCCGGATGTGCATTATTCTTGTACATTTCGGAATCTTTTGCGCTCCAGAACTGTGCTCGTTGGGCAGTTGACATTCGCTCGATTCAGGCCACTTTTTACCAAGGAGCAAATACGGCGAGGTTACACCTGATATACAGACGTAATATCTTAGATTCTTCAACTTGGGAATTATGAGGTGCAGATTAATTGATGAATTCGGATCTATTTCCAACTTTTCGGACGTCGTTAAGAAAAAGATCAAAAAGCAGCCCCCGGTACCGCGCCTCACCAAACCGTTCGAGAAAGATGCATTCCAAGTAGAAGACGTATATCTGAAGGTGTTGCAACCTACCACGGGTGATCAGGGCTTGCACGTCGATCCACCGCAACCTGGATCATTGTCGTCGATCCCGGCCCTTGAAGCTTATTAGGTATTGCCACAAAGCTCGATTTGATTGCCTCGCGGAAGAGGAGACGGATTTTGCACTGTCGACATCGATGAGCCCCAGCTCACTATATGTATCATAGTGTGGTTCCAGGTATGAGATCATAGTCAGCTCGTAAATACTTGTTGTTGATTTAATCTTCCTCGAGCTTTCGGTTCACCTAACAGCCTCGATCTCACCATCTGGTAACGTACTCTCTTTCGCATGTGGTTCCTTGCTTGCTCCAATACTGAACTCTTTCTATTCTGACTCTAACACAGGAATACTTTCATAAAAGAGATATTGAGCTTGCACGACCTCCTTCTCGGTGCTCGTGCATCACGAATGACGTGGTTCCGGCGACTATGCCGACAACAGCGTCACCAACACTCTCCATCATCCTCTCGCTGTCCGCAACGACCTACCATTTTTCGGAACCTTCGCCGCCAGGACTATCATTGACGATAACTTCAAACAGCGAAAGGCCGTTGACCGTCTTCGCCTGGCATAGTATCCTATGGCCTAATTTAGCACTTGTCCAGCGCGATTTCGTCATGACAGACCTCACGATTGGTGCCGAGGTCAAGCAGACATTCATTCATCTTCAGCGCCAAGCTTTCTCGCGCATCCGCGGCAGTCAAGATGAGAGGTATTATCTGACAATTTACCCCAAGTCCCCCATCACTGTCTCCACCCCATTCGGTCGGGGAGGCAACGCTCGTCCTCAGCCGAAAAGCGTGATCGAGAGGGGATGGGAGCTTGACGAAAATGGAAAGGAGATGAAGATTCGTCGCAGCGTGCACGCTCAAGGTGTAGATGGGCTGGAAGTCGGACACCGTTATAGATTGGACGTGGTACCCGAGAAGTTGGAGGGTCTATGGTGGCGTTGGGGGACGAAAGACGAAGTCTTGGTTGACAGAGGCAGTCCTGATTGCATGTTGTCTCGGAAACAGTCGGAGCAGGTTGCCTTGAACTTTGACCCGATTGTTGGCATTGAATTCAATGTCGAGGATTAACTGCTGGAAGTATAGGCATCGGTGAGATAGCGAAAGAACTGCTGAAGCGTAATGCTGCTGTACTTGGTGGAGAATCTAGAGGCAAGCAGCAAGATGAAAGTTTCAATCTTTCGGTGATTCTTATTGTTACAGGTATGCCGCTTCACAATCAGCTAGCGTCTGATCTTGCTGCCTTTCCCATTTGATCAAGCATTTGGCACCAGGGGAGAATGTGACGAGATATAGAGAATCGATGCCTACCTGCCCGGGCTGACTGTGACCATTCTTCTTTGTTCATTCGATAATTGGACAGTGCACGAGCTCAAGCTAGCTGTCGACTTCAAGAATTGAACGAGTGACTTCCCCACCAGCTGAATCCGTCGAGGACACCATCAAGTCGGTGTAGCTTACGAGCTCGCTTGTCTTCTCGTCGAGATAATGCTCGGCCGCACACCCAGGACGAGGTAGCTTCCAGCGACCCAAGTTAGAGCCAAGGTCCACCATCAAAACGGAGTCGTGGCGGCCATGCATCATTATAATGTCCCATAAGCAGATGATGATCTAAGGCTCCTGCGGCGACGTCTCTGGCTCAGATGACGGGTTGGCCGTTATTGCTGAGGTTACCACCTGTTCGGGTACGCTCTCGGCCGCCTGAGCAGGCTTCGTCGCGCCAGTGTTGTGCCCAACCATACCTCCTCTACTCATGCCTCCTCTTCCTCTCGCTCCTACTCTCCCCCCTCTTGGTCCGCTAGGTGGACCTCCTCCTGCTCCTCCTCGTACTACTACCACTGGAGATGTAGATGCTCCACCTCTACTTCCCGTCATATTTTGTTGAGTACCTCTCATGGGTCCTAGTGCTCCTCCTCTCATGTTCCTCGCTTGCAGCGCTGGCCTTGTCTTCAGCTCCAAGACTACCACTTGTCCCTGCGCGACCTTCACTGGGCTCGCTTTGATGGCATTCTGTAGCCCCTCCGGCTCAGCAAAGTCCACATAAGCAAAGCCCTTCTTCTTGTCGATCTCGACCTTCGTAACAGCGCCGAAGGGTGCAAAAGCAACTTCGAGAAGAGGTTCGGTGATGCCTTGGGAGGGGTTGGCGTGTTTGAGAAAGGCTTGTGTGGCGGTAGGGGAAACGCTGGGTGTTCGAGGTGCAGCCGGAGCAGCATTGTTGCCGCGAGAATGAGGTGGAGTTTTCGGTAGGTTGCGGGATGCGGAGGGGCCGGTGGGTGGTTGGGCAGATGTGGGCTTCGTATGTACAGATTGCGAATCATCGGGTATCGTTGTTGAGGTCTGACTAGGTAAGGGCAAATTGACAGTAGGTGCAGGTTTCGAGTCGGTCGTCGGCTCCTTCACTGGCGTTGAGGGTATCGTCGGTGGCTGTGCCTTCTCTATTTCGGGTCGGGCAGGAGTTGTAGGCGCAGCACGCCGAGCTCCTCGACCGCCTCTTCCACCATTGATCCCCAGATCTCGTTGTAGGATACGAGCAGCGACGCTGGCGTTGCCTCGCTCACGTCTCTTCTCGGCTAACGGTGCAGAGGCTGCCTCTTTAGGAGGTATGGGCGCTGATGACGCAGGAACTGGCGTTGCCAAAGGCTTACTCGCATTCGTGGCCTGTTTGTTCAGCACCTTGACTGCGTCACGAGCAGCATTTTCTACTTTGATAGCTTGTGTACTTCGCTGATCTGGAGGGGATATAGTAGTCGGCTTGAGAGCAGTCTTTCTCTCCATGCTCGGGCTTGGCTTGCAATCTTTCGAATCCTGGCGATTGTGTTTAGGTCCCTTGCTCGATGTGGATCCTTCTTTGCCCTTGTTCGCCTTCTTATCCTTTAGATATTGGACAAGTGGTGTAACTGTTACCTTTTCCTTCCCTTTAGCTCCAGCTTCGTCCTCTTGGTCCACAGTAGCCACCTTTGGGATAGGGTTCGTGAGGCTTTCAAGAAAATCAATGAATTCCTGGTCTTGGTCAATCGTCCCTTGACGAAGGTCCTTGCGTATTTTGTTGCTTGGAATACGTCCGAAGGGATCAAACTCGACTACCGGTGCTACTAAAGGGGCTGTATGTTTTTCTTTGGCAGAGCCTTTGGCATCGTTGAAGGTGACAGAGCGGACCTTATCGGCAAGCTCATTGATATATTTTGGATTCGTCAGATGTAGATAGGCGCGGGATGGCTTCGAAGGTTTTGCAAGACTGAATATTGTCCTTTAGCGTTACTTATCGAAAGCGAAGACGGAGACAAGCACACACTCTTTTGAAATCTTGCCTGGCTTGTAAACAGCCCAGTCCACTTTGCCAGCATGGACTTGCCATTGCTCCCCCATTGAAGACTCAAACTCTTCTTGAGTGAGACCTGGTGGTAATCTTCTTATAACCATTTTGGGTCGAGGGGCTGTCGATCTCAGAGACATAGCTTCTGTGCGAGTTGAAGCTTGCTTCTTGGTGGCAGACACCGGTATTGATAACAGGCCATTCGGACGGGGAGGACCAGGGTTTCTAGCCTGCACCTGATTGGTCGCCTTGGTCGCCATCATGCACTAGTGCAGATATTATCTGAGCCCAGTTCTTGAAATCACAAACCCAAACACCAGAATCTCAACATCATAAGCAACGACTGCCCAGACTTTGGGGGTTGTTGCAGCAAGGTGCGTGGATCGTCACTTGCTTGGGATTTAAGCTTTCATGTCCATTAATCGATAACGCTGAATCAATTTTCCGACGGCTAATCCACGGCACGACTAACGCGATTAGGTCAACGGCCATGGCTTCAGATGATGATGGACCAAACCTACCCATTCGAGGTCGCCGTCGATCCAATGCGATCTCACAGCCATACTCACCTGTTGCGGTTCCCAGTACATCCGACTCGGCAGGCACTGATGTGCCTGACGTAACTTACTTTGAGCGAACAGCTGAGCAGCAGGCCGAGTATCGTGCTCTTATCACAAACCAAATTGCACAATTTGAGCGTGGCAATTCTACAGCACCCCAGTCAAGGCCTCAGATCTTTGCTACCCAGCACACCTCTCCCAATTTGACCTACGTCCCATCACGAAAGATGCCGGACAAGAAGATTCCTCAGCCCGGGCCGGCCAAGCTTACGGCGCATTCGGGGCCTGACGAATGGCTGCAGTGTGCTTTGCGCAACCAGCATCTACCGGAGCATGTGATGAAGAGGCTATGTGAGATGTGCAAGGAACTTCTCATGGAAGGTAGCTTTACTCTCATCTCGTATCAAGCTTGCAGCTAACGCGCCATTGATTCCAGAATCCAACATCCAACCTGTATCTACCCCCGTCACCATCTGTGGAGACCTTCACGGCCAGTTCTACGATGTTCTCGAGCTTTTCCGTGTCGCCGGCGGTATCCCAAGCGACGAGATTAAAGAAGCCTCCTCCGCCCCCAAGGGTGTCATCACCTCCGAAGACATCGAGCCGCCTACCGAAATCACCGACCCCAAGCTCAAGAAGAAGATGAAGAGTGGCACTTCCCCCAGCCGTGGCGGTGAAAGCAGTGGTGTCAACGATGAAGATGACGCCGAAGAGGAGGAAGAGCGTGGACGTAAGCGCGGTAGTGGCAGCAGCCCAGCTACATTGGGTGTGCACAAGGAGGGCAACACCGGTATCCCTGGCAATCAGAACTACATCTTCCTTGGCGACTTCGTCGACCGTGGCTACTTCAGCTTGGAGACCTTGACTCTACTTCTATGCCTCAAGGCCCGGTAAGCTCCTCTCTTCCCACCTCTGCGCGACAACAATTAACGCGCCTCATAGCTACCCCGACCGCATCACCCTCGTCCGCGGCAACCACGAGTCGCGCCAGATCACCCAAGTGTACGGTTTCTACGAAGAATGCCAGCAGAAATACGGCAACGCCTCCGTCTGGAAAGCCTGCTGCCAAGTCTTCGATTTCCTCGTCCTCGGCGCCGTCGTTGACGGCAAAGTCCTCTGCGTCCACGGTGGGCTGAGTCCTGAAATCCGCACAATTGACCAGATCCGTGTCATTGCTCGCGCTCAGGAGATTCCCCACGAAGGCGCCTTCTGCGATCTCGTCTGGAGTGATCCGGAGGACATTGGCACCTGGGCTGTTTCGCCGCGTGGGGCGGGGTGGCTGTTCGGGGATAAAGTCGCAACGGAGTTCAACCATGTCAATGGATTCCAGTTGATTGCGCGTGCTCATCAGCTGGTCAACGAGGGCTACAAGGTGAATCTCCCCACTCACCCATTGCACGTCACACACTCCCTTCGCTGACCAGATGCCATCACGCAGTGGCACTTCGAAGACAAATCCGTCGTCACAGTATGGAGCGCTCCAAACTACTGCTACCGCTGCGGCAACGTCGCCTCCATCATGAACCTCGGCGAGGACCTAAACCCACGCTTCACGATCTTCTCCGCCGTGCCCGACAACCAGCGTGCAGTCCCCGCTGCCACCGGGAGGCGCACCGAGTATTTCCTTTAGCCGATCCATGACTTCGATGATTTGTCGATACGATGCATAGCGACCGGGCGGGCTATGATACCACGGATTTGAACCACGGATTTGAAGGGTTCATGTGTACAATAGCAAGCAATACTAGCGAGCACGATCAACCCAAGGTCCAGCCCGCCAACGAACGGCATTGTCACAGACTGCTGCAGTGTGGCAATGCTATAGTAGTTGGTGGAGACCTTGGGAGCGATAGCATAGCATACATACTTTTTTCATCACGTTATTGTGAAATTGCAGACAATCGTGACTCCGAACGCTTGTAGTAAAATTACTTTACACTTTGACTTAAAT
>JAABUJ010006839.1_pt1 | contig 10849 bp, 3 predicted proteins | sample 5559131 | NCBI WGS metagenome assembly JAABUJ01 (sample SAMN10711875, study PRJNA513366) | rock metagenome | isolation source: Antarctica rocks | place: Antarctica: Victoria Land, Mt New Zealand nord | collected 2016-01-07 | reverse complement strand
GATTTGATGGTCTTCTTGAGTGCTTAATTAACTTTTTGCATAGATGCGAGTGCCTTGTCTAATGATGTTTCATCTAGGACTTTCTATAATTGATTTAAGCTCTCTATTAGATAGTAATTGTCGTTCGATCTAGTCTTGGGGGTGTTCGCCTCTATGTCGACTTGCTTCCTAATGTCGTCTTAACTATCAAGTATCTCTCTCAACATAGCATTGATTTGTCGACGATTTATCAAGTTTCGTGATCGACAATCTCTTGCGAAGTGGCTTAGTTTGCCACATAAATAGCACGTTTTCTAAGTTTTGTTACCTTGCTTTTCTCTAAAATTCTTCTCTTTACGTTGTTAAGTAAAATCTAGTTTTATAGATGCAGGTTTGCGATAGTCTAAGTTATTGTACTTCTAATTAGAACGAAATCCTCCTTGCTAATATTTGATCGCTAGTTCAAAGGAGGTTTCTGCCCTTTCTCGAGATTGATCGTATCTTTTTTTCATAGCTCTTTCATACAACTTATCATCGAGATCGATAACTATCATGATGAGGTTAAACATGTCGCTAATAATTTTGCCATCACGCATCATTTCGTCTTTTAGATTGTTTTTGAGGCCTCGTCGAAACATTGTCATGAGTGCCAAGTCGTCTCACTCGATGAGATTGAAGTATTTCTAGAACCTAGTTGCGTAGTTTGCTACAAAGATTCGTTGAGTTAGGTGCTAAATTATTCTTTTTGCGATTTGTTTCTCGTTGAATGTTTCAAAAATTCTTCGTAGCTCTCTCTTGAAGTTGTCGAAGTTTGTGAACATAGCACGAGGGTTTTCGTCTTAATTTTCTAGATACTTGCGTAGCATTGACTTGAGCCAATGCTAAGCTCTTTCTCTAAGGAATGTTGATGCGAAAATCGTCTTCTTGTTCGCTAAAACAAGATAGAAGATGAAATAGATATTTACTTGCATAAGCTAGTCCTCCAAGTCGATACGATCTTCATAGTAGATGTTAGGCTTATTGATCTTGATTTTATCGTCTTTCATGTTCGATGATCGACGTGATACTAATGAGCTAGTGTTCGAGATAGGGGCGCGTTGACCTAATATAGACATTCTTAGGGTGTTCAAAGTGTTACGCTAGTACTTTCCACGAAGATATTAGAGAGAGTTATGCTATCGAAGAGATTTGTAGACGTCTTTAGGCAATGCAAGCAATCACTTGGTAACAAGGATTGCAACTATAGACAATCGTAACAATAAGTCAAGACTTAAGATAAGTTGAACACGATTCATAAGGGAGTCGTATTCGAATCTCTATATACTAAAGAAGATTCATCGTGCTTCTCTTGCTTCCTCGTAGAGCAATGAGACATCAATACCTTTGCTCTTGTTGCTTCTACGAGAAGCGCTAAGAGCAAGCTTCTATTGCTTCCTAATAGAGACGCAAGAGCAATGCAAGTAGTCGTACTTTGTGATACTTGTATTGCGTACTTCATATACCTATTGAAGCTCGCTAGGCTCGTAACATCTCTTATGAATTGTATTTAACTTATCTTAAGTCTTTACTTATTGTTACTCTAGTTCATTGAATCATCTATAAAAAATTATTAAATATAAGATTGTTTATAGTTGCAATTCTTGTTATCAAATAATTGCTTACATTGTTTGAAAACGTTTACAAATCTCTTTAATAACATAATTTGTTTTAATATTTTTTATCAAAATACTAGCGTAATACTTTGAACATTCTAAGAATGTTTATATTAGATTAACGCGTTTTTATTTTAAACAATAGCTCAACAACATTACGTTAACTCTTTATTAATAAAGACAATAAAATAAGAATTAACAAATTTAACGTCTATTATAAAGATCGTATTAATCTAGAGAATTAACTTATACAAATAAATATTTATTTTATTTTTAATCTTGTTTTAGCGAACAAAAAGACAATTTTCGCATTAACATTTTTTAAAGAAAGAGTTTAACATTGACTCAAACTAAATTTACGCAAATATTTGAAAAATTATAACAAAAATTCTTATACAATGTTTACGAACTTCAATAACTTTAAAAGAGAGCTTCGAAGAATCTTCGAAACATTTAACGAAAAACAAATTGCAAAAAAAGTAATTTAGCACTTAATTTAACGAATCTTTGCAATAGACTACGTAGCAAAATTTCAAAAATATGTTAATTTGATCAAATAAAACGATGTCGCATTTATAACAATGTTTCGACGAAATTTTAAAAATAATTTTAAGAATAAAATTATGTGCGATAACAAATTTATTAGCAACATATTCGATCTTATTTAAGTAATTATCGATTTCGACAACAAGTTGTATAAAAAAGCTATGAAAAAGCGATACAATTAACTTTACAAAAGAACAAAAATCTTCTTTAAATCGACAATCAAATATTATTAGAAAGAATTTCGTTCTAATTAGAGATACAATAATTTAAATTATCGTAAACTTGTATTTATAAAATTGAATTTTATTTAACGACGCAAAAAGAAAAATTCTAGAGAAAAACGAAATAACAAATCTTAAAAAACGTGCTATTCATGTGGCAAATCAAGTCACTTCGCAAAAGATTATCAATTATAAAACTTAATAAATCGTCGACAAATCAATGTTATATTAAAAGAAATATTTAATAGCTAAAAAAACATTAAGAAGCAAATTAATACAAAGACGAACATCTTTAAAACTAAACTAAACGACAATTTTTATTTGATAAAGAATTTAAATCAAATATAGAAAGTTCTAAATAAAATATTATTAAACAAGACATTCGCATTTACGCATGAAGTTAATTAAGCACTTTAAAAAACCATTAAATCTTATAATTTAATTATTAACTTAGACGAAGAATATGTTACGATTATGCACTAATATAGGCTAGATCTAGGCTAGATCAATCCTAGCTCGTCGTTAGTTCTATTAGTACTAGCGTGTTCGCGATCGCGCACATATCTATTGCGCGATTCTCTCTATATTTACTTCTTATGCTTTTAGTATTAGTTAATACATATTTATATGATTTGCTCTATGCAAACCCCTAACACTACTAAAAGAATTCAATCACTATACTCGTAGCTTCACGAAATCAAAGAACGAAGTAACTCGACGAAACGATTAAATGAGCTCGCAACAAATTGAGATCTATGATAAGCTCAAAGCTTTCATCTAAACACTTTCGTTAATTACTTTATCTACATATACAATGGCGAAACGATTTTTAAAACGAATCTAGAAGATTGTCGATACGCTATTAAAGAAAATCGAAGAATGACGAATGTTCGTTTTATTCTTAAGTGCGTCGAATGAAATCTAAAACGTCAAAGATTCGTCTTGAATCAAAAGCAAGACTTAATTGAAGCATTGAGTCAAGATCGATTTTAACGTCGTATTAATATACATTGCAAAGTCTCGCTACGAACGCGATGCAACTCTAGAATGCGTGAAATCATAAAAGACTATAATTGTTAACAAAAAAAAGATCTATAATACGACTCTTAAGACTTAAGATCGTCACAACAAGAGCAAGCAAGAATTGACAAACATCAAAAAATAAATAATTTTTTTGCAAAAATTAACGAATAATTTGAAGAAAAAACTATATTTTTGTAATGAGAAGATCAATCGATTGCAAGACTCGCTAACGATTGCTTAGACAAACATAGCACAAGCTTGCCCAAAGATACGAGCTTCTTCAACGTCATCAACGTTAATAGATAAGCGCTTCGTTAAGTTTCTAGACTCGTCTATCTTTATTAACAATAATAATTCATTTTTCGAAAATTAATCTTTGAAGTTATACGACAAGTTGATCATCAATAAGAATTACTTCGAAATCAATATTGCAAAAGTTGCGTACGTTATCGAAAGAATTGACGAAGACGTCGTCGAACACATTAATGCGTATCGAATGAAAAACGCTATCTATTTCAAGATTGTCAACATAATGATGAAGATTCTAAAGGGCGTATACAAGAATTCGAATCGTCAACGCAATGTACGACAAAAATATCTAGCTCTTAAACAAGAAATTAATCAAGAATTCGCTTTATTTTTCTTCGAATTTGCACGTTTGAATCACGAATTAAAATATATCGACGCCATACTTAGGCAAAACCTCGAGACAAAAATAAATCAAGAATTGAAAAGCATTTTCGTTAACAATTCTTAAGAATTCGACAATCTAAGTTAGATAAAAGACTATTTAATTATCGCGAACAACGTTCGTAGACGCATCAAAATCGATAATGATTGTAAAGACATTTTTAAAAAGAATAAGACAACGAATAAGTCTCGTTATACGACGATTGTCTACAACGATAATCGTGTCTCTATCTACTCTCGCATTATTATTACGATTGCAAAACTCATTGTCGCAATTCTTGCTCTAATTATCTTATCTTTGACAAACGTATAAAACTTTAAGAAGAGCAATTGCTTTGTTTGTTACAAACATAAGCACTTAGCGAAAGACTATCCTAATAAAAAGAATCGAACAACAATAATTAAAAAATTGCAATTAGACTTTAAATTCGATAAGAACTATAATTTATCGTCGAAAAATTAATCGTTCTCGAACGTGACAAAATTTGAACTATGTTAATGACGAAGTTCTTTCATAGTATAATGATAAAGAAAATCTTCATTTTGTGACTTTCTATAGCAAGAATCTATTGTTAATAGAATGCAATTACGAGATTTACAATAAAGAGTTGCTAGCTATTGTTCGTTGCTTAAAAAGATGACGACTAGATTTAAAAATTATTGATATCTTTATTAAGATGTTTATAAATCATAAGAACTTGAAATACTTTATAACTAACAAAAAGCTTACTTGTCGTCAAGCTAGATAAGTCGAAAAGCTATTGAAGTTCAACTTCAAAATCATATATTAATTAGGCATTCAAAATGCTAAAGCGAATGTCTTAACGCGCAAACTTGATAACTCGTCTACTATTGCGAAAGACGATTGCATTAGATATTAACATCAAACAATTCTAACATTTAATCGTCTCTTAATTAATTGCATCGAACTCGATGCGAATGTCTTTATTTACGATCAAATTCAAAAGATCAACATAGATAATAAAAAGTGTGATTGCTTTCGTTGAACTATCGAAGAGAGCAAACGAATCTTTAATCGAGTTCGTTTAGATAGATGCTCTATCAAAGATAAGATTCTTCTCTATCGAAACAAGCTTTAAGTGCCTAAAAACTCTAATTTTTTTGTGAAATTAATTCAAGAAGTTTACGATCAACTCTTTAATAAACATTTTGAAATTCATAGAATTATCGATTTGTTGCGACGAAATTACTATTGGCCTTACATGCAACGAGCAATGAAACAATATATACGCAACTACTATAGCTATCAACGATCTAAGACCTCTTACGATAAGTACAACGAACAATTGATTCTCGTCGTCATATCGACGCAACGTTGAATCGATATATCAATGAACTTTATTATTAAGTTGTTAGAATTCGATCAAAAGAACGCGATTTGCATCGTCATCAACAAGCTAACTAGAGAGCGACATTATATAGCATGCATTGTTACTAATGAGAGCATCTTCGTAAAAGCAACGACGAATATTCTTCTATACGACGTATTCAAATATCACGACTTGTCTATCTTAATTATCTTTGATCAAGAATCTTAGTTTGTGATCGTCGTTTAAGCATCACTTGCAAACTATTGATTGCCTTTTATCTTAAAATAAATGAACAAACAAAGCGTATTAACTAGAACGTTAAACGACAACTTCGAACTTATTGCAATTACATGTAAAATGATTGATTTAAATGATTATTTATGACGAAGTTTGTCAACAATAATGCAATCTTCTTTGAAACTAATATGATCTCTTTCTTCGCGAACAAGAGCTTTCACCCACGTATATTCTTTAGCTTAGACAACATTGTCTACACTATTGTACAAGAACGTATCAATGTCGTTAGAGCAAAGAATATCATTAACACTATGTAAAACATTTTGAAAGTCATGAAGAACAACTTCAAACGAACTTAAGAGACAATGAGTTAACAAACTAATAAACGTTGCAAGACGATTAAGTATTAAGTGAGAAACAAAATGTTTCTTTCTAGTCGAAACATTATTATCGATAGATTTATCAAGAAATTAGAAGATAAGATGCTAGGCCCATTCTTAATTATCAAAAAGATAAAAGTCTTATACAAGTTAAAGCTTTCGACATTTATGAAAGTGTATAACGTCTTTCATTCTAATCTCTTGCGTGCGAACTTAGGCAATTCTCTTCTAAATTAAATTCAAGAATCTTTAGAATTTATTGTTATTCTTGAGAACGAAAAGTACGAGTTGAATAATATTCTAAATTCTAGATGACATTATGAAAGATTGCAATATTGTTGCAAGTAAGTTAACGAAAAGCAACGAAACATAAAATGATACTATGTAGATGATAACGAGTTCAAAAGTGTCAACGAGATCGTCAAAGATTATTACAACAATAACATTATGACTTCTAAATTTAGTGACAATGCAATCGCATTCAAAACGCGCAAACAAAGACGCTTCTAAAGAATTTGAAGCATTTAAAAGATATGTTTTAGATTTGTCTCTAAATCTAGAATCTTAAGAATATCAAAAATAACAACGCGTTTTTTTATCAAAAATATGTATTATTTCTAGATAAATCTTCGCAACGATGCGAACATCGCTAGTTCGAAAAAGGAAATAATGTTACGATTATGCACTAATATAGATTAGATTTAGGCTAGATCAATTCTAGCTCGTCGCTAATTCTATTAATACTAACGTGTTCGCGATCGCGCACATATTTATTGCGCGATTCTCTTTGTATTTACTTCTTATGCTTTTAGTATTAATTAATACATACTTATATGATTCGCTCTATGCAAGCTTCTAACAAAATATAATTGAAAGAATTTTCATAAATGTATAAAAAACATTACGAATCATTTCGAGACTTTAGTTAGCTTATCGAAGATCGTAAACGAATGCGAAAAAAACTAAAAAACAATGTTATTATAAAAAAGAATATATTTGACATTACAATAAAACAATTAAATTTTACAATATACGCAAGTCTTAATTAAATAATTTGTTACAACAACTTATGCTAAACTTATCTAAAAAAAAGAACGAAATTAATTAATTTTTTAGAAAGTTAAAGTTAACAATCTAGCAACAAAAGAAAGCTTAGCGCAAATAGACGTTTAAAGCAAAAGTTACAACATAGAAGCAAAAAAAAGTTTAAATTTCTTAATAAAGAGCATATTAAAGAAATGCAATATGTTAGTTCAATAGCAACAATTAAACTTAATAGCGTACGTACAATATTTTATCACATTAATTAAGATCAATGATTGTCAATTTATAGCAATAATTAATTTTAATATAATAGATAATTTTATGATCAAAGCTTTTGTAAAGAGAGAAAAGTATTTTATTTAAAAAAAGCTTAACGCTTATAATCTAATAATTGTAAATAAAAACTTATTACTCGCAAGAAATAAAAGAATAAACAAAGAGACAAAATTATTATCGATAACTATTTAGCAACATTACAAGAAACTAATTTTTAATATAGTGAAAATAATTATTTACAATATCGTTTTAGAAATGTCTTAATTAAAGCAACACAATTCAAAAATTAACTAAAATATACAAGTACTTAGATTTGCGCAATGTGATCACGCAATTCACATTCAATTTACGCATCAATAACGTTCGATAATAGATAAAAAATTAAATTGAAATTCGATCGCAAGTAGCGAGTTTGCATTCTTGTAAAAAAACGATCTAATAAAATTTAATTTAACAAGCATTAACAAAAATTAATTAAATTACAAAGTCAAAATAAGTGAGAAAAATTGCGAATCCTCTAAGAGTTCTAGACTATTTAGTATAGCGAGAAAATCGCTAAAGCACATATCACAAATATATAACAATTGAGAACATTTATTTTAAAAAGAGAAAACGATCAAAATTTTATCTAAACATTAATTGTGAAATTATAAGATTAAACCTGAATTAAACAAGCAATTTACGTTTGAATTTATATATGTTTTATTCGAAAAAAAGTTAAAAACACTTCGCAAATATCTAGCAAAAAACCAAAAAAAAAAATTTATTAAAAAATTTTAATCATAAATAAGATACTTGATTCTCTTTGTATTTAAAAAGAACGAAACTCTTCTTTTATATATTCATTATCGAAAGCTAAACAATATTACAATAAAAAATTAATACTTACTACTTAATATTAACGAATTTCAAAATTAATTGTTCGAAGTAAAGTATTTTATCAAATTAGACTTACGAGAAGCGTACAATTAAATTAAAATAAAAATAAGAAAAGAGTAAAAAATAACTTTTCGCATACGATATAAATTATACAAATACACAATAATGTCGTTCAAGTTTACGAACGTTTCGACAACGTGTTAAAAAATAATTAATGATATATTACAACAATATTTGAATCGATTTGTCATAGCATACTTGAACGACATCATAATTTACTCAAATATTTTGAAAAAATATATAAATTATGTTTTCAAAATACTAAAATGTTTAAATAGAAAAAATCTACATCTTAAATTAAAGAAATGCGAATTTCATCAAAAAAAGATTAATTTTCTTAAATTTGTCGTTAAACAACATAAAGTACGCATGAATTTCGAAAAACTACGAACAATTAAAGAATAAAAATTATTTATTAATGTTAAAAAAGTTTAATTCTTTCTAGATTTCATAAATTATAACAAAAAATTTATTAAAAATTACTTTGTTAATGTAATATTATTGACGAATTTTACGAAAAAAAAGACGTCATAAATATAAAAATTAATAAAAAAAAAATTTCATTTTAGAATCTTAAGCTAAAATGCTTAAAAAAATTAATATTAAAAATGTACAATTTACGATTGTTAAATAAGATTAAAATTAACGCATTAAATTTAATTATCGATGCATGCTTTAATTAAAAGCATAAAAATATATAACATTTAATAACATATTTTTTAAGAAATCTTTTGTTAATTGAACAAAATTATAATATTTACAACAAGAAGCTACTCGCTATTGTAGTTTTTCTAAAATTATAAAAAGTATACATCGAAGAATTATTAAAACTTATAATTCTTATAAATCACAAAAATCTTCTATATTTCATTACTATTAAATAACTTAATAAAAGACAAATGCGATAATTAGAACAACTTAAACAATATAAGTTTAAAATATAATATACATTAAGCAAAGATAATGGCAAAGCGAACGCACTTAATAGAAGAAATAATTATATAAAAACGAAAAAATCGTTTAATTACAATATATTTAAAATTAACAAAAACGAATTACTATTAATAAACAAATACGAGCGAAATGTTATTTTACGAATATTTAAAAACAATAAGAAAGAATTTTTAATAAAGAAAGAAAAACTTCAAATATTTGTCGACAAAATCGACGAATGTATAAAGAAACATTATGATAAATTATTACAAAAACACTTAAGAATGATCAAAACTCTTTAGCTTTTACGTCAACATTATTAGTTTTTTTAAATAAAACAAGTTGTCAAGATATACGTTAAACGATATCTTAATTATTAGCAAAACAAATATAATACATATGCGAACTATGACGAAATTTAATATTAGAAATTATTTAAATCGTTATAAGATAAAGTTACGATAAACTTTATTATTAAGTTGCTCAAGTTAACGAATTTAACAATTAGAGACAAATATAATTTGATACTAATAATGATTAACACACTTATTAAGTATTTACATATTATCGCATGCAAGAAAAAGTTTATAGCAAAACAACTAAAATACATTGTATTAAATCGACTTATATAATATCATAATATATTTAAAGAATTAACTAGTAATAAAGACAAGCTCTTTACGTTTAACTATTAAAAGACACTTTTATTAATGTTAGAAACAAGATTTAGAATGTTCATTGTTTATTATTCGATTACAAATGATTAAATAGAGCGAACAAATTAGAGTTTAAAGCAATATTTAAGACATTACGTCAAACACATTTACAACAATTAAGTATCACTCTTATTTATAATTTAATTAGCACTAAATGCAAAGATTTCAAATATTATTAAAATAACTTTATTTTTCGTTAATTATAATAAAGAATTTAATTTTTTCGAAAAAGAGCGAAAGCATTTGTTAACACAATTAATTATCGAAAGAATAGCGACACTAAAAAAGATACATAACAACATCTTAAAAATGCAAGAGAAATTAATTAAGTATTGAAACAAAAAACGAAAAACAACATCTTAGCTAAAGAAAAAAAATAAAATATATTTTTTTACAAAAAATCTTAAGACAAAGAAGTTAAGCAAAAAATTAAATTATGTTAGAGTTGAATCGTTTTTTGTTAAAAAGACAAAGAGATCAATCAATTACGAACTTAATTTACTTAAGAACGTTAAAGTATTTTTGATATTTTATATCTCATTGTTGAAATTAACGAATTTAATCACATTTTTACAAGACACATTTTATTTTCACTTACAAGAAAAAAAACAATATAAGATTAAGAAAATTCTACAATAAAAAAATAAAAATATCTTATTAAGTAAAAAGAATATTTTATCTTTAAGAATACATAAGAGTTACTTAAGAACTTGAAGAAATATCTTAACAAGCTACGACAATTTCGTTAACAACAAAATTACTTATAAGAGTTAACAAAGCATTAAGAAATAAAAAAACAAACAATGAAGAATCGATAATAATATCGAATAAAGTTTCGAACCTCTCTTTAGTATATTCGATCTCTTTCTTATTCTTTTTAAT
>JAABUJ010006838.1_pt1 | contig 10849 bp, 9 predicted proteins | sample 5559131 | NCBI WGS metagenome assembly JAABUJ01 (sample SAMN10711875, study PRJNA513366) | rock metagenome | isolation source: Antarctica rocks | place: Antarctica: Victoria Land, Mt New Zealand nord | collected 2016-01-07 | reverse complement strand
TGGGTGGACTCGGCGGAGGTCGCGAGCACCCTCGAGTGCTCGAACGGCGCGACGACGTCGAATGACTTTCCGGCCGGCCGGCGGGTTACCCCACCGATCACGGCGCCCAGCTCCAGCGGCGAGGTGAACGCCTTCAGTGCGACGGTCAACCGCTCGCGCTCAGGACTGCCGGGGGCGTAGTCGAGCACGGTCTCGTTGACCGGCAGTGGCGGGTGCGTGATCGCGTCCATCGAGGAACTCCTATTCGGGCAGATCTATTCGGTAGTTTCCAGGTGGGCAGCGAAGCGTGAGTGCTCAGCCGCGGCCGAGCAGCGAGCGAAGGAAGAACAGCAGGTTCGCCGGGCGCTCGGCGAGCCTGCGGGTGAAGTAGCCGTACCAGTCCGAGCCGTACGGCACGTAGACCCGCACCGTCTTGCCGGCGGCCCGCAGCCGCCGCTGCTCGTCGGGACGGATGCCGTACAGCATTTGGTGTTCGTAGCTCTGCGGGCCTCGGCCGTTGTCGGCGGCGAGCTTGCCGGCGATGGCGATCATCCGCGGATCATGGGATCCGACCATCGGATAACCCTTCCCGGCCATCAGGACCTTGAGTGCACGCACGTACGCGAGGTCGACCTGACGCGGGTCGGAGAACGCCACCGCAGCCGGCTCGTCGTAAGCGCCCTTGACCAGTCGCACGCGTGAGCCCGGGCCGGTGAGGCCGGCGAGATCCTTCGGTGTCCGCAGCAACATCGCCTGGATCGCGACACCGACGTCGGGATGGTCCTGCCGGATCGTGTCCAGGGTGTCGAGGGTGGAATCGATGGTGGTGTGGTCCTCCATGTCCAGCGTCATCCTGGCTCCGACGGCATAGGCGGCTTCCGCGATCTTCCGGGCGCCGGCGAGCGCGTACCGGGAACCATCGGTGCCGGTCAGCGACTGCCCCACGGCCGAGAGCTTGACCGACAGCTCCGCGCCCGCCGCCAGCCCGGCCTCGCCGAGGGCACCGATGAGCTCCAGATACGCGGCCACGGCTCCATCGGCCGTAGCCGTATCGGTGGTGTTCTCGCCCAGATGGTCCATGCTCACCTGCAGCCCATCAGCCCGCAGTGCCGCAACTGCCGCAACCGCAGTCGCCGTACTCTCCCCAGCGACGAAGCGATCCACCACAGAGCGGGTCATCGGCGTCGCGGTGGTCAGATTCCGGACACGGTCGCTGGCCGACAGCGCCAGGATCGGCTTTCGAAGCAGGAACACGGGCGGAGATCACTCCTTCTACGGCCGGGCCGGATGGCTAATCGGGCGACTGTACGATTAGTTCCGATCCAGGCTATCAGCGACAGGCTTCGTCGGCACCAGCTCGTTCGGCCGGCTGCCGAAATGGCTGAACGGATTGACTGTCCGAATGCGAACCAATGGAGGCTGAGCCGGTGACACCGCTCCAAGATCATCGTTCGTGGCCCTCAGTGGTCGCGAAACGACCAACGATGGCCACCAACGATGATCTTGATCCCGGAGCACCGAGACGACGCCGGCCGCCGGAGGTGCGCCGCCGGATGCTCCTGGATGCCGCGCGCGGAGTCATCGCGGAGCGTGGTCTGCACGCCACCACGGTGCGCGACATCGCCGCCGCCGGCGGCGTGGCCGTCGGTACCGTCACCTATCACTTCTCCGGCATCGAAGAGGTGCTCGCCGGCGTTCTGGAGAGTGAGACGGAGAGGTACTCCGCGCCGATCTGGATGCGGGCGGCGACCGCCGCCACCGGACGGGACGGGCTCACGACGCTCATCGACGGGCTCGTCGCCTCCGACAGCCGCACGTACGAGCACTGGAAGCTGTGGCTCGATTTCTGGGCGCTCGCGGCCCACTATCCGCAGTACTCCAGCTGGCAGTCGCAGGTGTATCGAGACCTGCACCAGCTCACCGCGTCCATCCTGACCCGCGGCCAGCTGGACGGCACGTTGCTGGTTCCCGACCCGGCCACCGAGGCGGTGCGGTTCATCGCGCTGCTGGACGGACTGGTGGTGCAGTCCTATCTGCCCGAATCCCGACTGTCCCCCGGCGCAGCCAGGACCGCGCTGCATTCCTACGTGCAGGCCACGATGACCCCGCTGGCATAATCTGCACCGCAACACTCTGCACCGCCACACTCAGCTCGGCCATAGTTGCTCGGGAATACTCAGCACGCTCGGACTCAGCACGTCAACTCAGCACGCTCGGACTCAGCACCCTCGGACTCTGCGCCCTCGCAAGCTGCCCGACAGTGAGCAGTTCGGGCGACAGATCGGGGAACGTTCATGCAGCTCGGCGGTAGTTCGGCGATCGTCACGGGCGCTGCGTCGGGCCTGGGGGCAGCGACGGCGGCAGCTCTGGCAGCGGCCGGGGTGGCCGTTATCGGGCTGGACCTGGCCGCAGGCTGGGAGCGCGGCGGCACCCCGCCGACGGGTGTCACCACCGTCGCGGGCGACGTCCGGGAATCATCGGATGTGGCGAACGCCGTCTCCGCTGCCGTCGCTACCGGGCGTCCGTTGCGCCTTGCGGTCAACTGCGCGGGGGTTGTCACGCCTGGGCGGATCCTGTCGCGAAAAGGTGTCCATGATCTCGATCAGTTCGCCCGGGTCATCTCCATCAACCTGGTCGGCACGTTCAACGTGCTGCGGCTGGCTGCCGAGGCCATCGCCGCCACCGAACCGCTGGACGACCAGGGGCTGCGTGGCTTGATCGTCAACACCTCGTCGGTGGCCGCCTTCGACGGGCAGATCGGGCAGATCGCGTACGCGGCGTCCAAGGGCGGAGTGGCCGCGATGACGCTGCCTGCCGCGCGCGATCTGGCGCAGTTGGGAATTCGCGTCATGACGATCGCGCCTGGCATTCTCGACACACCGATGATGGCTGCGGTGACGGAGGAATTCCGTACCGCCCTGGCCGCCAACGTGCCCTTTCCCACCAGGTTCGGCAGGCCGGAGGAGTACGCCGCTCTGGTGCTGTCCATCGCCGCTCAGGACTATCTGAACGGCGAGACCATCCGCCTCGACGGCGCGCTGCGGATGCCGCCGCGCTGACCAGCGCCGTTTTTCGATCCCCGAACCGAGGCGGGAGGAGCGAGGCGGGAGGAAACGCAGAGCAACGCGACCACCAGCATCCGCCGACGATCAGAGACCGACCCCGATCGCTGCCCCGAGCGCCGCAATTGCTTCGTTGTTGCGACGATAGTGCGACCACTGCCCGATGCGGGTGCAGGTGACCAGATGTGCCCGTTGCAGCACCGCCATGAACTGCGACGCCGTCGACTGCGAGACCTCGGCGCGAGCCTGGATGTGTTTGAGGCAGACGCCGACCAGCTCGGCCGGCTGGTCCTGCGGTGGGAACGACTCAGGGTCCTCGAGCCGCCCGCATATCTTGCAGGTGTGAATACTTGATTTCGCCCGCGTAGGCCTTCATGGCATTCTCCTCGTCAGGTTGTCGTCTGACCCCAGGAGTCAGCCCCTGGCCGTGCTGATACTCGGCCCTACTGCGACAATGACAACCGATTCGGCTCTGAAAACGACGCCGACCATTTGTTCACCGCTATCCGCAGCGAAACGACGTCAATCCCGGTCGATCTCCGCCACGGTCGGTATTTCGCCGGAACGCTCAGTCATCCAGCGGCGCAACGCGAGTGTGGCGAGCACGTCGTCCTCGTTGTACCGCAGAATCCGGTCCGCCATTTCGCGGTTCACCGGTTGTCCGTCGGGACGAAGAATCCCGGGGGCATCCACCGCAAGTCGGTACCAGGCCATCGAATTCTCACCACCTGGTTCTGGATCTCGCCAGGAAAAACCGGCGATCGGTGCCAGCACCTTGAGTCTCATCGAACCGGGCACGATGAATTGATCGCGGATTTCCTGATAGATGTCGACCCATTCCTCCGACGCGCAGAACTCCGTGATCTGGGCCGGCGTCGGCATTCCCGGAACATCGGGATAGCGAAGGGGAGTCGAACGCAGCCACCGCTCCTCGGCCGATCTGGAATAGCAGTACGCCGCGAAAGTGAGTCCATGAGCCGCCGCAATTGCACGCAGCTCGGACAGGTAACTCCAGAACTGAGCAAATGCTCGACCTTCGTCCGCGTCAGGCAGTGGTTTCCAGCTGACGAAGGCGCGGTAGCCGGACTGCAGCCGCAGCGATTCCACGGCCGGTCCGGTCAGGTAGGTACCCCACAGATAGGCCCCGTCCTCGAGGAACGATTCCATGTCCACATCGAGTTCCAGATCGGCGCGCCGAACCAGCACCTCGTCGGTTCTGCGCACCAGAGCCAGGCCGGCCAACCAGGCCCTGGCGCGGACCCTCGCCGCGCCGGGATCCATTCCGGTCAAGGGCAACGCCGCCGCAACCTGGCCGCTCATTCCGGCCAACTCGTCCACTGTCCGGACGCCGACCGCATGGAGCACGTCGACGTCACCGCCGGCTGCGATCAGCGAGACGTCCCTGGCAGCCAACAGCTGCGCCGAACAAACCGGCCACCACGCACACCGGCGGCATTCACCGATCCGGGACGGCAGGGCCAACGGAGGACCTCCGGACGCGGCGGCGGTGGCGACCAGCAGTCGATCGTGAAACCTCAGGTCGTAGTCGGCCAGCACCGAAGCACCCGGTACTTCGAGTTGATGCCACAACAGGATTCCGGCATCACCGGCCATCCGGTCGGCGACTCCGGGTGCGGCTGCCGCCCCTTCGGCTTGTGACGCGCCCGGGCGGTCGACCGATGCGCTGCTGGAACCGCCTCGGCCGACAACTGCTCCGAACGCCTGGGAACCGGCCAGGCCCAGATCGCCGAGCAACCGGTGGAAATGGGCCAGGGCCAGCGTGTCGGCGGCGTGGGGCCGGCCTTTTCGGAGCGGATTCGGCGCAATCGCCAACAGATCGTCCAGCGGCGCGGTGAGGGCGCCACTACCGGGATCGGTCGTTCGGTGCGCCCGAATGATTACGGGACGGTAGCCGTCACCCACCCAGATGAGCAGATCGGGGCTGGCGAACCGGGTGTCACTGCGCAGCGCGGGGCCGAACACCACCGGAGGGCGCTCCGGCCCCGATGGATCCCAGGGATCCACCTGTTCGCCGAGAACGGCGCGCAGCGTGTCGAGTACCTCGACGCGGTGGGCCTCGCCGTCCGAGAGCCGGAGCCGAAGGCCGTCGTCGGTCGGCGAGCGAAGCAGTCGTGGAGCGTTCGGATCGGCGTCCAGATGTACTCGTCGCCGACAGCGACCCGCGGCGGCCGGGCCGAGGCGAAGCGGTGCGCCCGCGGCCGCGGCCGCACCGGGTCGCAGGTCTGGGGACCCGGCTGCGCTGGAACCGGCGAGTGTCATCCACACCAGCGTAGGAGGCGGGCTGGGATTCGCGCACCACACCGCTCTACGCTGTGGACAGGTACTGCGCCGGCGCGCTCTCAATGGTGCAACGGGACAGTACGAACGCGCGGACGAACGGTGGCCAACGCGCCGACGGACGGTGGTAGGTGCGACGACGGGAGAGCGGAATGTTCGGTAGGAAGAGCTCCGGCGGCAGGGCGGCCGCTCGCGCCGCCACCAAGGCGAAGAAGTCCGCCGACAAGGCGGCCGCTCGCGTCGCCGTCAAGGCGAGGAAGTCCGCCGACAAGGCGGCCGCAGGCGCTGCCGCCAGGGCGAAGAGCGCCGAGAAAGTCGTAGGGCGAGCCGAGAAGAAGGCCGTGAAGGTCGAGAAGCGCGCGGTGCAAGCGGAGAAGAATGCGGCCAAGGCCGAGCAGAACGCGGCGAAGGCCGAGCAGAAGGCCATCAAGGCGCGGAAGAACGAGCCGGCCGGGGTCCTCGGGGTCCTGCTCAGCCCGAAGACTGCCACCAAGGCCCTGGCTGTCGCCAAGGTCGTCGGGCCGGTGGTGGCACCGATCGCCCTCAAGGCCGCCACCACCGCGCGCGGTTTTCTCGACGAACGCCGGGCTATCAAACTGGGAGTGACGGCGGATCAGGTCGCCGCCTATCGCGGACCGACCGGCCCGGTCGGCGCCCGGATCGCCGCCCTTCGCTCCGCCGTCGAAGAGGTGCGCCGACGCCGAACCTCGGACCTGCAGGTGGTGCGATTCTCCGAGGTGGCCAAGGCACGACTGGGCGACCTGAACACGGCCGTGAACACCGCCGGTTCAATGCCACCCGGCCGCCGTCGGATGACGTTGTCCGCGGTGAACAGGGAGCTGAATCAGATCGAGGCCGACCTGATGACCTATCTGGTCGGAACTCCGGGCTGACGATCCACCTGCGGTGGGCGCCGGTAGCCTGACGTCCGTGTTCGGTCCGACGTCCCTGCGGTGGCGAATGCTGCGCTCGTCGGCGTTCGCCGTCGTTGCGGCGGCGCTGGCCGGGCTCGGTCACGTCATCGGAGGTGGCGGGCCGCCCGACGCTGCCGTGCTGGTGGTCGGTGCCGGCGGCGTCGCACTGATCTGCACCGGGTTGACGAGGCGCCGCCGCTCCGTCGCCGGTATCGCGGGCCTGCTGATCGCCTGTCAACTCGCGTTCCACCTGTTGTTCAGCCTGTCCCCCCACCTCATGGCGTCAGGGCCCACTGCGTCGTCCGGGCTCGCTGCGTCGTCCGGGCTCACTGCGTCGTCCGGGCTGCTGCCGACAGCCCCGCTGCGAATGCTCGCGGTGCACGGGATCGCCACTGCGCTGTCGGCGCTGACGCTGGCAAAAGGCGAGAAGTCGCTGTTCAAGCTGTTCGCGGTGCTACGTCGAGCGGTCCGAGTTGTTCTGCTGCCAGGGGCGGTGGGCCTGCCGCCGCAGTGGGCAGCGGCTGTCGCGTACGCCTGGCCACATCCGTCCGGCGCACTGCTGTCCACCAGTCCGAGGCGAGGACCACCCGTCGCGAGGTAGTGCCAGCGCCGATGTCAAAGCCACATCAGCAGCCTTTGCCTACCGCTGGACCTCATCCGCGCGACGAACGAACAGGACTCCGATGTCGAACTTCCGCATGCCCCCGCCCTCTCGACCCATACCCACCCGACTCACCCGACAACCCGCCAGGCCCACCCGAACTGCTCGGATCGCCCGGCCGACCCGGCTCGCGCTGCCGGCCCGACTCGTGCGGCCTGCCCGACCGGTGGCCGTCGGTCTCCTCGCCGCCCTGGGTCTGATGATCGGAGCCGGCGTCGCATCCGCCCACGTGACAGTCAACCCGGGCACCGTCGAAGCCGGCGCCTACACCGAGCTCACTTTTCGGGTTCCCAACGAATCGGCCAAGGCCAACACCGTGAAGATCACCGTCAACTTTCCCATGGACCATCCCTTCGCTTCCGTTGCCATCAAGAAGGAACCGGGATGGACGGCGAAGGCCACCACGTCGAAGCTCGCCACCCCGATTTCGGATGACGACAACGCCACCATCACCCAGGCGGTCAGCAGCATCACCTGGACCGCCAGCACGAGCAGCACGATCGCCCTCGGCGAATTCGCGGAATTCGACGTCTCGGTCGGCCCGGTACCGAGGGTCGACGCGGTGGCCTTTCGTGCCGTCCAGACCTACGACGACGGCAGCGTCGTGAATTGGAACGAACCCACTTCCGCCTCCGGCGTAGAGCCCGAGCATCCGGCGCCGGTGCTGCGCATCTCGACCGGCGGGACGGACGCAGCCGGAAAGTCCACCCCGGCCGCCGCTGCCGGTACACCGGCTTCCGGAGCAGCCGGGGCGATCACGGTCACCGCGGCGCCGCCGGTGCCGGGGGCCGTGGTGCCGACTGGAGCCGACAACCCGGCCCGCACCCTCGGTGTGCTCGGCATACTGGTCGGCGCGGTCGGCGTTCTGATCGGACGTTCGCCCTGCGCAGGCCTAGGGTGACCTCGTGAGCTACGGACGGCGCCTGTTGCGGATTGGCATTCTGGTCATGGTGATGGTCGGTTTCTCCGTCGGACTCGCAGGTCCTGCCTCTGCCCACGACGTCTTGATCTCCAGCAACCCTCCGGACGGGGCCAGTCTGACCAAGGTGCCCGCGTCGGTCACCTTCACGTTCGACCAGCCGGTGCAGAACTTCGACTCGGTCGTCTCGCTGATCGGTCCCGACGGGAAGCAGTACGCCGCCGGAAAGCCGTCCGTCAGCGGCAACACCGTCACCGGAACGGTGACCGCCGGCCCGGCCGGCGCGTACACAGCCGCCTATCGGGTGGTGTCCTCCGACGGACACCCGGTGACCGGCGAGGTCCATTTCACGCTGGCGGGCGACAACGGGCCGAGTTCGGTTGTGTCCTCCGGAGGTTCACCGGCTGCTTCCGAGGCCGCGTCGGCGTCAGCCGGCGGCCCGGCCGCCCAGCCGCCCAACAGTTCGGCAGTCCGATCGGATTCGAGCGGCCTGTCCGCATGGCTGTGGATCGGACTGATCGCCGCTGCCGTGGTGATCGCCTTCGCGGCCGTGCTGCTGATCCGACGGCCCGCCTCCCGAGGCGGAAAACGCAATGACACCTGAGCACCTGTGCACGGGTTCGGCGTAGCGATCGGTGCGGGCGGCCGCTGGGCGGCCACCTGAACATCGTGCGCCACCGCAGCCAGTCGCGAGCTGCCCGCCGGGATCAGGTGCCGGGATCAGGTGCGTCAGCCATGCAGACCGGTGGGCGCTGCATTCAACCGGGCCGACATGCACGCCTCCCGTTCTCGACCCCCGACGGTCTCCTACCTCCGCATCAGTGGCCCGATGAGTGGTGCGCGGTGTAGAGATGGAAGTAGTCGAACCAGGCTTGAGCTCCCGGGACGCCCGAGGCACCGTTATCTTCTGCGACCAATCCGACCCTGATCGGGAAGCGCGGCGAGGATGCTGTGAGCGTCCACGCATTTTCCCGCTGCCAGCTCGCCCTGTCGTAGGACAGCCACGGGGTGTAGGTCTCGCCCTTTTTGTAGATCCGCAGCCACACCGTGATGTGTGACGGGTCCGCGTTGCCGCCCCGGAAGGAGCCGTCCGCGCTCGGTCCCTGCCCATTGCCCACCCAGCAGCAGGTGCGATTGGCGGGAGCCTCCTGCGAGGTGTGCTCGGCCGCCGCTGGGCATCGCTGGTCGCTGTACCGCGAGATCGCCGTCTTCGAACCCGGTTGCGGACCGGTGAGCGCACAGCTGGAGCCAGGCGCCACCGGATTGAGCGAGTTGCGCAGAGAGACCACCTGGGTCAGGTTGCCGTTCCAGGCGATCCCGTTCAGCACGTTGGTGTCGTCGTCGCTGTAGACGATCATGCCGGCCTGTTGCTGGGCGTTCTGCGGGTCGAAGTGCATTTTCGTCTCGACCATCCAAACCCCGGCGGGCGGCTTCTGCAGCACGATGTTCTTGGTCGGCGAGTAGGTGGTGCCCGGGGAACTGATTCGCTGGTACCCGTCGAGGTTGCCGTTGCTGGTCAGGCTCAGGGCGCCGTCGCCGGCGAACCCGTGCAGCGACGCGTCCGGCCGCAGCCAGGACCACTGGCTGCCGATCGTGCCGCCGAAGTCGTCGGACACGGCGCGGTCCAGCCGACCCGGTGTCGGTGCGTCCATCGCCTGCGCTCGATCGTCGGTCCTACCTGCCAGCGTCACGTTGTCGAAGTTGGCCGTTGTGCCGTCGGTGGTCACCACGATTCGACCGCTCCGCGCCGCAGAGGCAGCCGACACCCGGAGATGCGCCTCGGCGAGCGGGTTGCCGTCCTCGTTCTGCAGGGCCGCCATCACCGTTGGGCCGCCGGTCGCCGTCCGGTCCAGCGTGATCACGAGGTGATTCCACTGGGAGAGGTCAAGGCCGGCCGGCAGGGGCGCCTTGGCGGTACCCCCGTTGGTCAGGCTCAGGACGAGGTTTCGGCCGGCAAGGTCGACGGTCGCCGATATAGCCGAGCCGTTCTGCTGCACCGACGTCGCCATCCCCAGCTTCCCGGTGCGGCCGCTGCTCCGCAGATCCGCCTGCGCGACGTAGCCCGACGGCCCGGTCCGTGCCGACCGTTTCGTCACCGTGTGAGTCTTTCCGGTCGCCCGCGTCTGCTCGAGATACCCACCGGTGAGTTGCCCACCGTCGGCCGTGCGCCACTGCCCGCCGGACGGCCGCCACACAGCCTTGGAGCTGCCGCGGTAGTCAGGGGCACCGATGCGCGCGGTGTTGAAGTTGTCGCCCAACTGCGGCGAGGTGACCGGCGCCCTGTTCGTCCGGGACGGCCCCTTTCCGCTGTTGACCGTCGGCCAACCGTCGGCGGTCCACTGCATCGGATCGAGGTAGAGCTGACGGAGTTCGCCGTTGGATCCGCCAACGTTGGACTGCCACGGCTGTTGTTGATCGATGCCGTGGTAGACCATCCAGTCCTGGCCGGCGAGGTCGGGGATCACGGTCTGTCCACCCGCACCGACGGTGTCGTTCCCGTTCTGTTGGAGCACCGGGAAGCCGCCGCCCTCATTGGCGAGATTCCACCAGATGGGGTTGCTCCATGGCGCGTCACCGGGCTGGTAGTGCGGAAGTGGCCCGTAGCTCTGCTCCATCGGCGAGCCGTGCTGGTCGCTGAAGTCGGCGTGGCCTCCGTCGGGGTTCACAGTGCCGAACGGCTGGTTCCCCCGGTTCGCGGCGACGCTGTAAGGACTGTTCGGACCAGCACAACAGTCCGAGCGTGAATTGAGCATGTAGTACATAGGTTTGCCATCGACGTCGTGCGAAATCACCGAGCTCGCCTCGTACTGCAGGTTGTGACCGAACTGCGTGCCGGTCGACAAGTCGCTGCTCAACCCGTCGGGATTCAGCCGGTAGAGGCGGTTACCTCCGAAGAAACTGCCCTCGTACAGGTACCTGGTGCCGTCCGAACCCTGATACACCGCTGAGTCGAAATGCCAGTTGTAGCAGCCTGGGTTCGCCGGATCGGTGCACCATCCCCAGCTCGGCGGCACGA